>Ga0182006_1001291_pt1 | contig 15438 bp, 14 predicted proteins | sample Sormic07211104_1_FD_123022 | JGI IMG/M metagenome (GOLD analysis project Ga0182006, IMG submission 123022) | Rhizosphere microbial communities from Sorghum bicolor, Mead, Nebraska, USA - 072115-104_1 MetaG | ecosystem: Host-associated > Plants > Roots > Rhizosphere | place: USA: Nebraska...
AAATATGCCAATGATCCTGAAGTTGCTGTTTACATGATTGGAACAATGCAGTTTGGAGATTATAAAGCCAAATCAGTGAAATATGTTAGAGACAATGGTTTCCGTTTTCATTTGCTGCATGATGCACTTGATGAAAATGGGCAACAGCAGAAAGTATTCAAAAGCTTAGTTTCTCTGTTTAAATCTTCTGGCATCCCACGTAAAATTATTGTGAAAAATGGAGTGGTTCGTTACAGTTCGGAGGGTTACTCAGGTAGTCCAAGCCTTTTGGTTGATGAGTTGTCAATGGCGATAGAAATCTTAAGGGCAGAAAAATAAAAGAAATGAAATATATATATAAAATCACATTATCTGTATTGGGGGCAGTGATGGTTTTGTCTGCCCATGCGCAGATGAATCCTAAAGTTAAACTGCAGGAAGCCCTGAAATTAATCCAGGACAACTATGTAGATCAGGTAAAGGATGAGCGTTTAGTTGATGCTGCCATTACAGCGATGGTGAGCGATCTGGATCCACATTCCAGGTACACCAGCAGAGAGGAAGCTGAAGCCATGAATCAGGCAATGAGTGGCAGCTTTGCGGGGATAGGTATCCAGTTCCTGGTGGTTAACGACAGTACTTTTGTAACCCGGGTCAATCCGGATGGGCCTGCAGCGAAGGCAGGCCTTCGCCTGGGCGACCGGATTATGAAAATTGATCAGCAAGCTATTTTTGGAAAGGGAATGAAGAACCAGCAGGTGATGCTGTTACTCCGGGGAGAAAAAGGAAAAGAGGTGTTGTTGGAGGTGATGCATGAAGGTGCCCTGGAGCCTGTTCAGATCAGGATAACAAGAGAACTGATTGCTGATTTGTCAATTCGCGCCAGTTATATGGTTGACAAGGAGATTGGTTATATTTCACTGGGCATTTTCAGCGAATCGACCCGGAGGGAAATGGATGCTGCTTTAAAAAAATTAAAGGAACAGGGCATGAAAAAACTGATTCTCGATCTACAGGGTAATGGCGGTGGTTATGTGCAGGCTGCTATTGGGGTCGCAGATGAGTTTTTGGCAAAAGAAAGCCTGGTTTTTTATTCTGTTGGCCATGACGGGGGCAAAGATCATTATGCTACAGGCGGCTTTGGACAATTTATGCAGGGTAATTTAGTGGTCATGATTGATGAATCTACGGCTTCATCGAGTGAGATTGTAACCGGTGCTTTGCAGGATTGGGATAGGGCTGTAGTGATTGGCAGAAGAAGTTTTGGCAAGGGACTTATGCAAAAGCCTTTGGTGATGACCGACGGTTCGGTTTTACAGCTTACAGGTGCTCGTTATTATACGCCATCAGGGCGCTCTATCCAGAAATCATATGTTAAGGGGAAAGCTGATTATTACGAGGATTTTCACCGCAGGCTGGCTTCTGGTGAGCTCAGGGAAGAAGGTCATTTTAGTTTTCCTGATTCTTTAAAATTTAGAACGCTAAAAAATAAGAGGCTTGTTTATGGGGGTGGTGGTATTATGCCAGACCGCTTTATACCAATTGATTCTAATGAATACAGTACCTGGATGGCTAATGTCATGAACAGTGGGCTGGTTACCAAATCCAGTTTTGATTTTGTACAGTCCAACCGGGCTAAATTATTAAAAGAGTATCCTGATTTTTCAGCCTTTAATTCTTCGTTTACAGTGGATGAAGTAATGCTGGATGAATTGTTACTACGAGCTGCAACACGCTATAAAGGGGTTCCTGCAACATCTGATGTCTCTGCAAAAAAGACGCTGGCTGTGGAGGTTAAAGCAGAGATGGCCACCCTATTATACACGGGAAGAGATTTTCAGCTTCGTGTGCGTAACGAAGCTAACGGGAGTTTTTTAGCAGCAGTAAATGTTTTAAAAGATCAATCGCTCTATAACCAATTGTTAACGGGAAAAGGAAAGCTGCAAAATAATAAAAGAGACAAATAATTATATACAATTAAAACATAAGAAATGAATAAAATAGTTTTAAGCATGCTGGCCGGGATAGCACCGTTCTGTGTTTCTGCACAAAATGGGTATACCATTAAAGGTCAGGTAGGAAAGCTCAATAAACCGGCAAAAGCATTTTTGTTGGTTCACAACGAAGGAAAAGATCAATTGGATTCTACCTATATTGTTAACGGTAAGTTTGAATTCAAGGGCATGGTCAATTCTCCCATGGCAGCTACACTGCGTGTTAAACATGATGGTAAACCAGACGAGCCAGGAAAACGCACCGGTTTTGACGCTAAAGCGCTGCTGGTTGACAATGAAAACATCAGCCTTGTGGCTAAAGATTCTATTGCACATGCGGTGATCTCAGGATCTGCAATTAATGCAGAAAATGATAAGGTAACAGCGTATTTGCACCCCATATACAATAAATACGAAGCCTTAAATAACGAATTTGCTGCACAACCGGAAGCTAAAAAACAGGATCGGGCCTATATACAGACCTTAGAAGACCGTGCCAAGGTGATAGAAAAGGAAATCTATACTGCAAAAATGGGTTATATACAAAAAAATCCAGCTCAGTACATGGCTTTGATGGCATTCAATTCCTTATTGGGCCCCGATTTTAATGCAATTGAAATGGAGAAGGTATTTGGTGGATTGGATGAAAGTCTTAGAACTTCTTATTTTGGAAAACAGATAGCAGCTAAGATTCAAACTGTAAAAAAAACTCAGGAGGGTGTGGAAGCGCCCGATTTTTCTCAGCCTGATGCAGATGGAAAAATGGTTAAGTTGTCAGACTATCGAGGTAAATATGTATTGCTCGATTTTTGGGCTTCCTGGTGCGCGCCTTGCAGAAGAGAAAATCCAAATTTAGTAAAGGCTTATGGTCAGTATAAGGATAAAGGTTTTGAGATTTTGGGCGTTTCCATGGATAAAGCGGCGGATAAAGCAAAATGGTTAAAAGCGATTGAAGATGATAAGCTAATCTGGAAGCAAGTTGGAGATTTGAAGGGCTGGGATAATGAAGCTGGGGTTTTGTATGAAATTAAGGCTATACCCATGAACTTCCTGATCGATCCAAATGGTAAGATTATTGGAAAATATCTTCGCGGTGAGGAACTAGATAAAAAACTAGCTGAGATTTTTAAAAATAAATCATAGCTAATTAAGAAATTGTCGTTGGTGGATACTTACGATAATAAATTAGGTGAAATGAATAGCAGAGTACCAAATAGGGCGGTACTCTGCTTCATTGGCTTTATGAATTATTTAAAGCATCTGTACAGATGCAACTTGTCCCATTTTCTTGATTGATAAGGTTGCATTATTGTGAAAGGATTGGATCCGCGCTATAACCATCGCCAAGTTTGCCATCTTCATATACTACAGGAGATATATTTAGGAGTTGGCTTTGTCCTTTGGCATAATTTAGGATCCCGAAATAGGCATCCGGGTCGGGTATAATCACATCATCGGTAAAAGGTAGCTGTGTAGTACCTGTTTTAAAGACTTTAAAAGTTATAAAATGGGCAATTAAATCTGTATTCGGCAGCGATATTTCTATAAACCCGCCAAAAGAAGTCGTAACATTGCGAATAAGTCGAACAGGGGTATTATCACCCAGGTATTCGAAAGTGTTAGGATCATATTGCTGATCATATATCTGAATATCGACCGGGCCGCCATAAAAACCGGGAAAGATTGTTTTAAATCTTAACTTGAACCCCATATTTTCAGGATTGGATACCGGGTCAAGGATGATTTTATCCACAACGGTATTGCCATCATAAAAAATATCTTTTATAACATTATATGGCGAGGCTTCAATTTTGTACTGCCCCACTTGCTTATGGTCCTTTTTTTTACGGATAATCATTTTGCCCGGGGTATAAATGTCACCATTTGTCATCTTAAAACTAGATTCAAATGCGGTGCATATCACTTTATCTCTTAATACAAATTCCAGGGTGTCGTTAATGACAAAGCCTTTAAAATATAAGTGCACAGGGTTTAGGGAAGCATGATTCTCAAGTTCGCCTTTTTGGCACGCAGAGAGACCTGTGGCTAATAAAAGAGTTATAATGAAATATTTAAGGTAACGTTTCATATGTATTTAAAAGTTATAGGTAATTGATGTGCTGTAAGTACGTCCGAATTTCTGACGGAAGCGGATCATATCTCCATTTTCGTATTTGGTGGAGAACCCGGGTTTTAAACGGATCGCGTTTGTCTTGTCGCCGATTGATGCATCGACATCGGGGTTGGGTTCGTAGCTACCTGTATTAGAAAAAAACATTGATGCGCTGTTCAGGATATTCCCAAAATTCAGCTTTACCTCAAATCGTTTTTTTAAAAACCGGTAGCTCACCTGTGCATCCAGTTGCTCTCGCGGCATTTCATACTCAATCTGGTTTAATTCTGCACTTACTATATAGGTTTTCTGACCCGCCTTATTATACATAAAATTAAGGCCCAGTTTATCGCCGGTATATTGCAGTCCTGCGTTTATAAGATATGGTGCCTGCCCGTACATTGGACGGCTTTGCTTGGCAGAAATGAGCAAATCGTCGCCGCCCTTAGGATTGGTGATGGCATATGTTCCTATTACTTTGGAGTTTTGCAACGTAAGATTGCCATAAACGATCATATCTTTTAGCCAGTTCATATCGGCAATGAAGCCCAGGCTCTTCCTGAATTCGGCCTCAAAGCCGTAGACCTTTGCATTGTCGGAGTTTTTTAGATAGTAATTAATGTTACCGTTAACCAATATAAATTGTAGCTCTGCAGGTTTATCAAAATCCTTATAATAACCACCTACAGATAAGACCTCGCCGAGCCCCGGGAACCATTCTGCTTTCAGGTCGTAACTTTTGATGCCAGTACTGTATAATCCAAGGTTACCAAATTGCGCCCCTAAAAAGGGGTTGTATCTAAAAAACTGGCTATTGTCCATCAACTCAGGCCGTAATACAGTGTTCGAAAAAGCAGCACGCACGTTGATTTGTGTGGTAGGACTATAAGTAATGTTGGCCGACGGCAACCATTGCCAGGGTTTATCCTTTTTGGGTTTATACTGATTACCACCTTTGACATTTGAGGCGTTAACTATTTCATTGTATCTGTAATACTCGCTTCTAAGACCCCAAACCAGGCGCAATTTATTGGTTAACCTTGTATCCAGCATAAAGAAGCCCGCCTGCAGATTGCTATTACCCGCATAGCGATCAAGTCCATAACCTGGTATGATATAACCGTAACCGTTAGCGTTCATGTTTTGCGGGCTGGCCTTTTCCTCAATTGGGATATAGGCTAAACTATCGGCCAGTTTTGCTGCACTTTGTAAAGAAACTATAGCCCAATTAAAACTGGCAGATCGGTGGTTACCAAAAAGGCCTGTTTTTAAAGAATTTTTTATGCCTAATATATTCAATGGTAATGTAGCTGCCAGATCCCACGAATAATAATTTTCGTTGTTCTTGTAGTGGTGCCGGGATTGAGGCAATATCATATTTGGATCACCTTGCCTGGTGACGGTAGGGACGTACTGATAGATCCCGTCTATTAGGGTAGGCCCTTGCGCGCTAATGGTAATATCTTTCTCTTCACGGTTTATAGAGGCTCTAGCCACGTTCCATTCCAGTTTTATTTTATCCAACAGATGCTGCCCGTTTATTTTATTTTGCAAAAGTGTAGTAAAGGTCGGATCATCGGCATCTATTATCTGAGGAGGGAGGCCCCTGTTATAATAATCTTTTCCATTTATATTGTCATAGCCAGTAATCCTCACCAGGGTGTTGTCAAATAAATGGGTATAGGTGTTGCGAAAGCTGATCTTATGGTTCCCCAATTGTAGCCCTGCATTTAACAAAGCGCCCAGGGTTGTGTTAAAACTATAGCTTGCGCCGTTATTGGGTGTGTTAAAATCATAATCGCTGCGGCGATACTCGCTTATTTGATTGATAGCTTGTGTATTACGATAACTTAGGGAACCTGTAATCCCGAATTTACGATTGTTTAGGGTATCCAGTACCATTAACCGACCTATGGTTAGCTGGTAGTTTTGTGAAGGGACTGCTTTATAATGGTATACCGAAAAATGCTGATTGGTAAATCGTTTGCTTTGTTTATCAATTGCTTGCTGAAATTCGTCGTCAGACATGTCGCGGTTGGGCGCTACCAACCTATCCGTATTGACCAGGTTATCCGGAAACTTTCTTTTACCATCGTCAAAGCCGAAGTAATCATACCTGCCGCGTTGATGGCTTAAAAAATCTTTTCCGGTGCTTTGATCATTATATGCCGTACCCGCTGTAAATGAAAAGAAGTTTTCTGCTGGGATATCTTTCGTGTTGATCTGAATAAGTCCTCCGCCAAAACTTGCATTCATATCGGGAGTTACTGTTTTGCTTACCACAACGTTGTCTACCAGGCTGGAAGGGATCAGGTCGAATGAAAAATTGCGGGCTTGAGGGTCTACACTGGGAAGTAGTGTCCCATCAAGTAATGCATTGTTATATCGCTCGCCAAGACCCCTTACCAATACAAACTTATTATCTACCGTACTCACACCGCTTATCCGCTTTAGGCTTTCGCCAATGTTTTTGTCTGGTGTACGGGTAATTTGCTCTGAGCTGATGCCATTGCTGATCTCGGAGGCGTTTTTCTGACGCACAAGTAAGCCTTCTACCGAAGCCTTTTTATAACTGGATGTTACTACAACTTCATTTAGCTTGGTATTTGCAGGCTGGAGGGCAATGTCCAGCAACGTAGACTTTCCTTCTCTTACTATAATACTCGTGATCCTCTTAGTTTGATAGGAGATAAAAGAAACTTCCAAGGTATAATTACCGGGGGCCAGGGCGAATTGATAAGTGCCATCTACGTTTGACTGACTGTGTTGTCCGGTTTCTATCACTTTAATTGTGGCTCCGGGGAGTGCCATTCCTTTTTCGTCTAATACTTTGCCTATGATCTTTCCCGGCGATGGTTGGGCTGGAAGAACACTAACGGAGATCATCTGATTGACTCGGGTGAATTTAAGGTGCTGGTTTTGGGTAAGTATTTGTAGTATCTGTTTTAAGGAATAATGTTTTACCTGTAACTTTACCGGACTGATTGTTCCCATTTTAGTGGGATAGGTAAAGGAAAATCCGGATTGTTTTTCCAGTTCGTTCAGTACGTCTCCCAACCGGGCATTGTTAAAGTTGACGGAAATGTTGGCTTTTTCCATATCCTGGGCCTTGCTGCTGAAGGCCAGCAGGCTGCCTGTTAGGGATAATAGCGTTGTGAGTACCATAATGGTTAATCTCATCATAGAAAATAGTAGTTTAATTACAGTTCTTTTTGTAGAATTGTGCATCGTATTTAATGGTTATTGTTGCGTAAGAAACTCGATGGATCATAGATACTTTAATGAGCGGAAGTGGTGGTACACTTTCGCTTTTTTTTGATCCGTTATTGATGGTGCTGATGTTGTTTATTTTCTCATAGTTGCGTTTTAAATGGATATTCTGTGAATTGGGTTACCAGATCCATACCTGCCGACCCTTGATCTGGTATTGAAAGCCATCGCCGGATTGGCTTAGTGATTCAAGTACATGGCGGAGACTTTCATTATTTTGCTTGATATTGAATCGCTCTTGTTGCAATTTGACATCCTGGATACTGATTTTTACATCGTACCATCGTTCCAGTTGCCGGGCAATCTCCCCCAGGTTTTCGCCTTTGAATATCAGGATGCCTTGCTGCCAGGCATGCTGATCGTCTGCGTTGATTTTTTGCAGGCTAAATTTCTTGCTTTTCTGGTCATAAGTTAGTGCCTCACCTGGGAACAGCATTTGGGTGGGGACTCCGTTTTTCGTGTATACACCTACTTTACCTGAGGCTACGGTTACTTTCGACTGTGCTTCACCTGGAAATGCCTTGACGTTAAAAGTGGTCCCTAAAACCTGTACATGCAGTTTACCGGTACGGACAATGAAAGGACGAGCGGCATCATGTCGTACCTCGAAAAATGCCTCTCCGGTTAGGGAGATGTTTCTGGTCTTCTGTTCGAACCTGCTGGCAAAGCGGATGGAAGATTTATTATTTAGGCTGATGCGACTGCTGTCAGGAAGGGTAACCGTTTTGCGTTCGCCTGCTTTGGTGCTGATGGTTATGTAACCGATAAGGTCTTGTTGGGAGGGTTGCAATTTATGGTAAGTAAAAAGACCTGCCATCAGAGTGAGTAATAGAATTGCGGCGATCTTTAGAATGAAAGAACTGTTCTGTTGTCGTGGTGACCGGATGGTCTGCAATACCAGTCGGTTGACTTCCTCTACGGATCTTTGCCGTAAAAGCTGTGGTACTGCTTCATTTTCCTGTACGTCAAACCATTCATCAACCTGTCTGGTTTCTTCTGGTGTACTGCTTCCTGAGCGATAACGCTGCAGGAGCTTTATTTCTGGTGTTGTTTCCGGTGTCTTTGCCATTCAAAAGTATAATCTGTTGAGATGGCTGGATGTACCGTTAAGGAATCGTTAAACTTCTGTTAGGAAATTAATTGATGGCAAGGGTGGAAGAGATATATAGGCTTAGCGGTAATAAAAGGATCAATTGCTCGGATTTTAAGCTAACGCGTAATTTTTTTAGTGCCAGGCTAATGTTGTTTCTGACGGTTTGTTCAGAGAGCTGCAGTATTGCTGCGATCTCTTTGGTGGATAGGTGCTGATCTCGGCTGAGCCGGAAAATCTGCTGCATAGTAGCAGGCATTCGGGCGACCTCCTGCTCATAGTGTTGTTTGAGTTCGCCGGCAATCATGGAGGTTTCTGCGGGATGGCAGAAGGGCTCTTCTTGTTTAGCTAAGAGGATGTGGTAAGCGGTTACTCGCTGGTTTTTAATGGCCAGATCAATAACGGCGTATTTGGCTGAACGGTGAAGATATGGGTATAAGGAATCTTCTATTGTGATCTTTTCGCGGTTATTCCAGAATGAAATAAAAATATCCTGGAGAATGTCTTTGGTGTCGTCATCATTCCGCGTACGTTTGTATACCAGGTCATAAACGCGGGTACTGTACCTTTCCAGCAGTACTGCAAATGCGCGTTCATCGTGATTTTGAACAAATGTGAACAATGTTTTATCGGATAGCTCTTTCACCGACACAAAGATAGGGCCTCAAGGTTAACTTGTTATTAATAGTCTAGTTTTACAAAAAAGATGACGGCTTAATCTCTCCCAGTTATCACAAAAAATCATTAAGATTGGAGGAATTGAGAAGATAACCATTCTATCAAATTCAAACCCTGTCATATATAAATATTAGTATGTAAATATTGGCATATTATGTCATATATGTATACAAGGGTTACAAAGAGTAACATTTTTTATTTAAATTTGATCGAGATGAGTAAACTAACACTATACAACCCCTCACTGTCAAGAGTGGATATTCTGAAAGAAAGAGAAGAACTTTTTCTGTATAGTTCAGTAAAGGAAAAATTCGATAGATTATTCAACTTAATACATCTTTCTGTTAAATTGAATGGTGGAAAACCGCTGAAAGTACCTCAATCAAAAGGAATTTTAATTTCTAAACCAATCTTATAAAACAATGTCTTTTGATAATGAAAGTCCTGAAATGTTATTGTTACCTGTTAGAAAATAAGAAGGCAACGGGTAGACCTAAAGACCAGTTAGACGTTATCGAGCTTCAGAGGATAAATTCTCAATAATATCAATCTTCAAATTTATGATCAATTACAACCCGAAAGAGTGGGCATCCTTTATATTCCATATTCATAAAGCAGACACCTTCAGAAAATTATGGCCCCTAATGCTAGGTATTGCTATATTTTCAGCGGGAATCGCCTATCTCGGCTTTCATTTTATCGATATGACTCAATTACCCTTTGTGAAAAATATTGGTGTGATGCACAGTTTATTGGGCTTTGTGATTTCTATGCTTTTGGTGTTCAGAACGAATACCTCTTATGACCGATGGTGGGAAGGAAGAAAGCTATTGGGTGCTTTGGTAAACGTTTCCCGTAACTTGTCCATGAAAATAAAAGCACTGAACTTAGGGCCGGAAGAGATTGCCTTTTTTAATTATGCCATTCCGAAGTTTGCCTTTGCTTTAAAAGAGCATCTAAGGGAAAAGAGACTATATGGGAAAGACAGTGTATTAATAGAAATTAAAGAAGGGGCACATTTTCCGAACCAGGTTGCATCGGGTATTGTATCAAGGGTATATGGTTTGCAGGCAAAGAATTTGATTTCTCCCCAGCAGTTGATGATTCTGACGGAAGATTTGAACCAGTTTACCAATATTTGCGGTGGTTGCGAAAGAATAAGAAATACGCCAATACCATATTCTTATAGTGCGTTTATTAAGAAATTTGTGTTCTTCTATGTGATTACAATGCCTTTTGGCCTGGTGTTTAGCCTCGGTTATTATATGGTTCCAATTGTACCATTTATTTTGTATGTATTGACCAGTTTAGAACTTATTGCAGAACAGATAGAGAATCCATTTGGATTGGACGCTAATGATTTGCCGGTAGATGATATTTGTAATAATATAGAAAAGCATACGGCGGAAATCCTTTTATAATGGTTAAAATTGCTCATCATGTATTGTATGCTCATCCTTTGCCGGAAGGGCATCGTTTTCCAATGCTGAAGTATGAACTGATTCCTGAGCAGCTTTTACATGAGGGGACTATAAGTCCGGAGCATTTATTTGAACCTGAAACGGCATCAGAAGATATTATTTTGCAGACGCATGATAAGGGGTATTGGGCCTCGTTAAGGGATCTGACACTTACTCCGGCTGCACAGAGAAGAATAGGTTTTCCATTAAGTGCTCAATTGGTAGAACGCGAGATCAGAATTGCGCAGGGTACCATTGATGGTGCTTTGTTTGCTTTGCAGTTTGGAATTGCTTTTAATGTAGCTGGCGGGACACACCATGCGGGCAGCTTTTGGGGTGAAGGATTTTGTTTATTAAACGATCAGGCTATCGCAGCAAACTATTTGTTAAATAATGGTTTAGCTAAACGTATCTTAATTATAGATTTAGATGTGCACCAAGGTAACGGTACGGCAGAAATCTTTGATCAGGATCCGAGAGTATTTACTTTTTCCATGCATGGAGACAAGAATTTTCCGTTTAGAAAGGAGAAGTCAGATCTGGATATTCCACTTGCAGATGGAACTGGTGATCAGGAGTATCTTGGCATATTGAGCAAGACACTTCCTTCGTTACTGGAACAGCATCTGCCTGATTTTGTATTTTATCTTTCCGGCGTCGACGTTTTGACTACGGATAAGCTTGGTAAGTTATCTTTGTCTGCCGAAGGCTGCAAAGAAAGAGACAGGATGGTTCTTCAGTTCTGCAAAAACCATCTGCTTCCTGTTCAGGTGAGCATGGGAGGTGGGTATTCACCAGAGATCAGGCATATTGTAGATGCGCATTGTAATACATTTAGATTGGCTATGGATTTGTTTAGTTAAGGGGCTTTTTAAATTCTAATGCGCTTGATTGTAGCGAATTGTGATTTTTTAATCTTTTTACGGTTTTTTTAGTGAAATTTGAAGGTTCGGACTTAATTCTATTTGATGAAGATTGTAATTGCGGAAAAGCCCTCTGTAGCTCGTGAACTGGCAAAAGTTTTTGGAGCAACGACTAAAAGAAATGGATACATTGAAGGTAAAGGGTATTCCTTTACCTGGGCATTTGGTCATCTTTTACAATTGGCTCCTCCTCAAGAATATGGTTTTATAGGCTGGAGGAGACAGCACTTACCTATGTTGCCTAAAAAGTTCAAGCTCGCTATCCGGAAAATCAAAACAAAGGATGGTTTTGTAGACGATCCGGCAGTTAAAAAACAGCTGGATGTAATTAAGCAGTTATTTGACGAGGCTACCGAAATTATTGTCGCAACGGATGCCGGGCGGGAGGGTGAACTCATCTTCCGTTACATTTATTATTACCTGAAATGCAAAAAACCTTTTAAACGTTTGTGGATTTCTTCGCAGACAGATGAGGCTATAAAAGATGGATTCAGGAATCTAAAACCTGGTACTGATTACGATACCCTGTTCAACTCTGCACATTGCAGGTCTGAATCAGACTGGCTGGTAGGTATGAACGCAACACAGGCATTGAGTATTTCTGCCGGATCGAGATCTGTATTGTCATTGGGTCGGGTGCAAACACCAACTCTGGCCATGATTTGCTCAAGGTATCTGGAGATCAAGAACTTTGTTCCTCAGACCTATTATCAGTTAAGTATTCTTTTAGATAAAGAAGGCCAAGTATTTAAGGCTATTTCTGTTAACAGTTTTGAAAAGAAAGAAGACGCCGAAGCTTTATTTGAAAAAATTGAAGATGTGAATGCTGGATTTCCTGCCGGTGGGAAAATTGTAGATGTGGAGGCGAAGCCCAGAAAAGAACCTCCTCCGCTGTTGCATGATCTAAGTAGTTTGCAGCAGGAGGCCAACAAGAAAAAAGGTTTTACAGCAGATCAGACCTTAGGTTTACTTCAAAATTTGTATGAGAGTAAACTGGTTTCTTATCCAAGAACGGGCAGCCGCTATATTGGTGACGATATTTTTGCCGGGATACCAGCATTGATAGAGAAGGCCAAGCTGCATCCTGATTTCAGCAAACCTGCAGAGTTTCTGCAGACCGTTCCGTTAAATAAAAGGAGTGTAAATGCGAAGAAGGTGACCGATCACCACGCTATATTGCCTACTGGCGAACAGCCTTACGGATTAAGTCCTGATAAACAAGCTATTTATGATATGGTAGTTGGACGGATGCTTGAAGCTTTTCATCAGGAATGCGTTAAAGAGGTGACTAAGATCACTATTGAATCCGGTTCGCTTTTTACTGCAAATGGTACGGTGATCCGTTCGGCGGGCTGGAGATCTGTGTTGAACGATACGGATGAGGATAAGAAGGATGAGGATAACCCTTCGCTGCCTAAAGTTAAAAAGGATGAACAATTGCCTATTCCTGAAAAAGCGCTTCTGGAAAAACAAACGAAACCAAAGGCCATGTATAACGAGGCTTCCTTGTTAAAAGCGTTGGAAACCTCGGGTAAGGAGATAGAAGATGAGGAACTGCGTTATGCGATGAAGGATACGGGTTTGGGAACGCCTGCTACAAGAGCTTCTATCATAGAAACACTGATCACCAGAGAGTACATTATAAGGGAAAAGCGAAATTTAGTGCCTACTTCTAAGGGACTTGCAGTTTATGATGTGGTTAAGGATCAAAAAATTGCCCAGGCGGAACTAACCGGACAATGGGAAAAGCGGTTGGAAGAAATTCGGTCGGGAGCTTCGGTAATGGATTTTAAAGTGGAAATTTCTGATTATACACGGACTATTACCAATGAATTGTTAGTTGCGGGGGCTACATTGCTGGAAAAGATGGCAACTCAGCCGGAGCCAGCTAAATAAGTCTGGATTGAGGGCTTTGTGGTATTATTTTTGCTCCAAACACAAAAATGATCCTTCTGGCAGTTCACAAATAATGTAGATGAATACACAAAAAAAAGTAATGATTGCTGATGATGATCCGGGTATACTGGACGCGGTTGAAGCCATGCTCGAGTTTGGCGGATATGAAGTGAGTTCGACTTCAAATGGTGCCACTGTTCTTGAAATGCACGATCATTTTCCTGATCTTCTTCTTTTGGATATCTGGATGTCTGGTACAGATGGAAGGGATGTTTGCAAAGTATTGAAAAAACAGGAGGATACTAAAAATATACCCATCATTATGATTTCTGCGAGTACTGAGCTGGAGCGTTCTGCTAAAGAGGCCGGTGCTGATGATTTTTTGGAGAAGCCATTTGATATGGAGGTTTTGCTTGGTAAGATTGCTCATTTTCTAAAATAAGGAACAATATGACCTTTGAGGTGTTATTTGGCTAAACAAACAACAAACCGATGAAAACAGATTTCATAGAAATATTCCAGACCATAAGAGCCGCAATGCAGCCATATGCAACACTTGGTTTTACCAACAGAGAGAACAGTGACACAACTTATGATCTGTGGAGTGATAAGAACATTAAAACTGGTTCTGATCAAAGATCAGAAACTTTTTTTGCTTCTATAACTGCAGATCGCCAGGAAGCCATACTAAAAACTAATTTTGGTTCTGAGGTATTAAAGGGCATTCCGGTGTTAAAAATTAAGGAACTGGATGAGGGATTAATGAATCAGATTGAAGAAGCACTGGCCGTGGGCTATAGGTTATTTAAAGAAAAGGAGTGGGTCTGAAAGCCAATTGGTTAACCGAAATTAAAAATATATTTGAGGAGCAGGGAGTTCATACCGAAAGTTCGGTATATAATTCTTTTAAATTGCTGTTGTTGAATGAGGGCAAGGTTATTCTACACTTGATTTCACTGGATCAGCATGATGACCCCAGAGAACTGCTGAATTATCAGTTGACCTGTTTTAAGGAAGGCAAGCAGGTCATTCATTTGTGGGAGGATATTTGGCAAAGTAGAAAACAGCAGGTTTTGAGTAGGCTGAAGTCTGTTTTAGGGCTTAATCAAAGGCTGCATGGCCGTTCTACCTCTGTAGTGAAAATTTCAAAAGAAGATGCAGAAAGCTTTTTGGAGCAGTATCATATCCAGGGGAATGCCGGTGGAAGATACAGATATGCTTTGTGGTACAAAGAAGAAGTGGTTGCTGTTGCTGTTTTCAGTCATAAAAGGAAAATGAAAGACAAAGGAGAAAATTATACTTCTGCCGAACTTGTCCGTTTTGCCACTAAGGATGGAATAACTGTAATTGGTGGGATGACTAAGCTGATTAAGCATTATCTCCGTTTGTTTAGTCCGAATGATCTGATGAGTTATGCAGACAAGGACTGGTCTGTAGGAAATGCTTATCAAACTGCAGGATTCGAACTGGTAGGGGAAACACCTCCCTGTCCACTATATGTTGATCCTGTGAGCTACATCAGATATTTTTTACATAGGATTCCCGGAGAATCTGATCAGAAGAAAATCAATTCTTATATTCAGGTCTTTAATACGGGGAATTTAAAATACGTTTTATACCAATAATGAAGGGAAATCCATTGTTAATTGTACTGGGGCCAACGGCTTCGGGTAAGACCAGGCTTGCGGTAAGCCTTGCTGACGCACTAAACGGTGAGGTTATTAGTGCAGACAGCCGGCAGGTTTTCAGAGGGATGGATATTGGAACTGGAAAAGACCTGGGAGAATACATTGTAGAGGGCAGGGCAGTGCCTTATCATCTGATTGATCATAAGCAAGCTGGGGAGCGTTACCAGGTGGATGCTTTTAAAGAGGATTTCTACAGGGTTTTTGCGTTTTTGACTGCCCGTAAGAAGTTGCCGGTGCTTTGTGGTGGAACTGGTATGTATATTCATAGTATTCTACAACAGCATGAATATACGTCTATTCCTGTTCAGCAGGAATTCAGAGAAAGAATCCAGCACTTTGATATAGAA
>Ga0182006_1001292_pt1 | contig 15437 bp, 15 predicted proteins | sample Sormic07211104_1_FD_123022 | JGI IMG/M metagenome (GOLD analysis project Ga0182006, IMG submission 123022) | Rhizosphere microbial communities from Sorghum bicolor, Mead, Nebraska, USA - 072115-104_1 MetaG | ecosystem: Host-associated > Plants > Roots > Rhizosphere | place: USA: Nebraska...
AAACAAAAACAGCCGGTGTATTTTATTACATCGGCTGTTTTAACCCAAAAAATTAACAATCAATGCAATGCCCTTAAACATTGCAAATGTTCTTACTTAACCACATAGTGGCCAAATAAGATTCTAAAATTAAAATTTATTCTACAATTTTCCAAATTGTAAGCCTTAGAATTTTAATACCTTATGCATTTTTTGTAGTATTACGGTATACAAAACTATTGCATAAGCTATGCCTAAACTTCGTTTAACTACGCAACGAGAATCTATTTTTAATAATGAGGTAATCTCAAAATTCGAACTATTTAACAGTTTATTTCTCACTTTGCCTTTTTACAAAATTAAAGATACCGGAACATTGCTTCCACTGTTTTTTAAGAGCTGTGAAGAAGGCATTGCAAACGGAGAAAAACCTGCACAGATTATCGAAGAATTTTTTGCCAAGTATACCAGTTATACCGACCCTAAGGATATTGTTGACCTGCTTTTCCGTTTTATCCAGTATATCGAACGTCAGGTGGTGCTTTTTGATGCCGTAGAAGACGCTTCTTTTACTAAGTTGAATACCACTGATGAGCAGAGTACATTGGCGTTCATCTTAAAAAAGAATGCCGATAACAAACCAATGTTATCAAAAATTGAGAAGTTGATTGACGAACTTTCGCTTCGTTTGGTTTTAACCGCACACCCAACCCAGTTTTACCCTGGAAGTGTACTGGCTATTATTACCGATTTAACAAAGGCCATTCGTGATAACGACCTTACTTCGATGAACTCCTTGTTGCAGCAATTGGGTAAAACGCCATTTTTTAACAAAAAATCGCCAACACCGGTTGATGAGGCATTAAACCTGGCCTGGTTTTTAGAAAATACATTTTATTTTGCTGCCGCGAATATTCAGGAAGAGATAGACCAAAACCTTGATGAATACAACCTGGAGACCAAGAAAATTTTAGAGCTGGGTTTCTGGCCAGGGGGAGATAGAGACGGAAATCCGAACATTCATGCTGATACCACTTTGGAAGTTTCTAAAATGTTGCGCCAGATTCTTTTCCGTTGTTATTATCGCGATTTCAGGGTAATTAAACGCCGCATCACCTTTAGAGGGGTTGAAGAAAATATCGCAAAACTGCACGACGTACTGTATCTGAATGCTTTCGACCAGACCTGTGAGCTTCATGATATTTCTGATGAACTAAGGGATAACCTGAATAAAATTAAAGAAACACTGTTAGCCGAACACGAAGGTTTGTTTGTTGATCTGGTTAACGATCTGATCCGTAAAATAGATTTATATGGTAACTACTTTGCGTCGTTAGATATTCGTCAGGACAGCCGTGTGCTGAGAAGCGTACATGCCTATTGCCGCGCCAATAAGCCGATTTCTTCGCTTTACCCTGCCGATTATGATAAACTGGCTGAAGCAGAGAAATTAGCTTTGATTTCTTTTAAAGAGGCAACGGTTGTTTACGCCAGTGAGCCCGATGCCCTGATAAAAGATACCATTGAAGTAATTAAAGAAATTAAAGGCATTCAAAGACGTAATGGCGAAAAAGCCTGTCACCGTTTTATTATCAGTAATTGCCAGCAGGCAAGCGATATTTTGCAGTTAATTGAGCTTTTCCTTTGGAATGGCTGGAGTAAAGAATCGTTAACGATTGATTTTGTGCCGCTTTTTGAAACGGTTAACGATTTAAAGGGAGCAGCTGCAATTATGGATACGCTTTATAGTAATCCATTTTATAAAGCACATTTAGCCAGCCGCGGAAATAAACAGGATATTATGCTTGGTTATTCCGACAGCACTAAAGACGGTGGTTACTTAATGGCCAATTGGTCTATTTTTAACGGAAAAACATCATTATCTGCGGTTTCTGCCAAACACAATATTCAGCTGGCGTTTTTTGATGGCCGTGGTGGCCCGCCTGCGCGCGGTGGAGGTAAAACACACCGTTTTTACGCTTCAATGGGTAAGGAAATTGCAAATAAAAACATGCAGTTAACCGTTCAGGGACAAACCATTAGCTCTCAATACGGATCAGTAGAAAGTGCAGAATTTAATATCGAACAGTTGATTAATGCTGGGTTAACTTCTGGGTTGAAAGAAAAACACAATATTCTTTTAGATCCAGAAAATAAAACCTTACTTGATGAAATGGCCGAAGAAAGTTATAAGGCTTTTGTCGATTTGCGTGAGCATCCATTATTTGTGAGTTATTTAGAGAAGTTGTCTCCTTTAAAACTATTGTCGCAAGCCAATATTAGCAGTCGCCCGGTAAAGAGAAATGGTGGTGGCGAAATGAAACTTGAAGATTTAAGAGCCATTAGTTTTGTTACTGCCTGGAGTATGTTGAAACAGAATGTTCCGGGTTTCTATGGAATGGGAACAGCGTTGAAAAATCAGGAAAAAGCCGGAAATTGGGATAAAGTGCTTAAAGTTTATCAGGATTCTGATTATTTGAAAACGATTGTAGATAACTGTATGATGAGTATGAGCAAATCAGACTTTACCATTACAGCGCATTTAGCCGCAGATAAAGAGTTTGGCGCTTTTTGGACTCAACTACACAACGAATTCGAATTAGCCAAGGAGATGCTTTTAAAACTATCCGGACAGCCAACATTAATGGCTAATTATCCTGTGGATAAAAAATCAATCGCCACTCGTGAAAAAATCATTTTGCCATTGGTATTGATTCAGCATTTTGCTTTAGAGAAACTGCAACATGATCAGAACGAGAAAGACCAGCACGCTTTAGAAAAGTTAGCGGTAAGAACGGTATTTGGTATTGTAAATGCAGGAAGGAATCTAGCTTAGCCCAATCTACAAACTATATTAAACCTTATAGATTAAAATATACTCCAAGGTCTGTGTCCTCACAGACCTTTTTTATTGTTCCAATAATTTCATCATTGCGAGGAGGAGCTACGAAGCAATCTTACTATATGGGTTATGAAGATTGCGGTAAGATAGATTCTTCACTGCCTCGTTTTTCTGGCTTAAAATATTTTTTTCTAACAGGTTTTGTAAAGAAAACAATCAAGCTAAAAAAATAGAAAAATTCTGGTGCGGTCAACAATGAGGCAATTCTTCGATAAGGATAACCATCTAATCCATGGCGTAAATAATAATTGAACTCCATGCTTGTAGCGCTACTTGCTATTAGGCCCCAGGTAAATAAATTATACAATCCAAAAGCGCAAATAAAAATGAAAAATAACCAAGACAACCAATTGCGATGAAAGATTAATAAACCGATAAATAATAAGAGTGGTATGTGGGAGCGATAGAATCTTAAATAATAATTCGAGATCTGTTCAACCTCTATAAAGATTACTATAACAAAAATTAAAAGCCAATACCATTTTCCTATTTTGAGTAGCGTGTTCATAATCTAAAAGTATAAAGTTTTGATAATGTATCTATCTCGTTTGTTACGCCATTTTAGTTTTTCTTGTTGTTATGATTATTAGTTATATTTAATTTAGATATAGACTAACAAAAATGAAACTAAAAACAAAATTTATAATAGCAACGCTTCTACTGAGCATTTTTATCGTGAATATGATCTGGTGGTTTCGCGTTACGGATAGCGATAGTTCTTTTGAAATTATAAAGCAAAACTACCTTTCGGTATTTCCAGGTTTTTTACAGAATCCTTTACTACTAACAGCTATTGCCATTATTATTTTAGTTATTTCGGGTGTGTTTTTTGTTCAAACCCGACATGGAAATGGGCTTAAAAAAGTATCGACAGTTGGGTTCTGTTTAAGCTTCGCATTGGCTTTTTGGCAATTGTTTTCTTTGATGTAAGGTTTAAAATATGCCGCCAAAATTGTATGCCCGCGGTACTTCCCAGGGGTTAAGTGCGTTAAGAATGATTGATCTGGCTATTTAAACCTGATGGAAATGGCAGCTCCCGATTGAAAATCGGGACTAAAAATGCAAGGACGAAAAAACAAACAAAAATCCCCCGCTGATATTTCATCAACGAGGGATTTTATATTATAAAGCGAGATTAAGCTTTAAGACGATTATCGATCAATCGAACCCATTACCTTTTGGCCGAAAGCATTTAATGCGTCCTTTTCGGCAGTACCTTCGCTTACCATCTGGTGTACTTCTAGGGCACCGCAGATATTGGTAATCATTTCGCCCGCAACATCAACTTCGTGTTCGCTAACCCCCCTAAACTCGCAAAAAGCCTCTAAAACCTCCAAAGTTGCCTCCAGTTGTGCCGGAGTGGTGTTTTGAAATAATTGTCTTATAACCGGAATCTTCATTACTTTATCTTGTTAAATAGTTCAATTAAACCTTCTGCTTTGTTGGTTTGCACCTGATCTACCAAGCTACCGCCTTCAAAAGCTGCGAAAGTTGGTAAATTATCAACGTTTGCAAATTTGCGTGAGTTTGGAAGTTTTTCGGCATCAACAATCAAGAAAGCTACATCTTCATTTTCTGAAGCCAATTTTTTAAACTTCGGTTTCATGATCCGGCAGTTTCCGCACCAGGATGCAGCATACTGAACCATAACCTTTGAGTTATCGGCTAAATACTGTTGAAGATTATCTTCTGTTAATTCTAAAAACATAACGTTTTGTTTAATTAGTTAGCGGCTAAATATTCAGCTACGCCAGTTCTGTTCGCGCTCATTGCTTCTTTTCCTTCTTCCCAGTTTGCAGGACAAACTTCGCCATGTTTTTGAACGTGAGCATAAGCATCGATTAAACGTAGATATTCTTTAACGTTTCTGCCTAATGGCATATCGTTAACACTTTCGTGGAAAACTTTACCCGTTTCGTCGATTAAATAAGTCGCTCTGAAAGAAACATTTGATCCTGAGAAAGATTCGTTTCCTTCTTCATCGTAATTAACTTCTTGATCTAAAATATCTAAGATGCCAGATAACTGTCTGTGCGTATCTGCTAAGATTGGATAAGTAACACCTTCAATACCGCCATTATCTTTTGGTGTATTTAACCATGCGAAGTGAACTTCGTTGGTATCGCAAGATGCACCGATTACAATTGTATTTCTTTTTTCAAACTCAGGTAAAGCAGCTTGGAAAGCGTGTAATTCTGTAGGGCAAACGAAAGTAAAATCTTTTGGATACCAGAATAATAACACTTTGCTATTTTTGTTTACAGCCTCTTCAAATACATTGATTTTCAAGTCATCACCCATGTCTGACATTGCATCAATACTAACACTTGGGAATTTTTTACCTACTATTGCCATAATTTTTTTGTCTTTAATTTTTGTTGGCACAAAGGTAAGGCTAAAAGAGGAGTCAATCAACCTCGATCTACTAATTGTTAATTGTATTTATTGATAACGATATAGACGAAAACTATATCTCTATGAAAAAATATAAGGACGTTCTATTTCTCCCTGCTGTAATGCTTCATCGGGCATCAATTATATAAAAAGTCGTCATCTCGACTGCGTTGCCCTTCGCTCGAAATGACGACCTAATGAAAGAAAGGATTACTTCTTCAACGTATTCTCATACAGTTTGAATATTCTTTTATACTCGTCAGTCCAGCTGCTAGGCTCGATAAAACCATGGTCTTCAACAGGATAAACGGCAAGCTCCCAATTGTTTTTGCCCAGCTCTATAAAACGTTGACTAATACGAACAATATCCTGAAAATGAACATTCACATCAACCATTCCATGCGCCATTAAGAGGTTGCCCTTTAATTTATCGGCGAAATAGATCGGCGAGCTTCTTTTGTAGGCAATCGGGTCGTTAAACGGTTCATTTAAAATGTTGGAAGTATAGCCATGATTATAATGTGCCCAGTCGGTAACCGAACGTAAAGCTGCGCCACTGGCAAAAACATCCGACTGGTTAAACATCGCCATCAAAGTAATAAAGCCTCCGTACGAGCCGCCATATAAACCAACATGCTGAGGATTAACGCCGTATTTCTCCACTAAAAACTTAACACCATCCACTTGGTCGGTCAGATCTTTTCCACCCATGTGGCGGTAAATGCCTGTACGGTGATCGCGGCCATAACCAGAACTCCCTGTATAATCGATATCGATTACCGTGTAACCATTATCGGCCAATAAATTATTGAACATAAACTCGCGGAAGTAGGTGCTCCAGCCAAAGTGAACGTTTTGAAGATAACCTGCGCCGTGAACAAAAACTACCGCAGGGTGGTTGGGATGTGGATTATCGGATTTATACACCCTTGCATACACATCGGCACCATAGCGGTTTTTAAAACTTACCATATCCGGTTGGCGCCACTTGTAAGAATTAAATTCGGCAGAGGTAGATTGGGTAATTTTTTCGGCTTTAGCACCAACCTTATTTGGCTGAAGATACAACTCTCCAGGTTTGTCCATAAAGGAATAATTAATGGCGATGTATTTCTCATCAGGAGAGAGGGTGATATCATTTAAGCCTTTCATGGTGGTAATCTGAACAAGCTCACCACCATTTGCACTGATTTTAAAGAGGTTTGTAATTCCTGGGTGCTCCTTATTTGTTTTAAGATAAAATGTGCTTCTATCTTTTGAGAGCTGAACAGATTGCACTTCCCATTTGCCAGATGTTAGTTGTTTTTTATCCCCTGTGGCAACATTCGCCACATAAAGATGCGAATATCCGGTAGCTTCGCTCTGGTAATAAAAGCGGTTATTGTCTATCCATCCGGTGTTACCCTGGTAAAAACCACTAATGCCAGGGCCACCAATCCAGGCTTCATCGCGCTGACGGTCTATTAAAGAAAACTTCCCTGTTGATGCATCTAGTTTTAAGATCCAGCGGTCTTTATTGTCCGTTGAAGTGGCAACCATAATTGCGGTACTCCCGTTATCGTTCCAAATGGGGCCAAAGAAATTTACAGGTCTGTCTGCGTTTTTCTTTTTTAGCGTATCCAATTCTTTTGGATAATCTTTAAGGTAATCAGGAAGATCTTTAATGCCCGGTACAGTAGCAGTCTGAATGGCATAAACAGAATCTTTTTGAGTATCGTAGATGAAGCCCTGCGAAATATTTTCATTTTCCCCGACCTTTGTTCTGCCAGGAATATCTTCGGTATAACCTGATGATGTGATATAATTCGGAACAACAGTACTATGGTTATTCTGGGCCGGCGTGGTTAGCTTATAGGTAATAAAACGCCCATCGGGACTAATGGTTACACCATTTAAAAACTTATCTTCTGTATAAAGCTCTTTTAATGGTTTTGAATCTGCAGATGTTGCGCCAGAACGGCCTCTTCCACCACGGGCACCGCTTCTGGTTTCTGCATTTCTTTTTTTAATGATATCAAACAATTCGGTTTGCTGTGCCTTTAACCAGTTATCCTGCTCGGTAAGCGGCTTGGTTTCTGGTCGACTTGCTTTTTTACCTTTAACAAAATTAGTGAGCTGTTTGGTTTCAGCAGATTTTAAATCTACTTCAAATAAATTATCACCCAATTGATAAACGATATTTCCATTGGTTAAAAAAACAGGGCTGTTTTCTCGCTCTTGCGTGCTGGTTAACCGCGTTTCTTTATTGTTTTTGAAATTCTGCAAATAGATATCACCGCTTTTTTCGATTAACCCAAGAGAACGGTCTGCATTGTAGGTGTAGTTTAAGCTTAACAGTTTTTCATCTTCCTTGTCTGCCGCTTTAATGGGTTTGGTAGCTGTTGCAGAAACTTTAAATAATTCTTCTTTAGCTTTATTTTCAGGGTTCCAGTTGAAGTAAAGGGTTTTGCTATCCGCAGTCCAACGGAAATTAGTTGGCGCAACGCCTATCCACTTTGGATCGCGCATTATCTTTTCGACGGTTAAAGGCGCTAATTGTTGTGCAAAAGCATATTCGCCTGTGCAAAGCAAAAGGAAAAGTAAATATTTCTTCATGAATTTTAGGTTTGGCTGCAATTTAAGTAAAGCGTGACCTAATTTTAAAAGGAAATGGAAATGTTACAACTCCCTAGCTGTAGAAAACTAGCGGATTACTCCTCCCATTTTATCTACATTCACATCATCGAAAGGCTTTAGGTACTCGTTGATGACTACTGCAAATTCTCGCCTGGTTAATACTTTTTTAAGCTCGTATTTAGAAGTAAACTTGTAATTTTTGTTCCACTTTTTTTGCAGTTCGGTTTTGATTGCCTCAACTGATTTATTGCCCACATAACAAACCATCGCAATGGTGTTTTCTAAATTAATGGGGATATTCTGATGATCATCAAACCAGATCTGGGCCTTATAATAATAATCTTTGATCGGCTGCTTAATTTCATCGTAGGTAACTTCTTTCTCGGGATTAAAATAGGCTTTATCCTGTTTTATTTCGGCTTTTATAATTCCCGTTATACCAATTTTTTGGATGGCCAGCCAGTTAGAATCGATTGATTTAACATCCTCAAAAGGCATTAACGTATGTTTATAGGCTAGTAACTCACCCTGGATCCTTTTTAAATTTGACAAACTGGTTTTGGTATCGAAAAATGCAGCATAGGCTGCAATTGCACCTGCAGCAGGGCCAATTTCGAACTGATCGGCAGAAATATATAAAAGGTTTTCTTGGTTCGGGATGAGTAAGCTGTATAGTGATATAAAATTGGCTCCTTTGGATGAAACACTTGCTACTGTTGTTCTATACAAGTTCTCATTATAGTTTAATTTGCTTGAAACCGCAGGATTTAGACTAGTGATTTTTAATGCAGCCAATAATTGATCCGGTTTATCGGCCAGTACAAGAATCTTGGCTTTAATGCTTTTGTCTTTCGTGAGTTTCACTTCCCAACCACCGCCTGATCGTTTGATTTCTGTATAAGGTATACTATTGATTACATTCAGAAGCAACGTGCTGTCAACCGTCACTTTAACAGGTTTCTTTTTATCGGGTTTTGGTTTAGGGGTTTCTAAGCTTTTTGCATTTTCGGTTTCCCTTTTTAAGAAACGCTGATAGAAAGCCTCCATGGTTTTAGGTTTGCCCTCAGAAACTTTCTTAACATCAAGCTGTTCCTTTTGCGTAAGCAGCATGGTTTTAACACCAGATTTGAACGATTGAAAAGATGCGGCATAGGCGGCATCGCCACTACCAATAACCAATACATCTGTTTTTAGCGTTTGGGCATGTATAACTATCGGAAATATGAATGCGAAAACAAAAAACAATCTTTTCATCTTAAATATTAAAATTTGCTGCAATATGCTTTAAATGAATGAATTTTTAATGAAATGAGTGCATTTTAACTAAATTTAACTCACAATTTTAGCTAACTCGATTAACCATTTAATTTTCATATCACCACTCCAACCTTATATTTTCTTAAATTGCTTATATGGTAAAAATTGTGAGCCTTTGTTAATGATGGAAGAGCAAATAAAATCAGTTTTCGATTTACAGCAGCAACACAAATTCGGGTTGCGCAAAACAGATGCTAAAACACGCATCGGAAAACTAAGGCAGCTTAAGCAAGCTTTAGAAAATGCCGAGGAAGAAATATTTGCTGCATTGGAAAGAGACTTGCGCAAAAACAGTTTCGAAACAGCAGTAACCGAGCTGTTTTTTACTTATGCAGAAATAGACCATGCCGTAAAAAAGCTGCGTAGCTGGATGAAACCAAAATCAGTAGGCAGAACCATGAGCAATTTTTTTGCCAGCAATAAAATTTATTATGAACCAAAAGGTGTTTGCCTGATTATAGCGCCCTGGAATTATCCTTTGCAATTGATTATGAGCCCATTGATTTCTGCGATAGCAGCAGGAAATTGCGTTATGCTAAAACCGTCTGAACTGAGCGGAGCAACGGCGGGAGTGATCAGTAAATTAATTTCAAATACTTTTGATGCAAAAGAAATTGCCTGTTTTGAAGGTGATGCCGAAGTTTCTACAGCGTTGTTAAAACTTCCTTTTGACCATATCTTTTTTACAGGAAGCACCGCAATTGGTAAAGTGGTGATGGAAGCTGCGGCAAAAAACCTGAGCTCAGTTACCTTAGAGCTTGGCGGGAAATCGCCAGCGATTGTAGACGAAACTTGCGACCTACAAAAAGCCGCAGAAAAAATTGCCTGGGGTAAATTGGTAAATGCCGGACAAACTTGCATTGCGCCAGATTATGTGCTGATTAAAGATAATTTGCTGGCCGATTTTGTAGCGCATTATGAAAAAGCGGTTAAAAAAATGTTTTTTGATGAAGTGGGAATTAATAAAAATGATTATGCTAAAATCATCAATGAAAAACAGTTCCGGCGCTTGAATAAATTGATTGAAGAAGCCCTTCGCGATGGAGCTATATTGGCCTTAGGTAGAAAATCGGATGAGCAGGATTTAACTATTACACCAACACTTTTGACTTCGGTAGCCGAGGGTAACAGCATCATGCAGGAAGAAATTTTTGGACCAATTTTGCCCGTTATTACTTACAACAGTCTACAGGAGGCAATTGATTTGGTGAACAGGAAAGAAAAGCCTTTGGCACTTTATATTTTCTCAGACAATAAACAAAACCAAAATAAAATTATCACCGAAACAAGTGCCGGCGGGACCTGTGTAAATGATGTATTGGTCCATATCGGTAATCCGAATTTGCCTTTTGGTGGTGTTAACAATAGTGGGGTAGGTAGCTGTCATGGTATTTTTGGTTTCAAAACCTTTTCGCATGAAAGGGCAGTGGTTTTCCAGTCGAAGTTGGGATTGACCAAAATGATTTATCCTCCATATGCATCAAAAATGGGTTTGTTGAGGTGGCTGAAGAAATTGATGTAATTCAGTTCCCGCTGACTTAATGTAACCTTCACAGATGTATATACCCAGCTCTTTGTTCTCTGTGTATTCTCCTCTGTGATAAAAAAAACGATAATTATTCTTAAAAACCTTATTTTGGGTTCATGGATTTAGAACAGCTTAAATACCCGATCGGTCAATTTTCAATGCCAGAAATTTTTGATCAAAAACAAATCGACATATGGATTTCCGAAATTGAGGCTTTGCCGGGCCAGCTTATAAACGCGATAGAAAACTTAACTGATGAGGAATTAAATCAAACTTATCGTCCCGAAGGTTGGACCCTGAAGCAGGTTGTGCACCATATTCCCGATAGCCACATCAATGCTTATATCCGTTTCAAACAAGCCATTACCGAAGATGTTCCGGTAATCAGGCCCTATTATGAAGAGCGCTGGGCAGAAACGTGGGAAGCAAAAAATGGTGATGTCAAATTATCTATTGCTTTATTGGCTGCTTTGCACCAACGTTGGGTTGCTTTTTTAAAAACATTGAAACCGGAAGATTATCAGCGAAAATATATTCACCCAGCTCAGGGAAAAGAACTTACATTAGCAAACATGCTGGGTATGTACGCCTGGCATGGAAAACATCATTTGGCACACATTACCAATACAATAGCAAAATGAAAATAAATCGTTTAAATTTGTTGGTCTTAATCTTTATCGGCTTTTGCACTAATGTTAACGCACAAAAAAATCCTTCAAAAACCTTTGCTTTCATTTTAGGTTCATGGGAAATGCAAACGCCAAAAGGAAAAATTATAGAGCAGTGGGTTCAAAATCCTGATAAAACACTCAGCGGCAAAAGCTATAGAATAAATGCCAAAGGAGATAGTTTGCTTACCGAAACCCTTCAGATCAAAAAGATCGGAAAAGATACTTTTTACTGTTCGACTGTGACAGGGCAGAACGAAGGAAAAGAAACTTGCTTCAAACTTATTACTATGAAAGATGAGATCTATGTTTTCGAAGATAAAACACACGATTTTCCGCAACGGATAGTTTACCAAAATCAGGGCAAAAATGATTTGCTCGCCTGGATTGAAGGCGAGCTTAATGGTAAAAGCCGAAAATCGGAGTTTAGGTATAAACGGCAATAGTTTACATCAAAATTAGCATTGCTGCACTCATCGCAATCATAATGGCATCTTCAACAATGGTTACGGTACTCATGGGTAGGTTAAAAACGGCACCCAAACAGGCGCATTGAATCTTTTTCTTGTTTAAAACACTTTCCAAAACACCGAGGATACTTATCGTCATTACAATTAGCGTGACCCAGTTTACAACTACAGGTGATAAGTTTAAAGCAAAAGATAAACCTAATCCGAGTTCGATAAATGCATAGATATATCCCCATGCGTTAAATTTTTTGGCTACAATATCGTACATGGCATAACTTTCGGCAAAAGCTTTCAGACTAAGCATTTTAAAGAAAGAGAAGGTGAGGAAGAAACCGGCCATAAAAATGCGCATAAACACCATGAAATTAATTCCCGTAGATTGCCACGAAACCACAATTGATATTGCAGTAACGTATCCGAATATCAATAAAATGGGTTTATAAGTTTCGGCCCACGATTTTGCTTCTTCCAATGTTTCGCTATGGTGGGCGGCAGAGATTTGATATTTGCTTTCTGTGCCACCCAAAGCTTGTTGGAATGTATCTAAGCCAATATGTTTATCCATGTTAATGGTAGCAGAATTGGTATCTTTCGAAACCTCGACTGAGGTTACATCTGGTAAAACGAGCAGGTTACTTTTTACTTTATTTTCGCAACCGCCACAAGTCATGCCGGTAAGTTGATAGGTGTGTGTCATAATTAAAATCTTTACACAAAATTACCGCTTCATGTTACGGAAAGCGTTACAGAATAATCATAAAGTTTTATAGAATTTTAGCTTTTGTTATGCCGTGGACCATGGGACTTTCTTAATGACCTTAATTTCTTAATGGTACTTCCAAATATACTTTTGACTATTAAGGAGTTAAGAAAATTAAGGTTAACCAGCAGTGGAAAATACAACCAGGCCTTTAGCGATTTGTTGCGCCTAAACCCTAAACCCCTGCTTACCCCACCAAAACCGATGTCATGGTTAACGAACCACCAACCGCTTTGTCATTAAAGAAAGAAACCACTTCTTTATCGTTTTTCATCCCAAGGGTATAAATTAATGGTAAATAATGCTCTGGGGTAGGGATCGCTAACATTGCATCGGTACCGAGGTTGCGGTAATTGATTAAAGGTTGATGATCGCCGTTGGCAATTAAATTTTTGAACTTATCGTTCATTTCAATTGCCCAATCATAACCACCACCATTAATCATTTCCCAACTTAACATGCGTAGGTTGTGTACCATATTGCCACTGCCGATAACCAGTATGCCTTTTTTGCGGAGTGCATAAATTTCTTTGGCGATTTCATAATGCTGTTCAGGTGATTTGGTGTAATCGATACTGAGTTGGAGAACAGGAATATCTGCATTAGGATACATATGTTTAACAACTGTCCAGGTTCCATGATCCAAACCCCAATCGTGATCTAAACCAACTGGAGTGGAGTGAATTAAATTCGGAATTTCCGTGGCCAGTTCGGGATTGCCGGGGGCAGGATATTGAACATCAAAAAGTGCCTGTGGAAAACCACCAAAATCGTGAATGGTGCTCGGGAAATCCATCGCCGTAACAAAGGTGCCATGTGTGTACCAGTGTGCCGAAACCACTAACACCGCTTTTGGCACTGGAATATTTTTTGCCAGTTCTGCCCAACTCTGGCTGAACTCATTATTTTCGATGCCGTTCATTGGCGAGCCATGACCGATAAAAAGCGTTGGCATTAAATCCGTTTGTGGCAAACGTTGCGTGAAGTTCCTGAATTGTGATAGTGCAGACATGATTTTCTATTAGGTGATCGTCATTTCGATTCCGCTGTGCTTCACTCGAAATGACGATTCAGGTGTTATTTCCCTTGAACAAACTCCAGGTTTAATTTAATGGCAACATCTTTTGCAACGCCAGCGCCAGTCGGGTCATATTTAATATTATAATCTAAACGGTTAATGGTTGTTGTAGCACCAAAGCCAGCTTTAGTATTTCCTTGTTGATCTTTAGCCGTGCCGCCATAAACAACAGCAAATTTTACATCTTTCGTTACATCGCGGATGGTTAACTTTCCACTTAACTCATAGTTGTTTCCACTTAATTTTTTGAAAGAAGTACTTTCGAATTTCATGGTTGGGTAAGTTGCCACATTAAAAAAATCGTCAGTTTTTAAGTGCCCGTCTCTCATATCAACTCCAGTTGCAATGCTGTTTACATCAACAGTAAAGCTGATTTTAGCATCAGTTAAATCTGGTTTAGAAACCGTAACTGTTCCGTCGAATTTTTTAAAAGAACCATCAACGAAAGAAATACCCATGTGTTTAACCGAAAAGTTAAAAAACGAATGCATAGGATCAATTTTCCAGCTTGTTTGTGCAAATGATGCCACACTAATTGAGGTAGCGATCAGAAATAAGAATAATTTTTTCATCAGTACATAATTTAGTTTCAATTGGCATGAAGCGATCAGATTTTTCTCCAAATGTGGTCTGAAAAATCATGATGGTTTCATACCTGATAAATTTATTTAAGCACAAAGTTATCACAGAACCAGTCGGTTAGTCTTGATTTATGGTAAGAAATTGGTGTTGTTAATGGCTGATGGTCTTATGGTTCATGGTCAATGGCTATCAACTATGATCTATCTAACGATTAACCATTTCTATTTTACGCTCATTATATCTCGTCAAGCATTTTTCTGCTATCCGTTGATGCTGCTTTATAAGCCGAGGGTGTAATTCCGGTTACTTTTTTAAACTGTGCGGATAAATGTGCAACACTGCTGTAATTTAGCTGATAAGCAATTTCGCTAAGGTTAAGTTCGCCGTAAGTAAGCATTTCTTTTGCCTTTTCTATTTTTTGAGCAATGAAATACTTCTCAATGGTTTGGTTTTCCGTTTCGGAGAAAATACTGCTTAAGTTAGTGTATTCTAGCTTTAGTTGCTCACTTAAATAGGCTGAAAGGTTAATTTTTAATGGTTCTTTCGTGTAGTGCACCAGGTTGATAATCGCTGTTTTGATCTGCTCCGAAATTTGGGTTTTCTTATCCCCAAGCAGTTCGAAGCCAAAATGCGTTAGGCGCGCTGCTATTTTAACCTTATCCTCCGAAGAAATATTTTCAGCTAAAGTAACTTCACCCAGTTCAACCAATAATGGTTTAAAGCCGAGGTTTTCTAGCTCGGCTTTAACCACCATTTTACAACGGTTGCATACCATGTTTTTGATATGCAGCTTCATTAGTTCGATTTTATGGTTTCGGAAACGTCACCACAATCAAACATCATACTTCCATAATATGGATTTTCGATATTTTCTTTTTCGTTTAACCAGCTTGCCTTCGCCATTGGGCAATGTTGTACATAAACGGTTTTACTGTTAAATTTTAGGCCTTTTAGGGTTTTGATCATCGCATAAGAAATTCCTTCAAAAGCTTTTCTTTGTGTTTTGATATCATTAGAACCTGCAAGTTGAGCGGCTTTACTTTTAATGATAGCTGCCTGTTCCATAAATATTTTATGCTGATCGGCAGGTAAATCTTTATGGTTAACCGCATTTACTTTTGCTGATAAAACCTTTACTTTTTC
>Ga0182006_1001295_pt1 | contig 15427 bp, 14 predicted proteins | sample Sormic07211104_1_FD_123022 | JGI IMG/M metagenome (GOLD analysis project Ga0182006, IMG submission 123022) | Rhizosphere microbial communities from Sorghum bicolor, Mead, Nebraska, USA - 072115-104_1 MetaG | ecosystem: Host-associated > Plants > Roots > Rhizosphere | place: USA: Nebraska...
GCCTTTCCGTTTTTATACAAAATCATCAGGTTTTCCATGCTGATCTTTTTAACATCCTCAGGATATTGCAAGTTGAAAGCTTCAATAAACCTTAATGGCGAATTAAAAGCACATCTCAGCTGCAGCCGCACCTCATTTTCCTCATGGTTTCGGAGCATCACACTCACCTCAATAAGTTGATCCCCATGAAGCGCAGTCTCAACACCCTCTTTGCTGGTGATGAGATTAGAATGAGTCCAGAAGTACTGGACCAGGTCACTAGTTTTGATCATAAAATTTGTATTTGGTTAGATTTATAATAATTATTGGCAAAAATTTGATTTTTTACCCCACACGCTTCGTCATCTCGAGGGAAGCGCAGCGACGAGAGACCAGTAAGCACTTTGTAAACCAGATCTCTCCTATCGTCGACATGACGCACGCTATCCACCCCCAGCCCCCTCAATGGGGACAATATGGTGCCTTACCTTTATAGCGCATTAGCTTCACCCACCCTCTCCTCTTTCCGTTTCTTCTTTTCAAAAAACTTAATACTAGACAGTGCTTTTCTACCTATCTCTTCTTTACTTAACAAGCTCAAAAACTCATCAACAGACAGTTCAAAATGCTCCAGCAAACGCATCCCCATTAAAAAACTCAGTTCCTTTTCATTGCGGATGATGTCTGTTAAAGTGCTCCCACTTATTTTAAGCACTTCCGCAATGTCTTTTCTATACTGCCCGTTTTGCTGTATCAAGTAATCGATGGCTTCGCCAATGGTTTTGTTCATAGTTGATGGTTTTTATAAATAGCGTTTTATTTTTATTTAAATCCCTCTCTCCCCACAAGGGGGATCTCTCCCTTTAAAAAGGGCGAGAGGTTGCGTGGTGTACTATAAGCGAGTGTGAATATGAACCCTCACCGGTCTGCACCCAAGAAAATATGATTTCATGATCAAGCCTCAGAATCTAAAAGATTCAGCGCGATCAGAAAACATATTTTCCCCCTCTCCTGCACCCTGCAATTCACGTTCTAAACCCCTTCCTATAAGCTTTAGCAGTCTCGCCATTTCTATGTTTAAACCACCTGCTGAAATAAGGTAAATCGCTAAAGCCCAGCAACTCCGAAATCTCCTTCACCGAATGCCTGGTATACTGCAACAAATACAAAGCCTCCCTGTAAATCCGGTCCTGCAGCAACTCATACACAGACCTGCCCAAATAAGCCTTCGCAAATCTGTTCAAAGCATGGATGCTCGTATCCATTTTAACCGCATACACAGAAATATCCCGGTTATACCTGAAATCCAGTTCAATCAAAGACTGCAATACCTTTAACCGCTTAAAAGCCGGAGGCCAGTAGTCTAAATCGAATAGCCTAAAGCCCTCTGTATAAGTATTCGTTTCCTGCAACATCCTTTTACTTTTTATTCGGCACCCAGGTACAAGTCACATCCAGCATTTTGTTTTCTATCAAGTAGATCAGAATGCTCACCGCTGTTTCCTCATTTATGTCTAAAGCCACTGCAACCTCTGGTAGCGTAAATGGTTTCCCATCCACATGCTCCAGGAAAGCTTTGACCAATTCTTCGGGGATAAAATTCTCTTTCATAAACTACGTTTTAAAATGCTACGATACACCAGATTCAGCTCCAGGAAGATGTCTTCCAGCCCTTGGTAAACAATGAGATGAAAGATACAGAGTAAACCAGCCCTGATTTCCATCAGGATAGATTGCCGCAGATCCAAAGTAGCATCTGGATGGCATGGATCTATACCATATTTCTTCAGGATTCCGGAGGTTCTGGAAACTAATAAAAAAAGAAACTTTTTAATCACCGTTCGTTTATGCTCCAGGTCTCCTTTTTGAGATAAAACCAGCTCAAAGAGAAAAGTCGATAAGCTTTGGTAGGCCTTTTCAGCTTTAACACGCATTGAAGCTGGAATATCAATGGAGTTATCCGCCAGGATATCCAGAAGCTGAACGTATAGGTTTATACAGGATCTTAGTCCTTGTTTATTTTTCATAGTTCATTCGTTATGTCGTTATAACCACCACGTCATTTTGCCCCTCTCTGCCCCCCTTACCGTCATCTCGAGGGAAGCGCAGCGACGAGAGATCTGTAAGCACTTTGTTAATAGATCTCTCCTATCGTCGACATGACGCATTGTGCCTAGCCTATATTGCGCCTTACCTGGCACACTCGCTATAATACACTCGCTACTTCCCCTCCTGATTTTCAGGAGGGGTGGCCGAAGGCCGGGGTGGTCTAAAACCCTTCCTTCTTCATAAACCCCAGCATCGGATCCATCCACTCACTCACAGGCAATCGCTCCGTAAACCCATGATTCCCTTTCGGAAACAAATGTAATTCTGCATCTACCCCATTCTTCTGCAAAGCCTGGTAAAACACGATGCTGTTGTTCACACTTACAATGAAATCATCACCACAATGGGTCAGATAAGTTGGTGGTGTTTCTTTAGTTACCTGCAGTTCATTAGAAAACAAATCCACCTTCTCTTTACTTGGCTCCATGCCCAATAAGTTAATCTTAGATCCCATATGTGTCAGCTGATCATTCATGCTGATCACAGGATAAACCAGGATCATAAAATCTGGCCGGAGGCCAATATTTTCCTCATTCGGGATATAACTTTTGGAAAAATGTGTTCCTAATGTAGAAGCCAAATGTCCTCCAGCACTATACCCAATTACACCTACCCTTGCAGGATTGAGATTCCAGTTTACCGCATTAGACCGGATCACTTTTATGGCTTGCTGTGCATCCATTAATGGTCCAAAACTTTTGTCTCTCATCGTTTCCTTCTTCGGCAAGCGATATTTGAGTACAAAAGCTGCGATTCCTTTTTCGGCAAAAGCTTTGCCTATAGCAATGCCCTCTTCTTCAAAGGCAAGGAAGCCATAAGCTCCACCTGGAATCACAAGGACGGCAGTTCCGGTCGCTTTTTCTTTAATGGGTAGATATAGGGTCAAAGTCGGCTCTTCTTCTTTGGATAGTTTTACTGTACTTCCGGGAATAGTTTCAGGGTAAAGCGGCAGCACTTGTTGTGCTACCGCGGTATACCCTACGATTAAAAAGAGCATTGTGATTAATATTTTCATTTGATTCGTTCTAAAAGTTTATTTGGTATTTGTATAGGTAGTGATCATAGAGTGCATATAGAGATTGACCATAGACTTTAAAGTCTCTCACCTTGTGTCCTCTGAAATCAGGCAAGTAAAAACTGAATTGATACTTCCCATCTTTTACTGCATAAACATCAATCATGGATACGTTCTTGATCATATAATCTGTTTCATTATTCGCTCTTAATGCAGACTGAACAAACAGATATTTTTCATTCGCACACGCTCTTTTATTCACAATCAAAGGCGGAGCAGCCATGGTAATTTGACCAGAAGATTTAATCCTGGCTACTTTGATTTGGGCATGGCTGATCGTATCAATAGTCTTGCCCTTATACAATAAATTTAGGTTGCTGTCTGCGCATAAAAACTGATTACGGTAATAATAAACATAAAACATTTTAGAGGAACCAGGGACTTTAACCATTTCTCCATCTGTACAAAACATGCCATCAACCTGTTTTTCCAGCAAGGTTGTAGTTTTTAAAGAATCAAGCATAATACCCTGTTTAATTAATTTATTTCCTATTCCGTTGTACACAGAGCGAAAAGCAAATGAATTTTTAGTCAGAGTAATCCCACCCGTAAAATACGGCGTAGAGTTCATTTGCTTATTCAAATGAAAGTCTAAAGCGCTCCCTCTCAAAATGACAGGTTTAACCCCGTCCATCAAATAAAAGAACGGCGAATCTATCTGAATGAAAGAAGTTTTACTCACCGACATCTTTTCAAAACCTGTAAGATTGAACTCATGGTAATTTGCCATTGATGTATCTACTTTCGATATTCTACCGGGAGCAATACTATTGCCAAAATAGACAGCGCCATTAAACGCACCCGCAATATACCATGCATTATATTTAATATCCTTCGAAATTACTCCAACAAGTTTATGAGATGGAAGGCTTCTAATGAATCCATTTTCTGACCCATGAACTTTATTTGAAATACAGTACATGATCCAAACCAAGGAAACACTCCCGATGAAACAAATACTCAAAATAATTAATCGTCTTCTGATCATAAGAAAATAATATAAGAGGCCTAGCCGATAACTAGGCCTCGGTGTTATGGTTGATATTGACGTAAAGGGGTTACGCAAATTGGTCCCGCGGGAAAAGGAATTTCCCAAATTGGCTTCAGTACTAGGCCATCATAAGCTGTACACTGTGGACCTGTAAAGCTCGTGCTACACATATGTGAACTTTGTGATGTTAAACATATGGGGGTAGATGCACTTCCCTTGTTAATAGAGTATCCCGGCAGTGAGCGCGCGATTGATTTGAAGGCAAATGAACTACCAACGGTAATCAAAAGAACCGCTGTCATTAAAAGATTTCTTAATTTCATGTTTTTTGGTATATAAGTTAATTGTCTCCGTTTTCAGGGACGAAGGCTTTCCCTCTTACTGCAGATAAGTTCTTTACATTTTGAGGATAAATCAGAACCCCCATCGCTCCCAGTACGGCGAATCCAATATTAAATACTAAATGCTGATCCCAAGTCATATTTTCTAGTACCCCTCCACAAGTACAAGGGATATAGTAGCTGAAATTTAATATGATAATGATATAAGCAGAAAAAACGATCATAAGGCCAAACGACACATATAAAGCCCAATACTGACATCTCTTTAAAATTAGTAGTAACGCAACTAATAGCTCAAAGCCTGGCACGAAGAAAGCCAAAATGCTTGAGAAAGCACTCAAAATTGGCGATTTGCCCAGTTCTACTTGAAACTTTTCAAAATCCAGAATCTTACTTAGAGCTGCATAAGCAAATAGGATAATGAAAAGCGCTGATATTATTTCTGCTAAAATATTTCTTAGTTTTTGGTTCATTTTTTCGATTACTATTTATAAAAACCTTCCCTTTTCAAAAAAATCAGCATCGGTTCCAACCACTCTGAAATAGAAAGTCGCTGGGTAAATCCATGATTGCCTTTGGGAAATAAATGAAGCTCTGCATCTACTCCTTTTTTTTTCAAAGCCTGATAGAATAGGATGCTATTATTGACGTCTACTATCCCATCATCGCCGGTATGTGTAAGATAGGTTGGAGGCGTATCTCTCGTAACCTGAAGTTCATTGGAAAATAGTTTGACCTTCTCTTCAGATGGTTCCATCCCCAATAAGGAAATCTTTGATCCGGTGTGCGTTAAGCTATCATTCATGCTAATTACCGGATAAGCCAGAATCATAAAATCCGGCCGAAGATTAACGTCCACGAGATTTGAGATGTAACTTGTTTTGTAATGCGTTCCTAAAGTAGATGCAAGATGTCCCCCCGCGCTATATCCTATAACACCTATCTTCTTGGCATCTAGGCTCCAATCACTTGCTTTTGATCGTACCATTTTGATGGCCTGCTGTGCATCGATCAGCGGACCTAAGCTCTTGTCTTTCATCGTCTCATTTTTTGGTAAGCGATATTTAACCACAAAAGCTGCAATACCTTTGTCTGCAAAGGTCCGGGCAATTACAGTTCCTTCCTCTGCATAGGCCAAAAAGGTGTAAGCCCCACCCGGGAAGATAATTACGGCAGTTCCCGTCGCTTTTTCCTTTGCCGGTAGATACACTTCAAGTGTGGGGCGCTGATCCTCCGACAGCGCAACGGTATTTCCGGGAATAATATCGTCTGCATAGAGGGGGATTATCTGCTGCGCGATTGAATTGGATCCTCCAAATAGAAATAGTAAAGAAATAAATATGGTATTTTTCATAATGGTTAATTGTTTTGTGATACTTTCCAGGTGGGTAGATTTTTCTTCATTTTTTCCAGCGCTTCTACATACAGGTTTTCTCCTGGCTGCCCTTTTACCATTTTTACAGCTTTGGTTTCCCATTCAATGGCTTTCAAGGTCCTTCCAACCTTATGCAGGAGGTTCGCATAAGTATCCCATGCAACAAAGTCATTTTGGTCAAAAGTTTCAATATCATATTTCATGACCTCGATAGCATAGTTTAACACCTCCGGGTCATCGATATGCTCAAAGACCGACCAGCTCATATTGTTTACATGGAATGTAGGATGTCGGAGCGCCATCTTGAAATATTTCATATAATATTCCCCAAAGGCTCTCCAGTTATCCGCCAGCACCCAATGATAGAGCATCCTGTTTCCATAAGCTACCTCCTGGCCAAGTGGTCCAAACAGATTAGTTACCTCTTTCTCTAAAAAATCCCAATCAGTTTTTTTTACCTTCCAGGTGGCCTGATTAGGAAAATATGTTTTCTCAATTAAGCTCATAATTTGTCTTTCAGCCATAAAGTCGCCTAAAAGAGCATTCACCCTTTTGGATTCCTCTCTGAAAAACCCGAAGGCTTTGCTATCACGATCTCCCAAGAACTGACCTATAAACATTAGCTTATCCCGAGTAAACAACTCAGCTGATTTCAATTTCAATAAATGATGATCAATGCAGTCGGTTGCTACTTTCTGAGCAAATGCTGCGTCGCCAGCAGCTTTAGCATTAATTGCCAACTCCATCAATTCTGAGACAGTCATATCCCCTTGCCGGTATTGGGCAACTTTAGCATCATATTGTTTGGAAAAGATAAAGGCACTTTCGGCCATTTTTTGAAAGCTCTCTACTGATTGAAAACCGGTTCCCTGATTCACCAAGTATCCTTCTGGTGAAAAAAATAGGAAACTGGGGTAACTGCCAATTTTATATTGACTTGTGATACGGGCGGCATCTGCATACCAGGTTCTTATTTGCTTGCTGTCTGATTTTGTTTGATCTACTTGGAGCTTGACGGAAATAAACCTTTCATTCATAAAGGATCCCAAACTTTGAGCGGGATATATTTTATTGTCCATTTCCCTACATGGTCCGCACCAGGTAGCAAAGACATCAATAAAAATATACTTGTTTTCCGCTTTTGCCTTCTTTTTAACCTGATCCCAAGTGAGCGAACTTTCAAAATTAATTCCCTGGGCAAAAGCCAGGCTGGTGAAGCTTAATAAAGCCAAACTGAACAGCAATCTTTTCATAATACTTGATTGTTATTTTTCTATCTAAAATTTAGTGTTGGAGACTTGCATTTAACAAGACTATCTACTTTAAACTGCTCCTTCCGGCGCAGAAGATTTTTATTCCACATGTATATCGAATCATTACTCTTCATCCAAACAGGTTCATCTGCATCTTTTAGATAATAGTCAAAGAATTGCGCCATTTTGATACTAAAATCTTCTGCTTCCCTGCCATATACGACATGTTTTCCCTTCGAATAAACCAGCATCCAGGCCTTCTTACCCATACGGCGAAGTCCCGTAAAGAATTCAACAATGTTTGAAAATGGATAAATATCATCCCCCCTGGTATGCATCAATAAAATTGGAGTAACAACTTTGTCAACCCGAAATACAGGTGAATTACGGATATATGCCTCGGGTTTTTCCCATAGACTAACTCCCATCCTCCCCTGACCACCTTCTTCGTAATAAGATTGAAGGCTCGAACTATCCGAGCCATCTAGACTTCCATAATGGCTAACCAGATCAGCAATACCACTGGAAGAAACAGCCGCCTTGAAGATGTCGGTATGTGTAACGAGGTAATTTGTCTGTAAGCCGCCAAAGCTGCACCCCTGAATTCCCATCCTGTCGGCGTTGACATAGGGAAGTGAGGATAAGTACTTCGCACCAGAAACTATTGCATCGTAAGTGCCTTGCATGGGATTCCCAATCTCATAGAATACATCGGGACTGAAGACCAGATACCCCTTACTGACATAAGTCGGAATGTCGATCGAACACCCGCTACATAATGGCTCAGGCTTTATGTAAGCGTTTAAGGCATTGGTTTTTCGCTCATAATAATAGAAGATAACGGGATACTTTTTATTGGGATCAAAATTCTCAGGCTTATACAATATTCCGTTAAGTATTCTGCCATCGGACGATTTCCAGTGGTGTATTTGAGCAGTATACCAGTTGAAATTCTTCTGCGGTTGAAGGTCACTTAATCTTATGAAGCTTTTGAAATCCCTGGTACTGAAGTAATTCGGGGCTTCCTGGGCTGTCATACGTCTGACGATATAGATATTATTAGTTTGCGCCTTAATTGGATCAAAATCACTTCCCTCGGGAATATAAGACCCAGATTTGGTGTTGAACACATAAGGACCCATAAACAATTTTGTTGGGTCTGTTGATTTGATCAGGCTAATTAAATAGAACCCATTATCTTTGGTACTATTGTTGAAAGCACTAAGGTAAACGTGATCATTGTTATTAATTCCGTTTTCCTGATAATCTCCGCCAGCAAAACTGAAGATAATTTGATGTTGTTTGCCATAACCGTTAGTGAGATTAATCGGTTTTTGCCTATCAGTGGGATCCAGCTTCCAAATATCATGTCTATCAAAAGCTAGAAACCCATTGTCATTCTTTAACCAGACTAGGTTCAGTATCCCTCGCGGGTATGTGGTTTGTTTGTTGGCATAAAGATCATCCCTGTAGAGGTCAGCCCAGATTATCTTTAAACCTTTTGTTAGGTCGCTGGTTGTTCTGTTTTTAATTTGATAAGAACAATATCCCCGGTTTTGATCAGCGGTATAGATCAGATATTTTCCAGAAGGAGAAAAGATAACAATCCTTTTATCGTCAAGGAAATCCAAAGATTGTTTTGTAGCCTTTCTGGTGGAGACTAAGCTCCAGGAAACCTTACTTGCCAGGTTCCATGATTCTGTGCTATTCATACTATGTTGTACCAGCACCAATGTGTCGGAGGCGTTCTTCCCTCTTGGAAATATTAGCTGGTCATTATCAAATTGTAGTCTGTTAATATGACCACTTCTTATATCTAGAACTGACAGGTAATCCATTTGAATATTGTTAGACGAAGACTGAGATTTGAGTTTTACATCAGCATAACTCCATACTTCAACCAAAGGCTTTATTGAATCTGTTTTCTGTTCGTTTTGAAACCTAAGAAATAGCCGTTCACCATCTTTGCTAAACCGGTCAATATTAGTCAACAGCGCTCCGTTCTGGCTACCATCTGAATTTCTACCTGCTACACTTATTGCTCCGGGGGCGTCAAACTTATAAAACCAAACTGAATCCGAACTCATAAATGCCAGCTGAGCATGTGCTTCATCAATAATTAAGCCCTTGAATTCTGTCCCCTGCCAGAGTTTTGAAACTCTTCCTGAACCCAAATCAACCCAAAGAAGAGATTCCATCTTTGAGTCTTCAACCGTACAAACCACCAGTTTTTCATTTTTCGTCAGCATCCTAGTTTGAACAACATTCAAAAAATAGCTTTCCTTACTTGTTTTTGAGTCAGTTAAAATCAATTTACCGGTTTCATTTTTAGAGAAAGAAATACGCCACCTGGTTCTTCTCGTTTCGATATTGAGGTCTTCGTTAGCAACATATTGTAAGTTGTTATTACCCAGCGTAAAAACACCCGTGCTGTCGATTCCTCTGCTAAATAGGAATTGTTTGCTATCTTCACTAAATCGCGCATATACAAGTCCTCCTATGAACTCCTTTTTCCATGTGCCATCTGTTTTTTGCAACACCAATGTTTTGCTTCCTACCGGTACATTCAAGATATTGTAGCATACATAGTTGCCATTAGAACTTAGAATTGGGTAATCCAATGAAGGCCATATTTTATAAGCTATTGAATCAATTGCTTTTTTTTGGGCCCATAGCACACCTCCCCATAAGCTGAAAACGACTATAAGAAATACTTTCATTTTGCTTGAATTAATACCCTGGTACCTGTATAAGATTGGTGTTTTTTTGGAGTTCCGCAATTGATAGCGGATAGTACTGCTGATAACTTTTCCAGGTGCTCCCTTGATTCTTTTCAGGGGTGGCAGTTGACATAACCTGATCGATCAGGTTGAGTCGCTTTAAATCTAACCAGCGATGTCCCCATTCTGTAAACAATTCCATCCGCCTCTCTTTTAATATCGCAGCCAACAAATCTTTCTTCTGTAGCCCAGAGCTGATGCTTTCAAGCAAAGGCAAACCTGCTCTTTTCCGGATCTCATCTATATCTGAAACCGCACCAGACTGATTTCCCAATTGCACCCTTGCTTCTGCGCGAATGATAAATTGCTCCGCTAATCTCATGACAGTACTATACTCAGTGATCGGTGGACTTGGCTCGCTAGAGCGTATAATTTTATACTTATTCGGGTAGTAATATGTTTTTCCGTTGGCAGACACTGACCCAACCCAACTAGAAAGCCTTTCATCATTATCTTCAAAACTTTCAACCAACCTCTCATTAAGATAAACCGGATTGTTACCAGAAGGACCGGTAGACATAAGGACGAAAAGATCAGCATCAGTTGTATTTAGATATCCCTTAGTTGGAAGAACCTGCCAGATAGCCTCCTTGCTGCTCTTCAGGAAAACTTTGTCCAGCGATTCTAAATGAAATTGACTTTGTCCGTCAATAATTTTGGAGGCCTGAGCTTCTGCCTCAGTCCAATTATTCAGATAGAGATAAACCCGAGCAAGCAATGCAGTAGCAACCCACTTATTGGGGCGAACCCGCTCCTGAGCCTCAGCAGGATAAACAGTTATCCCATCCCCCTGAAGGTAATATTCACTTAGCAGATTCTGTGCCTCTGTTAAATCCAGAAGAACCTGTTTGTAGATATCGGCTTTAGGTTTTTTTGAAATACGCGCATTAACAGTATAATCTGTGCCAATTATGAGTGGGACATCTCCGTACAAATTAGTCAAATAAAAATAATAGAAGGCGCGCAGGAATTTTGCTTCACCTGTTAGCTGTTGTTTAACTTTTGGTGTCAACAGCGTTGCGGCATTAAGTTCTTCGATCGCGGTGTTAACAACATACATTTCGGCATAGATTGCACCCCAGTATCCTGGATCACCTACAATTTGTGCATTTAATGAATTGGTATAGTAAGCATTTAACAGTGAGTTTCCGCTGGCATTGAAATAACGCAACTCATCTGCTGACAAGCCAGCTATACAAGATAGGCTGGTTAAATGTGCGGGTTGACCAAGAACCTGGTTACCCATATCCGCATACAACGAAGTGATCACCCCAATCGCGGTTGCATCAGTACTAAAAGCCTCTTTGAAACCAACACTTGTTTCAGGACCGTCAACGTCTACCCATTTCTTACAGCTGCTTACAATCAGCATGAAGAACAAGATGTATATGGTGGTTATAATTCTATCTTTCATTTTTAAATCAATTTAATTAAACGATCAGCTATAAACTTATCTTTACGCCAAGGGTTATCACTCTTAATGTTGGCAAGGAGGCAGAACTTTTTGTTTCTGGGTCCAGGCCTGAATAATTGGTTATGGTAAACAAGTTTTGCCCTTGCAGGAACAGGTTACAACCTTGTAACTTAACCGATTTAATCCATTGCTTCGGTATTTCCCAGGAAAGAGAGACATTCTTTAACCTTACGTATGAAGCATCAGAGATACCTGCGTCACTGGCTGCAGCATCTAAATAAGGCTGATCAAGACTAAAGCCGGTCGTGTATTTTTGTATAGTTGCTTTATCTCCGGGTTTCTGCCAGCGGTTAAACAGACTTGAAGGTTGATTTCTAAGACCTTCTCTGAAGGCACCCGCTGGTAATATCCCAAATGTGTAATTCCTTGCAATTTGTTTAACAAATGAAAACAGGAAGTCAAGCTGGAATCCATGGCAGCTAAGAGAATTCTGGAATCCCCCGTAGAATTCAGGTGCAAAGTCGACCAGAACAGTCTTGTCTGAGTAAGGATCAGGTTTAGAAGTGGCGTTACCAGATTTGTCTGCAAACTGATAAATACCTGTTTCAGGATCAACACCTAAAAAATGATAGACCCTTTCCGCACTTAAGGGCTGACCAATAATAGCAGTAGAGGAAGCGGATGATTTGAGGATATCCGGGTAATCGACCAATAGGCTTTTTGGCACGGTGATATTGAAAGCAGGCTTCCAGGAGAACTCCTGGGTTTGAACGGCAGTAGCTGAAAGTGCTACTTCCCAGCCCGAGTTACGGATTTTGAAAGTCTGATTTCTTATTATATTTGAAAAGCCAGTAGTCAGCGGCAGACTATAGTCTGAAAGCTGATTTGACGAATGATTGCGGTAATAGGTAGAATTTAGCAGTATTTTATCAGAAAAGAATCCTAGTTCAAGGCCTACCTGAAGCTTTCTGGTTTCCTCCCATTCCAAGTAAGGATTGGTAATTCTGCTAGGTTTATACAAAACTATATTCTGATATGGATTAACCTGGTAAGCAGGATCAAGCAGACTTAAATACCGGTAGTCACCGATTTGGTCACTTCCTGTAGTCCCATAACTTGCCCACAGCTTTCCAAAGCTGATAAATGAAAGATTGTTCTTCAGAAATCCCTCCTCTGAAAAAACCCAGGCTGCTCCTCCGGCGATAAAATTGTGAAACCTGCTTTTAGGGCCAAATCTGGAACTGCCGTCCCTACGACCGGTTAGGTTTAAAATATATTTATTCTGCCAGTTGTAATTTAGCCGTCCAAACAATGCATTGTATTTATAAACAGATCTTACTGAAGAAGCGGGAGTAACAGTAGATGCAGACATGATATCGTCCATAACCAGATCGTTGCTAAAGCCACTCGCCCCGATTTGGTTACCACGATTTCGGTTCTGCAGTAAAGTAGCTCCTAATAAGGCTTCCAGGATTCCTTTGCCGATAGTCATATGATAATTGAGCTGTGGCTCGATCGAAAATGAATTGATATTGTTATCAACAAAGATTGTACTTCTGGGAACATATTGACGGAATTCCGGTGCAGTGGATTGCTGCAGGAACTTGTTTACGGAATTGGAAACCATATTGTTATACCCAAAGCTACTGCTCAGTGTCAACCTTGGCAACAACTCATAGCTAAGCAAGAGATTGCTCGTCAGGTTATTGGTTTTTGTTAAAAATTTATCGAAAGTAAATCCTACAGGATTAAAAAAAGTAGTATTACCGAATTTATCGGGTTCCCAGTTCAAGCTACCATCGGGTTGATAAATCTCTGGTGCAACCGGTGCCAGGGTTAGCGCTGTTTGTGTCAGGTCTTTATACGGAAGCTGATTATGATCATACATATAGCTTGCTGAAAGCTGTACTTTAAATCGCTGGTTCAGGGAGGTATTGTTAAGGTTAAAATGTACAGAAGCTTTTTGATCAGCATAGTCGCCCGGAAACACATTTGTTTCTTTGTGGTATCCTGTACCTAAAAGGTAAGTAGTTTGACCAGTTCCGCCAGATATTGAGGCATTGATGTCCTGATAAACTGCGGTTTTTCCAATTAATTCTTCCTGCCAGTCGGTGTAACGGGAATTATCCCAGTTCCCATTCAGATCATTATCTCCGAAATTCCCAGGTGTCGGTTCTGTGATGTTATCATTTTTCATCGCTTCCCTTCTCATTTCCAGATACTGCTGGGAATTCATCAAATCAAGCTTCCTGGGAACGCTTCCCCAGCCTGACTGAAGATTCACATTCACTCTTGTATCGCCAGACTTCCCTTTTTTGGTGGTAATCAATATCGCACCGTTCGCAGCCCGGGAGCCGTATATTGCCGTGGCATCGGCATCCTTTAATATGTCAATGCTCTCAATATCGGAAGGATTGATGAAGTTTAGCGGATTACCATATAATGGTATACCCGAGGAAACAGCTCCCGATCCGCCTAAAATGGGATTCCCTCCCGGTAACAGCTGTGAATTATAAGGCACCCCATCAATTACATAAAGCGGATCACTTCCGTTATTCAAACTATTCTGTCCCTGTATCCTCACCTTCACTCCTGTACCAGCAAACCCCGTCGCCTGTTCAATAAACAATCCCGGAACCCTTCCCTGCAAAGCCAATAACGGATTATTCACCGGCTGCTTCTCAATCACATCCGTCTTAATCGTCGTCACGTTCCCAGTAGAAAGCCTTTGTGTAGTCGTACCATAAGCAATAACCTGAACCTCGTCCAGTTTAGAAGTACTCAATTCCAGCACTACATCTCCAAGCTCCTTAGCAGCCTTAATTTCTTTGGTTAGGTACCCGATAAAAGAAACAACCAGCACAGCCCCCTCTTCCACACCCCTCAAAAAAAACCTTCCATCTTTATCCGTACTCACTGCCTTTCCTGTTTTCTTTACCTTCACGCTCGCGCCAGGGAGCGGACGATTCTCCGAATCCACCACCCTGCCAGAAGCATCAATGCTAGCCCAGCGATTAGCCAGGCGTTCCAGAAAGGTGGGTTCTTTAGGCTGTATCGTCACTGTGGTCTTACTGATGGTAAAGGTTAAAGGTTGAGCCTTAAAAATCTCTTTCAATACATCCTGCAGCTCTGCATCTTTAACCTGGATATTCACAGGTTTTGCCACATCAAAAATGTCCTCAGCATAAACAAAGTCATAGCCGCTTTGTGTCCTGATTTCTTTGAGTACAGCTTTTAATGGCACATTAGATTTAGACAAATTGATTTTTTGTGCAAGGCCAGCGGCACTGACTTGCATTAGAGTAGCTATTAATATTACGGTGGTTAGTCGCATAATAAGCCATATTTTATGGACATGCCTATAGGGCATACCCGATTTGGTATAAAATCGATACATTTGAGTCGGTTTGGTTTAAGCAAGTGTCTTATGTTTCGAAGCGCGGACCCTTGCTTGCATAGTTGATAAATTTATTTTATTGATGCCAAACATCAACCAGGAGTGTGCAAACACTTCTGGTTATTTTTTGCCCTTGGTTATGGGTAGTTTCTGCTTTTTCTTTTCATTTTGTTGGTTGGTTGTTGGTGATAACTCGGTTAATTGATCCGTTACCTGGTAACGTATATTTTTCGTCCTTCTATTTTAAATTTCACCTTGCCTGTTGACTGCAAAGGTTTTAATACCTCTTCTATGTTTTCATATTTTGACATGGATCCACCAAATTTGCCAGATGGCGGTGGTCCGGTATAAATGATGTCTACGTCGTACCAGCGTTCTATCATGCGCATAATGTATTGGATATTGTCCTGTTCAAATATGAACTTGTTGTTTTTCCAGGCAAGAGCCAGTTCAGTGTCTACCTGAGCCACCTGGATGTTGTTGTTTAGGAGTGTGGCTTGCTCTCCGGGTTTAAGGACCCTCTCTGCCCTGTGGGCATATAACTCGGAGTTTTTATTGTTTTTGGTCTCGTTGAGCTCCCGTTGGTCGGTTCTCCCTGAAAGGGCGAGAGGTTGCAGGGTACTTACCTTTACGCTACCCTCCAGGAGCGTTGTCTTCACACTGCCCTCATCAGTGTAACTGTTAATGTTAAAGTGCGTACCCAACACAGTAAC
>Ga0182006_1001299_pt1 | contig 15405 bp, 17 predicted proteins | sample Sormic07211104_1_FD_123022 | JGI IMG/M metagenome (GOLD analysis project Ga0182006, IMG submission 123022) | Rhizosphere microbial communities from Sorghum bicolor, Mead, Nebraska, USA - 072115-104_1 MetaG | ecosystem: Host-associated > Plants > Roots > Rhizosphere | place: USA: Nebraska...
AAACTCGGCGCCCGCTTCTGCGGCCTGCTGGACTTGCTCGGCATAGCGCGCGGATTGCTCCGCCGCCACCGCATTCACGTATGCGCGGCGTGTATCGGCCGCCACCTGCAGCATCTGGTTGGCAACCAGCAGCTTGGTCTGCTCGAAGTAGCGGCCTTCAATGCGCGCTGCCATCGGCAATGTCAGCAGATTGAGGAACGAGAGCGAGAACGTGCGCTCGACCGACAGATCATCGCCGCTGCGTGTGCGCTTGAAGCTGAAGCCAGGATTCGGCAGGCGACTGGCTTGCACGAGCGCCGCCTCGGATAGGCCGAGCTCTGCATACGAAGCCTGCAGGCCACGGTTGTTCAGCAACGCGATCTGCACGGCGTTGTCCATCGTCAGCGGCTGCGCGAGCAGCTCGCGCGCGCGTTGCGCAGCGCTGTCGCGCGCTTGCGGTGAGCGCTGCCACGTGGCGTCCTTGCCGAGCCGGTCGCGCGCCACATCAGCGACGGTCTTGAAGCCGCTGTCCTGCGTGATGGTGGCGCAGCCGCCCAGCAGCAGCGTGGCCGCCAGCGGCCCGAGGGCAAGACGACGCATGGGTGTGTTGAACATGGCGGCCCCTTAGTGGTGATGCATGCCGGGCATCGAATCGCCGGCAGGCTTGGCGGGGGCTGCGGCAGGCGCGCTCGCGGGCATGCTGTGCCCTGCGTGACCGCCATGCTCGGAGGCGCCGGGCTTGGGTGTGACGGCCGCATTGGTCTCGCGCCAGGGCGCGGGGCCCTTATCGTCTGTGCTGCGATAAGCGTGGTAGCCGTCGAACGTGCGTGGCGCGGACACCGCGGGCACGGCCGCGTCCGCATTCAGTGGGTCAGGCGAAGGCGCAGACGCACCCTGCGCCAATGCCCATGGCGGCGCCAGGGCCGTCAACGCGAACAGCGGCGCAGCGGCCACGAACCATCGTGTGAAAAGCATGAGAAACCTCGATCAAGCGTGATGACACACGGCACAGTTGCCGTGAAACCAGAAGCCAGATCCGTTCGATGGACGGACTGGTGGCGTCAAACGCGAATCGAGGGTGGGCGTTGCAGCGCTTCAGGAATGAAGCTGTGGAAGGAAATAGCGAGGCCGCGCGGCGCGACGGCCGGCAGCTTGAGCAGGGGCACGCCAAGGCTGGCGGCCAGGGGAACGACCGAACCGAGCGAGCAGGCCGCGCAGATTGGGCAGGTCTTGCAGTGCGACTGGGCCGGCACTTTCGTATCGCTGTCGGGCGCCATGGCGGCCATGGCCTCTTCGTGCTCATGGCAGGCGTCGGACATGACGGCACCGTTATCGGCGGGCATTGCCATGGCAACGACCGCGTCATCCATTGCACCGGCGCGCGCCATCATGGCCGTCGCGGCAAACCCTTGCAGGGGGAGTGCCAGGACAACCAACCAGAGCAGGAGACGCGTCAGCAAGCGGTGCATGAAGACAGCTGGAAAGAAAATCGTTTGCCGCAGAAACCGATAGTGTAGCGCGATGCCATCAAATTTCGCGCAATGCAGCACAAGGTGACGTGAGCACGGCACAATGGCACCCTGCTGCGTACCCATTTCTGCGCCCCGCTTTTCCCCATCCTTCCTGTTTCAACGCCCCCATGAATACGCAATCCCACCAGCTCAGCATGACCGTGCTGATGACGCCCGACATGGCCAATTTTTCCGGCAACGTGCACGGCGGCCACATCCTCAAGCTGCTCGACCAGGTCGCCTATGCATGCGCGAGCCGCTACGCCGGCCGCTATGTGGTCACGCTGTCGGTCGATCAGGTGGTGTTCCGCCAGCCGATTCACGTTGGCGAGCTGGTGACCTTCCTCGCGTCGGTCAATTACACCGGCCGCACGTCGATGGAAATCGGCATCAAGGTGGTCACGGAGAACATCCGCAACCAGGTCGTGCGCCACACCAACAGCTGCTACTTCACCATGGTGGCGGTGGATGACGACGGCAAGCCGGCGGATGTGCCGCCGCTCGCGCCCGCCAGCGCGGAAGAGAAAGAGCGCTTTGAAGCGGCCCAGCAACGCCGCACGCTGCGGCAAGAAATGGAAGCACGGCACAAGGCGATCAAGGCCGCCTATGGTTCGCCGGGTACGTCGGACACTGTCAGCTAAGAAAGCATCGGCGCCATACCTGTCTGCTTATGCAGTCAGCAATGCACTGCGAACCGCATGGCACAGGGCACTCCCATCGTTATCCACAGGCTTACCCACCGTTTCTGTGGATAACGCATGGCGCTTGCGCAAATGCGTTCAGCCGCAGCCTATCGTTGGGGAAGTCCGCTCAGAAACGCGAGCACGGCGTCATTGAACAACGCCGGCCGCTGCAACGGCGCGAAATGGCTCACGCCCGGCAGCAACACAAAACATGCACCAGGAATGGTCCGCGCCAGATATTGCGCATGCTCGGGCCGGATGAACTCGTCGTGCTCACTCTGCACGATGGTGACGGGCACGCGGATGGCGCCGAGTTCCGCCCCCGTGGCGTTCGGCTGCGTCTGCATCATTTCGGTGACAGCAGCGACGAATGCATCGAAATCGCCAGGCGTGGCCGATAGCACGGCGTAGTCCTGCCGGTGGCGGCTGAAGCAGCGGTCAATGACGGGGGGCGGCTGAAACGGCTTGGCACCGCTCGGGTCCATGTTGCAGCCGAAGAAGAACACGCCGGCAGCACGTTCCGGCGACTGCATGGCAAGGACGAGTGCAATGCAAGCACCGTCGCTCCAGCCAATGAACGCCGCGCGGTCGATGCCAAGCGCATCCATGACGGCCCGCACGTCAGAAGCCATGCGCACGTAGGTATAAGGCCGCGCATCGCGTGTGCTGCGGCCGTGTCCGCGGCTATCGATGACGATCGGGCGGTAGCCGGCGGCCATGAGCGCCGGCACTTGATACGCCCAGTTGCCGCCGTGACCGAGCCCGCCGTGCAGCAGGACCACCGGCGTGCCGGCGCCGAAGGCGGCATACCAGATGCGGGCACCATCGTGCTCGACATGTCCCTGCTCAACGGCGTCCGGCAACGGTGCGGCGCCGTGTGCTGCAAACCGTGTCAGGTCGTCGTCGAAGGCGTCCATGTCGACTGCACGTCAGGCGGCGTAGCCCAGCGCCGCAAACTGCTGCTTGAACCACCAGTAGCACAGCGCCGCCGCTCCCGCAAAGATCGCCACAAGCACCCAGCCAGCAGGCGTGAGGCGCTTGCGCTGCGCGTCGCGGTAGGCCAGCTTGTCGCCGCCCGCCAGAAACGCCAGACCGAAGACCAGGCAAGCCGGCACCAGCACCATCGCCTTGAGCGAGTAGCGCACCGTGGGCGCACCAGCCTGCGCCTCATGCAGCGGGCCGAGGATGAAGAACCAGCCGATCACCGCGCCAATGATGAGCACCAGCACGCCGCCCAGGCGGGTCTTGAGGTCTTGAGACATGGGAGTTCCGAGGGGTAAATTGACCGACGTCGCGCGACTACGCCGCCGACATGCCCCCGCGAGAATAGGGAAGCCGCTGCGGCCGCGCAACTTGTGTTAAGTGCGTTAACACAAGCCGCAAACCCGACGCGAACTATTGACCCTCTTCGATCTGGATGCCCAGTTCGTTGAGCACCTCGCGCGCCGAGCGGAACGCCTCGATGGCCGCCGGAGCACCGGCGTAGATGGCACTGTGCAGCAGCACTTCGCGAATCTCCACCGCCGTCGCACCGTTGTTGATGGCACCGCGCACGTGGCCCTTGAGTTCGGTGCTGCGGCCCAGCGCCGCGAGCATGGCGCAGGTACAGAGACTGCGCGTCTTGAGGTCGATACCGTCGCGCTGCCACGTGCTGCCCCAGGCGTGCTCGTTGAGCCAATCCTGCAGCGGCGCCGAGAAGGCATCCAGCCCGCTCATCGCACGTTCCACAAACGCGTCGCCCATCACCTGTGCGCGGCGTGCGCGCCCTGCCTGCTTGTCTTGTTCTGCCACGATGCCTTCCTCCGTTTTGGAAACCGCGTATCCGATCGGTGTGATCAAGCCGGCTTGACCAGCAACATCATCAGCGCCGTGCCCAGCAGCACCGCGCAGAACGCCAGCCGCAAACGCCGCGCTGAAAACCGGTACGCCAGCGCCACGCCCCACGACACACTGATCACGCCGCCGAGCGCCAGCGGAATACCCGTGCCCCAGTCCACATGCCCAGCATGGGCATACGTGGCCAGCGCGATGACACTGCCCGGCACCACCAGCGCCAACGCCATGCCCTGGGCACGCGTCTGCGGCATGCCGAAGAACGTGACCAGCGCCGGCACCACCACCAGCCCGCCGCCCACGGTGAAGATGCCCGACATGGCTCCGCTGGCGATTCCCATCAACGGCAACGCGGCAATCGGCATGGCGTGCGGCGCCACTTGTGCTGCATGCGCGGCATCCACCGGTGTACTTGGCTTGTCTTTGAGTTGCGAGACAAAGTACACCGCCAGCACGATCAGGAACACCGCAAACGCCGTGTGCAGCAGATGGGCATCCAACCCCGCCGCAAAGCGCGCGGCCACATAGGTCGCGGCCATCGAGAACACGCAGATGAGTGCCACCGAACGCAAGTGCACCGCATGCCGCTGGTGATACCGCCAGAAGCCGATCAGCACATTGGGCGCGATCATCACCAGCGCGGTGCCTTGCGCCAGATGCTGGTCCATGCCGTACAGATAACCGAGAACAGGAATGGCGATCAGCCCGCCGCCAATGCCAAGCAAGCCGCCCGCCACGCCAAGACCCATGCCGAGCAGCAGATTGAATAGGCCCGTAAGAACCGCGTGAGACGTCATGCCGACAAGAAGAAGGGAGAAGAAACGAATACGGCGGCGCGCCGCATGCATTGCAGCGCACCGCCGGAGGTATGAACGTGAAATTGTAGCGCCGGCTGCTTAGGCGATGTGCGCAGCGAAGCCTGACTTCTCAGGTGCAATCTCGGCACGCAACGTCAGGGCCGGGATCTCGTATTCACCGGCGTTCTGCCGTCGGAACGGAATCGGGGCGGTGGTGAACAACGTGTCGAGCCGCTTGCCGAGCGCCTCGGTGGTCTGCGCAAAACGCGCGTCGTCCATGCGACCGGTGCGGTAGCTCACAAACGGCGGCACCACGTCAAAGCCGGGGTAATACAGGATGCCGTGCTGGATCGGGAACAACACGTCGTCGATCGGTCCGTTGATGCCGCGCGGGCTGTAGTGCGACTCCCAGCCACCCGTGGTGACGATCAGCATGGCGCGCTTGCCGGCGAGCGTGCCTTCGCCGTAACGGTCGCCCCAGTGCACGTCGGAATGCTCACCCACGCCATACGCAAAGCCGTACGCATAGACGCGCTCGACCCAGCCCTTGAGGATCGCCGGCATCGAGAACCACCACAGCGGAAATTGCAGGATCACGGCATCGGCCCAGCGCAGCTTGGCCTGTTCGGCAGCAATGTCGACGGCTTGCAGGCCGTTCTCGAATGCGTGCTTGGAGTCGGAGGACGGGTGGAAGTGCGGCCCGATCGGCGCGACAGAACTGTCGTCAGCATCAAGCGCAGCCTTCCATTGCATGGCATACAGGTCCGATACCTGCACGGTGTGGCCGGCGGCCTCCAGGCGTTGGACGGCAAAGTCCTTGAGGGCACCGTTGAGCGACTTGGGTTCGGGGTGGGCGTAGACGATCAGAACATGCATGGTGGCAACTCCAATACCGATAAGCGAGGGCTCCAGAATGGGCGCCGTCCAGGTATATTGGAAATGAATTATCAATATCCCAGGCATAACTATGAATAATCTCAGGCGGCTGGACCTGAACCTGCTAGTGACGCTCGACGTGCTGCTGACCGAGCACAACGTCACGCGCGCGGCTGAGCGGCTGAACTTCTCGCAGCCCTCGGTCAGCGTGCATCTGGCCAAATTGCGCGACATCTTTGGTGACCCGCTGCTGCTGCCCGGCCCGCGCGGCATGCGCCCCACCGCCCGCGCTGAAGCCCTGCGTGAACCGCTGCGCCTCGCGCTGGAAGCGCTGGAGCAGGCCGTCGCGCCTGCCAGCCCATTCGACCCGGCGCAAGCCACCAACACGTGGCGCGTGGCCGCCACCGACTACGGTGAATCGACCATCGCGCTGCCCGCGCTGAACCCCTTGCGTACGAGCGCACCGGGCACCCGGCTCGCCATGCTCGAACTGGTGCCCACGCGCATCGAAAAGCAAGCCGAACAAGGCGAGATCGACCTTGCATTCCACACAACCGATGGCGCGCCGCCCGGCCTGCGCCGCCGCGCGCTGTTCACCGAACGTTATGTGCTGATCGGCCGCGCAGGACATCCGCGCCTCAAGCGTCGGCCGACGCTGGCGCAGTTCTGCGCGCTGGATCACGTGATGGTGTCGCCTGATGGCGGTGGCTTTTTCGGCGTCACCGACGAAGCGCTCCAGGCGGTCGGCGCCACGCGGCGCGTGGTGCTGTCGGTGCCGCACTTTCTCTTCGTGATGACGGCGGTGGCCAGCACTGACCTGGTCGCCATGCTGCCCGAGCGGCTCGTGCGCGGGACCAGCGCGTTACAGGTGGTTGAACCGCCGGTGGAGGTGCCCGGCTATGAGATGTCGATGCTGTGGCATGAGCGGGTGCATCGCGACCCGGCGCATCAGTGGCTGCGGGAATTGATTGCGGGAGCGGTCTAGAGAACTGAACCGCCCGCTCCCGCGATCGTCACAACCCCGTCACAGCCCAACCTTTGGCGCGGTGAAGATCAGGCGCAGACCCAACGCTGCAATCGCCACGGCGGCCACGCGATCAACCCAGGCCTTGGCGCGCAGATACATCTCGCGCGGTACCCGGCTCGAAAAGCAGAGCGCGACGATCGTGTACCACCCGAACTCCACCAAAAACACCAGCGGCGGCAGCACGAAGTAGCACCACACCGGCGGATGCTGCGGCAGCAGCGCGGCAAAGATACTGCCGTACCAGATGGCCGTCTTGGGGTTGCTCATCTGCGTGGTGATACCGGTCCAGAACGACTTGCGCGTGCTGCCGGCCTGCGGCGCCAGACGATCGTCCATCGCGATGGGGTGCCTGGCGCCGCGCCAGATCTTCCACGCAACGTAGGTCAGATACGCGCCACCGGCCATCTTGAGGCCGATGTAAAGCCACTCCACCGCCTGCAGCAAGGTGTAGAGCCCCGCCAACGCCAGGCCGCCAAAAAACAGCGCGCCCGCGCCCATGCCAAGCGCGGTGGCTAGGCCATCGCGGCGCGATAACCCGATGGCATTGCGCGCCACCAACACGAAACTCGGCCCCGGAATCATCGCACCCAGCAACAGCGCAACGAGTATGGCGAATACGGCAGCAGATGCAGTCATTGAACGTCTCCTGGTTGTGGACCCCAATACTGACAGGCAGGCCGCGATTTTCGCACGCGGCCGGCACTAGCGGGGGATATACCGCCGTGTGCCGCAGCCCATCGCGCATGGCGGTCAACGTGCGGATCGTCCGATCCAGCTCGTCGGCCTTGGTGGCCAGCATCGTGCGGCCGATGCGCAACTGCGCTCGGAGGGGCGGATTTGCGCAATCTCGGGAATGAAACCACCGGGCGTCAATGGCCGGCGCGACGCAATCGTGCGCCGCGTCGGTTTCCGACAACGCTTGAGCGGTTTGCGCAATCTCCGTTTGCCGGGCTGGCACGGCCCCGGTAGAGTCGCTTCCCAATGGGTCATCACCCAGAGGTCTGGGCAAAACCGGAGCGATCCGGCGACGCAAAGCTATAGGGACTTCTCGAACGAGGAAGTCAGCCAGTTGCCCGCCAACCCGCAACGGGAGCGGGCCTGATGACACACGCAATGCATTACGTGGTCGGGGGCATGTCAATGAAAACGAGACAAACGGGGGGGCGCTCGCCCGCATCCGCCACGCAGGCCGTGGCATCGCAAACGGGCAACGCCAAGCGCGGGTTCGTACGCGCCATATGTACGGCATTTGCCCTGGCAGCCAGTGCGCTGGTTGGCGCGCAGCAGGCACACGCTGAAGGGCTGCTGGTGCCGTCCTACATTTACCCGTCCGGCAGCGGCGCAACCCAGTGGAACGCGCTGGCTACCGCCGCAAAATCGACGCCAACCACCGTCATCCTCAACCCGAACAGCGGGCCCGGCACCACGCAAGACGCCAACTACGTTGCCGCCGTCGCCAACGTGCATGCCGCAGGCGGCAAGGTGATCGGGTACGTGTCGACCTCGTACACGCAGCGGGCACTGTCGGCGGTGGTGCAGGACATCAACACCTATCTGACGCTGTATCAGGTGGACGGCTTCTTCATCGACGAGATGACCGCCGACAGCACAACCGCGCACATCCAGTTCTATCAATCGGTTTACAACTACATCAAGGGCCTGTCGCCCAACTACACGGTCACGGGCAATCCGGGGACGAACGTGCCGGAGATCTACGCCAGCCTGCCGGTGGCGGATCAGCTCGTCGTATTTGAAGACAGCGCCAAGCACTACGCCAGCTACGCGCCGCTGGCATGGCAGGCCAACTACCCCAGGGGCCGGTTTGCGCACATCGTGTATGCCGCGTCGGCCACGCAGATGCAAACTTTCGTTCAGAACGCATCAATTAAGGGCGCTGGCAGCATGTTCGTCACGTCCAAGACGCTGCCGAATCCATACGGCGCGCTGCCTGCCTATTGGAGCCAGGAGGTGGCGGACGCTGCTGCTGCCCAGTGAGAGCAGCCGTGTGACGCTTCATGCATGTGCGGATTGATGCTCCGCGCATGCTTTATATTCGGGCCACACCGCATCCCCCCCTTCGCCGCATCCCCCTCTGGCGTTGAGGCAACAACAAGGAGAACTCCGTGGCCCTCTCTTCCAACAAGCTGCCCCACTGGACAGTCGCCGCCCCGCTGCTCGCGTGGGTGGTGCTGGTGGCCGGCTCGTTCGCGCCCCCACCGGGCTGGCTGATCGCGCTGATGGCGCTTGCGCTGGCCGGCGCCGTCTTTGCCGCCGTGCACCACGCAGAGGTGGTCGCGCACAAGGTCGGCGAGCCCTTCGGCACGCTGGTCCTGGCCATTGCCGTCACGGTGATCGAGGTGGCGCTGATCGTCTCGGTCATGCTCTCATCCGGACCGGAAAAAGCAGGCCTTGCACGCGATACCGTGTTTGCGGCGGTCATGCTCATCTGCAACGGCATCGTCGGCATTTGCCTGTTTGTGGGCGGCTTGCGCCACCGTGAGCAGGCATTTCAGGCGCCGGGCGCCAATGCGGCGCTGGCCGTGCTGGCCGCGCTGGTGACGCTGACCATGGTGCTGCCCAACTACACCAGCACCACGCCGGGCCCCGTCATGAGCTCTTCACAGCTTGCCTTTGCGGGCGTGACGTCGCTCGTGCTGTATGGTTGCTTCGTGATCGTGCAGACCATCCGCCACCGCGATTACTTCCTGGTCGACAGCGCGGACGAAGACGTGCACGCGCCGCCCCCGCCCACCCGCGTGGCGCTGACCAGCACGGTGTTGCTGATGGCGTCTCTGGTGGCGGTGGTCGGCCTGGCCAAGGTGCTGTCCCCTTCCGTGGAAGCCGCCATTCTGAACGCGGGCGCACCGGCGGCAACGGTGGGGATCGTCATCGCTGCGCTGGTCCTGCTGCCTGAATGCCTGGCTGCCCTGCGCGCGGCCAATGCCGACCGCATCCAGACCAGCCTGAACCTCGCACTGGGCTCGGCGCTGGCGAGCATCGGGTTGACCATTCCGACCGTGGCCGCCGTGTTCATCTGGATCGGCCGCCCGCTGGAACTGGGTCTGGGGGCCAAGGAAATGGTCCTGCTGTTCCTCACGCTGATCGTGTCGTCGCTCACGCTCGGCAAGGGCCGTACGACGATCCTCCAAGGGGTCGTGCACCTGGCGATCTTCGCGGCGTACCTGTTTCTCTCGATCGTGCCCTGAGAACCTGTTCACGATCCGTAGCGAGCGGCCCCGCCATCGCCGGCGGATATTGCGGGGCGCCTGATGGGCGCCCTTTGTTTTTTTGGGCGATCGGGCGATCGGGCGACGCACCCAGCGCTACGCCACCGGCGCCATGCTCTGCAGCAGCGTGGGAATCAGCTCCGACACCGTCGGGTGAATATGCATGGCGCGGCTGATGGTCGTGTAAGGCGCCTTCGCAGCCATCACGTCGAGGATCGAATGCACCGCCTCGTCGCCGCCCACACCCAGGATCGAGGCGCCCAGAATCTCGTGCGTTTGCGCATCGACCACCACGCGCATGAAACCCTGGCTCTCGCCCTTCTCCACGGCACGGCCGACACGCGTCATCGGGCGATTGCCGACCAGCAGCTTGCGTCCCGATTGCTTGGCTTCCGTGAGCGACATGCCGACGCGTGCGAGCGGCGGGTCGATGTACATCGCATAGGCCTGGATGCGGTCCGACACCTTGCGCGGGTCGTCGTCGAGCAGGTTGGCGGCCACGATCTCGTAGTCGTTGTAGGAGGTGTGCGTGAATGCGCCGCGGCCGTTGCAATCGCCCATCGCCCAGATGCCGGGCACGTTGGTACGCAATTGCTCATCCACGCGGATGTTGCCGCGCGCATCGGTTTCAATGCCCGCCTTGTCCAGGCCCAGATCGTCGGTATTGGGCACGCGCCCGACCGCCATCAGCAGATGCGAGCCCGACACCTCGCGCGCGCCGCCGCTGCAATCCAGCCCGACGACAACGCCGTCGCCATCGCGTCGCACGCTCAGGCAATTGGCATTGACCTGCACGTCGATGCCCTCGGCCTCCAGAATCTCGCGCACCGCCTGCGACACGTCTTCGTCTTCGCGCGCGATCAGGCGCGGGCCTTTCTCGACGATCGTCACACGCGCGCCAAAGCGGCGGAACATTTGGCCGAACTCCAGCCCGACGTAACTCCCACCGATCACGACGAGGTGCTCGGGCAGGAAATCCACGTCCATCATGGTGGAGTTGGTGAGAAACGGCACTTGATCGAGCCCCGGCATCGCGGGCACCAGCGCCCGGCCGCCGACGTTGATGAAGATGCGCGCGGCTTCAAGCAGTTCGCTGCCGACGCGCACGGTCTGCGGGCTTTCGAAGCGGGCATGGCCCTGGAAGACGATGCCGTGCTCCAGGCCGCGCACCCATTGCTCGACGCCGTGGGTGGAGCGGCCGGAGATCTCGTCCTTGCGCGCCTTCACGCGCTGCATATCAACTCTGACGCTGCCGTTGATCACCACGCCATATTCGGCCGCACGCTGTGCCATGCGCGCCGCATAAGCGCTGGCCACCATGGCCTTCGTCGGGATGCAGCCGGTGTTGACGCACGTGCCGCCAAAGCGGCCGCGCTCGATGATGGTGACCTTCATGCCCGCGCCGGACAACCGCGCGGCCAGCGGCGGCCCGGCCTGTCCGGTGCCGATGATGATGGCGTCGAAGCGTTGCGTCATGGCGCTCTCCTTCGTGTGCGGGCCGATCGCGGACCGTCTCGCTATGGTAGGCGGCACACGCGACGACGGCGACCCGTTTTGGCGACAGGCCTGGCGCCCGAAGGAAAGCAAGAAAGCGGCCGGGGCACTCAGCAGCGAGCGCCCGGCTCCATCACATCAATGGTGGTGATGGTGTTTGCCGTGACGGCGGCCGCGGCCACGGTCGTCATGATCGGAATACGAATCGCGCTGCACGTTGCCGCCCAGCGCCGCGCCAGCGCCGCCACCCAGGCCCGCGCCCACGATGCCGCCCGTGCGGCCGCCCATGGCGTTGCCCGCAGCCGCGCCCACGCCGCCGCCCACCGCACCGCCCACGATGGCGCCCTTGCGCTCGCGGCCGTTTGCCGTCAGTGCGCCGCCGGCGCCGCCGCCAATCGCCCCGCCGATGACCGAGCCGGTCTGCCCGCCGAGGGCCCCGCCCACGGCCGCTCCACCCGCGCCACCCAACCCGCCGCCAAGGGCGTTGCGCAAATCATCCGCCGCTGCCGGCAAGGCCGTCAGGCCAGCGAGCGTTGCCACAACCAGGGCAGGTGCAATTTTCTTCAACATGGTGTTCTCCTTATGTGCAAATGCAGGATGCGGCACTTGAAACTGGTGGGCCGATCCGGGCTCGATGACGTCGGAGCGCAGAATACAAGCCGCGCGACGGGGCGGGTTAAACACATTCGTCAATCTCGTAACAGAATGTTGCGAGTTAGGGCAGTCCCGTAAGCCGTTGATCAGACTCAAAACAGGAGAACCCATGCCGAGCTACATCGCCTTCCTGCGCGCCGTAAACGTCGGCGGCACTGGCAAGCTGCCCATGACCGAACTGCGTGCGATGTGCGAATCGATCGGTTTGACTGACGTGCGCACCTACATTGCGAGCGGCAACGTGGTCTTCCAAAGTCGGCTGTCGGAAGCGTCAATCAAGGCAAAGCTGGAGCGCTGCCTGGAGGAATACGCCGGCAAACCCGTGGGCGTGCTGGTGCGCACGGGCGCGGAGCTGGCGGCGGTGCTGGAGGGCAATCCGTTTAAGACGGCGGCACCGAACCGGACCGTCGCCATTTTTCTCGATGCCCCGCCACCCGCCGATGCGCTGGCCGCCGCCACCGGCCGCAAGGCGGAAGACATGGCGCTCGGCACGCGCGAAATCTACGTGCACTACGGCGACGGCATGGCGGATTCCAAGCTGAAGATCCCCGCCGCCAAGACGGGGACGGCGCGCAACATGAACACCATCGCCACGCTCGTCGGCTGGGCAGCGAAGTAGGTCGAAAAGCGGCCAAGCCGCCAGCGTTCAATGCGCAGACTTGCGCTTGGTCATGTGGTGGAAATACGCCAACAGCTCGTTGAGCTGTGTTTCGGACAGCGTCTTCTCGTCGATGGCCGACATGCGTGCGTTGGGCCACCAGCGCAGCGATTGCGGATCGCGAATCAGGTGGCGCAGCTTCTCGTCGCCCAGATATTCCACGGGGCTGTAGGGCACATTCAAGTCGGGGCCGAGGTTGGCATCGCCGGCGTGGTTGAGCGTGTGGCACGAGAAACAAGCGCGCTGGAACGTGGCGAAGCCGCGCATGACGGGGCTGTCGGCGGGCAGCCCGGCAGCCGGCCGGATGACAGCGAAACGCTCGCCGGGCAGCGCGGCAATGTCGATACGCACGATGCTGTAGGTCCACAGGCTCTCATTCACGACCGATGCCTTGGCCGGCGGCGCCGTCCAGATCAGGCGGAACGGGCCAATGCCCTGGCTCTTGAGCGTGGGCCACGGCACGGCCGGGTCTTCCACGGCCAGCCACGCACGCGGGCCATCGGCGCGGTCGGCCAGCAGCAGACGCATCGGCAGATGCGATACGTAGCCGTCGCTGGCGGCGGTGGTGGCGCTGGCGTCGGGGCTGATCTGCTGCCCACGGAACAGCTCCGTCACGGGGATCGCCTTGAAGGTCAGGCGACGCTTCAGGTTCTGGTCTTCCACGGTGACGTTGGCCAGGTGCGGATCATGCAGCAGCGCATCGCGCGAGAACGTGCGGTGCTGTGTGCCGATGTTGACGGTCAACGTGGTGCCGTCAGTGGCGTCGGTGCCATCGGCGGCATGGGCGGTATGCACGCCAAACGTTACGCAGGCGCAGAACATCCATCCCGCCGTTGTCGCAAGCCAGTTCTTCATGGGGTCTCCTGTGGGTCACTCCGTTGCGACGAGAGTGTAGGCAAGCCGGCGCCGTTTGGCATGGTTCTCGTCATTGATCCACCTGGGCCTCAACGCGCTGCCTGACGATCTGCAAGGCGGCGTCCAGTCGATCCAGGGCGACGGAGCCCAACGCCAGCCGCAGCGCATGCGGCACCGGCTTCGATGTCGCAAACGGCTCTGCGGTGGAGACGGAGATGCCATCTTCCTGCAGCGCCGCGGCCACGCGGTCGGCGCGCACCTCCGGCGGCAACGCGAGCCAGACGAAATACGACGCCGGATGCGCGACCAGTGTCAGCCCCGCCAGCGCCTTGCGTGCGATGGCCTGGCGCGCTGCGGCATCGCGCCGTTTGTCAGCTTCCAGGCGGTCGACCGTGCCGTCGTCCAGCCACGCGCACGCCAGGCTGGTGACGATGGCCGGGGTGTTCCACGTCGTCGCGCGAATGGCACGTTCCAGTTGAGGCACCCACGCCGCAGGCGCGGCAACGAAACCGAAACGCAAACCGGTGGCGACGCTCTTCGACAGGCCGGAAACGTACACCGTCGCTTCCGGCGCCAGCGCGGCCAGCGGTGCGGGCGGGCGATCCTCCAGAAAGGCGTAGGCCGCATCTTCAATGGCGATCAGGCCATGCCGGCGCACGATGGCTGCCAACTGGCGCCGCCAGCCGATGCCGCTCACCCAGCCGAGCGGGTTGTGCAGCGTGGGCATGACGTAGATGGCGCGGACACGGCGGCGCACGCACAGCCGCTCCAGCGCGTCGAGATCCAGGCCCTGCGCGGCTGCAGGCAATGGCGCCAGTTCCAGATGCAGCATCTCGGCGACCACCTTGAAGCCGGGATACGTCAACGCATCGACGGCAACCATATCGCCGGGCTGGAGCAGCGCCATCGCCGTCACCGCCAGGCCGTGCTGCGCGCCGTCCACCACCAGTACGTTGTCCGGCGCGACAACCAGGCCGCGCCGTGCGAGATGCCGCGCCACGCAGGCACGTTCATGCGCGCGGCCGCCGTGCGGGGCATAGCGCAGCAGCGCGTCCAGATCGCCACCGGCAGCCAGCTTGCGCAGCGCGCGGCTCAGCAGCCGGGCCTGTCCCGGCAGCGACGGGTAGTTGAAATTCAGATCGACCACGCCAGCGGCCACGGCCTGCTGATCAATGCCCAGGCCGCGCGGCAGCGTGTTCTCGCGCACAAAGGTGCCGCGCCCTACTTCGCCGCTCACCAGCCCCATCGCTTCGAGTTCGGCATACACGCGCGTGGCCGTCACCAGCGCAACGCCATGCCGCTGCGCCAGTTGCCGGTGCGTGGGCAAGCGTGTGCCGGGCGGGAGGCGGCCGGTGCGGATCTGCGCGGCCAGGTCATCCACGAGCGGCTGGTAGCGGGCTTGGGTCATGTCTTGGTGTACTAAGGACAATTTTTTGATTGTATTGCCCGCTGCCCCTAGCATGAAGCTCCCCAACGCCGCCGGGGTTCCCTGCCCCCAACCTGCCATGCACATCGCCATCCTCACGTTCGACGGATTCAACGAGCTGGATTCATTCATTGCCCTGGGCGTGCTCAACCGCATCAAGAAGCCCGATTGGCGCGTGAGCGTGTGCTGTCCAAAACGGGAAGTCACGTCGATGAACGGCGTGACGGTGCACGCGCAATCGATGCTGGAAGACGCGCGCACCGCAGATGCCGTCATTGTCGGCAGCGGCGTACGCACGCGCGAAGTGGTGGCCGATGCGGCGTTGATGGCGCGCCTGGCGTTCGACCCGTCACGCCAGTTGATTGCGGCGCAGTGCTCGGGCACG
>Ga0182006_1001301_pt1 | contig 15395 bp, 18 predicted proteins | sample Sormic07211104_1_FD_123022 | JGI IMG/M metagenome (GOLD analysis project Ga0182006, IMG submission 123022) | Rhizosphere microbial communities from Sorghum bicolor, Mead, Nebraska, USA - 072115-104_1 MetaG | ecosystem: Host-associated > Plants > Roots > Rhizosphere | place: USA: Nebraska...
GACCAGTACACCACCTACGGCTTCGGCCTCTACCTGGACAACGGCGTGCTGCTCGGCACCTACTGCCAGGAGACGCCCATCATGGAAAAGGCGCCGGTGGCCATCCTGCTCCTGGCCGTCGACATGGTCTTCAAGCAGCTCGATGTGAGCGCGCTGTCGTTTGGTGATACCGCCTTCACCAACCCGCCGGCCAGCACCGAACGCCCGGGCGTCGTCGAGCTCGCCACCGCGCAGGAAACCATCGACGGCGCCGATGCACAGCGCGCCGTCACGCCGGCCGCGCTGCAGGCCCGCACGAGCACCGAGGCACGCAGTGGCCTGGTGCAACTGGCCACAGACGCGGAAGTGACCGCCGGCCGGGAAAGCGCAAAGGCGGTCTCGCCGAAGCACCTGGCGACGCAGCTCGCCAAAAAGGCTGCACTTGGGGGCTCTGCCAGGCAGACTTTCTCGACGGCGGCGGCAACGGCACCCGAGCACGCCGTGCCGCTGGGCCAGGCCGACGACCGGTATGCCTCGCCCGCCTCGGTCAAAGATGCCAAGGACACGGCCGTCGACGCCCTGCATACCGCCAAGGCCGCGCTGCCGAGCAGCGGCGGCGATGTGTCAGGCCTGATCACGCTCACTGGGCCATCGAATGAGCTGCGGTTCGCAGACACCAACCAACCGACCAAACTCGGTCGCTTCCGCATCGTCTCCAGCGGCGGTCATCTCATCATCGACCGGAACACGGCCGAGGATGGGTCGTTCTCTTCGTACGTACGCGCCTGCACCATCGACGGCAACGGCAACATCGCGACGCCGGCCGCTATCGTGGCCGATCTGTTCAAGACGCGTGCCAACGTCAACCTGCCGGCATACAACAACGACGGGCGTGGCTTCCTGGAATTCGGTGGGGATACCGTCATCTGGCGCCAGTACATGGTTGGGGCGTCTGGCGACCTTGTCCTCAGCAGCTACAACGTGGATGGCAGCTACAGACACAACCCTGTCCATATCAACTACGCCACGGGGCAGTTCTCCTTCACAACACGCCCCGCCTTCAACGGCGCAGAGCCGTGGGACACAAACAACCTGGTCAACCCACTGACGGCCGCAGGCGCCGCGTTGATAGCAAACGCTGGCTTCCACTTTGGCGTGGGGTACGGGCGTTCTGCGTTGGTTGTTTCAACCAACGGGACCGACTCCATCGGTGGGGGCTTTGTTGAGTGGAACGGAAGCCGTACGCCAGCCCTGCAGATCGACTGCCCGAGCAACCAGGCGGCGTACATGGGCATCCGCTGGACCCAGTGGGGCGCGAGGCACCTCGGCGCAATCGACTGCTATGCGGGTGGGTCTGATGCCACTACGCCGTTTATGTCCATGCACATCGGTGGCAAGACAAACGCCTTTATGTTCAACGGCGACGGCGACATGGTGGCGCAAGGTGCCATCCACGCCGGCAGCGGTGGCGGCATCCTGGCCACCAACGGGAACGTCTACATGTCGTGGGCCGGACAGTGGCTTTCGGACTATCTCTCAAACCTGAACAACGGCAAAGCCGCGACGGGCGCGCAGTGCCAGTGGGCCAGCGGCATCGCGGAATTCGGCTCGGTGCCAACCGGCGAATCTGGCGGCGCTGCCGACGTGCCGGCCCCGTGGGTCCTGGTGGGCCTGCGCAACACCTTCTATCGCCTTTACCTGCGCGCCGTCTGGCTGCGCAACCAGTGATATCGACACCATGCTCACGCACGACGAACTGATCTTCTGCATCCAGCAGCAATACCCCCGCGCGGTGCACGGCACGGACTTCTGGGTCTTCCACCTGGTCGACCAGGAGACCGGCGCCCAGCTATCGGATGCCCAGCTCTATGAATGGAAGCTCGCCACACCCGCGCCCTCTGCCGACGAGCTCAAAGCGCTAGTCAACCAGCACGGCGCGGCAGCCCACGCCTTTGTAGTCGCGCGGGACGCGCGCATCGAGCGCGAGCGGCGGCTCAAGGTCGCGGATACGCTGGTCTACAAGGCAATGGACGCAGGCGATATGGAGGGCATGCGCCTGGCCGGCCAGTACCGCCAGGCCCTGCGCGACGTGACATCACAGCCCGGCTTCCCATTCGACTTCACCTGGCCTACGGTGCCGTGTTTGCCTTGATCAGTCTGTCAACGTACTGGCGACACTCGGCGCCCACGCGTGCGTCATCGGTGCCAGACAAGCGCGGACTGTGCATCTGAATGATGACCATTTTGCCTTGCACCAGCACAGCGTGGGTACACATCAACATGACTACAGATCCTTTGTTGCCGTTGTACTGCCCGCTAAGTTTTGACGCTACGGTGTAGCCGTAAGACACGTCGTCATCTCGACCCTCCGCAACGAGGACCGGCGCACTGAACTGTGCTTGGTCAAACCTTCTACCGGTTGCCTTCTCGATCTCGTCATGCTTCTCCTTGATCTGCTGATTCGCGGCGTCGCCAACTGAAGTGGTATTGGCGCGAGAAGCGCGAAAGCCGTCTGTGAGCCCACGAAACTCGTCTTTTGTCAGGACGCCTTCCTTGAGAGCGCTAGGCGTCTTGACAATGAAGTAGTTTCTGGCATTTGGCCCCTGCACCAGGAAGGCCATCAAGAGTGCCTCCTTCTCGACAAATACCCTGGCTCTCTCCGTCCCTGCGGGTGTCAAGGTCAGGTCGTCGAACCCATCAATTCCTGGGACGACAACATGTGCTTCGCCAACGGCAACAGTCTTCTCAGCGGCGTCGACTGGCGACGCCGACAGGGAAAGCGCGATGCTGACAATTGCGGCAAGCGGGGCAAGAATTTTGAATGAGCGGCGAGCCATTTTTTGCATTCTTCGGCTGAAATCAAAGGCAACCCGCATAGTGCTACGCCCCGCGCGGCATCGCTCAAAGTTCGGCACTTCCCCCCTCTTCTGGCGGGTCCGGATGCTGCGAATTTGCGACACCCGCCGCTCCAGCCCGCGTCCTGTTGTGCAGCCACGCCCCACAACACCCAGCGCGCGACACGCTCGCGCGCGCGCCGCATCCTACCGGGACGATCCATCGTCGGACCCACCCGGAGGAATGCATGCCCACCGACTACCACCACGGCGTCCGTGTCATCGAAATCAACGAAGGCACACGCCCCATCCGCACCATTGAAACCGCCGTCGTCGGCGTGGTGTGCACGGCCAGCGACGCGGATGCGGCCGCGTTCCCGCTCGACACGCTCGTGCTGCTCACCGATGTACAAGGCGCCATCGGCAAGGCCGGCGACAAGGGCACGCTCGCGCGCACGCTGCAGGCCATTGCCGACCAAACCAGTCCGCTCACCGTTGTCGTGCGCGTGGCTGAAGGCAAAGCCGAAGGCGAGACCACCAGCAACCTGATCGGCACCACCAACGACCAGGGCCGCTACACCGGCATGAAAGCGCTGCTCGCCGCGCGCAACCGCTTTGGCATCACGCCGCGTATCCTCGCTGCACCGGGGCTCGACTCGCTGCCCGTCGCATCGGAGCTGGCCAGCATCGCGCAGAAGCTGCGTGCCTTTGCCTACGTCAGCGCCGCCGGCTGCAACACCAAGGAAGACGTCGTCGCCTACCGCCAGAACTTCGGCGCACGCGAACTCATGGTGCTCTGGCCCGACTTTGTCGGCTGGGGCAGCGTCGCCAACGCCGAGCGCACGCTCTGGGCCACCGCCCGCGCTGTCGGCCTGCGCGCCAAGATCGACAACGAGGTCGGCTGGCACAAGACGCTGTCCAACGTGCCAGTCAACGGCGTCACAGGCCTCTCGCGCGACGTGTACTGGGACCTGCAAAACCCCGCCACCGACGCCGGCTACCTCAACTCGCACGACGTCACCACGCTGGTCCATCAGAACGGCTTCCGCTTCTGGGGCTCGCGCACCTGCAGCGCCGACAAGCTCTTCGCCTTCGAGAACTACACCCGCACAGCGCAGGTGCTGGCCGACACGATGGCCGAAGCGCACATGTGGGCCAATGACCTGCCCATGACCCCGTCTTTGGTGCGCGACATCCTGGCCGGAGTCAACGCCAAGCTGCGCAACCTGGTACGCAACGGCTACCTGCTCGGCGGCGAAGCGTGGTTCGACCCGGCCGCCAACGGTAAAGACACGCTCAAAGCCGGCCAGCTCGCCATTGACTACGACTACACCCCCGTCCCGCCGCTGGAAGACCTCACTTTCCGCCAGCGCATTACAGACCGCTACCTCATGCAGTTTGCCGACGCCGTCAACGCGGCTTGAGCTGCGGCACCACCCTGACAAGGACCACCGATGGCACTCCCCCGCATCCTCAAACACTTCAACGTCTTCGCCGACGGCAATTCGCACGCCGGCGAGGTGGAAGAAATCACCCTGCCCAAGCTCACCCGCAAGCTGGAGGAATACCGCGCCGGCGGCATGAACGGCCCAATCGACATCGACCTGGGCAATGAAAAGCTGGAGCTGGAGACCACCTACGGTGGCTTGATGCGCGACATCCTCAAGCAGTACGGCACCACCACGGTGGACGGCGCCCTGGTGCGCTTCGCCGGCGCCTACCAGGCAGAAGACACCGGCGGCGTCGACGCCGTGGAAATTACCGTGCGCGGCCGCCACACCGAAGTCGACTTCGGCAATGCCAAGGCCGGCGGCAAAGAGCCCTTCAAGGTCAAGTCATCGCTCTCGTACTACAAGCTCTCCGTCAATGGTGAGGACTGGATCGAGATCGACCTCGTGAATTTCATCGAGCGAGTCTTCGGTGTCGACCGCCTGGCCGAACAGCGCAAGGCCATTGGCCTTTGATCGGCCAACCGCAACGCCACCCGTCATCCCTCCACCCTCTGAGCACTCCCCACCATGGAACAACTCACCACCAACATCACCCTCGACACCCCCATCAAGCGCGGCGACCAGGTCATCAGCGTGCTGACCCTGCGCAAGCCCGGCAGCGGCGAGCTGCGCGGCGTCAGCCTTATGGACATGATGCGCATGGACGTCTCCGCCCTGCATACCGTTCTGCCGCGCATCACCGCGCCCACGCTCACCACCGCAGACGTGAGCAAGCTCGATCTGGCCGACCTGGTCAAGATCGCCACTGAAGTGACAGGTTTTTTGCTCTCGAAGCAGGATCGGGACGAAGCCTTCCTGACCGAGTCGAAAACGCCGCCGCAGACGTTGCAGTGATTTTTGGCTTCCGCCTGGAGGAGCTGTACGCAATGAGCATCACCGAGCTGATGGAGTGGCGCGAGCGCGCACGTGAGCGCAGCGAGGCGCAGGAATGAGCGACGCCCGCCGCCTGCGCCTGGAGGTTGTGCTGCAGGCTGTCGACAAGGCCACGCGGCCGCTGCAGCGGCTTCTTGGCACCAACAAGGACCTAGCCCGGACAGTCAAGGCAACACGCGACCAGCTCAAAGCGCTGGAGCGCGCCAAAGGCCTGACGGGTCAGTTCGACGCCCTGCGCGGCAGCATCCGGGAGACCGTAGCGGAGATGCGCAAGGCGCGCGAACGCGTGGAGCGGTTGGAGCTGGCAATGCAAAAGGCCAAATCGCCCAGCGCGCAGCTCACCGAGAACTTCAAGCGGGCGTCCGCCACATCGGAACGGCTGACCAACAAGTTCCGTGCGCAGCAGACGCAGCTTGCGGAGGTGCGCCGAAAGCTCCAAGACGCAGGTCGCGGCACCAAGTCGATGGCGGAGTACCAGGAGCACCTTCGGCGCGCCACGTCTGCCGCCACGCACGCTCTTGCAGAGCAGGACGCGCGCCTCAAGGCACACAACGGCCGGGCCCGTGAAATGGCTTCCGCGCAGCAAGCGGCCGACCGCATGCGCACGCGCGCCGGCAATCTGGCCGCTGCCGGCGCTGGTGCATCCGTTGCCGGCGCTGCCACCGCCGCTCCTATCTGGAAAGGCCTGGGCGAATCCAAACACTACGAGCTGGAAAAAACCCGCATCGGTGCGCTCGGCCTGGGCGACGCCGCCACCAAGGAATCCATCGAGTTTGCCAAGCAGATGAAGGCCTACGGCGTCAGCCAGGTCGACAAGGCCGAGCTGATGCGCGACGCCCTGAGCGTGTTTGGCGATGCGCACCATGCAGAAATGGTGCTGCCCACCCTCGCCAAGATGAAGTTCGCCAACAAGGCCGTTTTCGGCCAGGCGCAGGGTGCGGATAACGAACGCATGTTCATGGACCTGCTCAAGGTCATCGAGCTGCGCGGGGGCTTGGCCAGCGAAACCGAATTCCGCAACCAGGCGGACATGGTTCAGCGCGTCATCACGGCCACCGGCGGCCGCGTGCAGGCCGACGAATGGCTCAACGTCATCAAGCGCGGCGGCCTGGCCGCCAAGGGCATGGAGAGCGAGGCGTTTTTCTACACCTTGGAGCCGCTGGTGCAGGAAATGGGCGGCAACACCGTCGGCACCGCCATGATGAGTGCGTACCAAAACCTCTACCAAGGCAAGACCACCAAACGCACGCTCGGCAACCTGGACCGCCTCGGCCTCATCGCAGACCGCAGCAAGGTCAAGGAAGACAAGGCCGGTCAGGTGTCGTTCATGGACCCCGGCGCACTCAAGGGCGCCGATATCTTCCGCAAGGACCAATTCGCCTGGCTGGAGCAGGTGCTGCTCCCGACCCTCAAAGAAAAGGGCATCACCGAGAAAGACCAGGTGTTGGACGCTATCGGCAGCATCTTCTCCAACCGCACGGCATCAAACCTGATGTCGCAGATGTACCTGCAGCGCGATCAGATCCACAAGAACATGCGCCTGAACAAAGGCGCCGCCGGCATTGACCAGCTCGACACCGCGGCCAAGGGCTTGCCGCAAGGGAAGGAACTGGAAACGCTGGCCAAGGTACACGACCTGGAGAAAGAGATTGGCGAGAAGGTCATGCCGCTCTACGCACGCGCTCTGGAATGGGTCGCCAAGGCCGCCGACCGCGTGACGAAGTTCATGCAGGAGAACCCCGGCCTTGCCAAGGCGATGGCCGTGGGCGCCGGTGTGCTGGCTGCCACGCTACTCACCATCGGCCCGATCCTGCTCACCATTGCATCCGTACTGTGGCCCCTCGCCAAGCTGCGGACGATCATGGCCACGCTCACAGGTGGCGCCAAAGAGGGCTCTCTCGTCATGCGCATATTCGCCGGCGCCTTCAACCTGCTGATGCGCTGCGTTGGCGGCGTCGGCAAGGTACTGTTGTGGATCGGCCGCCTGGCGCTGGCCAACCCGCTGCTTGCCGTGATCGCGTTGATCGCCGCCGGCGCCCTCTACATCTGGCAGAACTGGGAAACCATCGGCCCTAAGCTGGCCGCCCTTTGGCAAGGCATCAAAGACGCCTTCGGCCACGCGTGGGACTGGATCAAAGAGAAAGCCAACGGCATTGCGGACTGGTTCACGTCCACCAAAGACAAGCTGCTCGACGCCGGCCGCGCCATGGTCGATGGCCTGCTCTCCGGCATCTCCGAGCGCTGGGCCGCCCTCAAGCAGAAGGTGGGCGAGCTGGCGGACGGCGTTGCCACGTGGTTCAAAGACAAGCTCGGCATCCACAGCCCAAGCCGCGTGTTTGCCACGCTGGGCGGCTTCACCATGGCCGGTCTCACCCAAGGCCTGGAAGAAGGCCAAGGCGCCCCCCTGAAGGCCGTACAGAGCCTGGCCACCAAGCTCACCAGCATCGGCGCCGGCATTGCGATTGGCGGCACTGCCGCGGTGGCCGCACCCATTTCTTTTGACACGCGCCCCGCGCTCGCCACCAGTGCGGTGGGTGCAGCGCCGGCGGCGGCAGCCGCGCCCATCACCATCCACATCCACCCGCCCGCCGGCGCTGACCCGCAGGCCATCGCCCGCCTGGTGCGCGACGAGCTGCGCCAGATCGAAAACCAGCGAGCCGCTCGCCAGCGCTCGCGCCTTGCAGACAGGGACTGACCATGATGATGGCCCTGGGCCTGTTCGTGTTCAGCCTGGACACGGCGCCCTATACGGAATTCCAACGCCAGGTCGCCTGGCGCCACCCGGGCAACAACCGCGTCGGCCGCCGACCGTCGCATCAGTACGTTGGGCCGGATGAGGAAACCATCACACTCACCGGCAAGCTCTTCCCCGAGTTCACCGGCGGCGAGTGGTCGCTCTCTGCGCTGGAGCTGATGGCCGACAGCGGCGACGCCTACACCCTCATCGAGGGCACCGGCCACTACTACGGCCAGTTCGTCATCGACAGTTTGGACACCACCCGTACCTACTTCTTCCAGGACGGCGCCGCCCGCGCGTGCGACTTCACCCTCAAGCTCACCCGCGTGGATGACGGGCTGCTCTCGCACGCCGCGAGCATCGCAACCGGCCTGCTGCAATGACCGCCAAGGCCCCCGACAGCCTGTCGCCGCGCCCGGCCTACCGCATCAAGGTCGGCAACAAAGACATCACCGGCCGCTTCCAGGGGCGGCTCATCAGTCTCACCCTCACAGACAACAGCGGCTTCGAGGCAGACCAGCTCGACATCGAGCTCGACGACAGCGACGGCAAGCTCGACCTGCCCGAGAAAGGGGTACGCCTGTCGCTCTCGCTCGGCTGGGAAGGCACCGGCCTGGTCGACAAAGGCACCTACAAGGTCGACGAGCTGGAGCACACCGGCCCGCCGGATCGCCTGGTCATCCGCGCCCGCAGCGCCGACATGGACGGCGGCCTCACCACTCGCCGAGAAGACTCCTACGCCGGCAAGACCGTCGCTGAAGTCGTCCAGGCCATCGCCTTGCGCAACAAGTTCACTTGGCTGGTGGGCAAGAAGCTGGCCGACCAGGTCATCACCCACGTCGACCAGACCGGCGAGTCAGACGCCAACTTCCTGTCACGCCTGGCGAAAGAGTTCGACGCCATTGCCACCGTCAAGAACGGCACACTGCTCTTCATTCCCGCCGGAGAGCCGACCAGCGGGTCGGGCCTGCCGCTGCCCACCGTCAACATCACCCGCGCGTCCGGCGACACTCACACGTTCAGCATTGCCGATCGGGAGAATTACAACGGCGTGAAGGCGCACTACCAGGACACGCGCGCCGGCGTGCGTGGCGAGGTTGTCATCGACGCGGCCAACGCCGTCGCCACCAAGGAGACACCGACCGCCAAGAAGAAGGTCAAAGCCAAGGAAAAGAAGAAGCCAGAGACGGTGCAAGCCGACCCGAACCCCGACAACGTGAAGGTGTTGCGGCACACGTACGCTTCAAGATCAAACGCCGAGCGCGCGGCGCGGGCCGAGTGGCAGAAGATTCAGCGCGGCGTGGCCACGTTCAACATCACGTTGGCGCGTGGGCGGGCGGAGCTGTTCCCTTCACTGCATGCGAAAGTGAGCGGGTGGAAGCCGCAGATTGACGGGACAGGCTGGTCGGTCGGCCATGTTGTTCACAGTTTGAACGACAGCGGCTTTACGACTGCACTGGAATTGGGGCTACGGCTGAATAAAATGCAGGTGTAGCAACCGACGATGCCAATCAGGCATCCCCCAACAGGTTGCCTTTGCTGTAGCTAGTGCTTCAGGAGTTCGTGAAAATGATGAGACATCACGACGAGCATCCGGACGGCTCAAATGGGCCGCGCAAGCTGCAAGACAACTCCCGATACCAAATTGCACTGGTGCTGTTCGTTATCGCGATTGGCTTGGCTTACCTTGCCTGGGCGCACTATGCCCCTCTGTAGGATTTGGACGTTGCGGATGCACCCGGAGCCACCCAAGCAAAAAAAAAACGCCCTGCACACGCGGGCGCTGCGCCTTCCCCCCCCTCTTGAAAAGACACATTAAACGCAGGTGAGCACCAAGAATCGCTGCGTGAGATCAGTGTGCGCGTTTTGCCGAGAAGGTGAATACACCATTAGACGGATAAAGCACCCGCTTTTCCTGGTAACGGCATTTCTGATGCGGACGCAACATCACACGCCGCAGTTCGGCCGGGCACGATAAAAACGATGCAAGATGCCGATGCTAAGTCGTCAAACGTTTGCAGCAGACACAAAAAAAGCGCCCCTGCACACTCGGGCGCTGGCGCCCCTCCCCCGGGAGAGGCGCCGGAAAACGCAGAGCACGCAATAGTAGGGACCGTTGAGCTATCTGCGTACTTCCACCTTCGGCAGCTAGAAGAGAAACTGAACCACCAAGTAGTGGGGGAAATACAGGCCAGGTAGCCTGTGTTTGCCCGTCCTACGTGCTCTTCTCCAAGCTCAGATCAGTCGTCGGCACCCATTGCTCTGCATCCGACCCATTGAACTTGTAGACCCAAATGGTGTTTCCGTCGGTCTGGCTGCTGCCCTTGTTATCGATAACGAAGGTCGGGTCCTGAACATTTCGGATGTAGCCGTTGTCGTCATAGATCCATTGCTGACCGGCCGTCACGTTGTTAGCGTCATAGACGGCCAAATACAGACTCTGTTGTTGCGCGACGCTAGCGGCCGTCAAAGCCAAAGTCTGTCCTCCCGCGCTGAGCACGATGGTATTGTCCTCCTGCGGAATCCATTCATAGAGATCGCGATTTATTTTGGTCGTGTCAAGTAGAACCACTGGCTGGTTGGCTATTGCACGCTTGGCCCCGAAGGCAAACCGTTTATTGGCCGCATAAAAAAACCGGGTCGGCTTGAGTTTCAAATCACTCTTTGGATTCCACTCTTGCGCTGGGGACCCATTGTATGCATGAACGATGATGGGATTTCCGTTACTGGTCGCTCGGCCCTGATTGTCGATGGCAAAATTCGGATTCCCTTCGTTTCGGAAGTGCTTGTCGCCGTCGTAGACCCACTTTTGTGTATCAAGGATCTTCTGGCTGTTGTAGACGCTTAGGTAGAACGTCTGATAGTCCGCCAACTTCGCGGTATCGAGAATAAGGGTAGGATCAACTCGAAGAGCAATCGTATTGTCGTCCCGAATCAACCACTGATAACGCTCTTCCTTATTAGATTTTGTATCGCACAAAATGACAGGAGAATTTACGATCCGGTCTTTGACACCGATAGCAAACTGCGAATTTGCTGCACAAAAGATGGTGTATGGCGTGACTGACATTGTTTCACCCATTTTGATGTTTAAGTTAATTCGCACAACACCTGCCAATTTGTGCGGCACCGAAGATAGAAATCTGACCCCCACTTCGGCAGCAGGTCCAGCGTATGCACCCGCATACCCCGATTCAAATTCTGATTTTTGAACTCAGATTATCGCCAACACCAAAACGTAACCAATAGTGCGCGATAATTAATAGTTAAAGAAATGTCAACGAACTGCCTACTTGCACCCCGGCACACCTGCGACCATTTTCCCGGTCAGAGTAAGTTGGCGGCCGGCGTTGTTTGAGCGCGAGGCAATCGCAAATCATCGTTGCATTGCACAAAGGCGCCTTTAGCTTCGGCAACGAGCGGACTATGCTCCGCAGCTAGGGATGCCACACTCGTTGACCCACAGCCTCGCCATCGCGCCGTAGCCTCCCCAAGCGGCCCGCGCGCCGTTGTGGGAGATACGTAAGTGAGCAACAAGACAAACATCAAGCAGAGCATTTCCGCCGGCAATGGCAACGTGCAGATTGGCCAAGTCATCCTATGCAGGTCGGCCGCCCATTCACGCTGCCCCACCCCGCCGGCACCAGCCAAAGAACGCATGACCATCGAGCAGCGGGCAGAACTCACTCACATCGCATTGCAGATCGAATTGGCAGAGGAAGGTGCCATAGACGCCGGCACGGTTTGGAAGGCCCTTTGCAACCACCTCAATGGGCGCGGCCTGGAGGATGTGCGAGACAACACCGAGTTGTCGCACGAGCAGTATTGGGCGGCTCGGTCTTACTTGGACGGCTGGTTATCCTGCGCCCGTGGTGAAAGCCTGCCGCGTACCGGCATGATTCGGGAGATCATGCGGATGTGGGGTATTCGGGGTGGGCTTCGAGCGTCGACAATGGCTCTTTGCGAGGGGCGGTTCCACGCGAAAGCGCTCACCGACCTTACCGACACTCAGCTCCGCGCGGCCCTATGGGTGACAGTGGCAGACTGGCGGGCGTATTGGGCGCAACTGCAATCGGCCTAGCCCGGGCAGGCCGTCGTGTACATGCCCGACGTGTTCTTAAGCGCGAGATATGACCCTAGACGAAATTGCCCAAGGGCTTTCGGATGTGAGCCTGACCTCAGCAGATATCGATTTGCTGTGCGAGCGTCGCGGCCAAACGAAACGCGCGCTATTCGACGAACTGGCGTACTGGCTCGCCGTAACTTTCATTGAGGGACGCAAAGACTTCTATTTCTGCGACGGCGTTGCCAACATGTTCCTGCCTTTCTCGAACTGGGAACTCAGCGACTTTGCATGGGATGTCTACCTTGCGTTCGACAACGGGGAGTTCGACCACGAGGGCGATCCGAAAGGATTGGACACCGTTGAGAAGTACACGCGGCCGATGCTTCTTGCTGCAATCGACGGTTGGAACAAATAAGCGGCGGGCACGGCCCAGACACCCAAAAATTGCCCCGCGTCGTTGGCGGGGCTCCTGTTCTCTAGTCCTTCGGCCCACACCCCTTCAACATCGGGCTACCGACAATCCGCCCATCCCCTTGGCACACCCAAGCCACCTTTGCCCCCTTCTTCAGCGAAGCCGCCATCGCTGCATGCTGATCGTCCAGATAAGCATGCGCCGCCATGAACGGATTGCCAGACGCGAGCTTCACAACAATGCTGTCGGTGAAGTCCTTGTCGATGCTCTGCACCGTTCCGGTCACCAGTAGGCTCTTGCCCTTGTACTTTTGATCTGCGGCCACCTCGTTGTCGTCGTACGCGCGAAACAGCGCATCCGCCTTGACTGGCAAGGGTGGCTCGGCCGCTTCTGCGCTCTCTATCGCGCTGCCCGCTGTGGACGCGCTCCCTGACTTCGGTTTCGGATCAGTCAGGTCACTCAGCACGCCGATGACGATGGCGACAAACGCAAGACCAAACAGCCACTTCACTACTTTCATTACTGCTCCTTTCTACCTTCCCGTCTGTGTGGATTGATAAAAAGGCTGTATGCCGCGCCCCCGCGCGGCTACTGCTCTATTGGAATTGCCTCAGATCGCCGGTGAAACCGGGCTTATTGTGGCGAACGCACGCCCCTTGATGAGGTCAAAAGTAGAACTGCGTCCGAGGGTGGCCGCAGTTGTTCACCGTGTAATAGGTCTTCGTCGAAACCAAGACCTTTTCAACACCGTCCTCGCCCACGTACCTGATCCTGTGGCGAAACTCGAACATGCCGTCGCCCGCGCCATCCGCTCGCTCCCAGAAGCCGAATTGATCCCCCTCGACATTGCCCCACGTCCGACTGCAGCAGTCTGGATTTTCCCGCCTGAACTCTGCAGAGCTTTGATAGGGGATCAACGTGTAGAGCCTCCCCATGTCGTCAGTCTTTACGTTTCGGCCCTCTGCTTGGCGGATCTCCAAGAAGTCCGCCAAAGTTTGCTGGCGCACGTAATGGTTGATGGCGACATCGAGCCTTTCCGCTGTGGTGAGCTTCAAACCGGTTTTCTCACAATAACCTTCGTAGCTTCTCATCAGACGGTGAACGCTCGTCGCTCCAGCGTAGGCAATGGCAATCACTGCCAATGAGAGCGCTAGCCTGAGATAGATTTTTCTCATAGAAAGAGAAGGCCCCCACCTAACGCGAGAAACAGGCACCCTGAAACAAGTTGCGATTGAAGAATGGTCCGCCACCCCGGGTAACCATACGGCACGGGCGCCGAGAATCGGATCGGGACAGGCAACCGCAACAGCCAAATTCGCCATGCGTGTGACACCGCCATGACTCCGCAATCCAGCACGTAGAACTTAAGCAACCAAAGCGGCTCCAGTTCAATAGGCAGTCGGAAGAGTTGCTTCAGGAGGAATAGCAGCGCAGGGAGGGCCAAGAGCACCACGGAGGCACGGTAGGCCAGCGTGACGGCTGTCTTAAGCCACTGAGGCGCAGGGTTATCGCCTTGCGGGGCGGGGGTCCATTTCATATTCGTGCGGCGGCGCAGAAAACCGGTACGTTGCTGCTCGTTCGTCATCCCGCCGAGCCTTGCTTGCCCTTACCACGCCAGCACGTCAAATGATGTCGTTCCAAGAAGTCAGGGAACCTGAGCGCATTGGTGGTAAAGAACGGGCTTCGAGCCACGATCTTGTCGCCGCGCCGCTCCAACAGAATCTGCATCTCTTCTGGCTCCCCCGTGTCAGCGCGCCGCAAAACCGGAAAGTACTGAAGGTCGAAATAGGATGACTTCGTGGCCGTGTCGAAACCCACTTCGGCGCCATCAACAGCGGTGAAACCTTTGCTGCACAACCGCATGAAGTCGTACAGGCTCTGACCGTTGGCAAGCTGAATCTGCTTCGCAAAATAGAGCCCTTGGAAGAAGAACTCCTTCCTCTGCTCCAAAGTGTCTTTATCCTGCACATCGCCCGCCTCTGGGCGATAGGTCATGCGAGCAATGTCAGGGTAGCGCTTGAACACAAAGCGCCGAAATCGCTTCGGCCCGTAGCACTCTGTTTCGTCAAGACACACCTGGTCGGCAAGGTAGCGCTTTTCGTCCTCGCTTTGGGCAATGCTGATTGAAGCTGCAGAAGGCCAGTTTTCGGCCGTTATCGTCGTGCCGCTGGCGGCACCTGTAAAGGTGACCGGCAACGGAGGTAGTGCGAGAGCCTTGGGCTCGCTCGCAGCCGCCGACGTTGAGGTAGCTTCATCGGTGGTGGATTTGCCGCCAACGCAGCTCGCGATGATGCCGCCGAGCACTAGCAAAACAATCAAACCGGCGACCACATCCTTCGTTTTTACGGCCGGATTTGGTGTCCCACAGTGAGGACACACCTTGGCCTTAGTTGAAACTTCTTTCTTGCATTCCTTGCATGCTGTAAGCGCCATCGCGCAACTCCCTTCCCGTCCTTGTTGTTGGTTTGATTTGGGCAGCTTTGCCGCGCCCCCGCCCGACTGCTCTGCTCTTAACTTTTCGTCTTCTTCTTTCGCGGCACTTCCGGCGTAGCTTTGCCAACTTGGACGTTGTTCGACCCACCAACAATGATCTGGGAGCGCTTGCCAGCCCTCACTGGCTGCGCTTCTGTCGCAGCGTCCGAAAGCCCACCGATCAGCGCAAGCACTCCTGCGCGCCCGCGCGCATCGAGGCTCCGATAGCCGGCGACCACCGCGTCTTCCTCTGGTGACATCAGGGACGTCATGTGCTTGCCCGTCACGATGTAGAGAACGTCGGCGCCGTTTGCACCCCACCCGGCCAGGGACAAAATCCCGGGCTCTCGTTCCCCAGATTCGTAGTTTGCGTAGGTCCGCAAAGCCACACCGCCGAGCTGGGCCATTTGACCTTGGGACAACCCCAGCCGTATCCGCTCTCGCGCAAGCCGAACCCCGAATTGCAAAATTGTGCTGTCCATAGCCAATCTATGTACGTTCGTGCATATCA
>Ga0182006_1001305_pt1 | contig 15332 bp, 12 predicted proteins | sample Sormic07211104_1_FD_123022 | JGI IMG/M metagenome (GOLD analysis project Ga0182006, IMG submission 123022) | Rhizosphere microbial communities from Sorghum bicolor, Mead, Nebraska, USA - 072115-104_1 MetaG | ecosystem: Host-associated > Plants > Roots > Rhizosphere | place: USA: Nebraska...
AACTCGCTGGCTGCCGTGGTCGGTGACTGGGGTCGCATGTTCGTCAGCGTCGCGCTGTCGCTGTTCGTCTTCACCTGCATCCTCTACAACTACTACCTGGGCGAGAACAGCCTGCAGTTCCTCAGCCGCAACCGCGCCGTGCTGATGGTTTTCCGCGGCCTGGTTCTGGCGCTGGTGGTATGGGGTTCGATGCAGGACCTGTCGACCGTGTTCGCCTTCGCCGACATCACCATGACCTGCCTGGCCTTCGTCAACTTGATGGCCCTGGCCATGTTGTTCAAGGTCGGCCTGCGCGTGATGCGCGACTACGACGAGCAGCGCCGCGCCGGCGTCAAGCAGCCAGTGTTCGACTCCAGCAAATTCACCGATCTGGACCTGGACCTGAAGGCCTGGCCGAGCAGCCCAAGCCAATCGGCTCCACGCGAGCAAGGCGCAGCCCAGGGCACGCCTGCCACGCAACGCTGATCGCCCTAGCGGGTGGCTCCCCGCCACCCGCCGCGACAGACCGCAACGAGTGGCGTCCTGCCACTCGACGTGACACACCTTGCGCACGCAGGCATGCTGCGGCGCAAGGTGCATTCGTCCAGGAGACCCATCAATGAATTCCGCCTCTTACCCTGCCGCGCAGCACGTCATGGTGCTCTACACCGGTGGCACCATCGGCATGCAAGCCAGTGCCCACGGCTTGGCCCCGGCGTCCGGTTTCGAAGCGCGGATGCGCGACTACCTGCACAGCCAGCCTGAGTTGGTGGTGCCGCAGTGGCGCTTTCGCGAGATGTCGCCACTGATCGACAGCGCCAACATGACCCCTGCGTACTGGCAGCAACTGCGTGAAGCGGTGGTCGACGCCGTTGATGCCCAGGGCTGCGACAGCGTGCTGATCCTGCATGGCACCGACACCCTGGCCTACAGTGCCGCGGCCATGAGCTTCCAGTTGCTCGGCCTGAACGCCCGTGTATGTTTCACCGGCTCCATGCTGCCCGCCGGCGTGACCGACAGTGATGCCTGGGAAAACATCAGTGGTGCACTGGGTGCCCTTGGCCAAGGCCTGGCGCCGGGTGTTCATCTGTACTTCCACGGCGAACTGCTCGACCCGACCCGCTGCGCCAAGGTTCGCAGTTTCGGTCGTCATCCGTTCAAGCGACTGGAGCGTCAGGGCGGCGGCGTGAAAGCTTCCTCGATACCTGCCCAACTGAACTACAACCAGCCAAGGCAACTGGCGAAGGTCGCGGTGCTGCCGTTGTTCCCCGGCATCGGCGCCGAGCAACTGGATGGCCTGCTCAACAGCGGTATTCAGGGTCTGGTGCTGGAATGTTATGGCAGCGGTACCGGACCAAGCGACAACCCCGGGTTTATCGCCAGCCTGGAACGGGCACGAGACAATGGCGTGGTAGTGGTTGCGGTCACCCAATGTCATGAGGGTGGCGTGAAGCTCGACGTGTATGAGGCGGGCAGCCGCTTGCGCGATGCCGGCCTGTTGTCCGGTGGCGGCATGACTCGCGAGGCGGCGCTCGGCAAGTTGCATGGGCTGCTCGGTGCAGGGCTTGAAACCGCTGAAGTTCGGCGGCTGGTCGAACTCGACCTGTGTGGCGAACTGAGCTGACACAACACATAACCTTGTGGGAGCCCGCTCCCACAAGATCGTTATTGGGCACATAACTTGCTCCCGTTCCAGCATCTCGACGCTGGAAGACTCCATGCTCCACTCCCACCTCACCACCCTCAACGCCGTCTCCCTGGTGCTCAACACCTTCAAGGCCGAAGGCCTGTCCAGCGAGGCGTTATTGGCCGGCAGCGGCATCAGCGTGGCGGATCTGAGCCGGGCGGACACGCGCATCACCACCAATCAAGAGATGCTGGTGTGCGCCAATGCCGTCGCGCTGCGCCGCGATATCGGTCTGGAGTTGGGCCGGCGGATGCACGTTTCGTCCTATGGCATGCTCGGGTACGCCTTACTCACCAGCGCCACTTTAGGTGACGCCTTGCAGTTGGCGCTGCACTACCCGGCGCTATTGGGAACACTGTTCGAGTTGAGCCTGGAGGAAGATGGCGAGCGCATCTGGCTCACCGCGGGCGACTACCGGGAAAACCCCGCGCTGGCACCGTTCAATGTCGAGTTTTGCCTGGTCTCGATGAAAGTCACCTGCGAAGACCTGCTCGGCCACCCTCTACCTTTGCTTGGCGCTCGCTTCGATTACCCGGCACCGGACTATCAGGCGCGCTACAGCGAGCGTTTCGACTGTCCGTTGCAGTTTGATGCAGCGTCCAACGGATTTGCCTTCGACAAGCGCTGGCTCGAACACCCCGCCACTGGCCGACGCCATTACCCACCAGGCCATGGCCGAGCGCTGTCGCAAGCAAAACACCGAGTTCACCGGGCGTCAGGCCTGGCTCGGGCGCATCCGCCAATTGCTCGCCGCGCAACTGAGCGCGGCACCGGGTCTGGACGGGCTGGCCGAACAGCTGAACTGCTCGTCGCGCACCCTGCGCCGACATCTGAAGGACCTGGGATGCAGCTATCAGGAATTGCTCGATGAACTGCGATTCGAACAGGCCAAACGCATGCTTTGCGAGGATCAACTGCCGATCTATCAAATCGCCGAAGCACTGGGCTTCAGCGAGACCGCGAGCTTCCGGCATGCGTTTGTGCGCTGGAGTGGCGTGGCGCCGAGCCAGTTCCGGCCTTGAGATAAAACCAGGCACATCCGACCGGGCTGAACTACATTACGCAGCCCAATCTTTGCCGGTGTTCCTGCTTGATGCCCTTCTCTTCTCTTTGCACGCGCGCTGCCTTGCTGGCCTTGCTGCTCAACCTGCCCCTGGCCGCACAGGCCATTCAAATGGACTGGTTTGGCCTGCCCCCTCAAGCCGTGGTCGATACCCCCGAATACAAGATTGCCATCGTCCCTACAGCCGTCACGGAAAGTGCGACGGGCGTCTCACCGCCCATGGTCGGCTTGCTCAGCCAGTATCGCGGTTTGTTTTATCTGAATGTTTATCGCGATGAAAACTATCGGGAGCGCGCCTATAAGCTCGGCCCGATACCGCTGATGACTGCGCAAGAATTCCATGACTGCACCAAAAGTCAGGAAAACCTCGTCATGAGTCCCAGCGCCTCGCATATCGAGTTGGCGCCAGGCATCGCGGTGAACGAGCTGAGCTTTGAATGTGGGCGCAACGGCTGGGACACCAGACGTTACCTGCTGGTCGACAGCCGCAATCCGGGCACGCCGTTGCTGGCTATCGGGCGCGTCCCAAACGATCAGCACCTGGTTTTCCAGGCGCTGCAAGCGACCCTCCCGGACACTTCAGACGCCTGGCTCAAGGCATTGGAATCTTCGCGGCCGGCGCTGCGTTACCACGTCCCGGACGAGGCATTCGGTTTCAGCATTGCGGCTCAACCCTACGACGCCAGTGACGGCGCGAAACAACTGCGTGAGCTGCACCAGCAACTGGCCAAAGCCAAGGACAAAGGCCCGGGCCTGAAGAAAGTCGAAGAGCTGTTTCTCAACACTGACTTTCGCGTTGTCGGCGCCGACCAGAAAGATTTCGCCGGCCTGCTTAATGACATCGCTTTCTGGCGAAGTGCAAACACGCCGGACAAAGTCACCATCAATTTGTTGAAGGAAGTCATTCGCCGCGATCCTCAACGTATCCCGACCTATCTGAACATGGCAGACCTGCAGTGGTCCTGGTACGAAAAGACCCCCGCGTACACCACCAACCACGCACAGGCGTTGGAGTACTACCGAATTTACTGCGGCCTGCGCTTGGCACGCGACATGAGCATTCCCGATCGGGTCCTGGAAAGGCTGAATATCACCCAGGGCGATCCGCAAACCTGCAAGGCTCAATGGCCGCTGTTGCAAGCGGTCGACGCTCAGGATGAAACCCGCGTGCGCAGTCTTTTGGAAGCCGGCATTCCTGCCGATACCCAGGGCGAGGATGGGCGCAGTGCGTTGCTGCATTCACTGGATAAACCCAACTTTGCAATCGCTCGCTTGCTGCTGGAGCACGGCGCAAAGACCCAAGGCCTTAATGGCAGCGAGCCTTTGGTGATGCAGGCGCTGTACAAGGATCGCCGGGAAAGCAAAGACCCCGAAAAGGCCCGGCGCCTAAAATTTTTGCTCGAAGCGGGAGCCGCCATCGACGAGACCGATCTGAACGGTGAAACCGTGTTGATGCAACACGCCACGATCATGGATTCCGACCTGTTCACTTGGCTGCTCAAGTACCCTCAGAACCTCGACCTGCGAGAAAAGAAAGAAGGTCGATCCGCGCTTTACCTCACAATCGAAAGCGGCGCCTACCCTGCCGCTGCACGGTTGATCAACAGCGGAGCACAGTTGGACGTGGGTTATCGAGAAGGCACCTGCAACAGCAATGAAGAGGTACTCGAACCGGCACTGCTGCGCCTGGCCCGACGGGACCTGTCGAGCGGAATGGACCCTGTCGCCTACCAGCAACAAACGCTAGACCTGTTCACGTTGATGCTGGAAAAAGGCGCCGACCCTCGCGCCGGTCACCAGTGCAAGGGAGACAACCTGGCAGTGATGCGTTTTTGGTTAAAACAACGCAAACGTGAAGACATGCTGCAAGTACTGCAACGGTACTTCCCGGAAGAGGCAGGCTCCATTCCAAGCGCTTGAGCACTTTATTGCCCCGGACCGGGGCACTCCCGCGCCAATAAGGGGCGAATTTCGGTCAAATGTTTTGGCCACATAGATCCCCTTTTGGCCTTTCCTGCCGTTCTCCCAAACGTCGCCTGCCGCAAGACTGTGTTCAAACCGAATCAGCCTGCGGAGAACAACAATGCTGACGATCTACTCGGACGATCACCACCTGCACCACGGCCGTTGTGAATTGATGGACGGGCAATTGATGCCCTGCTTCGAAATGCCTTCACGGGCCGATCACGTATTGCAACGGGTCAAGGACCAGAACCTCGGCCCGGTTGAAGTGCCGAAAGACTTTGGCCTTGATCCGATCGCGCGCATCCATAGCCGCGACTACCTCGACTTCTTCAAAGGCGCCTGGGCGCGCTGGACCGCATTCAATACCGACGGCGACTTGCTGCCCTACACCTGGCCGGCCCGCACCTTGCGCCGAATCATGCCCACCAGCCTGCACGGCCAACTCGGCTATTACAGCTTCGACGGCGGCGCACCGATTACCGCCGGCACCTGGCAAGCGGCGTACAGCGCAGCGCAAGTTGCCCTCACGGCCCAAGCGGCGATCCAGCGCGGCGCCCGCAGTGCCTTCGCCCTGTGCCGTCCACCGGGACACCATGCCGCCAGCGATTTGATGGGCGGCTATTGCTACCTCAACAATGCTGCCATCGCCGCTCAAGCGTTCCTCGATCAGGGCCATAAAAAGGTCGCGATCCTCGATGTCGATTACCACCACGGCAACGGCACTCAATCGATTTTCTACGAACGCAGCGACGTGCTGTTCACCTCGATCCACGGTCATCCAGAAGCCGAGTTTCCGTTCTTCCTCGGCTACGAAGACGAACGCGGTGAAGGCGCAGGCGAAGGGTTCAACTTCAACTACCCATTGCCCGCCGGCAGTGCTTGGGACCGTTGGAGCGCCGCGCTGGAACAAGCCTGCAAAGAGATCGAAACGTACGGCGCCGACATCGTTGTCGTGTCCCTGGGCGTCGATACGTTCAAGGACGACCCCATCTCCCAATTCAAACTCGACAGCCCGGATTACCTGGCGATGGGTACCCGCATCGCAGGCCTCGGCAAGCCGACGCTGTTCGTGATGGAAGGCGGTTACGCGGTAGAAGAAATCGGCATCAACGCCGTGAACGTTCTCGAAGGTTTTGAAAGCGCCCAATGAGGAATTAGAAGAATGAACAGACTCAAGCGTCTTATCGCTCCAGCGCTCTGCGCCACACTGCTCAGTGGCGCCGTCCATGCTGAAGAACGTACTTTGCGGGTCTACAACTGGTTCGACTACATCACCCCCAAAGCCCTGGACGATTTCAAGGCTCAGAACACCCAGACCAAACTGGTCTACGACATCTTCGACACCAACGAAGCGCTGGAAGCCAAGCTGCTGACCGGCAACTCCGGCTACGACGTGGTGGTGCCGTCCAACGTGTTCCTCGCCAAGCAGATCGAAGCCGGCGTATTCCAGCCAGTGGACCGCAGCAAACTGCCGAACTGGAACCACCTCGACCCCAAGCTGATGAAGCTGATCGAAGCCAACGACCCGGGTAACAAATTTGCCGTGCCGTACATGTACGGCACCATCCTGATTGGCTTCAACCCGGCCAAGGTCAAGGCTGCGCTGGGCGACAACGCACCGGTGAACAGCTGGGACCTGATCTTCAAGGAAGAGAACATCAGCAAGCTCAAGCAGTGCGGCGTGGCCCTGCTCGACTCACCTTCGGAGATCCTGCCGCTGGCCCTGCAACACCTCGGCCTGGACCCCAACAGCAAGAAGCCAGCGGACTACGCCAAGGCTGAAGCGCTGTTGATGAAGATCCGGCCGTACATCACCTACTTCCATTCGTCCAAGTACATGGCCGACATCGCCAACGGTGACATCTGCGTCGCGGTCGGGTATTCCGGCAGCTTCTCCCAGGCCGCCAACCGCGCCAAGGAAGCCAAGAATGGTGTGATCGTCGACATGCGCCTGCCCAAGGAAGGCGCGCCGATCTGGTTCGACATGCTCGCGATCCCCAAAGGCGCGAAAAACCCGGAAGACGCCTACACCTTCATCAACTACCTGCTGCAACCCCAGGTCATCGCACCGGTCAGCGACTTCGTCGGCTACCCGAACCCGAACAAGGACGCCACGGAAATGGTCGACCCGGCGATTCGCAACAACCCGAACCTGTACCCGACCGAAACGGCGATGAGCACGCTTTACACCCTGCAACCCTTGCCTCGCGATGCTGAACGGGCACGGACCCGGGCCTGGACCAAGATCAAGTCCGGGACCTGAAACACCCGGTGAATCAAAGACCCGCGCCATCGCGGGTCTTTTTTGGTCAACGGCTAATAGGGGGGGCTTTGATCTGCGCGGGTGGCAGCAATCAGGAACTCATCGCCATTTATCGCGGCGAGATCAGTCGCACACTCGCCGCCTCAGTGTTTTTCATAGATCAGCGGTTCATTTAAAAACCGGGAGGCCATCGTTCAATCCCGCCAGACCTGTCGCAACCGTGCCAGCGCCGACTCTATCGCTGGCTCTGGCACCGCCGCAAAACCCAATACCAGACCGGCGCGCTGATCGACTGGTGTCCTGGAGTCCGGTAGCCAATAGTTGCTCAAGCCATTGATCTCCACACCCACACTTTCCGCTTGTTCGATCAGTCGCCGTTCGCGGGCCAGGCTGTCCACCGAAACCGTCATGTGCAGCCCGGCGGAGACGGTGGGCAGGCTACCCACTCCGGTCATCCCCGCCGGCCAGCCGCCCAGCAAACAATTGCGACGGCTGAGGGCGGCACGCCGCATCCGGCGAATGTGCCGCTGGAAATGCCCGGCGGCCATGAACTCGGCCATCACCGCTTGAGTGCTCACTTCAGAATGCCGCACATCCACCGCCCGACGCTGCGCGAATGCGTCCACCAGGCCCGGCGGCAGCACCAGATAACCCAGGCGCAGCGCCGGAAAAGCGACCTTGCCGAAGGTGCCGACATACAGCACCCGCCCATGGCGATCGAGTGCCGCCAGCGGCGCCAGTGGCGCGCCGCTGTAACGGTACTCGCCATCGTAGTCGTCCTCGATGATCCAGCCCTGGTTGCCCTCGGCCCAGGCGAGCAGTTCCAGACGCCGGGCCAGACTCATGACCACACCGGTCGGGTATTGATGGGAAGGCGTAACGTAAGCCAGCCGGCAATCGCTCAACTGCGCCAAGGCGCTGCAGTCGATCCCCTCCTCATCCACCGGCACACCGTGCAGCTGCGCACCGGCTACCGCAAAGGCATGGCCGGCAGCGCGATAACCCGGATTTTCAATCCCCACCCCATCGCCAGGCTCCACCAGCAACTGTGCACAAAGGCTGATCCCCTGCTGCGCGCCACTGGTGATCACAATTTGCTCAGCGGCGCACTGCATCCCTCTCGAGCTGCGCAAGTAGGCAGCAATCAATCCGCGCAAGCGTTCATCACCTGCCGGGTCGCCATAACACAGCTGCTGTAAATCCGGCTTACGCCAGAAAGCCGCATTCAGCTTGGCCCAAACCTCGAACGGGAACAGATCGAACGCCGGGACGCCGACCCTGAATGCGCGCGGCGGACCACCAGGCGGCACAGCCAAATGATTCTTTTCAACGCGCCCCAAAGCACTGCTGTGGATAACTTTACTGGATGGAACAACAGGTAAATCCAGCCAATTTGTGGATAAGGTTGTGGGTAACCCTGTTGAAAACCCTGTGGATACTTTTGTGGATAATTTTTTCGCCGGCAACGCCGCCTGAGGCAATTGCGCCACGTAAGTCCCGTCACCCACACGCCCCTCGATGAAGCCTTCAGCGTAAAGCTGATCGTAGGCACGAACCACGCTGTTGCGGGAAATCGATAAGGCCGTAGCCAGATCGCGACTGGCCGGCAGTCGTGTGCCGCTGGCCAATCGTCCGTCGAGTACGCGTACCCGCAGCGCTTGATAGAGCTGTCGACTCAGGCCCTGGCGGCGGTCGAGTTCGATACCCGCCGGGTTGAACGACGAGGGAAGCGGCGTATTCGACATGACAATGGACCTATGAAATTGGTCATTAATGGCTCTTACAACAGACCATTAGCCTGCCTAGGATGAAGGCATTCGCCAAGGAATTTTCCATGTACCTGCCACTTTGACGCGTTAAGGAATGAACATGAGTCAGATCGACATCCGCCAGGTCACCGCCGACGATCACGCTGCCTGGCTGCCGTTGTGGCAAGCCTACTTGCGCTTCTACAACACCGAGCTGCCCGAGGCGGTCACTCAAAGCACCTGGCAGCGCCTGCTCGACCCGAGCGAACCGACCCACGGGGCGCTGGCCTGGGTCGACGGCAAAGCGGTGGGCATGGTGCATTTCATCTATCACCGCTCGAACTGGAGCATCGAAAACTCCTGTTACCTGCAAGACTTGCTGGTGACACCCGAAACTCGTGGCACCGGCGTCGGTCGGCAACTGATCGAATTCGTCTACAGCACAGCCAAGGCCGACGGTTGCTGCAAGGTCCACTGGCTGACCCACGAAACCAACGCCACCGCGATCCAGCTCTACGAGCGCATCGCCGAACGGCCCGGTTTCATCCAGTTTCGCAAAGCCCTTTAAGGTTCAAGGAGAACACCATGTCGACTTCACTCGCAGACTGGAAAGGCGTTCCGGCGCCCTCGGTCCAACTGATCGAAGGGCGTTTCATTCGCCTGGAAAAACTCGACCCGGCGCGTCACGCCGACGGTTTGTGGAAAGCCCTGGAAGGCCCGGGCTCAGACCCGAAACTCTGGGACTATCTGCCCTACGGTCCTTTCCCGGAACGCAGTGCGTTCAATGACTGGCTGAACAACCATGCGGCCAACAGCGATCCGTATTTCTTCAGTGTGATCGACCGTGTCAGCGGCGAGGTGCAGGGCCTGCTCAGCCTGATGTCGATCGTTCCTGCCCAGGGTCGCATCGAGATCGGCCATGTGACCTTCGGCGCACCGATGCAGCGCTCGCCGAAAAGTACCGAGGCGGTTTACCTGCTGGCCAGGGAAGCCTTTGCGTTGGGTTACCGGCGCCTGGAATGGAAGTGCAACAACGGCAACGCTCGCTCCAAGTACGCAGCAGAGCGGTTGGGGTTCAGTTTTGAGGGGGTGTTCCGCCAGCACATGGTGGTCAAGGGTCAGAACCGCGACACAGCGTGGTATTCGATTCTGGACTCGGAATGGCCGACGATTAAGGCGGGGTTCGAGCGGTGGTTGAGCGATGAAAACCAGACGGAATCGGGGCAGGTGAAAACGTTGACGGAGTGCCGCGGGTAAGCTTCGGCGCCCGGACGACACCTTCGCGGGCAAGTCGGATCGCGGCACGGCGATCCGACTTGCCCGCGAATGGCATCACGCTAATGTCTGGGCAAGTACCGCAATATGCTCCGGCCCGATCCCACAGCACCCGCCCAAATGGCTGGCTCCCCTCTTCTGCCAGTCAGCCGCCCACATCAGGTAACCCGGCGGGTCGAGATCGTCGCGTAGCGGATCCAGACCGTCGTTGGCCGTGGCCTCTTTCGGCTGCGGCGGGAAGGCGTTGGCGTATGCGCCAATGTGAATCTTCACCCCCAGGCGCTCGAAGGTTTCCCGCGCCGCATCAATCGCCGCCCCGATCACTTCCGGCTGGCTGCAGTTGAACAGCAAAGTCTCGACACCCAACTCAGCCGCCACCACAGCGGCCTCAGCCACCGGTTCACCGGAGCGCAAACGCGGCACTTCATCGGTGTCTTCATCTTTCAAGGTAAACGACAGCCAGAACGGTTTGCCGTCCTTCGGCAGACCGGCATGGATCGCCCGTGCTTCGACGATCGAACTCTGGGTTTCGGCCAGCCACAGGTCGACATGAGGCGCCAGACCATTGACCAGAGGGCTCAGCAGTTCAGTCACCCGAGCAGCGTCGAACAAGTCCGGGCGGTAGGAGCCGAATAACGGCGGCAATGAGCCGGCCACACGAATCGCTTGGCCCGAGGCATCGACTGCACGCCGAGCCAGCTCACCGGCCAACGCCGCAAGGGCCTGGCCTTCAGCCGCGAAACGCTCCTCGCCAATGTGGAACGGCACCACCGCGTAACTGTTGCTGGTGATCACGTTGGCACCGCTTTCAATATAAGCCGCGTGCACCGCCTCCACCGCCTGCGGCGCTTCGCTCAAGGCCAGCGCCGACCACTCGGGCTGCCTGAACGGCGCCCCTCGGCGCTGCAGCTCCCGACCCATGCCACCATCCAGAATTACCGTCCCTGCGCCCATATGCTTTTCACTCATAAGCTTATGAAAATAACTCACTATCAGAGTCGTTCTTATAACTATTTAATACGCACCACTCGGTTAATAACAACCTCTTTTTTTTCAGGGATCAACTGTGAAATTTCAACCGCTGCTGGCCCTGGGCCTGACGATTCTGGCTGCCTCCACCCAAGCCTTTGCCGGCGCCACTCTGGATCGCATCGAGCAAAAGAAAGAACTGGTCGGCGTGTTGATGGAAAGCTATCCACCCTTCTCGTTCCTCAACGATCAAAACCAGCTCGACGGTTTCGACGTCGACGTGGCCAAGGCCGTGGCGGACAAACTGGGCGTCAAGCTGCGTCTGGAAACGCCGTCCTGGGATGTGATTGCCGCCGGCCGCTGGAGCGGGCGTTACGACATCTGCATCTGCTCCATGACCCCGAGCAAGGCCCGCGCCGAAGTCTTCGACTTCCCGGTCGAGTACTACGCCTCCCCTGCCGTGATCGTGGTCAATGCCAAGGACGATAGCATTCACAGCGCCAAGGACCTGAGCGGCAAGAAAGTCGGTCTCACCAGCGCCTCCAGCTATGAAAGCTACCTGAACAAAAACCTGGTGATCGAAGGCGCCGAAGACACCCAATTGCAGTACCCGTTCGAGAACGTGCAGATCGCCCCGTATGACACCGACAACGTCGCGTTCCAGGATCTGGGCCTGGGCGCTGGCGTGCGTCTGGACGCGATCCTCACCAACCTCGTCACCGCGCAACCGCGCCTGAACGAAGACAAGCGCTTCAAGCTCGCCGGCCAGCCGCTGTACTCGGAGCCGAACTCGGTGGCCATCGAAAAAGGTGACGCGCAGTGGGACGCCAAAGTGCGTGATGTGTTCGCTCAGTTGAAACAGGACGGCACCTTGAGCAAGCTGTCGCAAAAATGGATCGGCGCCGACATCAGCAAATGACTTCCTTCCCCAAACCTCCTCAGCCGCCGCAACCGGTGGCTGAGTCATTACTGCAACGGGTCTTCGGCTTCCGTACCCGGCTGTACCTGACCTGGGCGGCGATGTTCGGCTTGTTCGCCAGTTTCTTCCTGAGCTTCGACCTGAAGTTCTCGATCATCCTCGACAAACTGCCGAACCTGATCGGCCTGCACCTGGCGCCCAACGGCTTTCTGCAAGGCGCGGCACTGACGCTGTTCTTGTGCCTGTGCTCGATTGTGGCTTCGTCGCTGCTGGGCTTCATCACGGCCCTGGCTCGACTGTCGAAAAGCGCCGTGGCGTTCGGCATCGCAAGCTTCTATGCCTCGTTCTTTCGCGGCACGCCGCTGCTGATCCAGATATTGCTGATCTACCTCGGCTTGCCGCAATTGGGCGTGGTGCCGGGCGCCATCGCCGCCGGCATCATCGCCCTGTCGCTGAACTATGGCGCCTACCTGAGCGAAATCTTCCGCGCCGGCATCCTCGGCGTTCCCCACGGCCAACGCGAAGCATCGCTGGCCCTGGGCATGCGCGAAACCGTGATTTTCTGGCGCGTCACCCTGCCCCAGGCCATGCGCGCCATCATCCCGCCCACCACCAACCAGTTCATCTCCATGCTCAAGGACTCGTCGCTGATCTCGGTGATGGGGGTTTGGGAAGTGATGTTCCTGGCGCAATCGTACGGGCGCTCGAGCTATCGCTATATCGAAATGCTGACGACGGCGGCGATCATTTATTGGCTGATGTCGATTGGACTGGAGCTGATTCAGGCGCGGATGGAACGGCATTACGGGAAGGCGTACGTAAGCCGGTAGGAGCCGTCGAGAGCTGCGCTTTTTTTGATCCGCGAAAGATGCATTTTTGCTGGAGCGCCAGCCCCCTTGTCCTCATTCACTGTAAGAAAAAGCGTCCAGTTCAAATGGGTAAAAACAGCCGCCCTCAAGCGGCTGGCTATTTTCTACACAACCTGCTGACACCCCCCGCAAGCCCGCCGGAAGCAGCTGACATCGGCACCTATAGCCTCACTTTTAGAGTTTGGCCTCCCATCAAAAGAGGCCGTACTCGATGCCCGTTCAACACAAATACCGACCACAACACCTGGCGCTGGCCATTGCGCTTGCGCTGGGTTGCGCCGAATTTTCAAGCGCCCAACAACTACCCGCGCAAGCTGAGGCGACGAATATCGCTGAGGTAACCGGGCAGCTTGATACTGAGCCGCACCCGCTTACCCGGCTTCTAGCCTTTATCGAGGCGGACACCACCTTTCAAACGGTGATTGATGCGCCGCAGCCCGCTCGGCGAGGTACTTCCCTGAGACCGGAAAATAGAGATGACCTCATCATCGTCAAAAATGGTGGAAGCTTCGAAGGTCGGGTCGATGGCGGCAAAGGAACCAACGTCATACAGCTTGATGCAACTGACGGTGGCCGATTGGGGAATACCCGCAACTTCAACGGCCTGTATGTTTCGCAGGGATCCTGGACGCTGACCAGTACCGGAGATTTCAACAAGGGTGTGGTGGTGCTCGATGACGGCATCCTGACCAATGACGGGAAAATCGAAGGTGGGGCGATTACGGTCGGAAAGCTCTTCAACAATGGCGACATTAAAGGTCATGTAACAGTCGCGCACGGCGGTACTTTTGCAGGTGCAGGCACCGTCGGCGGCCTGGATGTCTCCGGCCGCGTCAACGTCGATGGATTGCATGGCGCCCCAAGGGTCAAAGGCAATTTGAACCTGTCCAACTCGGCCATCCTGGCCTATGAGGTCAACCCCGACGGCCGTCACGAGACGATCAAAGTCGACGGCACCGCCAGCCTCGGCAATGCCACCCTGAAAATCGTCGCAGTATCGGGTGACTATCCGCAAACCACCCAGTACACCATTATCGAGGCCGACAAGGTCGATGGGCATTTTGGCAATATTGAAAACAATCTCGCATTCATGACGGCCACCCCGGACTACAGCGACGAAAAGGCCGTCCGCCTGACCTACGCTCGCAACGAAGTGCCTTTCGAGAGTCTCGCGACCAACAAAAACGGTCGGGAACTCGCCCGCAGTATTGAAGAACCCAAAGCCAGTCCAACGGCGCAGACACCTCCCAATACCGCGAACGCCGCTGTCACGGCCCTGCTTGCCTCCACCACCGAAACAGCCTCCCAGGCCATCGACCAGCTGGACGGCGGCAACAACGCCAACCTTGCGAAAGCGACCCTGAACAGTGACAGCCCAATCAGCGCGACCATGCTCTCGGCCATGCGTCAGCTGCACAGCGCCAGTAGCTACAGCAATTCCACCAGACGCAATGCGCCACGCCTGGCCGCCGGCAGCGAAGACAATGGCCGAGTCTGGCTTCAAGCAATGGGTCACGGTGGAACGCTGGATCGCGACTACGACGCTCTGAAACACACAACCCACGGTCTGGTACTGGGAGCTGATTGGGGCATCGATGAAGAATGGCGCATCGGGGTGATGAGCGGAAAATCCGAAACGCGCCTGGACAGCCGCGGACTCGACGGCGATCTCGACAGCTGGCATTTGGGAGCTTATGCCCTGCGTCAAAACGGACCAATGTCCCTGCGCCTGGGTGCGACCTACAGCAGTCACGATGGCAGCACTAAACGCCGGGTTGCCTTCAAAGGTTTCAGCGACCGCCCCGAAGGCCGTTACGATGCCAACACCCAGCAGGCCTTTGCGGAATTGGGTTACAACCTGGGGCGGACGAACGTCAGCATCGAACCGTTTGCCAGCCTGGGCTACCAGCGCTATCAACGCGACACTTACACGGAAAAAGGTGGCGCTGCGGCTCTGAAGGTACACGGTCAAACGCAGAACAATTTGAACAGCACGTTCGGCCTGCGGCTGGCGAAGCTCAACACTCTGGATAACGGCATGCAGCTGACGCCACGGTTCAGTGCCGGCTGGAAACATACTTACGGGGACGTCTACAGCGATACCCGCCAACGATTGGTAACGGGCGGAAAAAACTTCACCGTTTCCGGTGCGCCGCTGGATCGTGACAGCCTGCTGGTCGATACAGGGCTGGACCTTGGATTGTCAGCAAAACACACCCTGGGCATCGGACTCACTGGCGAGATCGGCACCGACAGCCGTAACCACGGCGTGACGGGTCAGTGGCGAATGAGTTTCTAACAGCCACAAACCCAGTGCGAAAAAAAAGGGGAGCACATGCCCCCCCGAGGTTTAAAGCGGTATATCGAGGCTGTTAACTCAGCCTTCGATCTCGATCAGAATCTCGCCCGGGTTCACCCGGTCGCCCTTGGCCACGTGGATGGCGGTGACTTTGCCGGTGATGGCCGACTGGACTTCGGTTTCCATCTTCATCGCCTCGGTGATCAGCACGGCCTGGCCGGCTTTCACGGTGTCGCCTTCCTTGACCAGCACGTCGACGATGTTGCCCGGCATGGTGGTGCTGACGTGGCCAGGTG
>Ga0182006_1001308_pt1 | contig 15300 bp, 11 predicted proteins | sample Sormic07211104_1_FD_123022 | JGI IMG/M metagenome (GOLD analysis project Ga0182006, IMG submission 123022) | Rhizosphere microbial communities from Sorghum bicolor, Mead, Nebraska, USA - 072115-104_1 MetaG | ecosystem: Host-associated > Plants > Roots > Rhizosphere | place: USA: Nebraska...
TATCCGAAGTACGCCAACGAACCGGTCGAAATTCTATCTTGAGTACATTCTCATCCGAGGAGCCTGCCTGAGCAGCTTGATGACGTGAGGCGCATTGATTTCTGAGCCGGGGTAATCTGAATTGGGTTCTTAGCTATTTGATTTAATTTATTAATGTGAGTTTTTATATTTCTTTGGAATACCAGCTGGAATACCGCGAGAGCTTGGATTGAGCAATATGCTTCGTATCCGTATCTCGCAGAGGGCGACCAGAAGGATCATCTGTTTACTCGAAACCGGGCAAGCTGAGCATGCCACCCTTGGTGCGCTTGCCAAAGCCGGTGGGCAACAGAATTTTGTGCTTCTTCATCTCTGCGAGTATCGCCAACCATTCGGTTTTGCCAAAGCGCAGCTTGGTGTCGTTCCAGCTATGCAGGACTTCGTCCACGATGGATTCATCGGAAACCGGGCGGCCTTCGAGAATAAAGTCGTTCCAGACGGCATAGAGCGTCACAGTCATTTCGCAGCGATCTGTATCCCAGTCCCGCATCAGCTCAATGACTTGCTCAATAGTGGCCTGCTCAGTGGCCGACCAGGCACTGTAATACCCCTGCCGATGCTGCCCTGCTTGCGGAAGCGGGCGGTAAGCATGGCCAACAGTCTCGCGCTCTACGCGCTCATACCACTGATGGGTTTGCAGCTCACCTTCAATCGTATTCATCAACTGGCGATCATGGGGGCCAGCAGCATCGCGTAGGTAGTCACCCTGAATAGCGGCAAGCCTGGCCGCGTGCTCGGCCAAGTAAATTACTTTCTGCAGCTTGCGTTGGCCGAAGGTGCGTTGGCTATGCAAACGATGAGTGATTTCTGCTGCGAGCAAGGTACGGGCTGTAAGCCGATCGGTGACTATGGGGGCCTGTAAGGCATCCCTGGCAAGGGCTCGTTCGACCAGGGTGGTGGACAACTGGTCGGCCAGTTGACGGCTCTGGGTTAGGCGGGTTTTGAGTTGGTCGCAGAGGGCCATGAATTGATTGACTTTGGCGACGATGCGGTGTTGTTCGCTAAGTGGAGGAAGCGGTACCGGATACTTCGCCAACTTTTCGCCGGAGAAATGTTTAATCGTAGCCCCGGTGAAGAATTGATTCAGATACCCAGAGTTAGTTGCGGTCCTTAAGCAAAACTGAAGAAAAAAAGGCGAAATACCAAGCCAGGGCCGTGCACGGTGCAGTGCTTTCTGGATGAACATATCTTCAATATCGCCCTCCCAGACAGCACACCGTCCAGGTTCTCCTCCTTCGCAAATTACTAAGTCGCCGGGGATGACTCGATATTCATCAAGCTCGTGTTCTTCAAATCGCATGCTTTTGAGATCGTCGATCTCAAAGTTAAACCACTGAACGTTGGTGTTGCGAAGATATGGTCGCAGTTCGCCTTTGTTCTTGGCTTTATCAAGCATCTTTCCAAGACGGGTATTTGAGATCGAGTCGAAGCGCACCCATTTCCAGCCTGAAGGCAAAGCATATGGTTTTTCTTCTTCGTCGACCTCGGGCAATGATTTCTGCTTCTTGAGCTTACCTTCTCTAACCAACCGTGACTTTTCCTCTGCGATGCGCTTTAGCAGGTCACTTGCCGTTTCATCGTTGGGATCTTGCGGTACCAATTTGCCCATAACGGCAAGTTGCAGCAGGGTTTGTTTGAGGGGCTCGACACTGCGTTCAGTAGTGAACAAGGTGTGGAAGTGTTCAGCCAGGCGCTGCCAGTTGGCGGCGAAGTCTGTGGCGTTGCTGGCTTGGGTCAGGCTGTCGAGCAGCGTTTGTACCAGTTGAGCATGGGCGCTTTCGGCGTCGGCTTGCCTGGTTTCCAGGCGATCGCACAGGGCCATCAGTTCATCAACTTTACGTTGTGCTGAAATTGGTAACAGAGGTACCGGGACATCACCAATTTTCGCAACAGTCAAACTGACGTTTGCAGTGCCGACCATTCGACTTACCAGCAACTCGTCCTTGAAGGTGCTGAGATATGCATGAAGATACCTAGCTGATAGTTGCTGCGTATCTTTAGGTTGCACGATCGCAAGGATACTCCCAACGGCGTACTGTCCGTCTTGAAAGTGGACACGTTTCAGGCTGGCGTCACCGTGACCGGTCGATGACACCATTGGAATCATCACCCCCGGCCCCTCAAAATCAAAATGATCCGAGCTACCTCTGGCTTCGGCAGTAACAACCAGAGGAAATGGCCCCGGCACCGCATCCTTGATCCCAGTCTTGCCTTTGGTGATTGTTGCAACGGAGGCCAACAAACGAGTTGGTAGACGGGCGAGCAAAGCGTTTAACGCAAACGCCCTGTAATTTTCTTGATCGGATTGTGGTGCTGTTGAGGATTCACTTTCTAGGTAATGCCCAGCAACGGTGGCGAAGAGCGCACGCCTCAACGCGGTGAAATCTTGGCATGCAACAAGAATTTCAAGTGCTTGGTCAACTACGGAGTTACTCACTGAAAGCACTCCGCAAGAATGGACTTCAGCTTATCGCGTAGTTCGCCAATCTCGCTTTGCAGCTTGGCGTAGTTGCGCATTAGCTCGTCCGGATCATGGCTGATCTGCTCACCGATATGTGGGTTTTTGCAGTCGAGGTTCCAGTTACGCGCTTGCAGCTCCTCGATGCTGATCTTCCAGGCAAACTCGCCTTCCACCCGTGCGGCAAAGCCATCGGCCTCACAGCCCCACCAGGCTTCTTCCACTGCGAATTCTTCGATGCGCATGGGACGGGTCTTGGAGTAGTTCTTCACACCGGCCGGGTACTGATGTTCGTAGAACCACACCTGCTTGGTCGGTGTGCCTTTGGTGAAGAACAGCAGGTTGGTTTTGATACCGGTGTAGGGGTTGAACACTCCGTTGGGCAGGCGAACGATGGTATGCAGGTTGCACTCGGTCAGCAGCTTTTCCTTGATGCGGCTTTTGATGCCTTCGCCAAACAGGAAACCATCGGGTAGTACCACAGCGGCGCGGCCACCGTCTTTGAGCAATTGCATGATCAGCACCAAAAACAGGTCGGCGGTTTCGCGAGTGCGGAAGGCAGCAGGGAAGTTGGTTTCGATGCCATCTTCTTCCATACCGCCGAACGGCGGGTTGGCGACGATGCAGTGCACGCGCTCGCTCGGCCCCCAACTGATCAGCGGTTTGCTCAGGGTATTGTCGTGGCGAATCTGGTTGGGCACTTCGATGCCGTGCAGGATCATGTTCGTGGTGGCCAGCAGATGCGGTAGCGGCTTTTTCTCCACGCCGAAGATGCTGGTCTGCAGGATGCGTTCGTCTTCGGCGGTTTTTACATAACGACTGCGCTTGTGATCAATGGCACAGGTGAGGAAACCGCCGGTGCCGCAGGCCGGGTCCATGACCTTTTCGTCTAGCTTGGGGTCGACCATGCGCACCATAAATTCAGTGACCGGGCGCGGGGTGTAGAACTCGCCGGCGTTGCCCGCGTTCTGCAGATCACGCAGCAGTTGCTCATAGAGATTGCCGAACTCATGGCGCTCTTGAGCCTTGTTGAAGTCCACCCCTTCCTGAATCTTGTTAATCACCTGACGCAGCAACTGCCCGGACTTCATGTAGTTGTACGCGTCTTCAAACACGCTGCGCACCACGAAGGCTGACGGCGTGTTGCTGTACTCGTGCAGATTCTGCAACTGGGGGAACAGGTTGTTGTCGATAAAGTCCTTCAGCGCGTCGCCGGTCATGCCTTCCGGGTCGGCAGCCCAGGTACGCCAGCGGCAGCTGTCGGGAATAGGCGAACGATAGCTGTCGTCCATCAGCTCCCATTCCAGCTCGCGGTCATCGAAGATTTTCAGGAACAGCAGCCAAACCAGCTGGCCAATCCGCTGGGCGTCGCCGTCTACACCAACGTCTTTGCGCATGATGTCCTGAATGGACTTGATGGTGGAGCTAATGGACATGAAGTTCTCTCAACGCTTACCGCAAGGGGGGCGAAATTCTACAGGATAGTGTGAGCGGCTGCTTTGGCAGGTCGTCGGTAGTTGGCCGTCAACTGGCGTAAAGTTCGTCTTCCAGTTCGTGGATGGCCTGGCTGTAACCAGCCTTGCCGCCGAAGGCTTTGACCAACTCCATGGGCGCACCAAACTGGCTGAAAGGGTCAAGCTGCAGGATTTTGATGTCCTCAATATGCTCGATGCCGGTATCGGCGTATTTATCCAGCAAGGCCTCAAGTACCTGGCGGGCTGCGCCAGAATACTTGGCGAAATAGTTGCGTTTTTTCACCTGCTCGGCTCGCTCGCGGCGTGATAGGGCCGGCTGATCGAAGGCGACGTGGCAGATCAGGTCGAACGGGTCGAGCGGCTTACCCTGCTTCTTTTCCACTTCTTCGGCCAAGGCTTCCCACATCACACCCTGGACGGCCATTTCCTCGATGATGACTTTCTTTTGTTCGGAATCACTCCAGCGTCGGAGGAAGTCATCCAGCGAGGTGAACTGTTTTTGTACGCAGGCCCGAGTGTAGTCGTGCAGTGATTCGGTGATCAGTCGGCCATCCGGGCCGTAGTACTGCACACGCTCGGCGATGACGTAAATCGGGACGTCGTCGATGACGTACTTGATGCGTTTTTTGCCTTCATCCTCGCCGGTGAATTCCACGCCATCATTATCGTTAGCTTCGCCTGCGATGATGCCGTCCTCATCGGCAAGCGGATCGTCTGGCGGTACGGGGGAGTCGTCACCGTCGGGTGCGTAGATCACCACCGGGTCGCCGTCGAAGGCAGGGTCGGCAAACAGCTCGGTGGCCTTTTTAAAGTCCATGATGGTGAACCAGTACTTGCCGTAGTCTTCGTTAATGCGAGTGCCGCGACCGATGATTTGCTTGAACTCGGTCATCGATTTGATGTGCTGGTCGAGCACGATCAGCTTGCAGGTCTGAGCATCGACGCCGGTGGTCATCAACTTGCTGGTGGTGGCAATCACCGGGTAGCGTTCTTCCGGGTTGATGAAGTTATCTAGTTCGGCCTTACCTTCCTGATCATCGCCGGTGATACGCATAACGTATTTGCGATTCTCGGCCACACGCTCGGGGTTGAGGTTGACCAGTGCCTGGCGCATGCGCTCGGCGTGGTTGATGTCGTCGCAGAAGATGATGGTTTTCTGAAACGGATCGGTGGCCTTGAGGAGTTCGGTGACCTTCTGCGCCACCAGTTGGGTGCGCGCCTCGATCACCAGGGTGCGATCCATATCCTTGAGGTTGTAGATGCGGTCTTCGATCAGCTCGCCATTCTTATCGAGCATACCTTTGGGTGGCCGCCAGCCTTGCAGGTCTTTATCGAAGTCGATACGCACCACTTTGTAGGGGGCGAGAAAGCCGTCTTCGATGCCTTGCTTCAAGGTGTAGCTGTAAATCGGTTCACCGAAGTAAGTGATGCTGGATACTTCCTTGGTTTCCTTCGGTGTGGCGGTGAGGCCGACATGGGTCGCGCTGGAAAAGTAGTCGAGGATTTCACGCCAGGCGGAATCCTCGGAGGCGCTGCCACGGTGGCATTCGTCGATCACGATCAGGTCGAAGAAGTCGCGGGAGAACTGCTTGTAGATGTTCATCTCTTCATCGGTGCCGGTGACGGCCTGATAGAGCGACAGGTAGATCTCGTAGGAGGTATCGATCTGACGTTTGGCGATCTTGGTCATCGCCTGGCCGAAAGGCTTGAAGTCGTTGTTCTTGGTCTGGTCGACCAGGATGTTTCGGTCGGCCAGAAACAGAATGCGTTTCTTCTGTTTCGATTTCCACAGCCGCCAGATGATTTGGAAGGCTGTGTATGTCTTACCGGTGCCCGTAGCCATCACCAGCAGGATACGGTCTTGGCCGCGCGCCACAGCCTCGACGGTGCGGTTGATGGCATTCATCTGGTAATAGCGAGGCATGCGCCCGGAGCCGTCGTCGTAGTAGGGCGCTTCTATCTTGTGTTGGGCTGTTGTATCCAGCCCCTTCCACTGGCAGTAGCGGTGCCAAAGTTCTGCAGGGCTGGGGAATTGATCAAGGGTAAGTTCGGTTTCTACCTGGCCGCCTGTCCCACTACGGTCGTGAAACAGGAAGCCATCGCCATTGCTGGAGAACACGAACGGTACGTCCAGCGCCTCTGCATAGCCCAGAGCTTGCTGCATGCCGGAGCCAATAGAGTGCTTGTTGTCCTTTGCCTCGATTACAGCGATAGGCAGGTTGGCCTGATGGTAAAGGATGAAGTCTGCGCGGCGTGCTTCGCCACGGCTGTGAAGTTTGCCCCGGACGATAATGCGGCCTTTGGTAAAGCTGACTTCCTCGCGCACCTGCTTGTGCATGTCCCATCCAGCTTGTTGAACGGCTGGGGCTATGTACTTGCTACAGATGTCCCGCTCGGAAAGTGATTTCTTGTCCATGACTGGCTATGTCCCTATGACGTCCAGCGGACTTTATCAGAAGGGCTAGAGGCATGCTGCCAGTATCAACAGCGGGGTTCTCAGGATTCGGCTATCAGGCTAGCGTATGCCTGGTAACGGCTGAGACTCTATGGGTTTTCTTCATGCATGATGCAAGCATTGGCATCGTTGGTTCGTCGGTGTGGATAACGCCTTGGCTCAGCATCGCTTCATGCAGTGCATATAACAGCTGCTGGAGTTGCCGCGGCTAAGTCAGACTCACCTCGCCAGTGTCGTGCATGCAATCGGCAAGTCTGTGCACAAGATTTTTTACTCAGCAAATAATTCTACTTGCAGCATGATCAAGGGAGAACTACTATCTCTTCACTTTGATGAAGTAGAGTTATTTGCAGTGGAAGCCGTTGAGCTCAGCAATCACGCCCAAATTCGCACGGCCATGGTCTTCAGGACTCAGGCTCCTCAAGAGTCGCCGGACGGAAACGTGCGGGCTTTGGCCATCAGGGATTTGGTATCGGCCAAACCACTTCAATGGGATGAGCTTCCGCGCATTTCCATTGACGAAAGCCTGCTCGGCCAGTGCTTACAGCCTGGCGATGTTGTCATCCCTTCCAGGGGCGACTATTACAGATCGTGGGTCTACGAAGGTGCGAATGCACCGGTATTCCCGCTGGGTCAGCTGAATATCATCACACCTGATGCCAGGCTGGATGCGCGCTATCTCGCATGGTACCTGAATAAAAAATCGACTCAGGCAAAGCTGGGCTCAATGTTGACCGGGACGAGCATCAAAGCGCTCACTAAAATTGCGCTGCTTCGCTTGCAGGTAGAGCTGCCAGACTTTGCCAAGCAGCTGCTGATCGCCGATTTGGATCGCACCACCCAGCGGATTGGCGCCATACGCCATCGTTTGAATGAGTTGGATAAAGAAGAGATGGCGTACCTGACGTCGACTTTCCTGCACGCTGAGGACAGCAGTCATGGCTGATCATAACAGGGACGCTACGATTCGTATGGCTATTGCTAAAATCTTTGACGTCTTCCGAGGGGGCAGTCCTTGCGAAGAAAGCAAACACTTTGTCCTACCCATGCTCGTACTGAAATACCTCTCTGATGTCTCTGACTCCGATTGCAGCGTTCGCTTGAGTTACCGGGTACCAAGGCAGGCGCATTTCGAGGAGCTCAAGCGTGCCCGCTTTGGATCTCATAACGGTGAGCGCATCAATAACGCGCTGCGCTTGATCGAGCAGGCGAACGACGAGCTTTACGGCATGTTCGCCAGTGTCGATTTCTGTTCAGCCAAGCTCGGCACGACGGAGCGTGCAGACATCTTGCTCAGCCGGTTATTGGAAGCATTCGACGTTCCTGTCCTGAATTTCACTATGGAGCATCGTGAAGCGCCAGGTGCTGCTGCGGAGGTCTGTGATGCATTGTGGGCCTTTGTAGATGAGGCGAGTGGCAAGCGCGATGGGGAGGCTGTGACGCCCCCAGACGTCTCGCGATTGCTAGCCCGGCTGGTGTGCCCCGCAGCGGGCGAATCCGTTTATGACTCGTGTCTCGGCGTGGGCGGCTCGTTGATCGAATGCGGCAAACAGGCTCGCCTTTCCAATCTAGAGCAGGGCGCGAGTCTGTACGGCCAGGAAGTAAATGCAGACGCTTTGGCATTTTCTCGGATGAATATGGTTCTGCATGACGAGGATAGCTACCGCCTGGAATGGGGGGACAGCCTGCGAAACCCTAAGCTGCTAAGCCCTTTTGGTGACCTGATGACGTTCGATATCGCAGTGTCACAGCCTCCTTTTTCAATGCGGGAATGGGGGCATGAAGATGCATTCCATGATTCGTTCGGACGTTATCAGCGCGGAATCCCGCCCCGCGGGTCAGCAGACTTCGCATTCATTAGCCACATGCTCAAAAGCTTGAAGCCCAATGGCCGCATGGCAGTGGTGGTGTCACTCGGCGTACTGTTCCGCAGTGGGGCGGAAGGGCAGATTCGCATGCACTTGGTTCGCGACAAGTTGATTGATGCGGTGATAGCACTTCCTCCCAAGCTTTTCACTCACACGGGGATCCCGACGGCTATTTTGCTGCTGCGTAAAGACAGAAACGCAGATGACGTGCTGTTCATTGATGCTAGCCGCACGTTTGAGCCTGGAAAGATTCGCAATCGCTTGAGCGAGAGGGACTTGAGTTTCATTGACGCCGCCTACCAGGCGAGGAGCGACGTGCCTCAGCTTGCGCGAGTGGTGTCACAGGCTGAGATTGCGCAGCACGATTACAACCTCTCGGTTGCACGCTATGTCGAGCACATCGAAATGGATGAACCGGTTGATGTAGGTGTGCTACGGGCTGAGCGGCTGCAGCTTGAATGTGAGCTGGCGAGCCTTGAAGAAAAGCTGGAGGGTTTGCTCGCGCGGATCGGATATGACTACCGAGGTGTACCCAACCCATAAAAAGCAAAAACCCCGCAGCTCGGCGGGGTTCTTACTCTGGGTACACGGGCACGACCGGAAAGCCGGAAAACCCGCGTGTCGAATAACAAGATAGTAGAAAATAGATCTGCTGACAAGGTGCCTTATGCTCGTCCATCTGACCGCTGCCCGGCTTAATACCCTCGAAAAATTCTTTAAAACCACCAGCGAAAGCGACCTTTATGGTTGTTATGCGTGGACCCAGGCGGTAGGTGCGGCGCTGTTGCCGATTCTCGGTGACCTTGAGGTGAGCTTGCGTAACGCGTTGCACCGAGGGCTGTCGCAGTTCTACGGGAAGACAGACAGCTTCGAATGGATGCTCAAGACGCGGCCCAACCATTCTAGCCCAGGTGGCCTAACTTCCTGGCACAAGCTGAATCCCCGTACCTACGACGATGTGCTCGGCGCGGTCGAAAAAGTCAAAAAGAGCAAGGGAAACGGCTGCAGGGTAACCGTGGACGATATTGTCGCGAAAGTCGCCTTTGGCTTCTGGGAGGTAATCGTTAACGGGTTGAAACATAAGTCTCACCCTAAAGACATGCAAGCACGCGTTTTGGCCGTTGCATTCCCCAATATTCCTGATCTGCATAAAGGCGTCTTCGGTGATCCGGCGCTTGTTGACCGAATAGCTAGCCTGCTTTACCAGATGCGTGATGTCCGAAATCGGATTGGCCATCACGATTCACTGTGGAAAACGGCAGAATTCGATGCCTATGGGCGTCGAGGCTTCGTTCCCCGTCGGCCTCGGCATACCGTTACCAGCATGCGCTTGCTAGCCGATCAAATTGCTTGGTTTGCAGGATGGATCGACCCGCAGATTAGCTTGTACATTAAGGCGACGCCCCATTGGCGTCATCTACAATGGTTGTTGACTAGAGATGCGCTGTTTTCATATAGGGAAAACGGTGGCAAAGCTGTCAACTATGAGAAGACCATGCTTCGAACGCCAGTCTACAAGGCCAAGAAAGCTACAAAACGCAAGCAGAATAGCCATCCCAAAGCGCTTGGTATCAGTAGGCGTCGACTGTTGCGGGGCATGTTTTACTGAGCAAGGCTTTAAGTCTATACGCATCACTTAGTGGTGCGTAAAGCCGACTTACCCATTCGCTTCCAGATCAAGACGACGGTGAGTCGATAGTAATATCGAGTAGCCTCGGAACGTCCCTCCAAGTAGTGAATCAGGAACCAATGCACATGTTTGCGTTGCCAGGTCCAAGGGTTTCCGCGATGCCATCGCTGCTGGATGGCAGCTTGCAGGATCAGGGCTTGGCGTAAGTGCCGTCGCTGTGTCATCTGCGAGCCGGTCAGGGCACCACTCAGGAACAGCTCCATATCGAAGAGTTTAGTCACTTTCTTCCTCCTATATAGGCTGAAACCACATCAATTCGCTTATGCCCGAGTTCAAGGCTGATTTGCCTTCGTGCCTCTTGATCACGTCCGCGGTCAATGCGATAGCAGTAGCCGCCATTGACCGGTGCCAGGTGGCTGGTGAGCTGCTCGTAGCGGTCGCAGGCGTAGGCGGCTCGCAATTCATGAAATCCCTTCAGTCCTTGCTCATGCAGAGTTTCGCGTGCGATGCGCACGGTCTGTTGCAGGAACGCGGCGTAGCTTTCGCCTTGGGCCAGCAAATTGCGGCAGTGGGATGGCGAAGCGTGACGAGCCATCTGCAAGGCTGCCTTAACCTCGTTATTTGCGATGATCCAGCGTGGTGCTGAAGCGCCAGTCCGGCCGCCTTTGGTCCCATCCTGAATATTGATGCGGCCTAAGTGTTTAGCTTCACGTTGCAAACGTGGCAGGTCAGCCAAGATCGTTTCGCGCAAGCGCATGCCGGTTGCGCGCGCCAGGCAGACAATCGCAGCGACGCGGTGGTGTTGCTGTTCGCGAAGCGCTTCAATCACTCGACTCAGTTGTTGGTGATCTTGGCCATCCGGTGCGCGGGTGCGTACGCTTGATCGCTGCATGCCGAGAGCCTTGCTCGGACTGGCGATTTTCACGTACTGATCACCACGTATCGCTGCGAGGGTGCGGTTGACGCTACTCAGGCGGTTCTGCGCGGTGGCGATGCAGATTTCACCTTGTTGGATCTGCTTGCGCAGGTGCGCGGCGTAGCTGTGCAAGGTACTGCGATCTATCTGGCGGGCATCGTTGTAACCGGGGCCGTCCGCTGACCGACACCACTTCACGAAAGCCTGCCAGCGATCACTGTGTGCTTTGACCGTAGCGAAGTGGCCGCCGGCAAACATATCTTTCAGCGCTTGTGGGCCGGCATAGCTGAGCTGACGGCCGTAGCCAAAGTTGCGTCCGTCACGCCGGCCGACCAATGCCATCGGCTTCACCGTTTTCATTGTCTTGCAGAAAGCGCAGCACCGCTTTCCAGTGGGCGCTGATCTTGTTCACTTGTTGCCAATGTGTGGGACGAATAATCAGGGCATTTTGCTGATGCCGCAGCATTGCTCCCTCTTCGCGCAGTTGGTGGATCAGTTGGCCGATGTCTACAGGCCCTAAGGCGGGTGTGGCGACAACGGCGACAGTGGCGACAACCCTTGTAGTTGCTGGTCTGAAGCATGGCGACAAGGCGGCGACGGAAGTGGCGACACTCCGCAACGCAGGACGGGGCTGATGCTGCGCCTGGTAACGGCGCACCGCGTCATTGAGGCGAAACATGGCGCACCTCGAAGGTCTTTCCGTCAGGAGAGTCCAGCCAGCTATGTGAGATCAATTCGACCAGCAGCGTAATGGTGTGATGGCTGCTTTTGCGGGCAAAACGGGGGCCATTGCGGTTGAGGTCGCGGACGGTAAATTGGGTCCAGCCTTTTTGCGTCAACCAGCGCAGCAGTCGATCCGCTTCCTCACGTAACGTGTTGACGGGCTCTTGCTCCGTCAGGCGCTGGATCTCGGCGAGATAGTAATCCATCAGCGTCGAGGCGCGCTGGATATGCGGTTCGTCCACGGCATGCGCGTCTTCAATTACCGCCAATACCCCAGCGATACGCAGTACGTTGGCGGCTGCTTTCCCCGCGACAGATTGAATGCCGGCCAGCTCGCCAAACTCACCAGATTGGCATTCGATGGTGTCGTGAATATCGATCCAGGCAGTGCGAGCGCTGGGTGTCAGTTCCAGCCTGGCAGGGTTAAGTGAGCCATCGTTGTGTAGCGACAGCGGCTTATTCAGCAGAGCGGTAATGCGCGCTTGGTAGCGCTGGATCCTGGCATCTCGCGTGAGGTCGACTGCCTTGTACAAACGCCGCCCCACCAGGCGTTCGGGCCAACTGATCAGGCAACGGCCAAGGATGCCTTGGCCATTGATCATCCGGTCTGTGAGTAGCTGGTTGGCCAGGTAAGGTTGCAGCATCAGATGCAGACTGAGGCGACGATCATAAGCTCGCAGGCTTTCGCCAGGCATAGAGCGCGCCCGGTCGATGGGGCTGCCATCCCAGAGCGCTGAAAGGGTGGTGATGGCCTTGAGTTGGTTCTCTTTACTCATGGTGCTGCTGCCCAGAAACTGGCCGCCCTCATCGTTGAATAACCCCATGCTGGGCAAGCCCTGGCATAGGTTTTTGATCAGGGCTTCAATCGTGGGTTCGGCGATGATCAATCTGGGAGGGACGGGGTCGGATAACTCACGAGCTTCGTGCTTTCCTCGAATGGCGGCGCGATTGGATTTCAGTTGCTCCAAATACAGCATCCACTGTCGCCGCTCCCACTCACGCGCAGCCGCCAGCGCCAGATGATCCACTGCGCTTTTCCGATCACCCGACGATGCCACCGTCAGCATGTACAGGGACAACGGATAAACACGGCTATCGAGATGCACATTGGCGTGCGACTGGGTCACCAGGGCGGCAGTGGCCAACACCGATTGCGCAGCCATGGCGCAGGGCACGCCGATCACCCCGGCCATGCGTTCGACGGCTGGCCCTAGGATCTGTCCCAACGCTTCGACTGGATAGGCCAGCGGCTCGGGCCGGTATTCCAGCAGCGGCTGTGGCAGGTTGAACGCTTCGCACAATTGCATCGTCATTCTCCTGGTGCTTCGAAATTTTCCCTCACTCTTCCCGCCATGTTTGCTGAGTGTTATCAGGGATCAAGGCCCCTGCAGCCTGTGAGGGTTGTCCACAAACGCGGGACGGGCGGCTCTTTACGACCGGGAGCTTGGGCATCTCATGATCTGGCCTCCTGAGCACTTCGACTGAAGTGGGCGGGTGGAGGCTGCGTTGGCTGACGAGACCAGCGCCGCGAGATCCTGAGTCTGTTGCAGGCAGTGATGCGATGACCGGGGCGTGCCTGACTGTCAGTCAGGTGCAGTCCATTCCGTGGGCTGCGGCACCATCATCTGCATTGCTGCTGCGGGTGACATCGGGGTTTGTCACGCCGATTGTCACAGGGACAAACGCTGCAATGTGTTGCCCGGCAAGGGCTGCGGCAGTGGTTTCGGCGCCCGTCTCTTTCCTGGAGAAAGAGACGGGCGTGGGTTGCCGCATTTGCACTGAGGATAAGTTGGCTTCGATCACGTTGGGCGTGACTGCGTGCCTAAATTGGAAGCGAGCGCGCATGGGCTGGGACCACCACTGTAGGGCGTAGCCTTAAAGATCCCTGGCTACCTGGGCAATGCTGTCGATGGCAGCGCTTTACGGCTCTGGTGTAGCGCGTGCTCGGACGGTGGTCAACCGTGTGTGCGGTGGGGTTTTTAGGCGATGGATGTGTTTGGAAGACTGTGGCTTTGAATGGACAGTGGGCCGTTCGTCGGTTTTTAAAGTGAGCCCCTGAGGGCGGGAAGGCGAAGCCTTCCTGCCCTCAGGGGCTGGGCCTTAAAAGCTTATGGGCATGCAGATGGTGGCGACGGTCGCCGCTTTGTCGCCATGCGCAGGACCGCTAAATAAGTGGGTTGTCGCCAGTGTCGCCGCTGTCGCCAGTAGGAACTGATTAACGAAACGGGATGACGTTCCCGTTTTTGTTTTCATGAATGGCCGTCACCGACAAATTGCCGGTGGCGGCTTTTTGAATGTACTCACTCCACCAAGTCATCATCGGGCGTCTTCGCTCGATGTAGTCCGCTCGGTTGTACGCGCTTCGGACTTCGTCTTTGTCGACATGGGCGAGTGCGACTTCAATCAACTCCGGGTCCCATCCATGTTCGTTGAGGATGGTACTGGCCATTGATCGCAGGCCGTGGCTGACCAGCCGATTCTGAAAACCCATACGTTTTAACGCCATGTTCGCGGTTTGGCTGTTGGCGTGAGTACGCGGATTTCGGTCTGCCGGAAACACATGTTCCCGGTGGCCGCTATAGGGTTTGAGTGTCTCCAGAAGCGCGAGTGTCTGGTCGCTCAGCGGGATGGGGTGCGCTCGGCGTTTTTTCATGCGCTCCTTTGGGATGGTCCAGATGCGTTTCTCGAAATCAATTTCTGCCCAGGCCGTTCCGGCAGCCTCGGCAGGGCGGGTCATGGTGTGCAATTGCCATTCGATGAGGCAGCGGGTGATGCGTTTAATGCTGGCATTGGCAATCGCCACCATGAGGTCGGGTAGTTCTTCGGGGGGAAGTGCCGGCATGTTTTCTTTTTGCGGCTTTTTGAAGGCTGCCCGAATGCCGCTGAGCGGGTTCGCGAAGATCAGTCCGCAGTTGACGCCGTAGGCCATGATTTCGTTGAGACGTTGGGAAAGTCGCTTGACCGTCTCCAGGCTGCCTTTGGCCTCGATCGGGCGTAGGAGCTTGATGATCATGGGGGCGGTGATGTCTGCAAGGGGTGCGGCTTTGAGGCTGGGGAAAACATGCAGCGTGAGTGAGCGCCAGATGTCTTCGGCGTAGGCCGTTGTGACGGAGTGTTTTTTCAGTTCGAACCAGGCGGTGGCCACCTTCTCGAATGTGTGTTCGGTCTTCGCCAGCTTGGCTTGCCTGAGCTCATCGCGGTGAGCCTTGGGATCAATGCCTAGCGCCAGTAGTTCACGTGCTTCTTGAGCTTTCTTTCTGGCGTTCGCCAACGAGAGAGCCGGGTAAGGGCCCAGCGCCATATTGAGGCGGTTTTTGGTTACCGGCTCGCGGTAGTTGAAATTCCATATCATTGAGCCACTGGCTCTGACCCTGAGTTGAAGGCCGTCGCCGTCAGTGAGAACGAAGTCTTTTCCTGTTGCCTTGACTGCCTTGAGTTGGCGGTCTGAGAGGCGGGTTGCATTAGTAGGCATGAGAGCTACCTCCGACACCGTTTTGGTATCCCAAAAATAGCACCGCTGGGTCCGGGATGCCAAATGGGATACCAAAACGCCTGGAACTCAAAATGCCTCTGCGGAAGCCAATGGCCCTTAAACCCCTGATTTCACTGGATCTCAGGCACAAAAAAAGACGTCCGTGGACGTCTTTAGATGATGAAGTGGTGGAGCCGGGGGGATTTGAACCCCCGTCCGCCAGTACTCCGCTGTCGGTACTACATGCGTAGCCGTGTCTATTAA
>Ga0182006_1001310_pt1 | contig 15282 bp, 11 predicted proteins | sample Sormic07211104_1_FD_123022 | JGI IMG/M metagenome (GOLD analysis project Ga0182006, IMG submission 123022) | Rhizosphere microbial communities from Sorghum bicolor, Mead, Nebraska, USA - 072115-104_1 MetaG | ecosystem: Host-associated > Plants > Roots > Rhizosphere | place: USA: Nebraska...
ACCAAAATCGCACCTCAAACGCAGCTCATTCGGGAAATCCACATCCTGCTCCGGTTCACAGGCGTATCGGGTTAATCTTCGTCCGCCGCTGGTTATAGCCCCTTATTAGGCGCTATATAGGCAGCATATAGATTATACCCTATTATAGATAGGATATACCCCACTATGGATGGTATGTATATATAAGGTTGAAAAAATAGAAGAATGGCACGGTCAGCACCCCGCCTAGCCAATATGCTGAGGAATTTTTAGGATACCTGCTGGAAGGCCTTAGAGATCTGCGGCTTCTTCAGCCGCCTGATATCGTGCAGCCTGGAAGCAGGTGTCCTAAAAATTCCAATGATAACCCCAACACAAAAGGAAATTAATTCCTTTTAACCAACCTAAATAATCATTCTATTGTATATATTTGACATCTATATAAGGAACACGATTTCTAAAAACAATTTAAATTCGCAAACAGAACAACGTCAACAAATTCCTTTACATATCGCTCTATTTGTTAAATAATGTTAAGGTCTTGAAAGGTTCGCTGCCTTTATCTAGCTTAGCGGCTATTATTTTTAATTGACGGTATCGTATTATTAACTTATCTTTGCAGAATGTTTAAAATTAAACACGTATTTATATTAAGTTTCACTGTTATAGCGCTAAGCATAGCTGGTTGTAAAAGTCGTTTTGAGAAAATCAGACTCAGTAATGACGTAGCTAAAAAGTATCAGGAAGCAATGAGACTCTATAACAAAAAGGACTATTCAAAAGCCCTGATCCTTTTTGAAGACCTTTCTCAAAAATACAGAGGAAGATCTGAAGCAGAAGAACTCAACTATCATTATGCATTTACGCTGTTTAATCTTAAAGACTATACAACCGCAAGATTCCAGTTTAAATACTTTGCAGATACCTATCCAACCAGTAAACATGCAGAAGAATGCAGGTACATGGGTGCTTATTGCTATTATCTGGATTCACCAGAATACTCGCTTGATCAGGAAAACACCTATAAAGCCATTGATGCCATGCAGCTGTTCATCAACTTATATCCAAAAAGCGACCGTGTAGCCAAAGCAAGTGAATACATCAGCGACCTTAGGGGTAAACTGGAAAGAAAAGCATTTGAAAATGCAAAGATGTACTACGAACTGGGCGGTTATGACATTAGTAATTATAAAGCCGCTGTAGTTGCCTTAAAAAATGCGCAGATCGATTTCCCGGATATTAAATACGTAGAAGAAATGGATATGCTGATTGTAAAATCACAATATCTATATGCAAAAAACAGTTTGGAATACCGCCAGGAAGACAGGTTTAACGAGGCCATCGCTTATGCCAACGAATTCCTTGAAGCCCATCCGGAAAGCAAACTGGTCAAACAAGTTAAAGAATTAAAAAGCGACAGTGAAGCAGGCATCGTAAGAGCAAAAAGCTTTATGACTACCTTGGCAGAGCAAAATGCAAAATATAAAGCCACCATAGAAAAAGAGGCAAAGAGAGATAGTACGAACACGATTAAAACCCCCAACAAATAATGAATACTAATAAACCAGCTGTACCGAATACTACGGTTACTAGAAATGTAAATGATTTAGATAGAAGTACCGGAAATATATATGAGTCTTTAGTAATTATTGCTAAAAGGGCAAATCAGATTTCCAATAACATGAAAGAAGAATTACACGGCAAACTTGCTGAATTCGCTTCATCTAACGATAATCTGGAAGAAATCTTTGAAAACAGAGAGCAAATTGAGATCAGTAAACACTATGAGCGTTTGCCGAAACCAACTTTGATCTCTATTGATGAGTTTCTGAATGGAAAAGTATACCATAGAAATCCAGCTAAAGAACAACAATAAATAGCTGCATAGGGATTAACTTGCATACTCCATTGCATTAATATACCATGCTAAAAAACAAAAACATCATCCTTGGCGTTTGCGGCAGTATAGCCGCTTATAAAGCAGCAGTACTCGTAAGATTACTGATCAAAGCTGGCGCAAACGTCAAGGTTATTTTAACCTCTGATGCGGCAAATTTCATTACACCGCTTACCCTCGCTACACTTTCTAAAAATCCAGTATATACCCAGTATTTTGAAAAAGAAACTGGTGTCTGGAGCAATCACGTAGAATTAGGTCTTTGGGCCGACATGCTCATCATTGCCCCTGCCAGTGCCAATACACTTGCAAAAATGGCGAATGGCATCTGTGATAACCTTCTTTCTGCAGTCTATTTATCTGCCAAATGCCCCGTTTTCCTTGCTCCTGCAATGGATCTCGACATGTGGAAACATAAAAGCACCCAATCCAATATAGAACGGCTTAAAAGCTTTGGAAACACCATTATTTCTCCCAATAACGGAGAACTGGCCAGTGGACTTTATGGAGAGGGAAGAATGGCAGAACCGGAAGAAATTACAGCATTTTTAACTGGCACCTTTAAAAAAAAACTTCCTTTAGCAGGTAAAAAAGTACTGGTTACCGCTGGCCCTACATTTGAAGCCATAGATCCGGTACGTTTCATTGGCAATCATTCTTCAGGAAAAATGGGATTTGCCATAGCAGACCGCTTCGTGGAACTGGGCGCAGAAGTCACACTCATTAGCGGTCCGACTGCAGAAGTCAGTGTTCATCCGCTGAAAAGGATTGATGTGGTCAGTGCAGCAGAAATGCTCAAAGCCAGCCAAGCTTGTTTTGACAAGATGGACATTATCATTATGAGCGCAGCAGTGGCAGATTATACGCCAGTTCACGTTGCCAGCCAAAAGATAAAAAAGAAGGACAATGATCTTTCTATAGAACTCAAAAAAACAACAGATATCCTTGCTACACTGGGCGCACAGAAAAGCGCCGGACAGATTTTGGTTGGATTTGCATTGGAAACTGAAAATGAAGAAGACAATGCCAAGGCCAAACTGCTGAAGAAAAACCTGGACCTGATCATTCTAAATTCCCTCAATGATAAGGGCGCAGGCTTTCAAACCAATACCAATAAAATTACTATCTTTAATAAGAACTTTGAAAAAAAGACTTTCGAAATAAAGTCTAAAGCTGATGTGGCAAAAGACATCAGTACCGAAATCTTAACGCTTATAAAAGAATGAAGAAACTCCTTCTCTTTATTTTCCTTTCTATATTAATTTCCGGTCTAAAGGCCCAGGAAATTAACGCCAGAGTACAGCTACTGGCGCCACAGGTACAAAATATAGACAAGAAGAACTTAGAAGCCCTGCAAACCACCATAAGGGATTTTCTAAACAACAATAAATGGACGAATGAGACTTATCTTCCGCAGGAAAGAATTGAATGCAATTTCATAATTACAATCAACAGCTGGGACGGAAGTTCGGCCTATAAAGCAGAAGCACAGATACAATCCAGAAGACCTGTATATGGCTCTTCCTATACCAGCACACTGCTCAACATGAGCGATAAGGATTTTGATTTCAATTATACCGATGGCCAGCCTCTGGACTTTTCAGACCAGAATTTTCTTTCCAACCTGGGTTCCCTCCTCTCCTATTATGCCTATACCATGATCGGACTGGATAAAGACACCTTCAGTAAAATGGGTGGCACCCCAATGTTTATTAAAGCCCAGAACATTATGAACCTGGCACAAAACGGAGGAAATTCCGGATGGAAAGCCTATGACGGCTTGCGTAACAGGTATTGGTTAAATGAAAACTTATTGAACAATAGCTTTGAGCAGCTCAGATCTTTCATTTACAACTACCACATCAATGGACTGGACCTGCTTCAGGACAACAGTCTGAAAGCGACAAAAAATATCCTTTCATTTCTCCCTGAACTGCAACAAATGGATAAGCAAAAATTAGGGTCCATATTTCCAAATGTTTACTTTGCGGCTAAAGCAGAGGAAATTATTGGGGTATTCTCCTTAGCCAATCCTCAGGATAAGATGAGTGCCTATAATTTGCTTATCGATATTGATCCAGCCAATATCAGCAAATACGATCAAATTAAAAAAACGCTATAATTCAGTCTTAAATTCCATTATATCCTTATTTTTTAAAAATATTTTGTTTATACGAATATATTCGTACATTTGATTACGAAACAATTCGTACAAATAATGATGAACACTAATATTTCTCCCAAACCAACCGAAAGCGAACTAGAGATTCTACAGATCCTCTGGGAGAAAGGAGACTGCACCGTTAGAGAAGTGCATGAAATCCTGGAAAAGAATAAAGAAGCAGGGTATACAACAACCCTGAAGCTGATGCAGATTATGCACGAAAAAGGTTTGGTATCCAGGGATACTTCTTCCAAAACACATATCTATCATGCATTGGTCAATCAGCAAAAAACACAACAGCAACTCGTCAATAAAATGATCGATAATGTTTTTAATGGCTCTGCCGCAAGACTGGTCATGCAGGCCCTGGGGAACCATACGGCAAGTGAAGACGAAATCAATTCTATAAAAAAGTATTTAGATGAACTAAGTAAAAAATAAAAAAATGGAAGCACTGGTAAACAATTTCATCAACGCAACAGGCTGGAGTATATTTCATTCATTATGGCAAGGGGCAGCAATATATATACTATTGTTTATTCTGTTCCAGGGATTTCCACGGATCAGTGCCCGGATTAAGCACAACCTGGCTTATGCCTCCATTTGTGGGATATTCATTGCCTTTTGTATCACATTTTGTTCTGTATTCCAGATTCCTGTGCAAACGTCAGTTCGGCCGGATACACTTCTTTTCATCAACAATTATACTTTTCCAACTTCCTTAAGTACCAGGGCCGAAAGTTTCTTCCCCATATTAGTTGTTCTTTACCTTATTGGCATTGTTTTGCAAATGGGCATAGTTACTTCCGGATATTTAAAACTTTTACAGCTTAAAAAAGCAGCAACTTCAGCTATTCCGGAAAACTGGCAACAGCTTTTCAACCATATAAAGACTGATCTCGGGCTTAAAAAGAATATTGGTTTTTTCTTATCCGAGCATGTAAATGTCCCTTTGGTACTGGGTTATTTTAAACCGGTTGTTTTGTTCCCGGTAGCTTTTGTTACACAACTGGAGATGAGCCATGTAGAATCCATACTGATCCATGAGCTTTCGCACATCAGAAGAAATGATTACCTGCTGAACCTGGTCAAAACAGCCATCGAAACGATACTGTTCTTCAATCCTTTTGTTTGGATGTGCAGCAAACTCATTCATATAGAGCGAGAGCATGCTTGTGATGATCTGGTTGTAAAACGCACAGGCACTCCATTGACATATGCTCATGCTTTATTGCAGCTTGAGTTGATCAAACAAAAACACACGCCTGCCCTATCTATGGCTGCAAGTGGAAATCAGCAGCACCTTTATCAACGTATTAAAAGAATTACAGACATGAAAACGAATTACATGAACATCAAGCAACAGATCTTTGTGATTTTCCTTACCGTAGCAACAATTGCTTCCCTGGCTTGGATCAACCCTTCTAAGGCTTCCCTGGAATCCTCTAAAAAAGTATTCAAAAAAGCAATACATGAAACTGCATTTGCTGCTTCATCTCAACTAAGCTTTCAGAGAAACCCGCTTCCATCTGATACGACAAAAAAGAAAAAAATAAAAATCATCACCACCGATAAGAACGGCGTAAAAAAAGAGTATAATTCTATCCAGGAACTTCCCGACAGCCTTCGTAGAATCACATCAGACGGTGCACTTTCGCTCAACTCCGATAGTTTACAGCTGGTTCTTTCCCCACTAACCAATGATGTTGCAAACCAAATACAAATCATGATTGCTTCTCCGGAGTGGAAAAAACAGATGGAAAATATTCAGATCCAAAGTGCCAACCTGGTGAAGCAGTTTAATTCTGAGGACTGGAAAAAACAGCAGATCACCATACAGAAAAATGCAGAAGAAATGGAAAAACGTTTCAACTCACCAGAATGGAAGAAGCAGCAGGAAAAAATGATCAAAACTGCCCAAAACATACAGATCCATTTCAACTCACCAGAATGGAAAAAACAGCAGGAAAAGATGATCAAAACTGCCCAAAACATACAAATCCATTTCAATTCTCCTGAATGGAAGAAAAAAATGGAAGACCTAAACTCAGTTTATGGCTCTCCTGAATACAAAGAACTGCAATCTAAATTCAATAAAGATGTTGAGCAGCTCAGAAAGAAAAAAGAAGAAGAGGCCGCAGCAAAAAATTAAGCTACACACATCATTAAAAACCAACGGCAGGCGTATTTCTCCTGCCGTTTTTTCTTTATAAAGAATAAGTATATTGAGTAAGAGTTTTCCTAATTTAGCGAAGGATATGCTACAAAAACTTTCTATACGCAACTATGCTTTGATTGATAATGTTGAAATGGAGCTGGATAAAGGCCTGAACATTATCACTGGTGAAACAGGAGCCGGAAAATCTATTATGCTTGGAGCCCTTTCCCTGATACTGGGACAGCGTGCAGAGACAAAGTACTTTTTCAACCAGGAGAAAAAGTGCATTATAGAGGGCACCTTTAAACTGAAAAACAATAAACTGGTTCCCCTCTTTGAAGAACATGATCTTGATTTTCATGAAGAAAGTATATTAAGGAGAGAAATTTCTATAGATGGAAAATCCAGGGCGTTTATCAACGATACACCGGTTACACTGTCTGTTATGAAACAATTGGGCGAACGGCTGATCGATATTCACTCTCAGCATGCCACTCTGGAACTGAATGATCCGGGTTTTCAACTGGCCGTAGTAGATGGTCTGGCCAATCACGAAGCTCAGCTGAACAGCTACAGACAAGATTTCAGGCAATATAAAAAGAACCAGCAACAATTGCAGGAACTGCAACTAAAAGCAGATGAAGCCAGAAACAAACAGGATTATGAACAATTCCTGTTTAATGAACTGGAACAGGCCAATCTGCAGAAAGAAGAACAAGAAGCATTGGAAAATGAGCTGGAAGCCTTAAACAATGCAGAGTCGATTAAACGAAGCCTGTTGAACAGTTACCAGCTGCTGAGTGAACAGGAAGTTTCTGTTGTACCCGTTCTCAAAGAAGCCATCAATCAACTGCAATCGGTTGAGCAGTTTAATGCCTCCTATACAGAGCTCAACGAACGCTTAAGATCTGCTTTTATAGAACTGAAAGACATTAGCAACGAACTCTCCATACTGGAAGAAAATGTAATTTTTAGTCCGGCCAGGATAGAAGACATCAACCACCGTCTGGATGTAATCTATACCTTACAGCAAAAGCATAAAGTAAACAGTATCGCTGAACTGATTGCACTGAAAGATCAGCTCTCCGACAATCTGCTCCTCATTATCAGTGGCGATGAGGAAATTGAACGTTTAACTGCAGAAACAGAGCAACTAAAGGCCAGTCTGGAAAAGGCAGCGGCAGTTTTATCCATGAACCGCAGCAAATCCATTAAAGCTGCAGAAAGTCAGGTCGACCAGATTCTGGCCCAGACAGGAATGCCTAATGCAAAGATTAAAATTGAACAAACTTTGCTCAAGGAGATCAATAAGGATGGTAAGGATAGCATTTCTCTATTGTTTTCTGCCAATAACGGACAGGCACCTGCACCGGTATCCAAAGTAGCTTCCGGAGGAGAATTATCCAGGATCATGTTGGCTATCAAATCCATCCTGGCTAAACATTCCGATTTACCAACCCTGATTTTCGATGAAATAGATACCGGTATTTCCGGAGAGGTCGCGCTTCGGGTAGGCCAGGTTATTGGAGAACTGGAACAGAATATGCAGGTAGTTTGTATCACCCATCTTCCTCAGATTGCCGCAAAAGGCAATTCGCATTTCTTTGTCTATAAAAATGAAAATTCGGAGAAAACAACCACCGGCATCCGAAGATTAAATAAAGAAGACCGTATTTATGTTATTGCTGAAATGCTCAGTGGAAAACCACCTGGAAAATCGGCTCTTGAAAATGCCAAAGAATTACTGAAATATAAAGCCAGATAGACCTTTTTTAAGTATCTAATATTTAGCTACATTAGCTTTCATGATCAGATCATTATACCTCCTGTCTTTCCTTTTAATCTTCTCTGTTTCTGGCTTCACGCAGAACCTTTCCATATCCGGTAAGGTAAAGGATAAAAACGGCGAGGTTATTCCGGGAGCCGGGATCTATCTGAGCGGTTATAAGACTGCAACAGTGACCACAAATGATGGTAAGTTTACACTGGGCAATCTCAAACCAGGCAATTACGATGTGCTGGTACAAATGATGGGATTTTTACCCTATACCAAAAATGTAATCCTATCCGACAAATCGGCAGTTATCGAGGTCACTTTGCAGGAAAACACCATCCAGCTAAATGAAGTTGTGATTCGTACAGATCCAAACCGCGAACGTTATATTAACCTTTTTAAAGAATTCTTTATTGGCAAGACGCCAAATGCAGCAAAATGCAAAATCCTGAATCCTCAGGTTCTCTATACCGATTACGATGATAACATGAGGGTACTGACCGTTAAATCTAATGATTTCCTGGTGATTGAAAACAAAGCATTGGGATATAAGCTAAAATACATGCTGCAGTTCTTTGAATACAACTACAACACACATATCGTTTATTATTCCGGTTTGCCAAACTTTGAGGAGTTAAAAGGTTCCGGCTCCAAGAAAAGGCTCTGGGCAAAGAACAGAGAAATTGCCTACTATGGTTCTTCTCAACACTTTTTTAAATCTCTTTACCAGGGCAGAAGTGAAGAGGAAGGTTTCATTATCAACAAACTGATTAAAATCAAAAATACCAACAGACCGCCGGACAGCCTGATCAATGCCAATATTAAAAGATTGACCAAGGCCCAGCACGGGGTAATCCGTTTTGGCTCCGCTGTCAATGATTCGCTCAATTACTGGATGACCCTAAAAAAACTCCCAAGAGAGATCAGTACTTTAAACCGGGCACAGGTATTAACAGATACCCTGGTACGGCAATACCAGCCCAACCTCAAAACCATGAACTATAAAGACGATTTATATGTAATGTACACCAAGGAACTGGAAACCGTTGATTATACCAATAACTCCGGGCACTCTGTAGGCAGACCGCTGGATGTACCCAATTACGAAATATCTGTAGTTCATTTATTACAGGCCCCGGTACATTTTTATGCATCCGGAGGCATTCATGAGCCTAAAGCGTTGCTCTTTGAGGGTTTTTGGGCATACGAAAAGATTGCAGATATGGTTCCTATGGATTATATAATTCCTTCAAAATAAATCAAAAATACTAAAAATATTAGTATTTTTGATTTATGGCAGCAGAGCAGGAAAAAGAAGATAATTATTTAAAAGGTCGCGGTTCCCAGTTTAATCCGCACAACCATTTTCTGAAAAATGATTATGTTAAAGAACATGTGGAGGGAATTGACGACTGGGAAACCGAGAACAGTAAAACCACATTTATTTTTGGTCAATCGAAATCCATAGTTAACAAAGTAGAAAGTCCGGACGTAGGAATGGCTTATTCTCTGAATCCTTACCAGGGTTGCGAGCATGGTTGTACCTATTGCTATGCCAGAAATGCGCATGAATACTGGGGCTTTAGTGCAGGGCTTGATTTTGAACGCAAGATTATCGTGAAAAGAGATGCGCCTGAATTGTTTCGGAAGTTCCTCGAAAAAAAGAGCTGGAATGCGGAGATCATTTCACTTTCCGGAAATACAGATTGCTATCAGCCAGCCGAAAGAAAGTTCAGAATTACAAGGCAATTGCTGGAAATTGCACTTACCTATAAGCAGCCAGTTGGTTTAATTACAAAAAATGCACTGATCTTAAGAGATAAGGACATCTTACAGGAACTGGCCAAATTAAACCTATGCATGGTCTATGTATCCATTAACAGCCTGAATGAAGACCTGCGTTCAAGAATGGAACCCAGAACCACTACTGCACGTCAAAGGTTAAAAATTGTTGAGCAATTGAGTTCAGCGGGTATTCCTATGGGCGTTATGGTTGCGCCACTGGTACCAGGTTTGAGTGATCATGAAGTACCTTTAATTTTAAAAACGATTGCAGATTGTGGAGCAAAAAATGCAGGTTATACTGTAGTAAGATTAAACGGAGCCATAGGGCCTATATTTGAAGACTGGCTGAAGAAGAATTATCCGGATAGATTTGATAAAGTCTGGCACATGATCCAGTCCTGCCACGGCGGACAGGTTAATGATAGTCGTTTTGGCCAGCGAATGCATGGAGGAGGCAATATCTCCAAAATGATCAAGGATACTTTTAACCTTCATTGCCGGTTAAATAAACTCAACGTCGACAGAATTCGTTTAGATTCCAGCCTTTTCCAGATACCCGGCTCACAGCTAAGTTTCTTTTAAAAAAAAGTCCTGCAGGATAACCCTGCAGGACTTTTCATTTATTTGCCTTTTTTATTTAGGCGCCTTCTTCTTTTCTTTTTTTCTTACCTGAGTTCTTGTTGACTACTACAATCTGATCACTCTCTTTATCATAATCAATTTCCAGCACGTCTCCATCATGAATCTCTCCTTTCAGAATTTCTTCTGCAATAGGATCTTCCAGGTATTTTTGTATCGCACGTTTAAGTGGCCTTGCCCCAAAGTTCGGATCAAATCCTTTACCGGCGATGAAGTCTTTAGCACCTTCCGTTAACTTGATCTCATAACCCAGATTATGAACCCTGCCAAATAATGACTTTAATTCAATATCAATGATTTTGAAAATCTCTTCTTTACCCAGGGTATTAAATACCACTACATCATCTACCCTGTTCAGGAATTCTGGTGCAAAGGCACGTTTGAGTGCATTTTCAATAACACCTCTGGAATGTGCATCCACCTGATTGGTTTTTGCTGAAGTAGAGAAGCCAACACCCTGACCGAAATCTTTCAACTGGCGTGCACCAATATTAGAGGTCATAATGATAATGGTATTTCTGAAATCGACCTTACGGCCCAGGCTATCTGTCAATTGTCCTTCGTCCAGCACCTGCAGCAGAATATTGAATACATCCGGATGGGCTTTTTCAATCTCATCCAATAAAATCACGGCATAAGGCTTACGACGAACTTTTTCAGTCAGCTGGCCACCTTCTTCGTAACCTACATATCCTGGAGGCGCACCCACTAAACGGGATACAGCAAATTTCTCCATATACTCACTCATGTCGATTTGGATCAAGGCATCATCACTGTCAAACATGAACCTTGCCAGTTCTTTGGCCAACTCCGTTTTACCAACTCCTGTTGGTCCCAGGAAAATAAAGGACCCGATAGGCTTTTTAGGATCTTTCAATCCAGCCCTGGTGCGCTGAATGGCTTTAGTTAATTTCTTGATTGCATCGTCCTGACCAATGATCTTCTGCGCAACAGTATCGTACATATTCAACAGTTTTTGGCTGTCTGTCTGTCCTACCCTTTGCAATGGAATACCAGTCATCATAGAAACCACTTCTGCAACGTTTTCTTCAGAAACTACATAACGTTTTGTTTTTGTTTCTGCTTCCCACTCTGCCTTAGCACGATCCAGCTCTTCCAAAAGATTTTTTTCTGTATCTCTCAGTTTGGCCGCCTCCTCATATTTCTGGCTTTTAACCACTTTATTTTTCTCTACCTTGATGTCTTCGATCTTGGTTTCGATATCAATGATATTTTCAGGAACATGAATATTGGTCAGGTGTACTCTTGAACCCGCTTCATCTAAAGCATCAATAGCTTTATCCGGCAGGAACCTGTCTGTAATATAACGTGAAGTTAAAGCCACACAGGCATTGATTGCTTCATCTGTGTAAGTAACACCATGGTGATCTTCGTATTTTTCTTTGATACGGTTCAGGATCTCAATAGTCTCATCAGGTGTAGCCGGTTCAATCATGACTTTTTGGAAACGACGGTCCAAAGCACCATCCTTTTCAATATACTGACGATATTCATCTAATGTTGTTGCACCGATGCATTGTATTTCTCCCCTGGCCAATGCAGGTTTAAACATATTGGATGCATCTAAGGATCCGGAGGCACCGCCTGCTCCAACAATGGTATGAATCTCATCAATAAACAGAATTACATCTGTAGATTTTTCCAGTTCATTCATCACTGCTTTCATGCGTTCCTCAAACTGTCCGCGATATTTTGTTCCTGCAACCAATGAAGCAAGATCCAAAGTAACCACACGTTTGTTAAACAACACTCTGGATACTTTACGTTGTACGATCCTCAAAGCCAATCCCTCCGCAATAGCAGATTTACCTACTCCGGGTTCACCAATCAATATAGGATTGTTCTTTTTACGACGGGATAAGATTTGCGACACACGCTCAATTTCTTTCTCGCGGCCAACAATCGGATCCAGGCGTCCCTCTTCAGCAGCCTTGGTTAAATCTCTTCCGAAATTATCCAGTACCGGGGTTTTAGATTTGATATCAGAAACTTTCTTAGGGCTGCTGAAGCTTTCTTCTTCACGGTAATCATCATCACCGCCGGTAGAAGCACTACCTTGGGGATCATCTCTGAAACCGTTCTTATTCACTTCAACTTCCTGTTTGAAAATTTCGTAATTGATGCTGTATTGTAATAAGATCTGTGAAGCAATATTATCGTCATCGCGCAAAATAGACAACAATAAATGCTCTGTACCAATCAGGTCGCTTTTAAATATTTTAGCTTCCAGATAAGTAATCTTCAGTACTTTTTCAGCCTGTTTAGTTAACGGGATGTTCCCAAGGTTAACCGTAACACTGGAAGTGCCTCTAACAGCGTCTTCAATTGAACGACGCAACTTAGATGTATCGACCCCTAATGATTTTAATATCTTAATAGCCATACCATCGCCTTCGCGAATCAAGCCTAATAAAAGATGTTCTGCGCCGATATAATCGTGACCTAATCTCAGGGCTTCTTCCCTGCTAAACGAAATCACGTCTTTAACTTGTGGTGAAAATTTAGCTTCCATATATAACCTTTCTAAACCGGAATGCTCTAAACTATAAAAATGTTTTATAAATAAGCGCGACCAGTTTTATTATTTTATCAACAATTACGCCATATCAGTGGAAAAAGATCTCTGAGCGGCTGTTATTTCATAAAACTTACTATGTTCTGACTTTATTCAGCCTGGCTATGAGAACCAGAAGTAATTATGTCAGACGAAAAAATGTTCTTTTTTATACTGTCAGATTTGAAAACACCAGCCTTTGATTATACTTAAAAGATGGTTTTTGTTTTTCAAAAAACAAAAACCGTAGCTTTTTATTCTTAGTTTGCCTTGGCGTACATACGCAAAATTGTCATACCTCTACAGATTTACCAGACAAAGTTGCGCATATATTTTCATTATTGGCGCAACAATATGATTAAATGATCCATAGGTAATGATATAACGCTCAAAAATGTTTCTGATATGGAATATCAAATACACAAATTTTTACTGACTTTCCTTTCTTATCTTTGCCATAAATACAGGGCCTTGTCAACAGGAAACTTGACATGATGTTCGTTTTAACAAACGGAAACTTTGCCTTTTTTATTAAAAACCTATCTAATACACGAAATAACAAGCATGGACGAAAAGATAATTTTTTGAGATTTTTGTCAGAAAAACAAAAAAGTAGGCATACTCCTTTTAAACAGACTTTTCATATTCCAAATTTTTCAAATTTTCTCTCAAAACATCTCTATTTATCCCCAAATTGTCCCTGTTTCGCACCTAAATTCATTAAAGGATTTTCGCTATAATTTGCTTGAAATCGATTATTTTTTGGTAAAGATTCAGTTTTATTTTAGCAGAATTAACTGTTAGTAAAATCATAATTACTACAGTAGTAAATTACCAAGATGAACATCTCTCACTATGCAAATTAGCAGTTGCAAACTGCTATTACTTATTTCTTGATGTCCAAATTGTTATGAGTATGCATTGGTATTATGATTAAATTACTTCTCCTTCATGCAATCCACGTGTTAGTTCAAGTGTCTCAACGATTTTTTAATATACCCTTCCCGTTTGTACATCTCATTTTGATGAATACCAAAAACAGAATTCTCAAATGTTTTGTAGCAGTCAAAAAAAGCAGGTATAGCATCGGTACACTTAACTTTCTTCATGGCGCGGAGCTGTTCCTTATAGAGCAGCTCAAACAAATTGATCAAGCCAGTTCCTTTTTGTCCGAGCAGGTCAATATGATTAATATAGAACCGGATATTGATAAAAACCAGCGGTTTGATGCTTTTAAATTTACCTTCTAAATTTGCCGCTTTGACCCGCTTTTCAAATTCAAGCTGTAAATAATTATTGATACCAGGCATGCTGAAAAAATAATCAGAATACACCAATTCCAAAATTTTAATGTTTATTTTTACAAACCGCCTTTAAACACATTAAAATACAACTTTTATCAGTTAAAAAATCTAAAAAAATTATTTTTTTTTCCTTTTATATTTAAGAAAACAGGTAAATATTCAATTTTTTATAGAAGCAAAACTAGGTAAATTATCCTAGTTAATTGTAACATCTCCTCTTATCTTTCTTAATCTATATTGAAAGATTAAAGTAAATTCTTTGCTAGTACTACCGGATTCTCATATTTCTAAATGGGAAATCTAAGTCGTTTATTTTTTAATTATGCCGGATTAGTTAGTTTACCTGATAGGATGCGATCTCCATATCTCTCATGGCGGCTACCGATTCAAGAAATTAGGGATAAGTCGAGTAGAGTTCAAGTACCCGGTCTATGTCGCCCTTTGCCTGTATGTTTCGCCAATACTGGACAGCTATCGCATGCCTTGTCACCATGAATCATACTTTTCAACTGTCAATCAAAAAACTCCGCGGCCTCTGGGTCACGAATCCTAAATTGCAGAAAAACAAATAACTAAATCTGTTTCATTAGCCACATTGGCAAAGCAGATATTCAGCTGGAATAGTTATTGCGGGAACATGACCTTTACCACAATGTCTATCCCATGAAAATAACCAAATACATTTTCGTAACCGTCTTAATTTGTGTCAACCTCCTGGCAGCGGCCCAAACTAAAAAATCCAAATCCTCACAACCGAAAATAAAGCCACCGACAGCTATTACCGAAACATTGCCTGGTCGGGGACCAATCATTGCTATTATTGAACGAGGAGATGAGGGAATACCGCTGGCGTTTTTGTGGCAGCTGAACGCCGATACCGTGTTAAAAAAGGTGATGTATTCCGCGAAATGATTTCCTTTCCCGGAACTGCGGTTCTAAACCGGTTTATGGCAGATGATACCACTGCTCTGAAAAGAAGTACCGATAAGGAATATAAAGTGACCAGC
>Ga0182006_1001311_pt1 | contig 15281 bp, 16 predicted proteins | sample Sormic07211104_1_FD_123022 | JGI IMG/M metagenome (GOLD analysis project Ga0182006, IMG submission 123022) | Rhizosphere microbial communities from Sorghum bicolor, Mead, Nebraska, USA - 072115-104_1 MetaG | ecosystem: Host-associated > Plants > Roots > Rhizosphere | place: USA: Nebraska...
CATCCATGGGAGTGACCAGTGCCACCATACTGCCCGCAATCATGAAACCGCTCCTGCCGGAAAAAGAGAGCGGTAATGGTACTGGCGCCAAGATGCTTGCACAAGCGAAGTACTGCGCCGCCGCCATTCCCCTTGGCGCCGCTTTTCGCTACCCTTCAGACTTTGATCGGTACAGATCAGCTTGTACGCCGGGTTTCAGCCTCCCCTTTCGGCCTCCCAGGCCCCGTTCCTGCGTCGCATCGACGCGCTCCCGCACAGTGGAGCGAGCCGCGAACGCTGGCCGAGGCTCTTTATACGGACCGCCAGAACAGGCACGCCCGGCCGCCAACGCCCGTCAACCTACCGACCGCTCATCGCTTTAGGAATGCTGCATGTCCACCCCCACAGTTCGCGAACAATTCCTTGTCATCAGTGCCCTCGGCGCCAACCCCATGGAGCTGACCAACGTCCTGTGCCGCGCCAGCCATGAAAACCGCTGCGCCGTCGTCACCTCTCGCCTGACCCGCCACGGCGAGTGCAGCGCCCTGGTGCTGGAAGTTTCCGGCAGCTGGGACGCCCTCGCGCGCCTCGAAGGCAGCCTGCCATTGCTGGCCAAGCGTCATGCGTTCACTGTCAACGTGGTACGCAGCGCGGCTCTGGAAAATCGCCCACAGGCGCTGCCTTACGTGGCTTACGTCAGCTCGGCGTATCGCCCGGACATCATCAATGAGCTATGCCAGTTCTTCATGGACCACAACGTCGAACTGGAAAACCTCACCTGCGACACCTATCAGGCGCCCCAGACCGGCGGCACCATGCTCAACGCCACGTTCACCGTGACCCTGCCGGCCGGTACCCAGATCAGTTGGCTGCGCGATCAGTTCCTCGACTTCGCCGACGCGATGAACCTAGATGCGCTGATCGAGCCTTGGCGCCCACAAAACCCAATGTAAGGAAGCTTTCATGGCCGTTGTCATCGACCAACCGGTTGCGGATTTCACCGCGCCTGCGACCAGCGGGCAGACCGTCAGCCTGTCCGAACTCAAGGGCAAGCAAGTGGTGATCTACTTCTACCCGAAGGACAGCACCCCGGGCTGCACCACTCAGGGCCAGGGTTTCCGCGATCAATATGCGGCTTTCAAGGCTGCCAACACCGAAGTCTTCGGCATTTCCCGCGACAGTTTGAAGTCGCACGAAAACTTCAAAGGCAAACAGGAATTCCCCTTCGAACTGATCAGTGACAAGGACGAAGCGGTTTGCCAGTTGTTCGACGTGATCAAGCTGAAAAAACTGTATGGCAAGGAATACCTGGGCGTTGATCGCAGCACTTTCCTGATTGATAAGGACGGTGTGCTGCGTCAGGAATGGCGTGGCGTGAAAGTGCCGGGGCATGTTGATGCCGTGCTGGCGGCGGCTGAGGCTCTGAATAAAGCCTGATGTTTTTGCTGCGTCGTCACCGACGCCATCGCTGGCAAGCCAGCTCCCACAGGGTTCAGCACATACAAAACCTGTGGGAGCTGGCTTGCCAGCGATGAGGCCAAAAGCCTCACCCCGATCTAAAGCAACGGCGCCACCACCGGCTCCTTGCGCGGCCACGCATCCAGCACAGCCTTGAACAGCGTCGCCAGCGGGATCGCAAAGAACACCCCCCAGAATCCCCACAATCCGCCAAACAACAGCACCGCGCAGATGATTGCCACCGGATGCAGATTCACTGCTTCCGAAAACAGCAACGGCACCAGCACGTTGCCGTCCAGCGTCTGAATGATTCCGTAGACCGCCATCAGGTAGATGAACTGATCGCTCCAGCCCCACTGGAACAGCGCAATCAGCAGCACCGGTACGGTCACCACTACCGCACCGACATACGGCACCACCACCGACAAGCCGACCAGCAACGCCAGCAGCGCCGCGTAATTCAGGCCCAGCGCGATGAAGGCGATGTAGGTCACGCCGCCGCAAATCACGATCTCGATACCTTTGCCACGTATGTAATTGGCGATCTGCCGGTTCATTTCCTGGGCGACACGGGTGATCAGCGCGCGCTCGCGAGGGAGATAACCGCGCACCCACTCGCCAATCATCGCCCGATCCTTGAGGAAGAAGAACACCAGAATCGGCACCAGCACCAGGTAGATCATGATGTTCACCAGCAGTGGCAAACTCGACAACGAGAAAGTCAGTGCCCACTGACCGAACTTGCCAATCTCGCCCCGCGCCGCTTCGATCGCTTGCAGGACTTGCTCGTCAGACACCAGATGCGGATAGCGCTCGGGCAATAGAAGCAGCAGCGATTGCCACTTGGCGAGCATGCCCGGCAACTCGTTGAACAGCGTGATCAACTGATGCCAAAGCAGCGGCAGCACCACGACAATAAACAGCATCAGCGCGCCCATGAACAGCGCAAACACCAGCCCCACGGCCACCCCGCCGGGCACACGCAGCCGCTCAAGCGTCACCACCAAGCCCTGCATCAGATACGCCAGCACCATCCCGGCCAAAACCGGCGCGAGCATGCCGCCGAGGGTGAGCACGGCGGTGAAGGCGAGAAACAGCAGCACTGCCAGCACCACCGCTTCCTCATCGGAGAAGTAGCGCTGAATCCAGTCGCGTAACACTTTGAACATCAATAATCCCTTCGATTTTAGGCGCGGCGCTTCAGGCTTTTTTCAACCAGTAACGGTAGACGCCAGCCTCGTCTTCTTCGCGCAACAGCGCATGACCGGCGAGTTTGGCAAAGGTACGGAAATCCCGTTGCGAGCCGGCATCGGTGGCGATCACCTTGAGCACAGCGCCGCTGTGCAGTTTGTTGAGTTCCATTTTTGCCTTGAGCAACGGCAACGGACAGTTCAGGCCACTGGCGTCCAGTTCCACGTCATGGGCTACAGCGTCAGTCATTGCGTCACTCCGGTTCGGGTTGTCGAGCTGCCTAGAATATCTGGTCGCGGCTTCGGTGTCCGGCTACAGTAAGGTCTTTGTCCTCCAAGGCTTTGTGCATGACTTTTCTGCGCCCTACCCTGCTGACGCTCGCTTGCCTGCTCGCCTCACCAGGCTTTGCCGACGATCTGCCGTCACTCGGCGACGCCAGCTCTGCCATTGTCTCCCCGCAACAGGAATACCAGCTCGGCCGCGCCTGGCTGGCCATGCTGCGCAGTCAGGTTTCCCAGCTCAACGATCCGCAGCTCAAGGATTACGTCGAATCCAGCGTCTATAAACTGGTGGAGACCAGCCAGGTCTCCGACCGACGCCTGGAATTCATCCTGATCAACAGCCCGCAGCTCAACGCCTTCGCCGCACCGGGCGGTGTGGTCGGGGTCAACGGCGGTCTGTTCCTTAACGCCCAGACCGAAGGTGAATACGCCTCGGTGCTCGCCCACGAATTGGCGCACTTGTCGCAACGTCACTTTGCTCGCGGGGTGGAAGCCTCACAAAGAATGCAGGTGCCGATGATGGCCGCCTTGCTGGCCGGCATTGTCATTGCGGCGGCCGGCGGCGGTGATGCCGGCATCGCCACCATCGCCGGCACCCAGGCTGCGGCGTTGCAGGAACAACGGCGCTTCTCGCGGCAGAACGAACAGGAAGCGGACCGCATCGGCATCCTCAACCTGGAAAAGGCCGGGTACGATCCGCGCTCGATGCCGACCATGTTCGAACGCCTGATGCGCCAGTACCGCTTCGATGCCAAGCCGCCGGAATTCCTCCTGACTCACCCGGTCACCGAATCGCGTATCGCCGACACCCGCAACCGCGCCGAGCAGGCGAAACCGGGCGGCATCGAAGACAGCATGCGCTACCAGTTGATTCGCGCGCGGGTCCAGTTGATCTACGAGGAAACCCCGGGGCTGGGCGCCAAGCGTTTCCGCGCCCTGCTCGATGAGAACCCGAAAAATGATGTCGCGCGTTACGGCCTGGCCATCGCGCAAATCAAGGGCGGCCAGCTCAACGAAGCGCGAGAGAACCTGAAGCAGCTGTTGGCCAAGTCGCCAAACGAGATTATCTACAATCTCGCTCAGGTCGATCTGGACATCACCAACAATCGCCTGCCCGATGCGCAATCACGGGTCGACCGCATGCTCACTCAATACCCCGGCAATTACCCACTGAATCAGGTGCGCGTCGATCTGCTGCTGAAACAGAATCGCGCCGCCGACGCCGAGAAGGCACTCGACAATCTGCTCAAGTCGCGACCAGATGATCCGGACGTCTGGTATCAGGTGGCCGAAACCCGTGGATTGTCGGGCAACATCATTGGCCTGCATCAGGCGCGCGCCGAGTATTTTGCACTGGTCGGCGATTACCGCCAGGCCATTCAGCAGTTGGACTTCGCCAAGCGCAAGGCGGGCAACAACTTCCCGCTGTCCTCGCGCATCGATGCCCGCCAGCGCGAGTTGATGGAGCAGGAGCGTATGGTGAAGGACATGATGGGCTGAGTCTCTTCCGACAAAGACAGAAGCTGCAGACACAAAAAAACCGCCTCTTTCGAGGCGGTTTCTTTTTACCTTGTACCTGGTTTATTCAGCCAGTTTGAAGGTGATGAAGCTGGCACGGCCCTGACGCAGCACGCGCATCGACACCGAACGGTTCTTCGGCAACGCCTTGGCGATGTCGGTGAACTCCTTGGCCGAGCCGATGGCCTGGTTGTTCAGGTGGGTGATCACGTCACCCGGCTGGAGACCGATCAGGGCCGCAGGACCGTCCTGCACTTCCTTGATCACCACACCACCTTTGAGGTCGTAGGTTTTCTTCTGCTCGGCGGTCAATTCGCCTACCGCAACACCGAGGCGGTTGCTGCTGCTTTCAGCGCCGGATTTCGGCAACGCGTCCAGCTCTTTGTCTTCGTCCGGGATCGCGCCGACGGTCAACTCGACGTTCTTGCGCTTGCCTTCACGAATCACTTCCAGATTGGCTTTAGCGCCAGCCTTCAACGCGCCGACCAGATGCGGCAGGTCTGCGGACATGACGATCGGCTGACCGTTCATGCTCAGGATCACGTCGCCTACCTGCAGGCCGCCCTTGGCCGCAGGGCCGTCATCCTGGATCTGCGCAACGAGAGCGCCGGCCGGCTTGTCCAGACCGAACGACTCGGCCAGATCCTTGTTCACTTCCTGAATGACTACGCCCAGCCAGCCACGGCTGACTTTGCCACCACTCTTGAGCTGGTTGGAAACATCCATCGCCACGTCAATCGGGATGGCAAACGAAACGCCCATGAAGCCACCGGAGCGGGTGTAGATCTGCGAGTTGATGCCGACCACTTCACCGTTCAGGTTGAACAACGGGCCACCGGAGTTGCCCGGGTTGATCGGCACGTCGGTCTGAATGAACGGCACATAGTTTTCGTTCGGCAGGCTGCGGCCTACGGCGCTGACGATGCCCTGAGTCACGGTGTGGTCGAAGCCGAATGGCGAACCGATCGCGACGACCCACTGGCCAGCCTTCAGATCCTGGGATTTGCCGAGTTTGAGCACCGGCAGATCTTTGCCCTCGATTTTCAGCAAGGCCACATCGGAACGTGGATCGGTGCCGACCAGCTTGGCTTTCATCTCACTGCGGTCAGCCAGACGGACGAGGATTTCGTCGGCATCGGCGATCACGTGGTTGTTGGTGAGGATGTAGCCATCCGGCGAGATGATGAATCCCGACCCCAACGATTGCGCTTCACGCTGGCGGCCGTCGCCACGTGGCGAGCGCTGCTGAGGCGGCATGCCGCGCTCGAAGAATTCGCGCAGCATCGGTGGCAGGCCTTCCAGATCCGGCATCTGCTGATTCACGCGACGGTCCGGCAGTTTCTGCGTGGTACTGATGTTCACCACCGCGGGCGACGCTTGTTCGACCAACTGGGTGAAATCAGGCAGATCGGCCGCTTGCGCAGCAGGCACCGCCTGACCGAGCAACAGCACGGTGGCGAAGATGGAAAGGTAAGACTTCAAACTTGGTATCGACATACAGCTCCCGTTACGACGAGCAGGGTTAAGCGATATGGAGCAAAGGAACACCGGAAACCACAGACCGGCATTTTTGTTCCGGGAACAACAAACAAGGCCAGAGCCGTGAGGCTCTGACCTATAAAAAATTTTCAGGGGTTTTGCAAATGAAAATGCTCAGCAAACATTTCGACGTCTCGACGACGAGGGAGAAATGACTGAAATCAGCTCACTGCTTGCTGGTCGCAGCGCCATCGTTATTACGCATCGATAGAGCGATTCGTTCGGCAGTGCCGATCGGGATTTCGCCGACCACCGTGACCATCATTTCACCTTGCGGCGTGGTCAGGCGACGGGATACCGCGACGGTCGGGCCCAACTGAGTGCGGGTGTCAGTGACGGTTGCGCCATTCAACGGTTCAAGGAACACCGAGAAACGCGCCAGACCATCGTCATACATCAGACTGCTGACTTGGGTCTTGGTCTGCGCATCCTTGTGCGAACTGCTGCTGGTCAGCTCAAAGCCTGGCGGCAGCCAGTCCGAACGCCAGTTTTGCACGGTCTTGGCTGCAGAAGCCTTGTCGCTTGCGATGTTGATCGGCTTGCAATCCGGGTCCGCCAACAAGTCCTTGTCCGACGGGATCTCATCAGTGTCGAGGCTGGTGAACTGGAAACGCTCGAGCAACTGCCCTTTGTCGTTTAACAGCAACGACTTGAGCGGCAGCCCGGTTTTCTTGTCCAAATGCAGCTCGAAACCATAACGGTGCTGATCACGAGGCGTCAGCGACACGATCACTGCATCACGGCCGGCCACGCGCGACTTGCCAATGACGGCAAGGTCATACCAATTCTTAAGCTTTTTGGGATCCAGCGCACGGGCGGCAGCGTTGGGTGAATCACCCAATCCCGCAATCAGGGTGCCGCTGACGCATTGAGTACGTCCATCAATGCGCACGACTTCCTGAGCCGAGCCGTCAAGCTGCAATAACCGCTCGCGGACTTGGCCATTCTGGACGCGATGCCAGATGTTGTGCGTGGAAAAACTGCCGTTGCGCTCGTAAACGAAAGTACCGTGGAAGCTTTGCTGCTGCTCGGCCTGGCCCAGACGGGTCAACCAGTCCTGGGCCTCGTCAGCGTGGGCTGGAACAATGAACCAGCCACTGAGCAGAAGCGAAAGTAGAGGGATGGCGCGCATGATCCTCCTTAACGGTTTTCCAGGCTTGCGGCACGTGCGTATGGCAGCGCGCTTTCAGTTCCCTTGAGTGCAGCCTGCTGAGCGTGCTGGCGCAGGTAGCCTGGCAGACGCTGATCATGCCAGCCTGGCTGACCTTGCAGAACGCCATTGGCCATCGGGCCAGTCGCTTCCGAGCTTTCGCTGTAGCCAGCCAGAACTGCCGGACCCTTGACCTGTGGAGTGGCCAGAGTAGGCTGATTCGACTGCTGGGCCAGCTCAACACCGGCGATTTCGTCCTGGTTGTACAGGCGAACACCGGCCAGAACGGCCACGGTTACCGAGGCGGCAACAGCGAGGCGACCCAGGTTACGCCATGGGCTGCGGGATACTTTGGCCGGAGCCGTTTCGTCTTCCAGCGCAGCAGATACTGCCGCAGCGATATCCAGACGCGGAAGCAGCAGATCCTTGTGCATGGCTGCCCGAGCGATCTGGTAACGAGCCCAGGTCTCACGGGTATCAACATCATCCAGTGCGCTGAGCACTCGACGCAATTCCAGTTCGTCCGCTTCGTTATCCATCACTGCGGACAGCGATTCCTGCAGGGCTTCACGACTCATGGCGTTCCTCTCTTGGCTGTCGCCGCTGTCTCAGTTTTCCTGCAACAACGGTTGCAGGGCTTTGTCGATGGCCTCCCGAGCGCGGAAAATCCGGGAGCGCACGGTACCCACCGGACACTGCATGACGCTCGCAATGTCCTCGTAACTCAGACCATCGAATTCACGTAAAGTTAAAGCCGTACGCAAATCCTCTGGCAGTTGCTGGATGGTTCGATGGACAGTGCCTTCGATCTCATCCCGCAGCAATGCGCGTTCCGGTGATTCGAGATCCTTGAGGCCGTGATCGCCATCGTAGAACTCTGCATCCTCTGAACTTACATCGCTATCCGGCGGCCGACGGCCGCGGGAAACCAGGTAGTTCTTTGCCGTGTTAATGGCAATACGGTACAGCCACGTATAAAACGCACTGTCACCGCGGAAATTTCCAAGTGCCCGATATGCCTTGATAAAGGCTTCCTGAGCAACGTCCTGGGCTTCATGGGTGTCGTGCACAAAACGCACGATCAACCCGAGAATTTTGTGCTGATATTTCAGCACCAGCAGATCGAAAGCTCGCTTGTCGCCACGCTGAACGCGTTCGACCAGCTGCTGATCCTCTTCCTGGGTTAGCATGAACACTCCTCGATAAGCCCGGAGGAGACTTGCATTACTAAACGACCAGACTTGCAAACATAGACTCGGGCTTTTCGCAAAAGTTCTCCCCCTCCAAGCAAGTTTCCTGCGGGCTCTGATTTGGCACGCACGAAAAACGCAGCGCGGGATAAACCGGCTGCGCGAATAATCTTGTTATCGGTTTCGCCGGCAGGAATCCAAACGCAGATTCCGCACTGAAGCCGACACTGTCCGTGGTTTCTGGCACCGTCTATTGATCTTGGCCCTTTGGCAAAAGTTCCAATTATTTATAGCCGTACCCACCTGAGATTGCGCAACCGTGGGCGGAAAAGTCTGTTTCAGCGCCGATACAGGTGTCTTTTCCCACACCTGCGAAAAAAATCTTCCGACGAAGCACAGCGCTTTTTACCGCGCAGTAGTCTCACAATGCCATCTGGGCCCGGCTATTGTGCCGCCCAACCCCTCTATATACTAGTGGGCTGTGTGGCTGTCTTGACTCGCCGATCCAGCTGTCTTGCGCCAACCCCGACCCGGGTCGCTTTGAGCGGAATCCTGAAATGAGCCAACAGTTCCAACACGATGTTCTGGTGATTGGCAGCGGTGCTGCCGGTTTGACTCTCGCGTTGACCTTGCCCGGTCATCTACGCATTGCCGTATTGAGCAAGGGCGATCTCGCCAACGGTTCGACATTCTGGGCCCAGGGCGGCGTTGCCGCCGTGCTCGACGATACCGACACTGTCGAATCCCATGTCGACGACACCCTCAATGCGGGCGGTGGCTTGTGCCATGAAGACGCCGTACGCTTTACCGTCGAGCACAGCCGCGAATCCATCCAATGGCTGATCGACCAGGGCGTGCCGTTCACCCGCGACGAACAGTCCGGCACTGAAGACGGTGGTTTCGAATTTCACCTGACCCGCGAAGGCGGCCACAGCCATCGGCGGATCATCCATGCTGCCGACGCCACCGGCGCTGCGATCTTCAAGACCTTGCTGGCCCAGGCCAAAGAGCGCGCGAACATCGAACTGCTGGAACAGCGCGTTGCCATCGATCTGATCACCGAACGCCGCTTGGGCATGGAAGGCGATCGTTGCCTGGGCGCTTACGTGCTGAACCGCGCCACCGGCGAAGTCGACACCTACGGCGCACGCTTCGTGATTCTGGCTTCGGGCGGCGCGGCCAAGGTCTACCTTTATACGAGCAACCCCGACGGCGCCTGCGGTGACGGCATCGCCATGGCCTGGCGCTCCGGCTGCCGGGTGGCGAACCTGGAATTCAACCAGTTCCATCCGACCTGCCTGTATCACCCGCAAGCCAAAAGCTTCCTGATCACCGAGGCCCTGCGTGGCGAAGGCGCGCATCTGAAGCTGCCCAATGGCGAGCGCTTCATGTATCGCTTCGACAAACGCGCCGAGCTGGCGCCTCGTGACATCGTCGCGCGGGCCATCGACCATGAGATGAAGCGCCTGGGTGTCGACTGCGTTTATCTCGACATCAGTCACAAGCCAGAGTCGTTCGTCAAAAGCCACTTCCCGACTGTTTATGAGCGCTGCCTGGGCTTCGGCATCGACATCACCAAACAACCGATCCCGGTGGTTCCCGCCGCGCATTACACCTGTGGCGGCGTGATGGTCGATCAGCACGGGCGCACCGACGTGCCCGGCCTCTATGCTATCGGCGAAACCAGTTTCACCGGCCTGCATGGCGCCAACCGCATGGCCAGCAACTCATTGCTGGAATGCTTCGTTTACGCCCGTTCGGCGGCGGCGGACATTCTTGCACAGCTCGATGATGTCGCGGCGCCAAGCGCCCTGCCCGCCTGGGACGCCAGCCAGGTGACCGACTCGGATGAAGACGTGATCATCGCGCACAACTGGGACGAATTGCGCCGATTCATGTGGGACTACGTCGGCATCGTGCGCACCAACAAACGCCTGCAACGGGCGCAGCACCGGGTGCGTCTGCTGCTGGATGAGATCGATGAGTTTTACAGCAACTATAAAGTCAGCCGTGACCTGATCGAGCTGCGCAACCTGGCGCAAGTCGCCGAGCTGATGATCAGCTCAGCCATGGAACGCAAGGAAAGTCGCGGGCTGCATTACACCCTCGACTACCCGGACCTGCTGCCGGAAGCACTCGACACTATTCTGGTGCCGCCCACCTACGCCGGCTAAACTTGAGCCGCACGCGCAGGCGTCGGTGCAGATCCGCCGCCTGCGAATCCCGTGGCACGCAGATCGACCTGACCCGCCACTCACCGCGCAAACGAAAGCGCAGTACCACGATCAGCGGCAGCGCCAGGCTGTCCGGGCGCAGTTGCACCGCTTGCCAGCCTTGCGCCTGATTCCAGAACTGCCAGCCGTCGCCGTCGCGCCGTAGTCCGCAGAATGCTTTCGGATGACTCAGCAGAAGCTTCCGTGGCATCACCCAAAAGCCATGCAGCAGACAGCCAAAAACACCAGCCAGGCTGGCCCACATAGGAATCGACAGCAGACACAACGAACCCATGGCGAACGCCTGGGCCAACAAGTACGCCGCCAGCAACTGCCGTGAGGCATGCCAGCGGCATTCGAACGTATTACTTGGGCTGGACACGATCCAGAATCATCCGGACCATGCGTTGCAGCTCGGGATCTTCCGACTCGCTGCGCTCCATGAACCAGCCGAACATGTCCTGATCCTCACAGGTCAGCAAACGCACGTACAGATCGCGATCCACTTGATTCAACGTCGCGTAAACCTCCTGCACGAACGGCACCAGCAGCACGTCAAGCTCAAGCATGCCGCGACGGCTGTGCCAAAAGAGGCGATTCAGTTCAACTTGTTCGACCATGGAGCCCTCCTCGAATTTGCCGGGCAGTATACAGCCCCGGCGCGGGCCGCACAGTCGGCTTTGGTCGGGCGCCCCTGATCCTTTATCAACTACCCATTTCAACCCTGCCCCCTTATGATGTGCCCCAGTCTATTTACCCTGCGATGACCCATGGCCGATTCTGCTTTTTTCTGCACCCTGTCTCATGAAGGCGTACTCGCGGTTCGCGGTGCGGACGCCGGAAAATTCCTGCAAGGCCAGTTGACCTGCAATATCAATTACCTGAGTGACACCCGCGCCAGCCTCGGCGCCCGCTGCACGCAGAAAGGCCGGATGCAGTCGAGCTTCCGTATTCTGCTGGAAGGCGACGGTGTGGTGATGGCGATGGCCAGCGAGCTGCTCGAGCCGCAACTGGCCGACCTGAGAAAGTACGCGGTGTTCTCCAAATCGAAACTGACCGATGAAAGCGCCGCCTGGGGGCGCTTCGGTCTGGAGCATGGCGACGCAGCCCTGACGAGCCTCGGTCTGGCACTGCCCGCCGAAACCGACAGCGTTGTGCGCAATGAAAGCCTGATTGCAATTCGCGTCTCGCCCGACCGTGCCGAACTCTGGGTGCCTGCCGCTCAGGCGCAAAGCGTGCAAAGCCAACTGTCGACCGCGCTGCCTGAGGCCGAACTGAATCAATGGCTGCTGGGCCAGATCCGCGCCGGTATCGGTCAGGTCATGCCTTCCACTCGCGAGCTGTTCATCCCGCAGATGCTCAACCTGCAGGCGGTCGGCGGCGTGAGTTTCAAGAAGGGCTGCTACACCGGTCAGGAAATCGTTGCGCGCATGCAGTACCTGGGCAAGCTAAAGCGGCGCCTGTACCGTTTGCGCCTCGACGCGGCTGAATTGCCAGAGCCCGGCACTCAACTGTTCGCTCCCAGCCACAACAGCTCGATTGGCGAAGTGGTGCTGGCGGCCAATGCCGAGGGAAACATTGAACTCCTGGCCGTGTTGCAGGCCGAAGCTGCCGAAGCCGGTGATTTGCGTCTGGGCGCCCTCGAAGGCCCCGCGTTGCACGTGCTCGACCTGCCTTACGAACTGGATCGCGACCGCGAAATCCAGCGTTGATCGCAGCATTGTTGCAACACCCTAGAGAGTCCAAATGAGCGAACTGGCGGAAAAGGTCCAACAGGATTTGGTTGCGGCCATCGATAACGATGACCTGGTTCTGCCAACGTTGCCGGAAGTGGCCCTGCAAATTCGCAAGGCCGCCGAGGATCCGGAAATCAGCGTCAGCGATTTGAGTAAAGTCATCGGCCGCGACGCCGCGCTGTCGGCGCGCCTGATCAAAGTGGTCAACAGTCCGCTGCTGCGCGCCGCGCAGGAAGTCACCGACCTGCACACCGCCATTACCCGTTTGGGCATCAACTACAGCAGCAACCTGGCGATCGGTTTGGTCATGGAGCAGATCTTCAACGCCCGCTCCGAAGTGGTTGAGCAGAAGATGCGCGAGGTCTGGCGCAGCAGCCTGGAGATCGCCGGCGTCAGCTATGCACTGTGTCGTCGTCACACCCAGCTCAAGCCTGATCAAGCAGCACTTGGCGGGCTGGTGCATCAGATTGGCGTGTTGCCGATTCTGACCTACGCCGAAGACCACAACGAATTACTCTCGGATGCAGTCAGCCTCACCCATGTGATCGAGCAGATTCATCCAGTGCTGGGCGAGAAGTTGCTGCGGGTCTGGGAATTTCCCGAGCGCCTGGTGCAGCTGCCATTGCTCTATGAGGATTTTAAACGCGACTCGAGCCACATCGATTACGTGGACGTGGTGCAAGTAGCGAACCTGTATTGCCGCAAGGGCACCGATCATCCGTTTGCGCGGATTGATCCGCTGAGTGTGCCGGCCTTCAGAAAGCTCGGGATTGATCCGGAGAACAAGCAGTTTTGCGCGGATCTGGAAGAATCGCGGTCGATGTTCTACTGATCCGGAACCGATGCGCGGCTCTCGCGAGCAGGCTCGCTCCCACATTGAAAATGCATCGTCCCGTGGGAGCGAGCCTGCTCGCGAAGAGGACATCACCATCACCCGGCAATAAAACTGACCCGCACCTTCAACCCCGCCTGCTCGCCATCATGCAGGGTAATCTGCGCCAGATGCGCACGGCAGATCTCGCCGACAATCGCCAGTCCCAGGCCTGAACCGGCGACCTGCTGATTACGCCGGTAAAATCGCTCGAAGACCCGATCACGCTCGTGCAGCGGAATCCCCGGCCCGTCGTCCTCAACCTCAAGCACCGCCGGGGCCGTGACCCGCAAAATCACATTGCCGCCTGGCGGCGTATGCGCCAGCGCGTTATCGACCAGATTGCTCAGCAGTTCATTGAGCAGGGTCGGTTCACCACGCAGCCACACTGGCTCGTCCGCCTCCAGCGCCAATGCCACGCCGCGCTTGTGCGCCAGTGGCGCCATGGCCATGCCCAGCTCTCGGGCCAACTGACTCAAATCGAGTAACTGCGCGCCGCCCTCGGCAATCGCCCGCGCACCGTTCTCGACGCGGGCCAGCGACAGCAGTTGATTGGCCAGATGGGTCAGGCGATCGGTGCTTTGTGCCGACGATTCGAGGGTGGTGCGCCAGGTTTCCGGCTCGTTCGAGCGCAGGCCCAGTTCCAGCCGCGCCTTCAGTGCCGCCAGCGGTGTGCGCAATTCGTGAGCGGCATCGGCGATGAACTGCGCCTGCCGTTCGAACTGGCCGCGCAGGCGCTCGGTGAAATGGTTGAGTGCGCGCACCAATGGCCCGAGTTCATGCTGCACTTCCACCAGCGGCAGTGGCCGCAAATCGTCGGGCTGGCGCTCTTCCACTGCGGTGCGCAAGCGTTCCAGCGGGCGCAGCGCCGCACTCACCGCGAACCACACCAGCAACAACGCGCCCACGGCCAGCATGCCCAGACGTAGCAAAGTATCCGCCGCCAGACTGCGCGCCATGCTGACCCGCGCTTCGTCGGTTTCGGCCACGCGGATTTCCGCCATGCCGTTCATGTTCGGCTCGCTTACCGCTTTGAGCAGGCTGACCACGCGTACGTTCTGGCCGTTGTACTTCGCGTTATAAAAACGTGCCAGCGCCGGATAGCTGTCGGTGCGTGGCGTGCCGGGCGGCGGTCCGGGCAGATTTTCGTAGCCGGAAATCAACTTCTGATGAATGTCGTTGACCTGGTAATAGATGCGCCCGGCGCTGTCATAGGCGAAGGTATCCAGCGCCACATAAGGCACGTCGGCGCTGAGGCTGCCATCGCGCTGCGACAATCCCGCCGCAATAGTCCGTGCCGAGGCCAGCAGCGTGCGGTCATAGGCGGTGTCGGCAGCTTCGCGACCGTTCCAGTAAGCGCTCAAGCCACTGGCGAGCATCAGCACCACCAGCAACCATCCCAGGTTCCACAGCAAGCGCCAGCGCAGGCTGCTGGGCTTATGCATCGCGGCTTTCCAGCAGATAGCCGAGGCCACGGAAGGTCACGATGGCCACGGGCTGGCCGTCGAGTTTCTTGCGCAAGCGGTGCACGTAGATTTCGATGGCGTCGGGACTGGCTTCTTCGTCGAGGCCGAACACCTGCGCGGCCAGTTGCTCTTTGCTCATCACTCGCCCCGGCCGCGCGATCAATGCTTCGAGGACGGCTTGCTCGCGCGAGGTCAGGGTCAGCAGTTCTTCGCCGAGGGTGAAGCGACGCGTATCGAGGTCGTAAGCCAGCACGCCACAGCGCTGCTGACGCTCGCCGCCCAGGACACTGCGGCGCAGCAGGGCTTTGACCCGTGCCTCCAGCTCGGTGAGTTCGAACGGTTTGGCCAGGTAATCGTCAGCGCCAAGGTTGAGGCCATGCACGCGATCTTTCACATCGCTGCGCGCGGTCAGCATCAACACTGGCAGGTTCTTGCCGCGAGCGCGCAGCCGCGCGAGCACCTCGAAACCGTCCATGCGCGGCAGGCCGACATCGAGAATCGCCACGGCGTATTCCTCACTGCTCAATGCCAGGTCGGCGGCCACGCCATCGTGCAACACGTCCACCGTCAGACCGGTGCTCTTGAGCGCCTGAGCCACGCTTTCGGCCAGTTGCAAATGGTCTTCGACGAGCAGGACACGCATGGATTTGTACCTCGTTCAGGGTTGGCCGACGCCGCGCTTTGCCGCG
>Ga0182006_1001312_pt1 | contig 15277 bp, 16 predicted proteins | sample Sormic07211104_1_FD_123022 | JGI IMG/M metagenome (GOLD analysis project Ga0182006, IMG submission 123022) | Rhizosphere microbial communities from Sorghum bicolor, Mead, Nebraska, USA - 072115-104_1 MetaG | ecosystem: Host-associated > Plants > Roots > Rhizosphere | place: USA: Nebraska...
CCACCACCCAGACCGATCGCGGCCTGGTGATGACCCTCGGTGATGTGCTGTTCGACACCGGCGAGGCTGAATTGAAGAACTCGGCCAACCGGGTCGTGCTCAAGATCGTGCAGTTCCTGCAGCTCAACCCCAAGCGGGTGGTGCGCATCGAAGGTTATACCGACAGCACTGGCGGCAAGCAGGAAAACCTCAAGCTGTCCCGAGACCGCGCGCAAGCGGTGGCGGACGTGCTGGTGGACCTGGGGATCGATGACAAGCGTATCCAGGTCGAAGGCTACGGCGACGAGTTCCCGGTGGACGTCAACGCCACCGAGCGTGGCCGGGCGCAGAACCGTCGGGTTGAAATTGTGTTCTCCGACGAGAAGGGCCAGCTCGGCGCTGCTCGCTAAGGGCTGCGTCACTGGAAAACCCGGCCTCTTGGGAGCGCCGGGTTTTTTTGTGCTTGTCGTTCACACACACAGTTGGGGGCTGTCACTGCACTGTACGGTCGAGTAATCTGGCAACTGTCCCCGTACACTTCTAAACTGTTCCGGTATCGTTGCCTACAAGAACAACATGCCCGTGAAATTGAGTGCTGCGTCATGACCAACCTCTTGCTCTACCAACGTATTGCTCAGCAACTGGCCGAAGACATCCGCCGGGGTGTGTATCAGCCCGGTGAACGCGTGCCGTCGGTGCGCAAGATGAGTTCGCAGCTCAACGTCAGCCATGCGACGGTGTTACAGGCCTACGCCAACCTTGAGGATCAGGGGCTGATTCGTGCCCGGCCGCAATCGGGTTATTACGTGCACCAGACGCCGGCGCTGACGGCGCCCACCCCGGATATCGCCCGGGTAGAGCGTCCGGGGTTGGTCACGCGCAGCAGTATCATCCAGCAGGTACTGGTTGAGTCCCGTCGCGAAGGGGTATTTCCATTGGGCGCGGCGGTGCCGAGTGTGGATTATCTGCCTGTACGGGCACTGCATCAGCAATTGGCCAAGGTCACGCGCTTCCATAGCCCGCGGGCGTTCAGCTATATGTTCAGCCCGGGTTTCGAACCGTTGCGTCGCCAGGTGGCGATTCGTATGCGCGATGCCAGTGTCGTGGTGGACCCTTCCGAGGTGGTGATTACCCACGGTTGCGTCGATGCGCTGCAAATGTCCCTGCGGGTGTTGACCCGGCCTGGGGACCTGATCGCTGCCGAATCGCCGACTTACTACGGTTTGCTGCAACTGGCGGATCTGCTGGGTCTCAAGGTCATCGAGATCCCCAGCGACCCGGTGACCGGCATGAGCCTGGAGGCCCTGCAACTGGCGGCCAACCAATGGTCGATCAAGGCGCTGGTGCTGACTACGCGGCTGAGCAACCCCCTGGGCGGTACCATGCCCGAGGAGCGGCAGAAGCAACTGTTGCGCCTGGCTTCGGACTTCGACATTCAGATTGTCGAGGATGACATCTACGGCGAGCTGATGTTCGAGCAGGGCCGCACCAAAGCACTGAAGGCTTATGATCGGCTGGACCGGGTCATTTATTGTTCGAGTTTTTCCAAGACATTGTCGCCAGGTGTACGCATCGGCTGGATGATCGCTGGCAAGTTCCAGCAGGAGATCCAGCGGCTGCAGACGTTCAGTACACATTCGGCGTGCAGCGTCACGCAGATGGGCATTGCAGCCTATCTGGAAAATGGCGGCTACGACCGCCATCTGCGCTATATCCGCCAGGAGTACCGCAAGAATCTCAGTGCTTTCCAGTTGGCGGTGCAGCAGTACTTTCCCGAAGGCACGCAGATGAGTCGCCCCACCGGTGGCTTCATCCTGTGGGTCAGCCTGCCGGGGCGGGTCAATACCCAGGAGTTGCACGTGCGGGCGTTGCAACAGGGAATCAGTATCGCGCCAGGGTTGATTTTCAGTAACACCGAGCAGTTCAACCACTGCATTCGCCTGAACTGCGGAACCCCTTGGAATCGCGAGGCGGAACGGGCCTTGATGACGTTGGGGCTGTTGGCCACGCAATTGTGCCAGGAGACCGCCAGCGGTTTTCTGTAGGGATCGACGGGCTTGTCAGCGTCGGATTATCAGGCCAGCATGTACTTCTCTGCCGTAAGTGCCGTCGTATCTATGAAAGCCATTGCTCCTGCCACCTGGGTTTTGATCGGCCTGCTGACTGCCTTCCATGCCGGAAGTGTTGTAGCGGCTTCGGTGCAAGAAAAACCGGCCGCCAGCGCCACTAAAAACCCATCGAAAAGCGTGTCCAAGAAGCCACCTGCAGCGAAGAAGGCGCCAGCCAGGAAAACGGCTTCCTCGCAGAAGAGACGCGCACCCATTGCCTCCAAGAGCAAATCTGCCCATGAGGTCGCCAAGACTCCATTACCGCCAGCCAACCTGGATCTGAGCCTGCCCCATGACATGGTTCAGAAACTGCAACCACCCGGAACGGTACCGCTACCCAAGCGTGAGCCGCTGCTACCGTCCATGTTCGAGCAGAAGCCGGACCCGTTCCAGCTCAATGGCCGTCTGCTGAATAACGAGATGCAATTGCCACTGCGTAATTCGGAGCGCCGGGAAGTAGAGGGGGCGGCCCTGGATTTCGAATTCAAGCGATAAGTCTTCGAGCGTGAAGGCAATTCGTCGCTGACTGCCCGGTCATTATCCATTGGGCGAAAAAACACGCAGACGGTAATTTAAAACGAGTGTTTAAGCCGTTACTCTGTGTTCCGTTATTGGGCCGTTACCCGTGAGGATGTTGTCGTCATGAAATGCCGTGAAGGCTGTGGCGCCTGCTGCATTGCCCCTTCCATCAGCTCGTCGATCCCGGGCATGCCCCATGGCAAGCCGGCGGGAGAACGTTGTGTGCAATTGTCGGTCGATAACTTGTGCCGGATCTTCGGCCTGCCGGAACGTCCGGCGGTGTGCTCGGGGTTCGCCGCCGACATCGAGGTCTGCGGCAACAGCAGCGAGGAAGCCATCCGGTTGATCGGGTGGTGGGAACAGGCCACGGCGGTGTAATGGGTCAATGGACAGGGCTGAATGCGACGCCCAATGACGAAATTCAAATGACCGGACTTCGACAATAAGGAAAAAAACTATGGGTTCGCTGCATCGTATGGCTGCGTTGTGTGGCTTGACCGCCTTTCTGGCAACCGCAACTGCTCAGGCGCAAGACTGGCAGGTCGCCAAGGAGCAGGACGGTATCAAGGTTTCCCTCAGTGAAGTGGCCGGCTCCAAGTACAAGGCCTATCGCGGCGTGACCGTCATGAAGACCACCATGACGAAGTTGCGGGCCCTGCAGGAAGATGTCTCGGGTGCCTGTGCCTGGATCCATGAGTGCAAGACCCAGAAGTTGCTCAAGCACGAAGGCAACCAGAGCTGGACCTACACCCAATTCAATACACCGTGGCCGGTCACGTCCCGGGATTCGGTGCTGCAAGTCACCACCGTCGAAGGCGCCGATGGCAGTCTGACCCGTAACCTCAAAGGTGTGCCGACCTACCTCCCGGAAGAGCAGGGGTTTGTGCGAGTGGCCCAGGTTGACGGTTTCTGGAAATTCACACCCAAGGGCGCGGACCAGATCGAAGTGACCTATCAGGTCCACACCGAGCCCGGTGGTGATGTACCGTCCTGGCTGGCCAACAAATTCGTGGTGGATGCGCCGTTCAACACCTTGAAGGCCTTGAGGGAGCGTGCCGAGAAGTAATCGGCAGGCCTGATGGATGACGACACCGAGACCGCCCTTGAGGCGGTCTTTTCGTTGGTGTCGTCCAGGTATTCGGTGGAACGATTATTCCCCCCGAAATGTCGAGATAGAGGTAAGCCCGGCCATGATTTGATCGAGGAGACACCAATGCAAAAGTGGGAAATCACGTTCGTTGATGACCACGGCGAGGCGATCGCCGAGCAGTTCGACTATGACCAGAAGCCCACTATGGAGCAGGCAGCACAGTTGATTCGCGAAAGACTGCTTCCGGTGCCCGCCCAGTTGGACCTCAATGACCTGGAAGGGCGAACGGCCGAGCCGACGGTCAAGAATCTCAAATCCCAGCACAGCATCGAAATCATCGACATTAAGCCGATTTCATGAAGTTAGTGGCCTGGCCCCGCTTGGCAGTGGCCATCACTTGCGGCTACTCTGCAATTGAGATCAGCGAAAGGATCGCCAAGGTCCGGTCTTGTCAGCTACATGCTTGTGTCCCGACGGTCATTTGATGCCGTATCGCTTGCAATCCACGGGTTGCCCGCACGGGAAGACGGAAAGTCTATCCATCGATCTGAGGAGGACGTTTCATGAGCACAGCCTATCAAGAAGACATCAGCACCAGCGTATTGCGCCGTATGAAAGAAGGCGGGTTCGACTTCTCACAATTCCATCCAATCGAGTTCTACGCCATTTTCCCGGACGAGGAGCGGGCGCGCAGGGCGGCGGGTCATTTTCGGGGTGAGTCGTTGAATGCACAGATCAGCGCACGGGACGACGGTGCCTGGTCATTGGAACTGAGCCGGGTGATGTATGCCACTTACGATGACATTGGAGATTTCGAGCAAGACTTCGAAGCGGTGGTGGAGCCCTTGGGCGGCATCATCGAAGGTTGGGGGGTGAAGCAGGAAGTCCGGCGCCTCCAGGCCTGATGTCCATACCCTGCCACAGTACAACGGCTGACCTCCGGGTTGGCCGTTTTCATGTGTGCGGCCTGTAGCCGAGCGCGGGCAGGTATACCACACCCTCAATGACTCACCTCCATCACGGGCAGGTTTGTAGCTGACTGTGTCGAGCAGAGGCCATGTCCCCGTTCCATGACTATGCTGGGTGTTAAAGGAAACCTGGGTGGTCGAGGATTGAAGGACGAATGGCCATGTTGAGCAGGACCGCCTCGGACCTGTACTGGATGTCGCGTTACCTGGAACGGGCGGAAAACCTCGCGCGAATGCTCGATGTGAGTTATTCGCTGTCATTGATGCCCCAGGATGGTCGTGGCGACGGCCTGCACGAACTGGCCATGCCCCTGATGATCACCGGCACCCTGGACGATTACCGGCAACGGCACGGCGACCTGCACGCCGAGCGACTGTTGCATTTCTTTGCTCTCGATGCCGCCAACCCGGCCAGCATCTACAGTTGCCTGGGCGCTGCGCGGGCCAGTGCCCATGCAGTGCGTGGGTGCATCACCGCCGACATGTGGGAAAACACCAATGCCACCTGGCTGGAGGTTCGTGACATCGCCGGCCAGGGCCTGGGACGTTACGGCCTGAGCCGCTTCTGTGAGTGGATCAAGGAAAGGTCGCACCTGTTTCGAGGGGCAACCTTCGGCACCATCATGCGTAACGATGCATTCAGGTTCATTCGTCTGGGGACGTTTATCGAAAGGGCCGACAACACGCTACGCTTACTCGACGCCCGCTACGAAATGGCCGGCGACCAGGCTGACGCCATCACCGACGGCACGGCCCACGCGTATTACCAATGGAGCGCCCTGTTGCGGGCCTTGTCATCCTTCGAGGCCTACACTGAGCTCTACCGTGAGGCTCCCGGGGCTCGCCACGTGGCCGAGTTGCTGCTGTTGCGCGCCGATGTGCCGCGCTCGCTGCGAGCCTGCACCGAAGAAATCGACCAGATCCTCGCCAGCCTGCCAGGCACCAACGGACGGCTGGCACAACGCCTGGCGGCGGAAATGGATGCACGGCTGCGCTACACCGACATCAACGAAATCCTCGACGGTGGCCTGCATGCCTGGCTCACCGAATTCATCCCGCTGGTTCGGGAACTGGGCAACGCCATCCACAGTTCCTACCTGGAGGTCATATGAGACTCTCGATCAGCCACGAAACGGCCTACCACTACGAACAGCAGGTTCGCGCCAGTATCCAGTACCTGCGCCTGACCCCTCACGACAGCGAGCGCCAGCATGTGCTCAGCTGGCAGCTCGATTTACCGAGGCCGGTGCGCGCGCAGTTGGACCCGTACGGCAACATCCTCCACGTCCTTACCCTGGACGAGCCCCACGAAACGATCATCATCGGCGCACGGGGCCAGGTGGACATCGACCCGTTGCGCGAGGCCGAGCACGAGGATCAATCAGCGTTGCCGTTCCTGCGTTTCACTCGGCTGACCGAAGCGGACGAAGCCCTTCGTGCCTTCGCCCGAGAGCAATGCCGGCAGCGTCGTGATCGCACGGCGCTGATTGATCTGATGCACGGGGTGAACCAGCACATAGCCTACGCACCCGGCTCCACCGAAGTGGAAACCAGCGCGGCCCAGGCATTCGCCGGCCGTAGTGGGGTGTGCCAGGACCATACCCACGTATTCCTGGCCTGCGCCCGCAGCCTGGGCGTACCGGCACGCTATGTATCGGGCTACGTGTACAGCGGGGACAGTGAACACCTGGCCAGCCATGCCTGGGCCGAAGCCTGGCTCGACGACGCCTGGTACAGCTTCGACGTGACCCATCAGTTGTCACGTCCGGAGCGACACTTGAAATTGGCCGTTGGCCTGGATTACCTGGATGCCTGCCCGGTGCGGGGCCTGCGTCGTGGAGGCGGTGAACAGATGCGGGCGAGGGTGGCCGTGACGCCGGCGCCAGTGATCACAGTGCAGCAGCAATGACGTGGAGACCGGCCTGAACTTACTGTGGCGAGGGAGCTTGTCCCGCGGGGCGATATCGTTGGAGCTGTCGAGCGGAGCGAGGCTGCGATCTTTTTCCAAACCCATGGAGTCTCAAGGGGAAAGATCAAAAGATCGCAGGCCTTGCCAGCTCCTACCGCAACCGAACGGGAGCAAGCTCCCTCGTCACACAGTCTTATTGGCTCAACGGCTGTTTACGCCCGGCCATATGTTTCAGATACCCCACCAACAGATCCAGCTCCGAGTCCGGCAGAACGGCCGCTGAAAACGCCGGCATCTTGCCTTGGGGCCAGTGACGCAGGCCCTGTGGATCGCGGATATAGCGCTTGAGGAAATCCCCCGAGAAATATTCGGTGGGGTTGAAGGGAATATTCAGGTCCGGGCCAAATTGTGCGTCGCCTGCGCCATTGAGCCGATGGCATGCCAGGCAATTCTTCTGGAACACAGCGAAGCCCTTGTTGATCGGGTCATCCTTGGCCAGACTGGGCGCCGGCAGCAGGGCGGGGAAGCGCTCGGCCACGGCTGACATGCGTTTGATGCTCGCTACCGCATATGGCCATTGTTCCGGGCTGATATGACCCGCTTGAGGATCGGTCCAGACCAGGTAGAACGGTCCTGCACTGGGCTTGCCCTCACCCAGGGAAGGCCAAGGTGCGGCTGGATCTTCGATGGCAAGCCAGGCGCGCGCGCCGTTCTTGTTGAGCAATGGCGCTGCGGACATCTCGGCGGCGAAGCCGTCCAGGGCCACGGCTTGCAGGTGATCGTCCGGCTGGACACCGGTCAGCAGCGCCGTCAGTGGCACGGCGCGATAGCTCATCGGTTTCTTGTAGGAAACGTCGTCGGGTATCTGGATCGTTTGCGCTTCAGGATGCTTGAGCAGTTCTTCGGTTTGCCAGGTACGCGCAGTTGCGCCCAGCTCCAGTACCAGTTGGGCGGCATACAGGGGCGTGCTGAGCAGCAACGCCCCGAGCAGGATGAGAGCTTTCAATGGATCGCTTTCCATGTCGAGAGAGTGGCGCAAAGGTTGGCACAGCCAACGCCGCTCGAACAACGAGCCCGTCACATTTTTTAGTCACACAATGGATAGCGATACCGCTCACGGTTGATGCAGACACCTGCGCGCAATACTCAGCCGATCACCTTGGGAATATTCGGCAGAATCAATAGCAGCGTGGTGGCGAAGAGAATGAGTCCGGCTTGACGAACTTTCGAATGTTTGAACATGGCTGACCCGCCTTTTTTGTTATTTCCTGAGGCCAGCCTTCATAACTCCGTGGCGGCTGGCAGTGCACTTCCTGTCTGACAAGCGCCTCGGCAAAACCCGACGACTCTCTTGTACAAGGATTACATTAGGGGCCGCAGCCGCGTTGGCTTAGATCCAATTCGTATCAGTTTCGAAGAAATCGTTACAGAACAGCTATGAGGCCTATTGCCACCTTCTTGCCGGTCCTTTAGCTAGACAGCTTGCGTTCCTGAATCGGTTAACCCGATAGCAGGCTACCGTTCGTCTGACTGTGGTCGTCAATGCCCTTGAGCGCTTGGGTCATTGAATCCGGGGCCGCTGGGCTTATGGTAGGAGCATCGCGTTATCCGTCGTGGTTTCGAGGATGTCATGACCCAAGCTTTGATTTTCGATGCCTTGCGCACCCCCCGTGGCAAGGGCAAGGCCGATGGCGCCCTGCACAGTGTCAAGCCGGTGAACCTGGTGGGAGGATTGCTTCAAGCCTTGCAGCAGCGCATGGACCTGGACACCAGTCAGGTCGATGACGTCGTGCTCGGTTGCGTGACGCCGGTAGGCGAACAGGGGGCCGACATCGCCAAGACCGCCGCCCTGATAGCCGGCTGGGATGTCAGCGTTCCAGGTGTCCAGCTCAATCGGTTCTGTGCTTCGGGCCTCGAAGCGGTGAACCTGGCCGCCATGAAAGTGCGCTCCGGGTTCGAGGACCTGGTGGTGGCCGGTGGTGTCGAGTCGATGTCCCGGGTGCCGATGGGCAGCGACGGCGGCGCCTGGGCGCTGGATCCGCAATCCAACCTGCAAGGGCACTTCGTTCCCCAAGGCATCGGTGCCGACCTGATCGCCACCCTGGAGGGCTTCAGTCGCGAAGATGTCGATGCCTACGCGCTGAACTCCCAGAAAAAAGCCGGGCGGGCTCGGGCCGACGGCTCTTTCAACAGGTCTCTGGTAGCGGTTCGAGATCAGAACGGCATCGTGCTGCTGGACCACGACGAATTCATCCGTGTCGACACCACTCTCGAAGGCCTGGGCGGGCTCAAGCCGAGTTTCGAAACCATGGGCCAGATGGGCTTCGATGCCACGGCGCTGCGGGTCTATAGCCATGTCGAGCGGATCCACCATGTGCATACGCCCGGCAACAGTTCCGGGATCGTCGATGGCGCGGCGCTGATGCTGATCGGCTCTGAAGCCAAGGGACGCGCCTTGGGCCTGCAGCCTCGGGCGCGGATCATCGCCACGGCCGTGACCAGCACCGATCCGACCATCATGCTCACCGGTCCGGCGCCGGCCACCCGCAAAGCCCTGGCCAAGGCCGGATTGCGGGTAGAGGACATCGACCTGTTCGAGGTCAACGAAGCCTTCGCCTCGGTGGTGCTCAAGTTCATCAAGGACATGGCCATCGACCCCGCCAGGGTCAACGTCAACGGTGGCTCCATTGCCATGGGGCACCCCTTGGGGGCAACGGGGTGCGCCATTCTCGGTACCCTGCTCGATGAGCTGGAGGTGCGTCGCCAGCGCTATGGGCTGGCGACCTTATGTGTGGGCGGCGGGATGGGCATTGCCACTGTTATCGAACGCCTCTGAAGGACATTCTCAATGACCGCTGCCATTCGTTATGAAACCGGCCAGGACCGGATCGTCGTCCTGACAATTGACCTGCCTGGCCAGAGCGCCAACACCATGAACGCTGTCTACCGTGAGACCATGGCCACCTGCGTTGCTCGATTGGTTGCCGAAAGAGACTCGATCGCTGGCGTGATCGTCACCTCCGCCAAAAAGACGTTCTTCGCCGGCGGCGATCTCAATGAGTTGGTCGCGGTCGGCAAGCCCGAGGCCAAGGCTTTCTACGCGATGATCCTGGGACTCAAGGCGCAGTTGCGCGCCCTTGAGACGCTGGGCAAGCCAGTGGTCGCCGCCATCAACGGTGCGGCGCTGGGTGGCGGCTGGGAGATCTGCCTGGCTTGCCATCATCGAGTGGCGCTGGATCATCCGTCGGTGCAGATCGGGCTGCCGGAAGTCACCCTGGGCCTGTTGCCGGGTGGCGGCGGGGTGGTGCGGATGGTGCGGCTACTAGGTTTGGAGAAAGCCTTGGCGTATCTGCTCGAAGGCAAGCGGGTCCGCCCTCGACAAGCGCTGCAGGCTGGGTTGATCGATGAGCTGGCGGTTGATCGTGATGAACTGCTGGCCAAGGCGCGGGCCTGGATCCTCGCCAATCCGGACGCGGTTCAGCCTTGGGACGTAAAGGGCTATCGGATTCCCGGGGGGACGCCGTCCGAGCCGAGTGTCATGCAGACGCTGGCGATTGCCCCTTCGATCCTGCGCACCCGGACCCAGGGCTGCTTGCCGGCGCCGGAGAAAATCCTCTGTGCCGCGGTGGAAGGTGCCCAGGTGGGTTATGACGCGGCGCACCTGATCGAGACCCGCTATTTCACTGAATTGACCACGGGGCAGATCGCCAAGAACCTGATCGGCACCTTCTGGTTCCAGCTCAACGAGATCAAGGCCGGAGGGTCGCGCCCGCACGGGTATGCGCCTTATCGGACAAAAAAAGTCGCTGTGCTCGGGGCTGGCATGATGGGGGCCGGCATTGCCTGTGTCTGCGCCCTGGCCGAGATCGAGGTGGTCCTCAAGGATATCGATCTGTCCGCCGCGGAGCAGGGCAAGGCCCGTTTGGCCGCGCTGCTGGACAAGCAAGTCGCCCGCGAGCAGATCACTGTGCAGCAACGTGAAATCACGCTGGCGCGGGTTCATACCACTGACAACGATGCGCAGCTATCCGGTTGCGATCTGATTATCGAGGCGGTGTTCGAGGATCGCGACCTGAAAGCCAAGGTGTCGGCGGCCGCCCATGCGGTAGCGGGGCCGGATGCGGTGATCGCCTCCAATACCTCGACGTTGCCAATCACCGGCCTAGCCGCTGCGATCGCCGATCCGGCGAAGTTCATCGGCCTGCATTTCTTCAGTCCGGTGGAAAAAATGCCCCTGGTGGAAATCGTCAGGGGCGCTCACACCAGCGATGCAACCCTGGCGCGTGGTTTCGATTTCGTCCTGCAACTCAACAAGACGCCGATTGTGGTCAAGGACAGTCGCGGTTTCTTCACGTCGCGGGTCTTTGGCACCTTTATCCATGAAGGCATCGCCATGCTTGGCGAAGGGGTGAGTGCGCCGATGATCGAGACCGAGGCCCGCAAGGCCGGGATGCCGGTCGGGCCTCTGGCGGTTTCCGACGAAGTTTCTCTCAGCTTGATCAGTCATATCCGTGCCGAAACCGCCAAGGACCTTCAAGCAGAAGGGAGAACACCGATTGAGCATCCGGCGTTCGCCGTGATTGACGTGTTGCTCAAGGAGTACCGGCGACCGGGCAAGGCTGCCGGAGCCGGTTTCTATGAATACCCGGCCGGTGGACAAAAACATCTGTGGCCGGAGCTCAAACGCCGTTTCGAGGATGCCGACAGGCAGATTCCGCCCCAGGATATCCGCGATCGCTTGCTGTTTATCCAAGCCCTGGAAACCGTGCGTTGCGTGGAGGAGGGCGTGCTCAGGTCGACGGCCGATGCCAATGTTGGCTCGATCTTCGGGATCGGCTTCGCGACCTGGACCGGCGGTGCGTTGCAATTCATCAACCAGTACGGCCTGCAGGACTTTGTCGCCCGGGCCCAGTACCTGGCCGAGCAATATGGCGAACGTTTCTCACCCCCGGCCCTGTTGCTGGAAAAAGCCGCTAGGCAGGCATGGTTCTGACAGCGGGGGGCTTGCCTTGCGGGGTGTTTCAAGGCAGGCTCTGGGGTGTGCAATATTCCCATCACCGTGTCAGGTATTTTTTATGTCCCTACGCATCTGCATCCTCGAAACCGATATCCTGCGCCCGGAGCTGGTCGATCAATATCAGGGTTACGGGCAGATGTTCCAACGGCTGTTTTCACAACAGCCGGTCGCGGCCGATTTCGTCGTGTACAACGTCGTGGAAGGGCAGTACCCGAGCGATGATGAGGTGTTCGACGCCTACTTGGTAACCGGTAGCAAGGCCGATTCCTTTGGGACCGATCCCTGGATTCAAACCCTCAAGAAGTATCTGCTGGAGCGCTACCAGCGTGGCGACAAGCTGTTGGGTATTTGCTTCGGCCACCAATTGCTGGCGCTGTTGCTGGGCGGCAAGACCGAACGGGCGACCCAGGGCTGGGGCGTCGGCACGCATCGCTACAAGCTCGCAGCCAAGGCTCCATGGATGAGCCCGGTAATGGAGGAACTGACCCTGCTGATCAGCCATCAGGACCAAGTCACCCAGCTACCCGAAAACGCTACGGTCATCGCCTCCAGCGACTTCTGCCCGTATGCCGCCTACCACATCAATGATCAGGTGCTGTGCTTCCAGGGCCATCCCGAATTCATCCACGATTATTCCCGGGCGCTGCTGGACCTGCGCCAGCAACACCTTGGCGAGCAGGTCTACAGCCAGGGCGTGGCGAGCCTGGAACAGGAACATCACGGCACCACCGTGGCCGAATGGATGATGCGTTTTGTCGCGCACAAACCCCAGGCCGAAACGACCCAGGGCTGAAGATTTTCATGTGGGAGCGAGCCTGCTCGCGATAGCGGAGGGTCAGTCGACAATAGTGGCGACTGATAAACTGCTATCGCGAGCAGGCTCGCTCCCACAGGGTTATGTGTACATGGTCGAATGGGGAGAGGCCCTACCTACAACCATCCCGACCGCTTGAAGCTGGCCCACAGCGCGGTGCATCCCACGGTAATCACTCCCAGCACCGTGAAATAGCCGTAGTGCCAACTCAGCTCCGGCATGTCCTGGAAGTTCATCCCGTAGATCCCGGCCACCGCCGTCGGAAACGCCAGGATCGCCGCCCATGCCGCGAACTTGCGCTGCACCACGCTCTGACGTGATGCTTCGAGCAGCACGCCGACTTCGATGGTCTGGCTGGCAATGTCCGCCAGCGTCGTCAGGTCCTCCATCTGTCGTGTGACGTGGATCTGCACATCGCGGAAGTACGGGCGCATGTTCTTGTCGATGAAAGGAAAGTTCAGCTTCTGCAATTCCTCGCTGATTTCCACCATGGGCGCTGCGTAGCGGCGCAGACGCAGTACGTCCCGACGCAAGCTGTGCAGTTTCTGGATGTCCCGTTCGTTCAAGGCGCTGCACAGCACATGGTGTTCCAGCTCATCGATCTCGTTATGAATGGCTTCACCCATGGGCTGATAGTTTTCAATCACGAAATCGAGGATGGCATAGAGTACGAAATCTTCCCCATGCTCCAGCAGGAGTGGTCGAGCCTCACAGCGTTGTCGGACATAAGCGTAGGAAGCCGAGTGTCCATTACGGGCAGTGATGATGTAGCCCTTGCCAGCGAAAATATGGGTTTCGATGAACTGCAGCTTGCCGTCCTTGCGTATCGGCGAATACGTGACAATGAACAGCGCATCGCCGAAGGTCTCGAGCTTGGGGCGGCTATGCTTCTCCATGGCATCTTCTATCGCCAGTTCGTGCAGGTTGAACTGACGCTGCAGATTGGTCAGCTCCTGGACACTGGGCTCTTCCAGGCCGATCCACACAAAGTGCCCTGGTTTTGCAGCCCAGGCGCTGCCCTCGTCGAGGGTGATATTGGTGATTTTCTTACCGGCGCTGTAGACCGCAGCAGCAACGACTCTACCCATGATGGTGATTCACTTCTTATTGGAAAATGGCAGTGGCAGGCACCGTGCAGCTTAGCGCGCCCTGTAGCTTGAGAGTCAGCAAAATCCGCTGAGTTCTCCCATGGAAGGCCCATCGTGGGGAGCGGCTGTGCTCAGCCCGCCTGCACTTGACTGTCCATCGCCGCGATGCTCGCCTGCATTTGCTCTCGGCACTGGGCGATGAGGCGGGGCATGTCGTCCAGGGTCAGTCCTTGCGTAGGAATCGCCGGCAGTGACCGTATGAGAATGTCACCGCTGTGCCAACGATTCAGGCGCATGTGCTTGATGTAGCGACTGACGCACACCGGAACAATCGGCACCCCGGCGTCGATCGCCATCTGAAAGGCGCCTTTCTTGAATGGCAGCAAATCCCCGCCAAGATTTCGGGTGCCTTCGGGGAACACCCAGATGGAGGTTTGTTCATGTTGCAACGTATGGGTCGTGGTCTGTATGGCGCGGCGCGCCTTGATTGCGTTGCTCCGGTCGATTAACACGTTGCCCGCCAGCCAGAACAACTGTCCGAACAGCGGTACCCACTTCAGGCTCTTCTTGCCGATGCACACCGTGCGGTGGGGCACAACGTTGCCGAACACGAACAGGTCATAGTTGGATTGGTGGTTGGCGATGATCACGCAACTCTGGGGTTTATCCCGCAGCGTATCGACATCGGCCATGACCCGTAGACCCAGAATCCACATGGCGGGCCGCGCATACAACCTTGCGCATAAACGGCTGTTGTCCGGGTTGAAGGGGCGGCACACCCCGAGGATCATACCCAGCACCCCTGCTACGAGAAAGTGCAGAGCCATCAACGACATACGCAGTACGAACAACATCTACAGGCCCGCCGGAACAAAAGGTGGGCCAGTGTACGAATGTGCACTGTTTTCGGCAATTGTCCCTATAGAGGGAGGAGATGGGCGATGTTCATGGGCATATTTCTACAGGCGGGAGAACAGCAGGCTAGAGCGATTGCCGGTTTTGTGGGAGCGAGCCTGCTCGCGATGGCGAAGGTACATTCAGTCATGATGTAGTTGATATACCGCATCGCGAGCAGGCTCGCTCCCACAGGAAGGCGTCCTTGATAAACGGGGATCAGCCCTGGTATTCCTGGTCCAGCAGAATCGCCGTGTCCAGCGCTTCCAGCAGTGCCTTGCGCACTTTCAGCTTGGTATTTTTATGCGCTTTCATGTTGATTTTCTGCAGTTGGCGCGCCGCTTCCAGCGCCGCATTCTGCAACTCTTGCGCCGACACCACCTTATCGAGGAAGCCCGCGTCCACGGCGCTCTGCGGGTTGAACATCTCGCCATTGATGACCGAGCGATGAAACGCGGATTTGCGCAAGCGATCACGGGCCAGCTCGATGCCGGCGTGATGCATGGTCATGCCGATCTGCACTTCATTCAGGCCAATGCTGAATGGCCCGTCCACGCCGATTCGGTAGTCTGCCGAGAGCAGCAGGAATGCGCCTTTCGCCACGGCGTGGCCTGGGCAAGCGACAACGACGGGGAAGGGGTGTGACAACAGGCGACGGGCGAGGGTCGAACCGGCGGTGACCAGGCCTACCGCCTCTTTGGGCCCGGCCGTCATCACCTTCAAATCATAACCACCCGACAAAATCCCCGGTTGCCCGGTGATGATCACGACCGCCCGATCCTCCGTCGCCTGATCCAATGCAGCGTTGAACGCGGCAATGACGTCCGGTGAGATGGCATTGACCTTGCCGTTGTTCAAGGTCAGGGTCGCGATACCGTCTTCGAGATGGTA
>Ga0182006_1001314_pt1 | contig 15266 bp, 10 predicted proteins | sample Sormic07211104_1_FD_123022 | JGI IMG/M metagenome (GOLD analysis project Ga0182006, IMG submission 123022) | Rhizosphere microbial communities from Sorghum bicolor, Mead, Nebraska, USA - 072115-104_1 MetaG | ecosystem: Host-associated > Plants > Roots > Rhizosphere | place: USA: Nebraska...
CAAAGTGCACTAGCCAACGCTGACGAAGAATTAAAACGAATTCGACCGCTCGCTGAAATGAATGCAGTGAGTAAACGCGAATTAGATGCGGCTGTAGCCAAAGAAAAAGCGGCACGTTCTAATTATTCGAGCATGCTGGCAAGTTTAAAAAACCAGCAGATTGAGCGAAGCTACGCTAATATAAAATCTCCCATTGACGGTGTCATCGGACTTTCGAACGCTAGATTAGGTGATTATATCACAAAAGTCGGTAATGCCTCAAAACTCAATACCGTTTCAAAACTCGAAAAAGTAAGAGTACAATTCACAGTCAGTGAATCTGATTATTTAAGATATCAAAAGCAGGTCAAAGCCGGAGAACGTATTACGGACCTACAACTCATACTTTCTGACGGAAGCACCCATCCGTACAAAGGAAGCTTGAACTTCTCAGACACTAAAATCGATCCCACTACAGGAACCGTAACTATAGAAGCCCAATTTCCAAATCCAGACGGTACTTTACGTTCTGGTCAATTTGCAAAAGTTCGTGTCTTACTCAGAACACAAAAAGATGCCATTGTCGTGCCACAAAAAGCGGTTACTGAAATTCAAGGGCTTTTTCAGGTTTCCGTTATTGATAACAAAAACACCATTCAAACCAGAATGGTCGAAGTGGGTCAGAAAATTGGTGTCGATTGGATTATTACCAAAGGTTTAAAAGCCAACGAAAAAGTTGCCATTATTGGCAATCAGTTTATTCAGCCTGGATCGACAGTTGTTCCAGTTCCCTATGTCGCAGATAAAGATAAAAAGCAGATTGCATCATCTCTAAACGACTAGGCTATGGATAATTTCTTTGTAAGACGACCAATCGTTGCCATCGTACTTTCGATATTTATTGTTCTTATCGGAGGACTTTCGATCTTGTCAACGCCAATTGCGCAGTATCCCGAAATCGCACCGCCATTAGTACAGGTTTCTACCAGTTATCGAGGTGCAAATGCCTTGAATGTTGAACAAGCCGTTGCAACGCCCATAGAACAAAAAGTAAATGGAGTCGAAAATATGCTTTACATGCAGTCGACTAATACTGGTGACGGAAGTATGACGCTATCTATCACTTTTGATATGGGTACAGATCTGGACAACGCGACGATGTTAACCCAAAATAGAGTTGCAGAAGCCACCAATAAACTCCCAAACGATGTAAAGACAACTGGAGTTACGACCAAAAAATCGTTATCAATGCCAATGTTGATTTTATCTTTGTATTCCCCCAACAAAACTTTCGACAATAACTTTTTGACCAATTACGCGAGCATCAATCTTGTAGATGCACTCGCCCGTATCAAAGGTGTGGGAGAAGTTACCCTTTACGGAGGAAGTAATTATGCAATGCGAATTTGGGTCAAACCCGATATAATGGCAAAGTACAACTTAACAGTTCCTGATATTATAAAATCAATTCAGGAACAAAACGCCATTGCGCCAGGAGGAAAATTTGGTGCTCCGCCAGCAACAGACAATAACGAATTCACCTATAACGTCATGCTTAAAGATCGTCTGGTGAATCCAGAGGATTTCGAAAACATCATTTTAAAATCAAACATTAGCAATCAACAAGTCCGACTTAAAGATATTGGAACTGTAACTTTAGGAACAGAAAGTTATGCCTCAGTCGCAAAATTAAATGGAAATCCCGCAGGAACTATCGGAATTAAGCAAATGCCAGGTTCAAACGCTCTTGAAGTTGCCGAAAATGTAAAAAACACTATCGAACAATTAAGCAAAAGATTTCCTCAAGATTTAAAATATGCTGTTTCATTAGACACGACTTTGGCCATTTCTGAAGGAATTAACGAAATTATGCACACTTTAGTTGAAGCTATTATACTGGTAATCATTGTGGTTTTTATCTTTCTCCAAAACTGGCGCGCGACTTTAATTCCGCTTTTAACTGTTCCTGTTTCATTAGTCGGAGTTTTTATGCTTTTCCCGTTACTCGGATTTTCGATAAATGTACTTTCCCTTTTAGGATTAGTACTCGCCATCGGAATTGTAGTCGATGATGCTATTGTGGTTGTAGAAGCTGTAATGCATCACATCGAACAAGGAATGTCACCCAGAGAAGCTACAAATCAAGCTATGCGCGAAGTTTCAGGTCCTGTAATTGCCATTGCTATTGTTTTAACTGCAGTATTTATTCCAGTTGCTTTGACACCAGGAATTACGGGAAGATTGTATCAGCAGTTTGCCATTACGATTGCTATTTCTGTGATTTTCTCTGCTTTAAGTGCATTAACCTTAAGTCCGGCTTTATGTTCTCTTTTATTAAAACCCAATCAGGAAGCAAAAGGATGGCTCGGCACATTCTTTAAATGGTTTAATGTAAAGTTTGGCGCTTTTACCAATAAATACACTGGTTTCTCTGGTTTTTTAATTAAAAAAACAGCCCGAAGTTTAATTTTTATCGGAATTGTCGTTGGAGTTATTATTCTATTGGGAGCAAAAATTCCAGGCGGCTTTGTTCCTGAAGAAGATCAAGGTTACATGTTTGTCAATATTGAACTTCCCGGCGCTTCTTCGCTAGAAAGAACCAGCAAAGTCATCGAAAAAGTAGAACATATTTTATCGAAAAATCAAGGTGTTGAATATTACACTTCTGTTGCTGGTTTTAGTTTAATCAAAAACTCAGTAGCAACAAATAACGGATTTTTCTTTGTGGCTTTGAAAGAATGGAAAGAACGGGAACAAGATGTTTTCCAGATTTTAAAAGAAGTAAACGGAAAAGTTGTTTTTGGAATTCCCGAAGCTACTGTTTTTGCTTTTGGGCCTCCGCCGATTACTGGAATTGGAAATGCAGCTGGATTCTCGATGATGCTGCAGGACAAAGAAGGGAATACGCCCCAGTATCTTTTCCAGAATGCACAGCAATTTATGGCCGAAGCTAAAAAACGACCCGAAATTGGAACCATCCGAACGACCTTTAATCCGAATGTGCCGCAGATTAGTCTCGATATCGACAGAGAAAAAGTATCAGAATTAAATCTTTCTTTATCCGATGTCAATCTAGCGATTGGCGCCAGCTTGGGAGGACAATACATCAACGAATTCAATAAATTCGGACGACAGTATATTGTTTTGCTTCAGGCAGATCCAAGTTTTACCGTTAATCCTGAGGACATTAATAAAATCTTTGTCCGAAGCCGTGATAATAAAATGATTCCGATTTCGAGTATTGCGACTATTAGAAAAGAAAGCGGTCCCGAATTTACGACTCGTTTTAATTTATACCGTGCTGCCGAAATTGGCGGAACACCTGCACCTGGATTTACTTCGGCGGAAGCCATGACTGCTTTACAGGAAACCGCTGCAAAAGTCCTCCCAGCAGGAATGGGTTATGAGTGGGCGAATATGAGTTATCAGGAAAAACAAGCTGAAGGAAAAGGGAACACTGTTTTTATCATGGCTCTGTTTTTCGTGTTTTTGATTCTCGCTGCACAATATGAAAGCTGGAAACTGCCTTTCAGCGTTTTACTCGGAACACCTTTTGCGGTTTTCGGTGCTTTTCTTGGCTTATATCTCTGTAGATTATTAAGTCCAGATTATGTGAATAATGTTTTTGCACAAATTGGACTCGTAATGCTGATTGGGCTCGCGGCCAAAAATGCCATTCTAATCGTAGAGTTTGCCAAAGAAGAATATGAAAAAGGAATGCCGGCTAAAGAAGCTGCCCTTTATGCCGCTAAATTACGTTTCCGACCAATTTTAATGACGGCTTTTGCTTTCATTTTAGGCGTTGTTCCGTTGTTAACGGCGAGCGGCGCTGGAGCACAAGCCAGAAAGGTAATGGGAATGACGGTTTTTAGCGGAATGCTTGTTGCCACCATTTTAGGTGTATGTTTGATTCCGGTTTTATTTGTATTTATTGAAACATTCGGAAAGAAAAAATCTGAGGAAATCGATGAACCTAAAAAGGAAGAAAAATGAAAAATCTAAAAATACTTTTAGCGTTATTTTTGATGGCTGTTTTTCCTTATGGATGTATGGTTGGACCAAAATATGTCAAACCCGAACAGCCTCAGGCAGATTCTTTCCGTTATGGGGATCAAAGCAGAGATACGACAAACTCTGTAAAAACTATAAAATGGTCATCGATATTTAACGATGATGTCTTAATTGGCCTGATCGAAAAAGGAATTCAAAACAATTACGATCTCAAAATTGCACTAGCACGTATAGAACAAGCAAGAGCCAATCTCGGAATCGCTAAAGCAGATTTATATCCGTCTTTTCAATATTCTGGTCAAGTGAATAGTGCCGAAACTATTATGCAGCCATCATCTGCATTGGCCAATATGTCTTGGGAATTGGATTTTTGGGGAAAATACCGTCATCAGAATAAAGCTTTGCAAAATGAACTTTTAGCCACTGATGAAGCCCGAAAAGTAATTCTCTCTGATATTGTGAGCAACATTGCCATTTCTTATTTTGAACTCCGTGATTATGACAATCAGTTGGAAATCACCATTCATACTTTAGAAACGAGACAAAAAGCATATGACATTATCAACGAACGTTTTATAAGCGGTTACGTTGCAGAATTAGACAAAGTACAAATTGAACAGCAGGTTGCCATTGCCGAAGCCAATATTCCCGCAATCAAACGACAAATTACAGCTTTGGAAAATTCAATTTCGATTTTGGTCGGGCAAGTTCCGCAGCCTATTCCGCGTGGAAAAACGAATAGCGAACTATTGATTTTGAATAATTTTCCAACTTCTGTTCCATCAGCTTTGTTAGAAAATCGACCAGATGTGAAACGTCAGGAATATTTATATAAAGCCGCTTATGAAAGAATCGGCGTTGCGCAGGCAATGCGCTACCCGTCATTCAACATTGCCGCAGTTGCAGGTTTTACCAGTATTGCGGTTGGAGATTTATTTAATGATGGTTCTTATTTCCAGAATGCGGGCGCTGGAGTTACAGGTCCCATTTTCAACTTCGGAAAAAACAAACGTCGTGTAGATGTTAATCGACAAATTGCGGAAGAAGTAAAATTCAATTTCCAAAAAACCTATTTAACCGCTATCTCGGAAGTAGAAAATTCACTTCAAAATGTGGAAATGTACAAAGAAGAATGGACAGCAAGAAACAGACAGGTCGTAGCAGCACAAAAAAACTATGATCTTTCAAACGCCAGATATTATAATGGCTATGTTTCATACTTAGAAGTTCTAGATGCACAACGATCGCTGTTTGAAGCACAATTAAGTCTCTCTCAATTAACCCAAAAACAATTAAGCTCTATGGTTCAATTGTATAAGGCATTGGGCGGAGGGTGGAATTAGTTTTTTTTAAGTTGCTAAGGTTCTGAGATGCTGAGGTTCTAAGTTTTTTTATATCAGGTTATCATTCCGTAAGAATGTTTCATTGGTAGAAAAAAAAATAACGATTGTCCGTATGTACGTTCGACAGGAAGGTTTGTGTTATTGGATTATAAAAAATCAAAATCAAACGTTCCTACGGAGCGTAAATAATCAATAATACATTTTTTTGCTACCGATGAAATGTTCCTAAGGAACAATCAAACATAGATAATAAAAAAGAGCAGTTTAAATTTTGAAACCAGTTTTCATTCCGTAGGAATGTTTCATCGGTAGAAAAACAACAAACGCACGTATAAACGTTCCGTAGGAACGTTTGGTGTTATTACATTATCAAAAATGAGGCAAATCAAACGTTCCTACAGAACGTAAAAATGATAACAATAATTTTTTGCTACCGATGAGATGTTCCTACGGAACAAGAAAAGCCATATATAATAAAAAAAAGAGAAGTTTAAATTTTGAAATGAGTTATCATTCCGTAGGAATGTTTCATTGGTAGAAAAAAAATAACGATCGACCGAGTTTACGTTCCAGAGGAACGTCTGGTATGGTTGGATTATAAAAATAACATCGATCAAATGTTCCGCTGGAACGTAAAATAATGATAACAATACAATTTTGCTGCCAATGAGATGTTCCAACGGAACAGGGAAAAATATTATATAACAAAAAGAGGGCTGTTTCAAATTGAAACAGCCCTCTTTTAAATCTTTGTACCTCTTTACCTTTGCTGCTTTGAACCTAAAATCTTAGATCCTCAGCAACTCAGAACCTTAGTTCCTTAATTAGCAAAACTCATTAAAAGCATCCTGCAAATTCTCAGCGATTAATTCAGCTGGACGACCTTCGATGTGGTGACGCTCTAACATGTGAACTAATTCTCCGTTTTTGAACAAAGCCATAGATGGCGATGATGGAGGAAAAGGAAACATATGTTGTCTTGCAGCATCAACAGCTTCTTTGTCAACACCAGCAAAAACTGTAATAAGGTGATCTGGTTTTTTAGCTCCTTCTAAACTCATTTTTGCTCCCGGACGTGCATTTCTTGCAGCGCACCCGCAAACAGAGTTTACAACAACTAAAGTGGTACCCTCAGCTTTGATAGCGTTATCTACAGCTTCAGCACTATGTAAATCTTGAAAACCAGCAGCTGTTAATTCAGCTTCCATAGGTTTTACCATTTCTTGTGGATACATATTCTTGTCTTTTAAATTTTACTTTTGAGTTGCAAAGTTACAAAGTTTACTCGCAACTACTTAATTTGAAGTATAAAGTTTTGTTATAGTTCCATATTAATTTTTTAGGCATAATCCGAACCTTCCACAAGTCAAAGCACCGTTTCTTTTATCTTTTTAGCAGGAAATTGATAATTATACTGTTTTAAGTGACTATTTCCTCTTCTTACCTTATTCGTTGTTGTTAATACAGTTGACTTTTTTTCTTCCGAAATTTCAATGGTAGAAAGATAACTTGTTAAGTACTTTTTGAGCAGTTGTATATTTTCGACTTCTATAGAGTAAATTGTTTTTTTACCGACATTTTTTATATCAACCAGACTTGCTTTTTTTAATTCTAACAAATGCTTAGAAATTGTCGATTGTGCCAGCGGAATTAATTCAACAATCTCACCACAAGTTCTATAGTTTCTTTTCCATAAAAGTGTCATAATCTGAATTCTCGTTGGATGTCCAAGTGCTTTGCAAATTCTTCCTACCTCTTCTGTCTCTATATCAAATTTTAAGCGTTTTGTAATTCCCATTTGCCATTAATTCATTATCGTAAATAACCGATTATATTAGGCAAATCTAAATGTTGCAGATTTTCGTTACCGCCTCAAAAAATTATTAAAATGAAAGAATAAGACATTTTTTTGGCTGTTAAATCAGATTAGTAAAATAAGCTATGTGGTTAAGATCGCACGCAGATTTAAGCAGATAAATGCAGATTTATTTAAGATTTAAGATAAATATAATGAATCTGCATGAAACAAAAACTAGCTGAATATCACTCGAAATAACGCTTTAATAAATGGCAGTTTTGGACATTTTAAAATCACTTGAAAATCTTCCAGCAGACTTGTTTCTTCATCTAGAAATTTAAAGATCAAAACAGGATTTCCATTTTTGAATAAAGAAGAAAAAATGGAACTCCCCAATTCATTATGACGATGCAGAATATCTAAAAGCAACAAATCATAAAACCAAAATCGGTTTTTTTTGTGAAAATAATTCATTTTGGGTGAAGAATCAGCTTGAAGAAAACTCACTAATTCTGAAGATTTTTTATCTGAATTTTTAAACGTGTAGCCCGTACTTGCTTTTGTCCATCCGCCGGCAGTACCAATGTTTAAAACTCGTTTGGTGTTTTTTTTCCAAAACGGATAACACGTCATCGGGATACTTCCCTGCTCCTTTTCGAGAACTTTATATTGATCAGCACCTAAATTCTTTAAGTAACTTTGGATTTCATTTTCGTATTCTTCTTTCGAAAGAAGATTTTCAGAAAACAAGGTATATTCAACTAAAGCTTCTGTTTTAGAAGTAGGCAAAACATACATAAATCTTGTATTTCCTTTTTGTTCTACCGAAAAATCCATAAAAGTTACTTCTTCTGGATTGAAGATATCTGTTTCAGTCTTTATAAACCAACCAACAAAATGCTGCTGCAAAACAGGATATTTAGTTTGACTTTCGGCGAAAGCCTTAGTATAAACGCTATTAAAAAGATAATAACAAGTATATCGACTTTCTTCTGTACCAACATAAACATGAGTTTCAAGTTCGTTGATATCGGTTACTTTTTCATTTAAAAAAGTAATATTGGAATGTTTTGAAATGGATTCAAAAACAAAATTATAAAAGTCAATTCCCCGAATTTGATTGTATTGATAAGGCTTCAACGCTAAATCGCGTTTAAAATTTTCATCAGCAAATAAAGCCAAATCCCATTTTTTAGAAATAACAGAATTCCAAACATTTTCGTTTTTATCCCAAAAACACCAAGTTCTGTCGTTGCTTTTCTTTGAATCGTGATCTAAAAGCAAAATCGATTTGTCTGAGAATTTTCCAGACACAACCATTTTGTAAACCGTCATCAAAGATGCAAGTCCAGTCCCAGTAAAAATATAATCGAAGTGTTTGATTTGCGAAGAATTCATTCTCAAAAATAAGAAATTTTATTCTTTCAGTTTTTCTAAAAGAATTTTAAAATCTTTTGGACTCAAATAGTTGTTGTACTGCGCAATGATTTCATTTTTTTCATTCAAAACACACAAAACCGGATATATAATTTGATTGTTCATTGTTCCGAGTTGTAAAGCCAGTTCATGAACGCCAACATTATTTCCGGAAGGTTTGTATTTAAAAGTGTGATTATTAAAAGTAATATCTCGTTTTTCGGCAGCATTGAAATCAATAAAATAAAAATCTGAGTTTAGTTTTTGAATGATTTCTTGATTTTTGAAAGTCGTTGCTTTCATTCTCTGGCAAAACTGGCACCAATCGGTATGAATGAAAACGATAATTTTTCTTTTTTGAATTTGCTGCAAACTATCTACTTCTTCAAAAGTCTGGCTCTTTAGTTGGCAGAATCCTGTTGAAGTTATTCCGATGCAGAAAATTAAGAGAAATAGCTTTTTCATTTGTGTTTTCAGTTTTTGCCACGAATTTCACGAATTAGCACGAATTGAATAGTAAATCTTCATCTAAAAATTAGCGGAAATTCGTGAAATTCGTGGCAAAAGAAAAATCCTTATAATCATTTTAATCTTTGCCCTCATAAATTTACCTCAAATTATATCGCAATCCAATGAACCCACGAATAGTCTGATTTTGACCATAAACATAAGTGGTATCAAAAGTCAATCCGTATGGATTATCTGGTGTAACCAAAACTTTTCCAGCCGAATCGTATTGTACATTTTTATCAAAAGGATCATTCGTTCTCGAAATCAAAAACGGATTATTCTGTTTTGGAGTAAAGTTCAGCAAATTTTTGACACCGCCGTAAACTTCAAAATCTTTCCATCCTGTATACGTAAATTGAATATTTTGAATGCTGTACCAAGGTGAATTCGGATTTCTTGGATCATATTCGTTCAACAATGGCAGTTTCATCGGACTGTAAACATTCCCAGTATAATCCAACAGTAAATTCCAAGGTTGTATTTTGTATGAAACACTCCAGGTTCCCGTAAATTTTTCGGTTAGAAAAGGTCGTTCTGAAATTCCATCTTGAACATTTTTATTATCTAAAACTGTTGCGCCCAGAATAAACTTTAATCCGTTTGTGAAATTTAAGTCGACATTCGTGCTGATTCCCTGACTTATCGCATAACCATCAATGTTGTCGTAAATAATTTTATTCGGATCTGTTTCGTAATCTGAAATAATTTTATTGCTGAATCTTGTATAAAAAGCCGTCGTTTCAATTCCCATAAAAGTTCCATTTCCAAAATTGATTTTCTGAATATAATTCAGATTGACGTTTACCGATTTCTCTGGTTTTAAATCATTTTGTATCACAACATCTCGCGAACCTGTCAGCGCGGCGTGATCTTCGGTAAATAAATTCACAACCCGAAATCCAGTTCCAGCATTTAATCTGAAAATCGTATTTTCATTTGCTCTGAAACGATAAGCAATTCTCGGCGTAAAAATCGAACCGTGAATCGAGTTATAGTCGTAACGCGCGCCAAGCAAAACCTGACTTTTAGGCGAAAATGTAATTTCGTCCTGAACAAAAATCCCTGGAAGCCACGTACTTTCGGCTTCTTTTGTTGCGGTTGTATTGTCGTCATAATAAGAATATCGATTCGCGATTCCGACAAGGAAGTCATTTCGACCGATTTTTTTATCCCAGGTCAATTGCAGAAAACCAATTTTTTGATTGGCGATATAAGAGGTTGTTCCGTAACGACTGTCTTGGTAATGAACATTTCCAGAGAACGAAAGCATCAATTTTTCTTCAAATGGTAATTGATACGTTCCAATTAATTCGGCTCTTTTGGTGTAAATACTTTCTCCGTAAATTTCATCGCCACCACGGTATTTTTTCTCCCAACGCACATCTCCACCCCAGCGGTCTTCATACATTCCGCGGGCAGCAATCGTAAAAAGGCGATTATGATTTCGCTGAAAACTCCATTTATTAAAAATCGAAATTCTTTCAGAAAGTGTCACATCAGTAAAATTGTCGTTGTCTTTATCAATAACCTGATCGTAATTAAAGTAATTAATTCCCAAAAGAGTTGTTGATTTTTTCGTCGGATTAAATTTCATTCCCAGATCAAGATTGCTTTCAAAATAAGAAGTTGTAAAATAATCCGCAGAAAATACAGGTGCATTTGTTGGGTTTTTAGTGATAATATTGATCAGGCCTCCAACCGCTTCACTTCCGTAAAGAGAAGAAGCGGGACCTTTTACGATTTCAATTCTTTCTACCAAAGAATTCGGAATTCCAGATAAACCGTAAACCGTCGAGAGACTGCTTACAATTGGCATTCCGTCAATCAGAACCAAAGTATACGGACCTTCGAGGCCATTGATATGAATATCTCCAGTGTTACAAACTCCGCAATTGAGCTGTGGTCGAACGCCATTTATATTTTGAAGCGCATCGTAAATACTCGCCGTTGGATTTTTTTTGAAGAAAGTAGGGGAATAAACCTCAACCGGAACGGCACTTTCTAAACGTTTTACAGCTTTTAAAGTTCCCGAAACAACAACTTCATTTAATTCGTTTTGGTCTTCATTTAATTCGAAATCAAGATTTAAGTTTTGATTTTCAATTATAGAAATCTTTTGAGTTATAGTTTTAAATCCACTCGAGGTTACTGCAATTTTATAAGAACCGGTCGGAACATTTTCTAATTTGTAAAAGCCAAGTGAATCTATCTGCGTTTTAAAATTTGTATTTACGAGTATCACATTAATTTCCTGAATCGTCGGAACATCTGTAATTACTTTTCCCGATATATTTTGTGAATAAAGGTTTTTAGTTGAAATTATTAATATTGCCAAAAATAAATATTTCATGGTTATAAAATTAAATTTAGACAAAACTAAAAATTAAATTTGACAAATAATTATTCTAATGAATAAATTTTTAAACTGATTTAATTCAATATGTTAGATTTATTTAAACACATAGAAATATGAATTTAAAGATTGAATAGCGTCCAGCTTTAGATGGATGAAAGCATGAGCGAAAATAAAGGGCTTAGCCAAACCTAAATTCGGCTAAAGCCCTTTCAATCCAATCTTCTTCCCCTAGCTGAAGCTAGGGGCTATTCAAAAAGTCAAGCAAACCCGACAGGTTTTCAAAACCTGTCGGGTTTAGAATTAAAAATCCTCATCAATAAGATCCTTATTAATCACTGCTCCTGCAAAAGATCCTGTAGAAACTGCAATTGCAACAGAGCGCATTTGTGTTGTACAATCGCCGCTCGCATAAATGCCGGAAATATTTGTTTTTTGCATAGCATCGACTTTTAATAATCCCTGTTCGTTTATCTCACAACCTAAATCGTTGGGTAAATGACAATGCTGTTCAAATGGCGGTCTTGCATAAATGGCTTTTACGGCAACTTTTCCCTGATTTTTGAAGATGATATTCTCGATATATCCATTTCTATGTTCGAAGGAATCTATTTCTTGCTCGAAAATCTGAACATTGTGCTGCTGTAATATTTGGGTTTGTTCAAAAGTCAGAGTCGATTTTCCATTGGTACATAATCTTAAATCTTTGGTCCAATTCGAAATCAATTTTGCAAAATCAAATGCTGTTTCGCCGTTTGCAATTATGGCTGTTTTTTCATTCTTCACTTCGTAGCCATGACAATACGGACAATGCAAAACCGAAATTCCCCAGCACTCTGCAAAACCATTAATCTTTGGAATTAAATCTTTAACACCAGTTGCGAATAAAACTTTTCTGGATGTGAAAATTTCACCTGATTCTGTTGAGATTTCAAAACCAGCTTCATTTTTGATTGCTTTTGTCGCAAGGCTATTATAAAAATGAACTGTTTTATAAAGTTCAACTTGTAATTTGGCTTTCGCCGAAATAACTGCGGGCTTCTCCCCGTCTTGTGTAATAAAATTATGCGAATGCGGCGTTTGTCTGTTACAAGGCAGACCGCTGTCGATTACTAAAACCTGGCGAAGGGAACGTCCTAAGCTCATGGCAGCAGATAATCCGCTATAGCTTCCGCCAATAATAATCACGTCAAAAGTCTTCTGTTCCATAATTATAATTTTAATGATTTTGTTTTCTGTGTAATTTATAATTAATCAAATGCCCGATAATCATACCGATTCCTCCAAAATAAATGAGATCCAGATGAATTTCTAAAAAGAGTTCACTCAAAATACTAATCCAAATTAAGCTCATAGAAACAATCAGAATTGACGAAACTAAAAGACTCGATTTTTTCGTAATTTTGAGAATTGCAAATAAACCGATCGAAGCAAATACTAAATCGAGAAATGGATTATGACTTAAGCCTAATGGCAAAATTGTTAGAAGAGGAAAAATCAAACAATGAACCAGGCAGATATTCGCACTTGAAATTCCTAAAATATCGTAAAAGGATGAGGTAGTTTTCTTCATTTCTTGTAATTTTGCTTAATGCAATTTTGTTGCAAATATACAATTTTAATTCAATTGCAACATTGTTGCGTTTAATTTTTTAATTCATTACAAAATGAAAACTACACGTAATACCACAGCAAAATCAGCTGTATTAGAGGTTTTTGAGAAATCAAAAACGGCATTATCGCATGCTGAAATTCAAAAACAATTGAATGATGTGTGTGATCGAGTTACTATTTACAGGATTTTAGACCGCTTGGTAAACGATGATATTGTTCATAAAATTTCGAATCTTGACGGAACAGTAAAATATGCAAAATGCAATCATTCTCACCAACGTGTACACATACACAATCATGCTCATTTTAGCTGTGAGAATTGTCACGAAATAACTTGTTTGGAGAATGTGAAGCCGAGTTATATAATGCCGCATAATTATAAAGTCAACGAGATCAATTTCACCTTATCAGGATTATGTCCAAAATGTTTAAATTCTAACATTTAACATTTAGACTCGTCTAAAAATATTGTTTCGCGAATGTAATTTTTCTATATATTTGTGAAAACAATACTTTTACAATGACTAAATCTTTAGAAGAAGTAAACGAATCGGTTGCTACACAACATAAAAAAACTGGTTTCAGGAAAATATTAGCTTTTTTGGGCCCAGCCTATTTAGTGAGCGTTGGTTATATGGATCCGGGAAACTGGGCTACAGACATTGCCGGCGGAAGCCAGTTTGGTTATACTTTGGTATGGGTTTTATTGATGAGTAACTTAATGGCTTTGCTTTTGCAGAGTTTAAGTGCACGTCTTGGAATCGTAACGCAGCGTGATTTGGCTCAGGCTTCGAGAGAAACTTATTCCAAATACATCAACTACATTTTATATTTTCTGGCCGAAATTGCTATTGCTGCCTGCGATTTGGCAGAGGTTCTCGGAATGGCAATCGGAATTAATCTTCTTTTCGGAATTCCGTTGCTGGAAGCAGTTTTAATTACGGTTCTAGACACATTTTTACTACTTTTCCTGATCAACAAAGGAATTCGCAAAATGGAAGCCTTCATTATAGCTTTGGTAGCGATAATTGGATTTTCTTTTATTTTCGAAATGATTTTTGCAGAACCAGAAATGGGTAAAGTTTTGCAGGGGCTTATTCCGTCAATTCCAAATTCGGCTGCTTTGTATATTGCAATCGGAATTATTGGAGCGACTGTAATGCCGCACAATCTGTATCTACACTCTTCTTTGGTACAAACCAGAAAGTTTGATCGCACTCCTGCGGGAATCAAACAAGCTTTGAAATACAATTTAATAGATTCTACGATTGCTTTAAACCTTGCCTTTTTTGTAAATGCCGCAATCTTGATTCTAGCTGCCGCAACTTTTCATAGAAACGGAATGTTTGAAGTTGCCGAAATTCAAGATGCGCATCAATTTCTTGAACCTTTGCTCGGAACCAAATGGGCGCCAATTTTATTTGCAGTTGCACTTATTGCTGCAGGACAAAGTTCTACAGTAACCGGAACTCTTGCCGGGCAAATTGTAATGGAAGGTTATCTGCATTTCAGAATTCAACCGTGGGTTCGTCGTATTATTACCCGTTTAATTGCTATCATTCCTGCTGTAATCGTGATTCTAATTTATGGCGAAAGTGTGACGGGAAAACTTTTGATTTTAAGCCAGGTTATTCTAAGTCTGCAATTGGGATTTGCAATTATTCCGTTAATCCATTTTGTGAGTGACAAATCAAAAATGAATGGTTTTCATATATCGAAACTTACTCAGGTTGTTTCTTGGATCATTGCGACTATAATTGTTTCTTTAAACGCAAAATTGGTTTATGACGAAATCACGTCGTGGCTTGCAAGTTCAAATCATCCAATAATTCTTTGGCTTACTGTAGTTCCGTTAGCCTTCGCTTTTTCAGCTTTATTATTATATATCATTTTCAAACCTTTTATTGCCAAAGCAAAAAACAAAACAGTAAATCATTCTCCTCATAATCTCAAACTGCATTTTTCTCCAAGAGAAAGTCAAAATATTAAACACATAGCTGTTTCTGTAGATTTTTCTCATGCAGATGAAGCCGCATTAAACAAAGCCTTCGAATTGGGCGGCATTGACACTGAATATACCCTCATTCACATTGTAGAAACGGTTGGCGCATTAATGTACGGCGTTCACGTTCACGATCATGAGACAACAATTGATGAGAAATTATTACTAGAATATCAGGAAATGCTTTCGCAGAAGGGTTTCAAGATCAAAACTGAACTTGGTTTCGGAAAACCAAACAAA
>Ga0182006_1001317_pt1 | contig 15237 bp, 14 predicted proteins | sample Sormic07211104_1_FD_123022 | JGI IMG/M metagenome (GOLD analysis project Ga0182006, IMG submission 123022) | Rhizosphere microbial communities from Sorghum bicolor, Mead, Nebraska, USA - 072115-104_1 MetaG | ecosystem: Host-associated > Plants > Roots > Rhizosphere | place: USA: Nebraska...
AATCGGGTTTATTTAACTTGGGTCGGCGCACTGAAAGCAAGCCGTTGTTTATAAACCTGACAGAAGCGAACACGAACCCGATTATTTCCAATCGGGTGAAGTAAAGCGGATGGCAGGGCTACAGTACCCATGAAACGCTGAACTTTCATTTCCTAAAAAAGAAAAAATATTAATAATGATTAAGAAACGGCTGATTCCATTGTTTTGGCAATTTCAGCCCCGCTTTTGGTGCGAGTTCCGATGAAGAATCGGAAGCTCTCCCCGACAATCGGGTTTATTTAACTTGGGTCGGCGCACTGAAAGCAAGCCGTTGTTTATAAACCTGACAGAAGCGAACACGAACCCGATTTTTTCATCGGGTGAAGTAAAGCGGATGGCAGGGCTACAGTACCCATGAAACGCTGAACTTCCATTTCCTAAAAAAGAAAAAACATTAATAATGACTAGAAGCGCCTGGTTCTGCTCTTTTGGCAATTTCAGCCCCGCTTTTGGTGCGGGTTCAGATGAAGGGTCGGAAGCTCTCCCCGACAACTGGGTTTACTTGACTTGGGTCGGCGCACTGACAGCTAGCCGTTGTTTATAAACCTGACAGAAGCGAACACGAACCCGGTTTTTTCAATCGGGTGAAGTAAAGCGGATGGCAGGGCTACAGTACCCATGAAACACTGAACTTCCATTTCCTAAAAAAGAAAAACCATTAATAATGATTAAGAAACGGCTGGTTCTGCTCTTTTGGCAACTTCAACCCCGCTTTTATAGACAAACCTTGCTAACTAGACCTGATAATAGCGTAAAACCCACAGGCGAGAAACGAGTGATGGCTCAGTGTAGGGTGAATATATTTAAACCAGTTCTTTACAGATGCTTTTGATCAGCCCTGGCCCCTCATATATAAAACCGGTATACAATTGAACCAAACATGCACCAGCATCTAATTTCTCTTTGGCATCTTTTGCCGAATGAATACCGCCTACCCCAATAATTGGAAATGCTTTGTTCGATTTCTCCGAAAGGTAGCGAATTACTTCAGTGGAGCGTTCTTTAACAGGTTTACCGCTTAAACCACCGGTTTGCGTAGTCAAGTCTTTCTCTGTAGCCAAATTTTCCCTGCTAATGGTTGTATTGGTGGCAATAATACCAGCAATCTTGGTTTCTGCAACAATCTCGATGATATCGTCCAATTGCGCATCAGTTAAATCAGGAGCAATCTTCAATAAAATCGGACGTGAAATATCGTTTTTACGGTTGCGTTGCTGTAAGGTATTAAGGATTTTTTTTAACGGTTCTTTTTCCTGCAGCTCGCGTAAACCCGGGGTATTGGGCGAGCTTACATTCACCACAAAATAATCGACCACATCAAAAAGACGGTCGAAACATTTAATATAGTCGTTTACTGCATCTTCATTTGGGGTAGCCTTGTTTTTACCGATGTTTCCACCAACTACAATATCAGGATGTTTATCTTTTAGCAAGCGCAAACGCTCGGCCATTACGTCTACCCCTTTATTGTTAAAGCCCATCCGGTTAATTAAGGCTTCATCATTAGGTAAACGGAACATCCGGGGTTTATCATTGCCAGGCTGAGGCATTGGCGTTACCGTACCCACTTCAATAAATCCGAAACCTAAATTGCTGAGTGGCTCCACATATTCGCCATTTTTATCAAATCCAGCAGCCAAGCCAACAGGATTTCTGAATTTTATGCCAAAAACCTCGCGTTCTAAACCTTTAATGTGTACATCAAAGCTGCTACGGATAATGGTTTTACCTAGTGGAAATTTATCATTAAACCATTTTAACCGCTTAACTACAAAATAATGTACGTTTTCAGGGTCAAATTTGAAGAATATTGGTTTAATAAGGCGATACATGCCACGAAGATAAGAACTTAATACTAATTATGAAAAAAGGTTAATTGGTTCATTAGTTCAATAGCCATTCGTTCATTAGTCTAAGTGTCCAAATCCATCCTTGATCCTAACATTGGTTTATGGTTCATGGTCAATGGTTTATGGCCAAGATCGATAACCTATCAAGCTTGTTGACCATGAACCATCAACCCTAGACAATCTGTCGCCCACCAATGATCAATGAACTAATGACTAATGAACCAACTTCTCTAATATGCCGCCGTAAACTGCTCCTGGTGATGTGCATTATTTTCCAGCTCATCAGCAATAACTATCGCTAAATCTTCTACCGATAAAATAGAACGCCCTTCTTCATTAAAAACCGGACTTGTTTTACCCAAGCGGTATTTCCCTACGGCCGGTAGTGATGCCCTGGTGCATTTCAATAGCCGGACTAAAAAACAACCAGTCTAATTCTTTCTCCTGTTTTAGCGTATTAAAATAATCTCTTACTGCTGTTGCACCTGGCTTGTATTCGGCAGGGAAGTTCGGTCCATCTACAATTTGGTGACCATCAATCTGCAAAGTACCTGCACCACCAATAAAAATGTAACGTTTAACGCCCGATGCTTTTACTGCAGCCTGAATAGCCTCTGCGCCCTGTACCGTATCGTTGTATAAATTCGGATTAGTCCAACCCGCGTTAAAAGCACTCACCACAGCATCGGCACCTTTTAAAGCCGCTGCTAATTTTTCAGTATCCAAAACATCGACTGCGATCTTACTTACCTGATCATCGTTATTTTCAATTTTAGCGGTATCGCGTGCAATGGCAATTACTTCATTTCCACGACTTACCAATTCATTTAAAATGGCTTTGCCTACAAATCCAGAGGCTCCAATTAATGCTACTTTCATGTTATTTAATTTTTAAAATTTATTAATCTAGTTTAAATTGTAATGTTTTTTATTACAGTTATGTTCAAAATTTTTTATTTAAAACCTGCACTAAAATCTTGTAATGTTTTAGCTGAAAGATTCTTCACTAAAGCGGTTTCGGCTTCATCGTATAAATCGTTTAAATGTTTGGTAATCTGCCTCCCTACCGGGCAATCGGGATTAGGCTTATTTTTACTTTCACCCAACAGGCTTTTTTGTTTAACTGCCCTATACACATCGCCCAAATTAATATCGGCAGGATTTTTTGCCAATGTAGAGCCTCCACCCTTTCCTTCCTTACTTTGAACAAAACCATACTTATGTAAATTGGCAAGCTCTTTTCTTACCAAAACAGGATTGCAGTTAATACTTCCCGCAATGTATTCCGAATTTAATAGCTGTCCCTTCACCTGATCGAGGAGCGTAAGAATGTGAAGCGATATAGAAAAATGACTGCTATTCATACTGTAACTATTTTTATTACAGAACAAAGATATGATAATTTTTATACATCATAAAAATTTAACATCATTTAACCCTGTACTGACAATTGTATCGCATTACCGTTTTATAGTTTAATAAAATCTGATGAAATTGAGCAGGGTAAGCGTTATATCGGGCATCAACTTAAAACGGTAATAATTATTAAACAGGCACTTAAAAGCTTTTGTTTTTATAAAAATTGATTTTTAATATTGCCGCTATCCTAATGAGCCAGTATTGCTTTCCTAAAACCAATTAATGTTGTTGGCTTATCCTATTTGACTTTCCAGCTAAAAAAAGCCTTTAAATTTCGTACTTTTGCAGCCGAAATGATTTCAATAAATAATTTAACCTTCCTGATTGGCTCAAGGGCCTTGTACGATGACGCGAACTGGCACATTAAACCTGGCGACAGAGCTGGTTTAATCGGCGCCAATGGAACAGGAAAATCAACACTTTTAAAAATAATTGTAGGCGAATATGCACCGAGTTCAGGTACTGTTTCCATGTCGAAAGACCTGAAAATTGGCTACCTCAACCAGGATTTACTTTCTTACGATTCGCACCATAGCATATTGCATGTGGCCATGGAGGCTTTCGAGCGCCAAAACCAATTGCATGATGAGATTGAGGAACTGCTTAAAAAGATCGAAACGGATTATAGCGAAGAAGTTTTATTTAAGTTAAGTGATAAACAGCAAGAATTTGAAGCTTTAGATGGCTACAACATCGAATACCGGGCAAATGAAATTTTGGCTGGTTTAGGTTTCAGTACAGCAGATCAATTGCGCCCGTTAAATACCTTCTCAGGGGGTTGGCGCATGCGGGTAATGCTGGCCAAAATATTATTACAAACGCCTGATATCCTATTGCTGGATGAGCCTACCAACCACATGGATTTACCTTCCATTAAATGGTTAGAAAATTATTTAATGGGTTTTGAAGGTGCCATTGTGATTGTATCTCACGATAGGTATTTCCTGGATAAGATTGTAAACCGTACGGTAGAATCGCGTAAAGGTAAGTTAACCGTATACGCGGGTAATTACAGCTTCTATGTGGAAGAAAAAGCCTTACGTGGCGAAATCCAGAAGGGTGAATTTAAAAACCAGCAGGCTAAAATTAAACAGGAAGAACGTTTAATTGAGCGTTTTAAAGCGAAAGCGAGCAAGGCTAAAATGGCACAATCGCGCATGAAAGCTTTAGATAAGATGGAGCGTATTGATGATGTAGATGATGATAACCCGACCGTAAATTTCGCTTTCAAATTTTCTAAACCATCGGGCAGGCACGTGGTGCGCATAGAACACGCCAATAAAAGCTATCCAAATGTGCACATTTTAGATGATGCTGAAGGTGTGATTGAAAAAGGTGATAAAATTGCCCTGATCGGTGCAAACGGTAAGGGTAAATCTACTTTATTGAGAATGATTGCCGGAGCTGAAAAATTTGAAGGTTTTTGCGAAACGGGTCATAATGTGACCACTACTTTCTTTGCGCAGCACCAATTAGAATCGCTTCATTTAGAAAATTCGATTTTAGAAGAATTACAGGCATTTGCGCCAAAACATAGCGATACCGAACTGCGTAGTATCTTAGGTTGTTTCCTTTTTACGGGAGATGATGTTTTCAAAAAAATCAAAGTGCTTTCGGGAGGGGAAAAATCGCGTGTGGCCCTGGCTAAATCGTTAACAACTGATTCTAATTTCCTGATTCTGGATGAGCCTACCAACCACCTGGACATCCAATCGGTTAATATCCTGATTCAGGCATTACAACAGTTTGAAGGTACTTTTATTGCAGTATCTCACGATAGGTACTTCTTAGATAACGTGGCCAACAAAATCTGGTTTATCGAAGGTGGAAAAATTAAACAATACCCTGGTACTTATGCCGAATATGAAGAATGGAACAGCAAAAGAATAATTCCCGCAGCTAAACCTATTCCGGTTAAAATGCCTGAGAAAAAAGAACAGCCAAAAGTTGTTACGCCAAATACAGCCAACCAATTAAAAAAGCTGAACGACGAACTGCAAAAAACAGAAAAACTGATCACCGAACTGGAGCAGCAGGTTAAAGATATTGAAGCAGAACTGGCTGATGAGCATGTTTACGCCAACGCCGATAAATTAGCAGAAGCCAATAAACGTTATTTAGCAACAAAACAGGAGTTAGATGCTAGCCAAAATAAATGGGAAAGTTTAGCAGCTGAGATTATGGAGCTGGAGGGTTAGTTTTAGCCCCTATTAAAGCATATTAAGGCCACAGAGAATGCTGTGGCTTTTTTTGTGGCCACGGAAGCGCAGAAACACGGAAACAAATCAAAGCGTGTCACCCCGAACCGAGCCTTAGCGAGCTCGCCGGAGGTAATTTATTTCAGGGTCTCTTAATGTGCAGCCAGACGTTACCATCTGGCTTTGTTTATGAATTCATCATTTAGTGTCAGATAGTAATATCTAACACCACGGATAAGATTCCCGCCTGCGTGGGAATGACGATCGTACTAATAGAATCTTAGATGTTAAGCTTGACGGGGCACGGGAACCTTCCGTGTCAATCCTTGCATCCGTGGCCAAACTTAAAGATGCGTTTTGCCACTTCCCGATAAAACTTTACTTTTAGCCATGCAGAAAATATTAATTCCGGTTTTATTTTTCATCTCCAGCCTCGCCTTTGCGCAAAATGATAAAACGTTTATCAACGGGAATAAAATTTACCTTCCAAATATTAAAACTGTACTTTGCTATAATAGCAATAAAGAGCAGAGTTTACCTGTAATTATGCTCAATTCGTCAGAAACGATAACTTTTTCGTTCGACGATTTACTTGCAGGTACCCAAAACTACTGGTACACCATAGAGCACTGCACCGCAGAATGGGAAACTTCTAAAATTTCGAGTATAGATTATTTAGGAAGCTTTAATGATGACCGCATCATCAATTACCGCTATTCCTCTAACACCACAAGAAAATACACCCATTACGAAATCAGTTTACCCAATACCCAAATCCAGCCAAAAATCGGGGGCAACTACGTGTTAAAAGTTTATTTAGATGGCGATAAAAACAAACCTGTTATTTCGCAACGTTTCTACGTCCTCGATAGTCAGGTTGCTGTAGCGGCAGAAGTAACCAATTCCATGCAGGTGGAAAACAGGAACTACAAACAAAAAATCAATTTCACCATTAACCATGCTTTCCCAATCCCCAACCCTTATCAGGATATAAAAGCAGTAGTGATGCAAAACTTCAATGCCAATACTATCCAGGTTAACACTAAACCTTCCTTTGTAAGACCAAACCAGTTGGTTTATAACGACCTCAATACGAATGATTTTTGGGGCGACAACGAGTTTAGAAAATTTGATACAAGGAGTTTGCGTTACAAAGCTGATAATGTTAAAGATATTTATCGCGATAATCAATCCGTAAACGTGATGCTTTTTCAGGATGCACCCAGAACAGTTGGTGCATTTGCCAACCAGTACGATGAAAACGGAAACTTTTTTATCCGCAATACCGACGGGCGCGACGATAAAACAGAAGCAGAGTACATGAGTGTTTTATTTACATTAAATGCTCCGGCACCCAGCTCCAATGGCGATGCTTATGTTGTTGGCCGGTTTAATAATTATACCACGAGCAATGAAAACAAACTGCTCTATGATGCCAACAGGAAACAGTTTTACGGTAACGTTATACTTAAACAGGGCTTATACGATTATGAGTTTGCCTGGTTTAATAATGACACCAGGGTAATGGAAACCAAACCCTTTGAAGGTTCATTCTTCCAGACCGAAAACAGCTACCAGATCTTTGTTTATTATCGCCGCCCCGGAGCGCGATGGGATACATTGATTGGTTATACCAACCTGAGTAACAAGGTTTCAGACAGACGGTAGCCGCTAGAATTAAGCACTTCAATTAATTGTCAACTTGACTTTTAATATAACAATACTTACCTTTATTGTTACATAAATTTTCTTTGTTTTAAATGTGGTTATTTACTTTAGTATTTCAGAAAGCAACCAGATAAACACCTAGAAAATAAGTGTATCTAACCAAAAATTATGTTTAAAAAGTTAATTGCCGTAGCATTAATCGCCTATCCTTGTGCGCAGATTTCAGCACAAACTTCTAGTGACTCGTACACACAATCCATTAATGGAACAAAATTAAAATTCGATATGCAGGCTATCCCGGCAGGCAAATTTAAGATGGGAAGTAAAACAGGTAAACCTGACGAACAACCCGTTCACGAGGTTAAACTCGATGCTTTCTGGATCGGAAAACACGAAGTAACCTGGGATATTTTCGAACCTTTCCTTTATCGCGATTACGAAAAACAAGCCAGCATAAGTGCTATTCCAGCCGAGGTAGATGCGGTAACCAGACCTACAAAACCTTATTTCGATATGACTTTTGGTATGGGTAAGGAACACCAGCCAGCGGTAGCAATGACGCAATACAATGCCATCCAATTCTGCAAATGGCTTTATGTGCGTACAGGCATTTTCTACCGTTTACCAACAGAAGCAGAATGGGAATATGCCTGTAAAGCAGGCACGGAAACCAATTATTCTTTTGGCAATGATGCAGCTAAACTAGGAGATTATGCCTGGTATAAAGACAATAGCGACAATAAAACCCATCAGGTAGGGCAAAAAAAACCAAATACATGGGGATTATTTGACATGTACGGAAACGTTAGCGAATGGACTTACGACCAATATATCGCTGATTTCTATAGTCAAAGCAAGGATAAAACTGTGGAAAATCCTGTGGCAGTGCCCGAAAAACTCTACCCAAATGTAGTTCGCGGTGGCTCTTATGACGAAACGCCAAACAACCTGACCTCAACAGCCAGATTGGCATCAGATCCATCTTGGAAACAATTAGATCCACAGATTCCGAAAAGCAATTGGTGGTTCCCCGAAGCGCCATTTGTGGGGATGCGCCTGGTACGCCCGGTAAAAACGCCATCAAAAGCTGAAATTGATGCTTATTACAATAAACAACCTATAAAAGACTTTTAACCTACACTATCTAACCAAAATAAAAACTAAACACATGAAAAAACCAATCAACCAACAAGATCGTCGCGATTTTTTAAAAGCGACCGCAATGCTCGCAGGTGGTGCAATGTTAAGCAGTATCCCATTGGCCGGAGCTTATGCTTCGGGCTCTGACACCATAAAAATTGCCTTAATTGGCTGTGGCGACCGCGGTACAGGCGCCGCTTTCCAGGCCTTGAGCACTAAATTCAATATTAAATTGGTCGCTATGGCCGATGCTTTTCAGGATCGCCTGGACAGCAGTTACCAATCATTAAGCGGAAAATTTGCAGCAAAGATGGATGTTCCAAAAGAACGCCAGTTTGTAGGTTTCGATGCTTATTTAAAAGCCATCCCATTAGCTGATGTAGTGCTATTAACCACGCCTCCGGGCTTCCGCCCGATCCATTTCGAAGAAGCGGTTAAACAGAATAAACAGGTTTTCATGGAAAAACCTGTTGCTGTAGATGCACCGGGCATTAGAAAGGTATTGGCCGCAGCCGAAGAAGCTAAAAAGAAAAAATTAAATGTGGTAGTCGGTTTACAGCGCCGTTACCAGACCAACTATCGCGAGTCGATGAAACGCATTAACGATGGCGCCATTGGCGATATCATGTCGGGCCAGGTATACTGGAACAGTGGTGGCGTTTGGGTACGTCCGCGAAAAGCAAACCAAACCGAAATGGAATACCAAATGAGAAACTGGTATTATTTCAACTGGTTATGTGGCGATCATATTGTTGAGCAACATGTACACAATATCGATATTGCCAACTGGATAAAAAACGGACATCCGGTTTCGGTACAGGGAACAGGTAGCCGTGCCTGGAGAACAGGAAAAGATTATGGAGAGATTTACGATAACCACTCCATCGAATTAACTTATGCAGATGGTGCGGTAATTAATAGCCAGTGCCGACATTTCGAAGGGATCAGTAACCGTGTGGATGAATCTTTTCAAGGTACAAAAGGCAAGATTTATCTTTCAGGCAGCAATCAGGCCATTATGAAAGATTACAGTGGCAAAGAGTTATATAACCATAACACCAAAGGAAACGCTAATCCTTACCAAACAGAACACGACGAACTGTTCGATGCGGTTTCTAAGGGAGAATATAGGTTCAGTAATGTAGACTATGCTGCAACCAGTACATTCTCTGCAATTATCGGTCGTTATGCTACTTACTCTGGTCAAACCATTAAATGGGATGAGGCTTTAGCTTCGAACATCAGTTTAATGCCGGAGCGTTTTGCATGGGATGCGAACCCAAGGTTAATGCCTGATGAAAAAGGACTATACCCTATCGCCATTCCTGGACAAGCAAAGGTGATCTAAAACTAAACTGATGCGTTATAGGTTTTTGCTTTTCCTTTTACCACTGATTTTTGCTTTCTACTTAAAAAAAGAAGTGAAGCAATATAAAATCAATGGTTATGCACAGGGAACCGATTATGCTATAATGTACTATGCTACCGATAGTTTAGCCACTAAGGCAAGCATAGATAGTTTATTAAACGAAATTGATTTATCGATGTCGCTTTACAAAAAGGGATCATTGATAAATCAATTTAATGTTGCCAAAAAGGAAATCAAAACCGACCGATTTATAAATGATGTGCTCAAAAGGAGTTTCGAGATCAATCGGGATACAAAAGGTGTTTTCGATATTACGGTTGCGCCATTGGTACAAGCCTGGGGTTTTGGGCCAAAAGAGGCTAAAAACGAGCCCGATCCAGCAGTCATTAAATCGATACTCGCCTGTGTGGGCATGAAAAACCTAAAATTAAAGAATGGTTTATTAAGCAAACTAAAGCCTTGCGTACAAATCGATTTAAACGGAATTGGCCAAGGTTACAGCGTTGATTTAATTGCCGCTTATCTCGAAAAAAAAGGAATTAAACAGTACGTGGCCGAACTGGGGGGCGAAATCCGTATTTCAGGACCTAAACCCAATGGCGAAACCATGAAAATCGGTATTGAAGGTCCGGATAAGGATGGAACACCGGTAATCAGGCATATCGCCGCCATCAATTCAGGAGCAATTACCACCTCTGGTAACTACCGGAAATTCCACCAGAGCGGAAAGAAAAAGATTTCACACCTGATCGACCCCAAAACAGGTTATCCGCTGGATAATGAGATGATCAGCGTAACAGTGTATGCTAATGATGCCATTACAGCCGATGGCTATGACAATGCCTTAATGGCGATGCACCTTAAAGATGCCATTGCCTTTGTAGAAAGCAGAAAAAACCTCGAAGCTTATTTTGTATACCATCAAAAAGATGGCAAAGTGGCCGATACCTTAACTACGGGGTTTAAAAGATTAATTACACAAAATACCTATCGTTTAAAAACAAGCCGATGAAAAGAAGTGAATTTATAAGAAACAGCTTATTAACTGCTGGTGCAATAACTACAGGAGCCGGAATTACCAACACCTTTGCAGCTGAAAAGCATAATACGTTAAGTGATAAGGTTTTTAATATGGATTATGCCCCACACCAGGGCATGTTCGAAAACCATGCAGGCAAAAGTTTTTTAGATCAGATCCAATTTATGTACGATAAAGGTTTCCGTGCTATCGAAGATAATGGCTACCTAAACCGATCATTAGAAGAACAGGAAAAAATTGGTAACCTGCTGGCGAAACTGGGTATGCGCATGGGCGTTTTTGTGGTAGATGGTGGCGATAACTGGAAAACCTCTTTAACCACTGGCAAAAAGGAATTTAAAGACAAATTTGTAGAAACCTGCAAAAAATCGGTTGAAGCCGCAAAACGTTGCAATGCAAAATGGCTTACCGTTGTACCCGGGTTTTATGAGCGCAACCTGCCTTATGGCAATCAATTTGCCAATGTAATCGATGCTATGCGTGCCGGAGCCGAAATTTTCGAACCCCATGGTTTGATTATGGTTTTGGAAACCCTGAGCGATACCCCGGAACTTTTCCTTCAAAAAACAAACGAAACCTATGCCGTTTGCAAAGCAGTTAAAAGTCCTTCGTGTAAAATCCTGTACGATATTTACCACATGCAACGTACCGAAGGCGACCTGATTAAAACCATCGACCGTTGCTGGGATGAAATTGCCTATATTCAGATTGGCGATAACCCAGGCCGGAAAGAACCTACAACAGGAGAAATCAATTATAAAAACCTATTCAAACACTTGCATAAAAAAGGTTATAAAGGGGTAATGGGTATGGAGCATGGCAATTCGAAAGGCGGAAAAGAGGGTGAACTGGCTGTTATTTCTGCTTACAGGGCTGAGGACAACTTTTTGTAAATAAAAAAAATTCGTCATTGCGAGAAGGCTTTTTCAGCCGACGAAGCAATCTTACAACGATCGCTACCAGCAAGTGCATTAAGATTGCTTCGTGCCTCGCAATGACGATTTATTGAGAACTACCCCACCTTCAACACCCAAACCGATACACTTCCGGCATTGCAGTGAAACGCTGCCCATCCATTTTCATCAATAACTACTTCCTGCTCCCTATAACCTAATGCATCAACAAAGGTTTTTCCGGCAAAGTGTTTACCGATTTCCATTTCTTTAAAGCCTTCTTCGCCTGTACTCAACAATACTGCTAAACCACTATTTTCATGCTCCTCATCACCTGCGCGGGTCCATCCTACGCATATGCCATGGTCAAAATAATCGCGTTGCTCGCCATAGGCTAAGGCTGCACGGATTTTACTCATGGTTTCTACTGCCGGAATGGCCGCCAGCTCAATATGAACCTCCTCACCCTCCTTGTCCTTGTCATCATAAATCCCACCATATAGATCGGGAAAGAACAAACACGGAATCCCCTGTATACGCAACAGGATCATGGCGTAAGCCAAAGGCCTGAACCAGAAATCAACATATGATTCTAATGCCTGCAAAGGTTGCGAATCATGATTATCCACAAATGTTACAGCCAGATCAGGTTTTACCTGAACCAGGGTTCCATCAAAAATCGTCCGCATATCAAATTCCTCGTCCTTACTCGCCAGGAAAAAGTTATGGTGCAGGAGCGAATCGAATATTTGTGTCCTGCCGCCGGTAATTTCAATATAATTCAATTGCCCCGCTATATCCACTACGTTCCAATCTTCAGCCACGATAAAAAACTCGCGGTTAAATTTCTGGTTGAGGTGATCGATCCACTCGACAATAAAATCAGGATTAATATGTTTAACCGCATCTAACCGAAAACCATCTACTTTGGTGGTTTCCACTATCCATTCTCCCCAGTATTTTAATTCTTCAATTACAGCCCTGTTGCGGTAATCGATATCGTTAAACATCAGATAATCGTAATTTCCAAATTCAGTGGATGGAACCTCTTCAAAACCTTCCCCCAAATAGTTCTGAATCGAATAAATAGCAGTTTTTTGGAGGTCTTCGGCCCAGTCTACTCCACTAAAGCATTCATGATTCCATATAAATTCAGAATATTTACCCTGTCGCCCAGGGAAAGTAAATTTCGTCCATGCCTGTATTTCGAAAACATCGCTGGTAAATTCGTTTCTATCTTCTGGATTTACAGTTCTAACGGCTATTTTTTCGAGTTCATCGCCACCGGCTTTGTGGTTAAAAACCGCATCGGCCAAAACTCCAATTTCATTATCGTGCAGTGCTTCAATAGCTTTGATATATTCATCTTTAGAGCCATGTTTGGTATTCACACTTCCTTTCTGATCGAACTCGCCCAAATCGAAAAGGTCGTAAACTGCATAACCAACATCATAAGCCGCATTGTTTGATTTATAGGCCGGCGGCAACCAAACAGCGGTTACTCCAATTTCTTTTAAATGACTCGCTTCGGCAGCTACTTTAGTCCACAAATTTTGTTCTTCGTTATAATACCAATGGAAAAATTGGATCAGGGTCTGGTTTTGCATTAATTCGATTTTTTGTATGATAACATGATAGCTGACGAATTTGTTTTTGAATTACCAGAACAATATCAGGCATACTTTTCCCGCTGATTACGCAGATCGCAGCAGAAATAACTCCTAAATCCGCCAGCATCTATTTGCAATACCATTTTACCCACATTTTACTTACTTTTGCCATCAAATGAGTTTAAAAAAGAAATTTGCCAAAGAAAGTTTTACCATCATGAACGAATTGGTATTACCAAACGATACCAATACCTTAAACAACTTAATGGGTGGGCGTTTGCTCCATTGGATGGATATTGCAGCGGCAATTTCGGCTCAAAAACACTGTAACCGTATCGTGGTAACGGCATCGGTTGATAACGTTTCTTTTAAACAACCTATTAAATTAGGCGATGTGATCACCATTGAGGCCAAAGTAACCCGTGCTTTTAATACTTCTGTAGAAGTACGTTTAGATGTATGGGCTGAGAATATTCCGAGTGGTGCAAGGCAGAAAAGCAACGAAGCTTACTATACCTTTGTAGCACTTGATCAAAGCGCCAGAACCATCCCTGTACCAGAACTAATACCAGAAACACCAGAAGAAATTGACTTATTTGACGGCGCTTTACGCCGCAGGCAATTGCGTTTGGTTTTAGGTGGCAAAATGAATCCTGATGACGCCAGCGAACTGAAAGCTCTTTTCTTTAAAGCATAATTTTTACATTAAATTTCTTTCTGCTTAGCATGATTGTTTTATTTTAGCGGTTTACCCTACGCTGAAAAATATGACAACTTATACCATTCTTATTATTTTAAGCGGATTAGTTATTTTCTCTTATCTGTTTGATTTAGTGGCCAGTAAAACCAAAGTACCATCGGTTTTATTGCTGCTCCTGTTAGGTATTGGTTTACGTTTACTGGTCGATAACCTGAAGATACAAACCTTCAATTTCCTCTCCATCCTGCCAACATTGGGTACTGTAGGCTTAATTTTAATTGTTTTTGAGGGCTCGCTCGAACTTAAATATGATCAACATAAAAACAAGATCATTAAAAGCGCTTTTTTTTCGGCCTTAAGCATTTTACTCGGTACCATCAGCGTAATTACCACCATTATTTACCAGATTTCGCACCACGATTTATATACCTGCATTGCCAATGCCATCCCTTTTAGTGTAATCAGTTCGGCTATTGCCATTCCATCTGCCGCAGCCTTAAACAATAAAGATAAAGAGTTTGTGATCTACGAATCTTCTTTCTCTGATATCCTGGGGATCATCATTTTTAATTTCACCATTACCAACCATTCTGTCAATACCTCCGCATTTATCGGACTGGGTTTAAGTACCTTTCTCATCCTTTTGCTATCGGCCATTGCCTGTGTGGTATTGTTGTATATTATGGGCCGGTTGGTACACCACATTAAATTTTTCCTGATTATAGCCATACTCATCCTGGTTTATGCCATTGGTCAATCTTACCACCTCTCTTCGCTGGTACTGATCCTGAGTACAGGCTTATTCCTGAACAATGCGGATACCATCCAGAACGTTTGGTTCAGGAGCATTTTTTTATACAAAAATTTAACGGCCGATTTATCCCAGCTTTACCAGTTATCGGCCGAAAGTGCCTTTATTTTGCGGACTTTTTTCTTCGTTATTTTCGGTTTTACCATGAACATAGGCGAACTGAACAACAAGATTGTATTGGCCAATGGCTTTTTTATTCTGATCACTATATACCTCATCAGGATGCTCTTCCTTAAAATATTCAAAAAGGATAATTTGGGCCCGATTTTATACATCGCCCCCCGCGGTTTGATTAGCATTTTACTTTATTTCAACCTGCCAGCCTCGCTAAAAATACCCGAAGTGGGTACGCCGTTTTTGTTCCTCGTTGTATTGGGCTCGAGTATTGTCATGACGCTGGGGATAACCTTGAGCAAGAGAAATAGGTTGGTTTAGTAGTTCATTGGGTTGATTGTGTAAATCGGTTAATCGTTTAAACCGGTTAATCGACTCCAAACGCCC
>Ga0182006_1001319_pt1 | contig 15226 bp, 7 predicted proteins | sample Sormic07211104_1_FD_123022 | JGI IMG/M metagenome (GOLD analysis project Ga0182006, IMG submission 123022) | Rhizosphere microbial communities from Sorghum bicolor, Mead, Nebraska, USA - 072115-104_1 MetaG | ecosystem: Host-associated > Plants > Roots > Rhizosphere | place: USA: Nebraska...
AGGTAACCATCACTACATATATGTTGTTCTTTAGCAGGAGCTTTTGTAGCTCGTCAAGTAGGCCCCACCCATCCATTCCGGGCATGTTTATATCAAGCAGGAGCAGAAAGGCAATATCAGTGCTAATATTTTTCTTAATGTAGCTTAGCGCCTGTTCTGCTTTTAAGAAATACCGTGCACCCATAGAAAACTCGCTCGAGCCGATCAGCTCCTTATGAAGCAGAATAATAATTTCGTCATCATCAATAATCAAGATTCTAGTTTTCATTGTCTATGTTTCGTTTGTTTCCATTTTCTGTTTGCAGTAGGGAGGCTTTTGGCACAACCCTTTACTCACGGGTAAGATTATCGATTCGATTGCGTATTACATGTCTTTTTTTCTATTATGGTTCCCCGAACCTGCTCATAGGTGACTTCAATGAGTTCTTTACAGCACATTAGCAGATTGGGGCTTAGACCGGGATAAAAATCTGAAAAAGTAAATGTAGGATAAGTATCATAATCATCTGGAAATATTATCGAATCCTTCATCAAGCCGTATTCAATCGGGTAGGCATTGGATAAAATGCGTCTGGTTTCCGCTTCAATATGAAAAGCTAAAAGTTCCTTAGGGTTTATATGACGTTTCATTTTTTGATCTTGAAAGTTTCTTTTCAATGGTAAATTTATTCTCAAAAAATCGGAGCCCTAAACCAATTTCTGTGGTAGGACTGCCCGTCGGTCAGTGAAAAGGGCATAGGCCCCCATGCGCACTTGGAAGCCTTTACTGGAGGACAGCGTGGCAAAGGAACGTAAAGGCTGGCGGAAGTATCACGGTAGTGTTGTTTCTTTACGTCAGGCAAGGGCTGGAACCCTGCATCGATTTCAGAACAACCTTTCCCGATTAGCCTTTCTCTAATAATGTTTAGAAATATTCTCATGTATTTTTTTTCGGCCTAATATTGGCAAAATATATTTAAACAGCAAAGAAGGCTATATCATCATACAAAATGCCCCCCTTTTTTTTCTTTTTGAATGATTGTGAGGGCCCACTTGAGAATTATCCCAGCTGTGTAAGCAGTGACGGAATAATGTCTACCCACTTTTTTTCTCGGGAAAAAAGGCTTTGGACTTTCCTTAATTCCAATTTTCCATTCGGCCTGAATTTCATCCGCTCCGGTGATTAACCCTCGATATCAACGGTAATATCGCATCGTTTATAACCCTAGGCGTAGATCGGGATCCCCCTCTATGGATCATTGGTGAAGCATACCTCATGATTCGCACAAGTTACGTTTTTTGCAATGTGTCTACTTGGTATGATATATATCTGTTGGATATTTTATACTAATCTTCATTATTATTCAATATAAACGTTACTGCCTGTGCAATATCCCGTCTACGAAGCATGGTTGAAGCCAAAAGACACTAATCTGGCTTACACCTTTCCTGACCTGCTCTTATTAAACGGACTACATTCGCCAAGTACATCAATTGAGAGTTTTGAAACTTCACTTATATCCGGCCATATTTATCCTTCCATAGATGTCTTTTTTGTAGCTATAAAGTTGCAAGAATAACTACCAAAGAACTTTTATACATATGTCTACGTGTATTGACAACCATATTGACTATTGAAAGTTTTTTATTTCGTACAATTTTAAGGAATATTTGGTATTAATAATTCTGCTATTTGATTGTAGTTAATAATCCATAAGAATATTGATGTACGCTGAAGACGGCTACCATTTTTCTTTATAAGATAAATTCCCTTTACCATTGATCAAATAATCACAAAATGTCTTATGAATAAATTGATTAGGTATTATATTTTTATTGCTTTCATTGTAAACATATTAACCCTAAAAAATATCAGAATCCAATTTTTTGAATAGGACAATTTAATTTTGAATATATTTTAACTAGTTCCAAAGCTTGTAGATAGACAGTGATTAGTTTGCGAGCAAACGATATATAGCTAAAAAAGTTTCTGTTGTGCATAATTGTTTTTATATTTCGCCCAGTCTCGTAGCCAATTTTAAAGTAACAAGGGGGGTGCGAGAGAGAAAGTTAGTAGAGGGAGAAGATTATGATAAAGGACAGTCTTTTGACAAAAGTTTTTGCGCAGATAAAGGAACCAGCCGTTATCATCAGTGTCAGGCCTGATGGGATCACTATCGAGGCTGCAAATCCAGCTTACTGCACTCGTATCGCACATGCAGAGGAAGACTTAGTGGGATATGATCTTTTTTCATTTCTTGTTTTGGGGCAAGCAGATGCTGGTAGGCTTATGGATTCGATGGGAAGAATTGGGTCACACCACCCGGAGGAATGCCTCATCCTGTCAGGTTATTTTCCAGGGGATTACCCTACCGCTGGTTATGGGAAATCTTTGGAGATCCACAGTATATTACTTGCGCCGCAAAGTAGCGGATTCATTATACTTCAGACCCTGAGGGAAGAGCCTTGTCCGGTCTTACAGAAATTGATCCCTCTCCATGGCGTCATGCCCAAAATACAGGATGTAGTGGAAGCCGTTTTTAAGGTATCAAATGAACCCATCGTACTTTTGGATGATCAACTCCGAATCACTGCCTACAGCACCAGGTTCTACAAACTATATATGGAATATTTGGGCCGGGCCATTGAGGTTGGTCGCAATATTCTCTATTATCTGCAGGAAGACCAGCGAGTAATCTTAATTGAAATCTGTGAGCGAGTGCTCAACGGATTTTCCGAACAATCTGAAATCATTTTCCCGGTTACCGAAAATATTTCTAAAAATCTGTTTCTCAGCTTCGCACCTATAATTGGCCCTTCAGGCTCGGTCGTAAATATTGTTGTTTCTGCGAGAGAGAAGCTTTCAACGATCTTAGAGGCTTCGCCGGATGTGATCTGTACTCTTAACCAGTTCGGGTACTTTATTAGTGTAAACGCAGCATCAAGTCACATGTGGGGTTATTCCCCATCCGAGATCAAAGGCAAGTTATTAGCGGACCTGCTTCATCCTAACGACGGGGTTGCCATGAAAAAGACGGTTAAGCTGATAGTTGAAGGTGTTGAGATCGGCCCGTTTGAGAATAGACTGCGCAGGGCCGACGGAAGCTATATTCCACTTCTATGGTCAGCCCGGTGGGATGCGGAGGAATGCGTCATTTACAGTGTAGCAAAAGATTTGACTGAAAAACAGCTTGCGGATGGTAGACGCAAAACCAGCGAGGAACGGTTCAGGTCATTGGTTCAGGATGGCTCCGATTTGGTCGCTATTTTGGACGGTGAAGGAAATTATGTCTATGTCAGCCCGACTTCTTTATCTGTGCTTGGTATAGTGGCGGAAGATTTTATTGGCAAGAATGCATTCGACTTCATTCACCTTGCAGATAAGGATAAAACTCTGGCTGAATTTGCCAAACTTGGGGTAAAAGCCAAAATTACACTGCCGCCATTTCGTTTCTGCCATGGCGACGGTAGCTGGAGATGGATAGAGACCGTTATTACCGACCTTCGTGAAGACGCTGCGGTTCTGGGTATAGTAGCAAATTCGAGAGACATTACCGAAAGGATCAATGCGCAGAAGACAGTCTTGCTAACCAATGAACGGTATAGGTTTGTTACAAAAGCAACTTCTGATGCGATATGGGACTGGGATATGCAAACCAATAAAATCTACTGGGGCGAGGGGTTCCAGCGAATTTTTTCTTGGCAACTCCATAAGCTCAGTTCGGATAGCGGTACTTGGCTCAGCTTAGTGCATCCGGACGATATTTTCAGGGTTGAGAACAGACTGAAACAACTTTTAAAGACCCGGGAAAATCGGTGGACGGAAGAATATCGGTTTAAAAGAGCGGACGGTGGCTTTTCGACTGTATCAGACCGGGCATTTATTGTCAGGGATAATGAGGGCAATGCGATAAGAATGGTTGGTGCGATGCAAGATATCAGTAGCAAGCGTAAAGCAGAACAACAGATGAAGCTACTGGAATCCGTAATCACCCAGACCAGCGATATGGTTATGATTACAGATTCAGGGGTTGATCCAAGTATTATTTATGTTAACGATGCATTTTGCGTTGTCACTGGATATGGTGCGGAGGAAGTTAAAGGAAGGTCGCCCCGCATTTTGCAGGGCGAAAAAACGGATAGTAACGAACTCGATAGGCTTGAAAAGTGTATGAGGGGCGGCGAGCCGTGCCAGATTTCTGTTATAAATTATAAAAAAAACGGAAGCGAGTTCTGGAACAGTGTTTCCGTTGCTCCGGTATTTGACGATGACGGCTCCTATTCGCATTACATTTCTATCGGGCGAGATGTAACCACCCAAATTATTTTACAGGATCAGGAAAAAATCATATTATTGGTCAGCGAAGTATTCAACAAGAGTCAAGGATTGGTCGATGCAATGGAAAAAACTTTAAGGCTATTGACTAGGACTCGGAAATATACCTATTCGGAAATCTGGACGCTTGATCACGACTGCACACGCATGAGTCAAATGTGCAGGTTTAACAAAGGTAGGGAGAACGAGATAGTGCGGGGAGAGAAAGAGCCATTTTTAAAGGTGAAGAAGTCTCAGGGCTTTGCCGGGAAGGTCTGGAAAACCGGCAAAGTTCTATCGGGAACTATAGCGATCACCAGTAGCAATTTGAGGGGGGCAGATGATGCTAGTAAGGATCTGACATATCCAGTATGTGGCATTCCCCTTTTATACGGCAAAGAAATCATCGGTGTACTTGTGCTGGGGTCGCTGGAATTCAATTCCAATTGGGATTCAGAAGAAATCCTAAGACAACTTGGCATTCATCTAGGCGCAGAGATTAAACGCAAACAGTTGGAACAGGAACTTGGACAGATCTTCGACTTTGCTCCGGACATCATTGCCATTTCAGATTTCGACGGTTACTTTAAAAAAATAAATCCCGCGGCAAGCGATCTTTTGGGCTATACGGAAAAAGAACTGATGTCTAGGCCTTTTACCGATTTTCTCCACCCGGAAGATCGTATTGAAACCTTGGAAAGGATCAAAGCTCAGCGGGCGTTCGGTTCGACCTATTATGTCGAGGAACGCTACCTCACTAGTGCCGGGAAGTTCAAGTGGTTAGCTTGGACTTCCCATGCTATCGAAGATAGGGGGGTGATTTTCTCTGTAGGCAAGGATATTACGGACAGAAAAGATCTTGAAGGTCTCCTTGTAAGGTCCAACAGTCTGGCTAAAATAGGCAGTTGGGAAATCGATCTGCCTGCAGGTACTGTCTACTGGTCTGATGTAATGAAGGAGATTCTGGAGACAGATCCGGGCTTCAAGCCGGATCTCAATAGTGGGATAGCCAACTTCAGGAGTGACGATGACAGGTTTAAGATCAGGAAGAGGCTGGACGATTGCATGATCCACGGGTTACCATGGGACGAGGAGCTTGAGATACTGACCTTCAAAGGCAACCCGAAATGGATCAGAACAATCGGCCAGGCGGAAATGCTCGATAGAAAATGTATCCGGATATTCGGGAGTTTTCAGGATGTTGACCTCAGAAAAAGAGCAGAGATAGAAGCAGGTGCAGCGCTTGGCGACCTCGAGGAATCCGAAAAGAGGTATAGTGATCTTTTTCACCTCAGTCCGCTGCCGATGTGGGTGTACGATTACCAGACCCTTAGATTTCTGGACGTAAACCGTACCGCTCTGGCTCACTATGGTTATACCTACGAAGAATTTATGAGCATGACTATACGCGATATCCGTCCAGCCGAAGAGATTCAGGCGATGGAGGATACCGTCAGAATGACTACAGAATTGGGGAGTCAGTTTTATCAGGGGGTATTCAGGCACCACAAAAAGGGGGGCGAAGTCATCGATGTGGAGATCAAGAGCAATGTGATCAATTTCAAGGGAAAGCGCGCTAAGGTCATATTAGTAAACGACATTACCGAACGATTGCGGTATTTTAAGGTTCTGGAAAGACAGAATTCCTTGCTAAAGGAGATATCATGGATGCAGTCCCATGTTGTCCGGGCACCGTTAGCAAAGCTTATGGGACTTGTTACGCTTCTTTTAAAAGGATCGATAATGGACAGAAAAAAGCAGAAGCAGCTGCTCAGATACATCGAGCTCTGTGCGGCGGAACTGGACGGAATAATTGGGGAGATTACAAAAAAATCTGAGAACCAGGAAAAACTGAGCAGGCTTCAATGAGAAAGACAATTTTGTTAGTGCAGGATGACATTATAGTGCTGTTCGTCAATGAGGGGCGATAATAGAATCCTCATCGACAATTCCGAGTATTTCCCATCTGCAACCGATGCATTGGACAGAATCTTGGGCGAATCAGACGGGGGATGCATGCTTTTTGATCTTTCTTAACATAAACATGCCGGTTTTTAACGCATTGCAGATGCTTGATCGTTTACGTTTTCAACCCAAAAAAGATAACGTTCATGTGGTAATGGTATTGACCTTTATCGATCAGGAGGATATTGAGAAAGCATATTCATACCAGATGGTTATAAGCTATCTTTCCAAACCCCTCGAAGACGAACAACTTAAAATTTTGCCCCATGAGAAAAGATTAGCTCACTTATTTTGGGTGTAAGTAGTGGCTGTTTACATTTTTTTTAACAGGTGCCATTTCCTCATCTATTCACCTTTTTGGCGGTTAAACTTCCCGTCAGCTGTGCATAGTAAATTCTCCTGCGTATTTCGAGGTTTGAGTTTTTTGATTTTCGGACGTTTTTCCTTGGCTTTCTGTCCTATGAGTTTCAACAGTTTCTTTTGGTAAGTATTCTCCTATTTTGAAACATCTAAATACTCAGCATATTGATTAATCAGTGCCAGTCCCATATCGAGTTTTTTTTGTGATTGTTTGCTTGTCTTGAAGTGTTGAGGGATGGGCGGATTTACGAAAACACAAGAGAAGCTGAATATTTCATAAAATTTTTTGTACCTACCAAGTGATGGGAACAAACTGCATCGACTAGCTACCCATTGAACCATTTATTCTTCAGGCCCAAAAATGGTTAGGTGGATTTGATCAGGGGACCGGCACTAATGGAATTTTAGGAAAGGATTGTAAATTGTCTTTCATATTGCACTTTTTATTAAGGACTTTTATCAGACGGAGGATAACAGCAATTATCAAAAGCACATGGATAATTCCACCTGTATAATATCCTCGGAAAAAACTGATTGCCTAGATAATGGCCAGGACAACAGCGAAGATATAAAGTAGATCTCCCATGTTCTATGTTTTAGTTTGATAATTTATTTTATTGTTCAAAACTCACCTACAAGACAAAAAATATCCCTAATTTTAGGGTATTCAATCATAAAAAAAATAATTACATCTAAGTGTTTTATTTTAATGTGTTTATTATAATGATTTTTTGATTACTAATTTACTTTATCCATTAACCGAATTCAGGTTATTAAATAGAGCATATTGGAAGTCAATTGCCGGCATTGATGGAAATTGCGGCATTTTATAATTTTGTTCTTCATCTACTGCCCGAGTGATTTAACATTGGTTGCACGAAGACCATTCCTTGTCAAAATTATTTTAAAGGACACTGGCTCAAACTCGCGGGGAGTAAACACAGTCGAATACAGACGAAATTTAATTGCCTGATCATTGAAATCAAGAATTGACCCAAATGCCTGCCTTTTGTAATAGTTTAAAACAATTCCTCTACTCATAACATGTTTAGCGTTTAATATTCAGCTATTTATACATTTTGGTTAGTTATTACATTGGTTAGATGGCTTTTATAAACCATAGTTTGTTATATTAACCATCCATCCAAAACTATCATGATTGAATATTCACTCATTAGCATTAATTTATTGGAAATAACCTTAATTCTTAAAGGCTTGCCCGGAAAAGTTGGATATTTAGGTGTTTTGAGAAATCCTCAAATAATCCAATGTCTGCAATTTCTGTTAAATAAACTTTGATTTGAATACATCAATCAAAACCGATCTTCTTCAAAAATTACCAATCCAGCCACATACAGTTGGTGAAGAAGCATCCTTTGCATCATTTTCCGTAAACTGATTTCTTTAATATCTGGCCAGTCAATAACTAATTTTACCTTTTAGCATGATTCAATAAAATATTAGCATATACTTTAGACTTAAAAGGAAAATACTTTTGAATCCTTCTCTCTTACCAAGACTTATGGACGCGAAGTAATTCGCTTCAAAAATACACTTTTATTCCTATTACGTTTATTTTGTTAAATAAAATTTGATGTATGTAATTCAGGAATTATGGCTTAGAGTGAACTTTTTAACGAAACCAGAGTTCAAAAAATGAACTTTGTAACCATCCAACTTGCCAGAATATTAAACAACAAACTAACCATATAATTAGCCACACATATTGTTTGTTTAGGTATCTGGTGCAATTCTTAAATAAATTACGTAACATGTTCATTTATTTATGTTTTTTAATGCAAACTTCAGTAAATTGCACCACTGATCACAATCTAGCATTTTTATTTTTTATAAGGATATGAAAATGGTATTTTTCGAATGATCTAAAGTCTTTTGTTCAATTCGAATATAAGCGTGTAAAGCCACTGTGACATCTGGATCTAATCCGATATATCATGTCCCCGCCGGTAATAACTGATCTATTCCTCAGTTTAGGAACGATAGAGGGCTGTAACTTGCGTATTTTCCAATGTGGTCTGGGGCATTTTCTCCTGGTCTGTTATCCCTTGTAACTGGTCTTCACTTTTGCTTTATATGTTTGCCATAACTTCCTGTTTTCTCTAAGTAAACAATATGAACAATTTTAGAGTTTGAGATATCTGAATATTGATTATCATGATATGGCTGACCGTTACGGTACCCCAATATGGAACAGGGTTCGGCTTTAGTTAAATAGCATTCCGCTATCATATATGGTGCTGCAGCTATTTGCATGTAGATTCCAGTTTGTTACGACAGGTTTAAATAATATCCATCAAATGAAAAAAGGGCTGCTGGTCCGTTTGATCACAGCCCTTAATGATGCTTGATATCTTACTTTAAAGGTTTCCTTAAAATTGTTCCTAAGACCTTGAGTGCTTCAAATAACTAATTTCTGTCAATGCATGCTGGATGCCATCTACCGGGCAGAGTTATTATTTGATTAGTATCCTGATCTTGAGCAGGCTTACAAATCAAGTCAGGGTTTGTCCATTATACTCAATACATCCAATGACAGGATAGTTATCTTTAAAAAAGCTGACCATATGTCTCGTCCTGGCATAGCTTGTCATTAAAAACTGAAAAATGGCAACAAAAAGCAAAGACAAAACAAAAATTGCAACTAGAAAACCTTGGGGACGGTTAAGCGATGATCTGAAAGAGAAAATCATCTGCGAGATCAAATCCGGTATGCTCAGTCAGCGAGCAGCTGGACGCAAATATGGCTTACCTTCAAGTACCATTGGCAAATGGATGGAGAAGCATAATTTGGCTATCTTAGTCCATTCTAAAACATCTTATGAACTTTCAGCGATGGACGAAAACCAAGAGACAAAACTTCTTAAGAAAAAGATCGATGAGCTAACAAAAGCTTTGGCTGATGCCCAGCTGAGAAATGTTGGATTAGAGACTATGATTGAGGTTGCGGAAAGCGAACTTAAGATTAATATTAGAAAAAAGAGTGGTACCAAACGGTCTTAAGGATGCGGCAAAAACTACCGGATAAGCGTCTGGTTGAACTTTGTGCACTGTTTGGTGTAAGCCGCCAGGCTTATTATCTGGCGCAAAAAACAGCGATCAAAACTGATATTTCCCACATGGTGGTATTGGCCCTGGTGGCTGAATTCCGTACAGCAGTTCCATTTTTGGGAACAAGGAAACTGCTACGCATGCTTTCTCCGGAAATGGAAAAGCATAATATAAAGATGGGGAGAGACCAGCTTTATGATCTTTTGAGATTTCATGGACTACTTATACGGCGGAGGAAACGTTCCGTAAGGACTACTGACTCTAACCACTCTCTAAAAAGATACCCGAATCTCATTAAACATATGATGCTCTCTGCCCCGGAACAACTATGGGTAAGTGACATAACCTATATCCGTACGCAGGATGGCTTTAGCTATCTAAGCCTGATCACAGATGCCTATTCCAGAAAGATTGTAGGGTTTGCACTCCATCCGAACCTTGAAGCTACCGGCTGTATTATCGCTCTGGAGATGGCTATCAACGGGAGGAAAAAAGACTCACCGTTCATATTGATTCATCATTCGGACCGGGGGATACAATATTGTTCTAAAAGCTATACTGAGCTTCTTAACAGTGACAGAATTGCAATAAGTATGACTGAAAGTGGTAGTCCCTATGATAATGCTTTAGCCGAACGTGTTAATGGAATAGTGAAAAATGAGTTCTTCCCAAAAAAGATATATAAGGATCATAAAGAAGCTAAAAAGAGCATTGAAATCATTATCAAAAACTATAACGATAAAAGGCCCCACGGTAGTCTGGACTATCTTACGCCTAGCAAAGCACATGACATGAGCGGTGAAATAAAAAAACGTTGGCAGCATTACCCTTACAAGAAAAAGAACATAGAGATGGATCAAATGGAGGCTGTTTGATTCAAATAAAGAAAAAATGAATAGGCTTTTCTTTTAACAATAAATTACGAATTGTACACTTGTAAAGTAATATCAGAATTACCAGAAATGAAATGTAAACTTATTCCAGTATTACCACCAAGAAAATGTAAACTTATTCTAGTATTATAACTCAAAAACGACAAGTAAATTCAGGACGGTACAGACTGATTGGGTATTTCAGGGAAAATGGCCGCCCGTTCCGTTTTCAAACTGACGCTCCATTCCGCTTCAAAGTGACACCCTATTCCGGAGCAAAGTGGCCGTTTTGGTTGTCTCAGCCGCTTTTTTAGACTATAGTATCAAGCAATAATTCTTCAAATTTAAGCGAAATTGGAGCCTCTAAGGAGCTCTTGTAGTCAAAGGTATGGTGATAGTCCATCAGCCCTTCAGAGCTGCCTATATCGCATTTTTTGAAATTTTTTAACTTGAGGTGTCCAGAGGGTCTGGTTTTGGGCTATTTCTGAGACCAGGATAGATTATTTGGTAAATAGCTGAATCTAAAAAGCAGTTGGGAGGAGTTCTTGGTATTTGTTCAGAGGGAAAGGAACAATATTGTATTTACTCGGCAATCCATTTGGCGGCCACTTTGCAGTGAAATGGAGGGGTCACTATTGGTGAAATATACAAACAATTTAATTGAAATAGAAATCAGTTTGGTTAATAGGAGCCGGCTGTAAGTTTCTCCCACAAACATTATTAATGCCAATCATGCTACCCTCAACTTCGTGTTTAAAAAAGCATTCCAATGGGATTTTCCCTTTCAGTTGAACCAGTTGCTGGAATCAAAAGCGATCATGTCGGGAGCAGCAGATTTTGAAGTTTCCAGCGTTGGTGCAGGATTTAATGATGCGGTGAGCATGGAACAGTATAATTCTACAATTACCATAAATGGATATAGCTTTTCCGATCTGCAGCGCATTGCCCTGAAGATTGCAGTTACGCTCAAAAGCAATCCACGTACCGGAAAGATCCTGATTACCACTGCCAGCCGCTGTGAAGACTGCCCTTATCAGGAGTATATCACCACCTTTACAGGCTCTGGATAAGGATATGCACACCTGTTAACTTTCCACCGTTTTACTTTTTGAAACCCTATTTCCCTTTATGGAAAGGGAAATTTAGAATTTTGATCGAAAGGTAAGCCAGTAGTGATTTTTTACGGGGTGTGGAAATGTCCAATCGGACAGATCTAGCCCTGGATCGGACAATATGCTTGCTGAGGGATTATTGCAGCGAGTTCTTTTACATTTTTATGGAAAGGTATTAATGCTAATCCCTGCGGCGGGGGCTCTATTTGAGATTTAATTGTTTTTGAAAAGCATCGCTATAATCATCTCCTTACGCTGGTTGATCAAAGAGGTAAAATCTTTGGTGGATATCTGGAACAGCTGACGGTACAGCGGTGCCATGATCAAAGGATAGGACAGCAGGGAAAACAGGTTCATCAGAAAATGCACCGGATCCATTTTTGCAAGGGTTCCCTTGTCCATTTCCGCTCTGACTTCCTTTAGAAAGGTTTTGACTGGGCCCGACTGTATATTTTCCATCAGTTCCTTCCCAAGGGTGTTGATCTCGGTAACCAGAAAAGTTTCCTGATAGGGGAATGCGGTCATATCTTTCAAAAACACCTCTATAAGATTTTCAATTTTCGCTTTGAAGGGTTTTTCTGCTTCCATACAATCATCCAGCCTTTGGCTCAAGCCCTGCATTGCTTCTTTGAAAACCGCTTCCAACAGCAGGTCCCTGGAGCGGAAATAGTAATGGAGTGAGGTACGGTTTACACCTGCCGCATCCGCTATTTCCTGGGTAGTGGCATGGAGTTTCCCTTCTGCAAAAAACAGTCTTTTTGCAGTTTCTTTGATGAGGTTTTCCGTTCCGGTATTTTTAAGTGGCATCTTTTCCGAATGAATTTTTTAACTTAATATAATGTTCTTATTTATCCCGATCTCTTCAATAAAGTATCCGTCATGCGAAATCACCAGTAGTGTACCTTCGAAGTCCCTTATTGCAGCGGTCAGGATTTCCAGGCTCTGCACATCAAGGTTGTTAGTCGGCTCATCCAATATCAGTATATCAGGTGCATGGTTGCTTACAGAGAGACAGCATAGGGAAAGTTTCATTTTTTCGCCTCCGCTTAATTCCCCGCATTTTCTGTCGAAAGAAGCTGCCTCGAACTGTGAATATATGAGTAGCGCTTTTATTTCATGTTCCTGTAATCCACTGGTATTGTAATGTTGCACCTGATCGTATATCGTAAGTTCGGGATCAATCAGGCTGTAATCCTGATCGAGGTAAAGATAAGAAAAATCAGCGCTGCTAAAATGGCCTTCCAGAGGGTCCAGCTTACGGGTTATGATTTTAAGCAAGGTGGTTTTTCCGGCTCCGTTTTCCCCTTCAATATGTACACGGTCGCCCGAACGGATCTGAAAGCTAAGGTTATTCCATAGCGGTTTTGAGCGGTAAGCAAAGTTGATGTTTTCTGCCTCAGCAAGAACTTTCCCCGGGTGGAGATCAGAGGCTGCAATATTGATCTTCAGTGCCTGATACTGCAGGATCTGTGATCTGGTTTCACGCATGGTTTCAGCTAGTCCGGATATTTTATCATGGTGTGCATCGATAACTTTTGCAGTGCTCCGCTCTGATTTGCTTTTCAGCCCTCCGGCGATGATCCGCGGCATGGAATTGCCCTGTCCTGCCGATCTGCCCCTGGATTCCTGTTGCTGTCTTTTGTAGGCTACCTCGCGGGCTTTTTTTTCCGTTTGTTTTAATGTCCTGGCCTGTTCACTGAGCTGTGCCTGGAGCGCGTTTACTTTTTCTTCTTTCTGCTGCTGGTAGAATTCAAAGTTTCCACCGAAAACTTCTATTCCTTTTTTACTCAGCTCCAGTGTCCTGTTCATCAGGTTCAAAAGCGATCTGTCGTGGCTCACTACAAGGATAGTAGCCTTAGTCTGAAGAATAAAACCATAGAGTTTCTTTCGGGCCCTGGCATCAAGGTGGTTGGAAGGCTCATCAAGGAGAATAAGCTCAGGAGCGTGCAGGTCCAGTGCTGCCAGAAATACTTTTGTTTTCTGGCCCCCGCTCAAATTCCCCAGCTTTTCCTGAAGACCAAAATTTCCAAGGCCCCAATTGTGAAGCGCACTTTCCACTTTTTTCTCGATTTCCCAGTCATCATCCAGGTCCGTAAAATACTCCGGGTCCGCACTGCCGTCAAGTATAGCCTGTAATGCCGCTAACTTTTTATCTACATTAAGGGCATTGGCAATTGTCAGCCCATCATATTCGCCCAGGTGCTGCGGTACATACCATGGTTTTTCGGTAAAGGTGATCTCTCCTGAAGTAGGACTGATCCTGCCTGCAATCAGCTGCAGGAGTGTCGATTTTCCTACTCCGTTGATACCCACCAATGCCGCTTTTTCCCCTTTGTTTACCGTGAGGTTGAGTTCCAGAAAGAGTGCCTCGTTATCCGGATGTAAATAAGTAAGAGCTTTGATTGTTAAACTCATAATGACCTTCTTTAATTATGCTTGATAATGGACAAAGGTAAATTATATTATTCATTTTTGTTTAACAAAATTGTTAAATAAAAATTATTTCTTTTACTTTTGACCGCTTATTGCACTTTATCTCACTGATTGTCTGGTTTAAAGTTGAATCTGTCCGGTTGGGCGGTGTTCAGTGTTCAACGGCTCAATTGCTATTGTAAATTAGTGGCAAATGAGCGGCTAGGCAATTAATGGAATTCAAAATAGAAGATATGGAAGTATTAAAAACACGTCATCTGGGAGCAATGGAAAAGCTTTTCTGGTTATTGGACCAGATCAGCCCGTCTCATTTTATCATCGCTGCGGAGCTTTGCGGACCTCTGGAAGCAAATGAACTATCCATAGCCTTGACTGATATCCGGCTTCGGCACCCGCTGCTCTTTTCAAGAATTGTTGACAATGGATGCGAAAATCCCTATTTCGAATATATCCCACATGCCAGGATCCCTTTGAGGGTAGTAAACAGGCGCAATGAAGGCATATTGGAACGCGAGATGGAAAAAGAGCTTTCAGCGCCTTTTGATTATAACATGGCTCCATTGATCCGATGTGTAATGATCCGCGATGAAGCGCATCCAATCTTATTGTTTGCTGTTCATCATGCGGTAAGTGATGGGATATCAATGACCATGGTCATCAGGGATATTATCGGTTCAATTTCTGGCAAGAGCTTAGAAGCATTACCCTTTCCCCCTTCCGCCGATCAATTGATCGATTCGGGAAGCAGGGAAGGTCTGGTTATCGGGCATCAAAAGGCGATAGATAAAATCCCGCTCTCCAGAGGCAGGGAAGCTGGTCCAAAGGTTTTTCTTCAGCAATTGTCCGCGGACCTTTCCTGTAGGCTGCTCGCGAAGTGTAAACTGGAAAGGACCAGTTTTCAGGGGATGCTTTATGCTGCAGCGGTTATTGCAGCCAGAAAAGCGGCATTGTCATGGAGCCGGTCCAGGATCAAGGTCATAGTACCTGTCTCGGTCCGCAAAACTATAACACATGGCGAGTCCTCAGCATTATACTTGAGTTCGAAAGCAATATGCTATGATGAAATAGAAGAGAAAAATTTTTGGGAGCTGTCAAGAAAGGTAAAGAAGGAGCTTTCTATG
>Ga0182006_1001322_pt1 | contig 15194 bp, 8 predicted proteins | sample Sormic07211104_1_FD_123022 | JGI IMG/M metagenome (GOLD analysis project Ga0182006, IMG submission 123022) | Rhizosphere microbial communities from Sorghum bicolor, Mead, Nebraska, USA - 072115-104_1 MetaG | ecosystem: Host-associated > Plants > Roots > Rhizosphere | place: USA: Nebraska...
AAAGCATTGAAGGTTTTGAGAATTAAACTCGTCGAATTCCTTCCACTGATCATCCTCCTACTGTATTTAATGTAATACCATGAACAACAACAATACCATAAACGATGGCCTCCTGGTCAAATACATGATGAAGGAAGCAAATGCAGAAGAAGTTCAGCAAGTAGAAACATGGCTCAGGGAAAGCGAGGAAAACCAGCAATATTTGAACGGGCTGCAACTGATCTGGGAAGAAAGTGTCTGCCTCGCAGAGGGCAGTGAGGAAGAAGAATCTGCAGCCTGGACTAAACTCGAAAACCGCCTTAACTTAAACACACCTGTTGTTCCAAAACGCAAAAGTTTTAACAATCCGTGGCTCCGCATTGCCGCTGCCATCCTGCTGATCAGCGGCCTGGGCTGGTTTGCTTCTTATTATTTTCGCAACCCGGCACTTCTAACCATACAAAGCCATGCAGATATCATCCATAAGGTGCTACCCGATGGTTCAGAGATCACATTGAACAAAAATTCAGAAATCATCTATTCAAGCATCTTTAAAGGTCAGGACAGACCTGTAAAATTAACCGGAGAAGCTTTTTTTAAAGTAACACCAGATAAAGAAAAACCCTTTATCATTACTGTAAATGAAATCACAGTTAAAGTAGTTGGCACCACTTTTAATGTAAAAAACAGAAACAACAAAACCGTTGTAGTGGTTGAAACGGGCATTGTCAAGGTAAGCCGGGGAGACAAAACCATAGAATTACATGCCGGAGAACAAAGTATAATAGACAAAGATCAAACAGAACTATCTAAAGAAAGAACCCAAAGCAAATTGTATAACTATTACAGGACCAACGAACTGGAATGTGACCATACCCCTCTCCAGGAACTTGTCGACATCCTGAATGAAATTCATCACAAAAATATCGTAATCAGTACAAACGCCTTAAAAAACAAAGAGATTACAGCCAATTTCAAAAACCAGTCTCCTGAAGAAATCATACAAGTCATTAAAGAGACATTTAAAATCCAGGTAGAATATAAAAATCAACAGATTCTGCTAAAATAAAAGACGCTCCATGAAGTTTTCATTTTATCACCCTCCTTTCTTCTTCCTGCTTCTGGCCGGACTTCATCCAACAGCCACTGCCCAGTCTTTACTAAATCGAACCATCTCAGTTCACAGTCAGCGTCAACCATTAGGAAAGGTAATGACGCAAATAGAGGAAAAAGCAGGCTTGCGGTTTTCTTATCAAAGTAAGATCATCCCCAAAGACAGCCTGGTCAATTTTCAGTGTACGGATCTGAGTATAAAAGAAGTACTAGACAAATTACTCGACGAACGGTATGACTATTCTGAAACCCGAAATTTCATTATCCTGCGTTACGCCCCAAAACGTCTTTCTCTTGTACTAGATAAAGCCTGGGGTGACCAGGAGAAATATACCATAAAGGGTTTTGTGATAGATGAGCATACCAGACAAAAAATCCGCAATGCAAGTGTCTATGAGAGAAACCTGGTGCAAGCCACACTAACCGACGAAAACGGACATTTTGAAATCAGTCTTTCACATATTAATCAGCCCATAACACTCAACATCAGTAAAGAGAACTACAGGGAACTGACTACTTACTATTTACTGGAAGTGAAAATACACCAACCTGGCAAAACCATAAGAACAGAAGAAATGTCCGAAGACCCTGGAGATCTGCTCACTAATGGCCTTGCACAGTTTCTGATCTCCTCTAAACAGCGCATACATGCATTGAATCTCGGAAACATGATTTCTACTGCACCTTACCAGGCTTCTCTAACACCCGCGATCAATACACACGGCAATTTTAGCGGGCAGATTGTAAATGAAATATCGCTCAATATTGTTGGCGGTTACAGTGCCGGAGTAGGTGGTGTTGAAGTTGGCGGCATTTTCAATCTCAATAAAATGAATATGCACGGCGTGCAGCTGGCAGGTATTTTTAACATCAATGGCGGCAAAGCCGATGGCCTTCAGCTGGCTGGAATTTACAATGATGTTAAAGGCAGCCGGACAGGTGTCCAGGTCGCCGGCATATTTAACAACGTACAAAAGAATTCATCCGGTATTCAACTGGCCGGAATATTCAATACGGTTCACGGTAAATCCAGTGGATTGCAAATGTCTGGGATTTTAAACCAGACAGATCAACTTAGCGGATTTCAGTTCGGCTTAATTAATGTAGCCCATTCTTCAACCGGATGTAGTTTAGGTTTACTTAATCTGATCAACGATGGCTTTCAACGCGTCAATATCAGCACCAATGAAATGACAACATTGAATCTAGCTCTAAAAACCGGAAACAACAACCTTTATACTTCACTGCTAACCGGCATGAGCCTGAAAAAAGAAGAAAAACAATACCTATTTGGTGCGGGGTTGGGAAAAGTAATCAATATGGGCAAAATGCTCAGTTTAAGTCCTGAACTGAGCTGCAGATACCTTTATCTGGGCAATTGGAAAGACATCAATCTTTTAAATCGCTTAGATCTGGACTTAAATTTCAAGCTTGCCGGAGGGCTCAGACTTACTACAGGTCCATCCTTAAATATTTACTATAGCGATCAACTTACACTCAATCCTGGTTACACCGATATGATCCAGCGCAAGGACCAGTTTAATTTATCCAACCCTAAACTAAAGGGTTGGATTGGATGGACAGCAGGAATCACCCTTTTTTAACATTAATGGAAATTATAGACTTCACCAGCCCTTTACAAGAAGCTTCTAAATTCGTTACCCCACCATCTTTCCCAGCCTGCAGAATAATCTGACATTTACCATTAAACAAACTTCTTTTCCAGGTACCATTATCGCCTTTATCCGATTCGTGGCTGCTTGGATCTCCGTTGCCAACACCAATAATCTTCAGATCACCATTCAGAGAGAATTCAACAAGTGAATTGGCATCAGGAACTTCTCTCCCCTGTTTATCTACTGCACTTACATTAACCACAACGGCATCTTTTCCATCAGCAGTAATTTCCTGGCGGCTTGTCTTCATCACCAGGCGGTAAGCAGCTCCTGTAGTCTCCACTTTTGCAGTCAGCTTTTTACCTTTTTTATAGGCCACTGCAGATAAGGTTCCTGGCTGAAAAGGAATACGCCACTTTAGATGACTGTTCCTGGGCATGGTTTTCTTCCCAAAACTCTTCCCATTCAAAAACAGTTCTACCGTTTCCGCATTGGTATTTACCCAAACCTCAACAGGCTGCCCTTCTTTTCCTTTCCAGTTCCAATGCGGAGAAAGGTGCAACACGTCCTGATCGGTCCACCAGGACTGATAATAATAGTATATATTTTTAGGAAAGCCACAAACATCCATTACACCAAAATGGGAATTGATATTAGGCCATTCATAAGGTGTAGGTTCGCCCCTGTAATCAAATCCGGTCCAGATAAAACCACCCATCCAATACGGATTCTCGGCTGCCAATGTCCACCAGTCCTCAGCCTTGCTTGCCCACCATGGAGCCGTAATGTCCTGATCCGGCACATACCCTGCAATAGAATCTTTCACATAAATCCCCCTTGTTGTAACCGTACTACCCATTTCTGTTCCAATCACAGGTTGACCAGGATGATCCCGGTGGTAATCTGCAACAGCAAACTGACGGTAATTGAACCCACGAACAGGAATCACCTCATTAACACCGGTAAACACATTAGCCAAATCAGCAGCATAAGTACTGGTACGGTATGGATCAAGTTCCTTTTGCTTAGCCAGTAAAGTCTGAGCAATGCGTTTACCAACTGAATTGGTTTGAATCAAACCTTCTTCATTACCAATGGACCACATGAACACACTGGCATGGTTCCGGTCCCTTTTAATCAGCTGCTCAAATTGCGACATATACTCGGGGCTGCTGTTCAGCAGTCTCTGCTCATCCATCACCAGCATTCCCAGACTGTCGCAGGCTTCAAGCAGCTCAGGTGTCGGCGCATGATGACTGGTCCGGCAGGCATTGCATCCCATTTCTTTTAACAAACCAATACGGTAATATTGAAGGTAGTCGGGCAAAGCACTTCCAAGCCCCGCATGATCCTGGTGGTTATTTGTACCCTTGATCTTTACGTGTTTCCCGTTTAGAAAGAGTCCTTTTTCCGGATCAATTTCAATCGTTCGCACACCGTAACGGGTCACCACACTATCCAGTACCTGACTTCCTGATTTTAATACCGAAACAACTTTGTATAAATAAGGATCCTCTAAAGACCATAACCGGGGTTTATCCAGTTCTATAACTTGTTGAACAAAAGCTTGTCCCTTTATGGCCAGACTCAGATCCTGCACCTGGCTTTCGGCCAGCCTTTTTCCATTCCGATCGGCAAGATAAGTGTACAGCTTGACCTGGCCTGCCTCAAGCCCCATATTTTTCAATCCAGTTTCAACAGTGATTCTAGCTTTTTCAGGCGCTACGACTGCATGTACAAAAACGTCCTCTTTCGGAATATGCAGATTATGGTACTGGTTTAACCAGACATGACGGTAAATGCCGGCGCCCTCGTAGAACCAGCCCTCATACTGAGTAGCATTTACCCGTACCACCAATACATTATCTTTCCCAAAGTTCAGATAATCTGTTAAATCATACTGAACACCAAGATAGCCGCTTTGATGATTCCCCAGGTAAAATCCATTGATCCAGATCTCTGCATCCCTGAAAATGCCATCAAACTGAATCTGAAAACGTTGCCCCGAATCTGCTTTCGAAACCAGGAAATGTTTACGGTACCAGCCTATACTGGTTTCTGGAAATAAACCGCCTATAGGCTTATAGCCATGAGCCAGAACATCTGCATTTGCAGATTGAACAAAAGGCAGTTCTGGCGCCCAGTCATGAGGAACATTGAGTTTCCTCCAGCCAGCATCATCAAATTTCGGATCTATAGCCGTGTTTTCCGCTTTCCCTGATTTTGCAAAAAGATTAGCTACCTTATAATTAAAATCTTTGGAAGGATCAGCCGCATGGCCAAAACTGAACCTCCAGTCTTCATCAAAAGAAATTCTTCCCGGAAGGCTATGCTGCTGGGCAGCTAGGGGTTTAGGGGCAAATAGCTGAGCAATCAGCATCAGCAGAAAAAATCCTGTAAATCGGCGCATATGATATAGTCAATATTATTTAAGGTAAATGGATGTTATCTCCAGGGTATTAGGTTCAGTATTCCCCTTGTTTTTCAGGCCGTAACCAAAAGTCAGCTCCAGCTTTTGTACATCTTGTAAATTAAAAGTATGATCATTTTCAGATCTGTAGTATAAGGGTAAAAATCCAGGATAAGGTCTGGGCAACAGCAGTTGGGCGTCTTTCTGCAAACTTTTCAGAGGAATCTCTATATCTGAAAACTCATGGCCTGCCATTGCTTCAGCAGAAAAGAAATCACCTTGTTTGGTAAGGAAACCAAATTTGATCTTAAGAGCTGTTGTATTTCCCGTTCTGGCCCGGATTACTATAGTTTTCAAAGCAGTGCTTTCTTCAGGGCTGAGTCCAAGCTGATCTTCTACAAAACTTTGAATTCCAATCAGAGGATTCGTCTCTGTTGTATCCAGTTTCAACCTCAATAGTGTTGGAGCTGGAATTTCTCCATGCACATATTCCAGCGCCTTATTGTTCCAGTCAGGATTGTACACAATGACTCTGTCTTTGTCGGCAAAAGGGCTGAACAAATGAATGCTCGAGGCTTTCGGCGCCACAAACTCCCCTGCCCTAATCTGACCAATACGGCTTTGGGCAGTAAAAGTGTTTTGTTTTCCTTGTTTCTCCAGCCAGTATACACCTGGTGATACCCTGAATTGGTGCCCCTCAGCTTTCGAATCAGAACCCGCCGAGCCATTAATTCCGCTAACCTTAAAATCCTGCCCTAAGTCTGGAAGATTCAATTTCATCAGGTGATTTTGCCATCTGATCCTGGTGACCTCCTTTTCAGGAACATTTTTCTCAAAAGGATCACGGATAAAAGCAGCGTCGGGCATCACCTCCAATCTCCAGATCCCTTCATCCACCCGGTCTATAAAATAAGCCCCGGTGCCTTCATATTGAATCATTCCAGAATTACCAACCCCGGCAATATGACGCAAAGAGGTACTATTTACCGGTTTTGAAGTTGTGGTATTAGAATAGTAAAATTCTTCAGCTGTGTTCATTTCGCTCAAAGAAGTTTCAGGATCCAAACGAAAGGCATCGAATAAGGTATCAGCAGCATACTTTTTTAGTCTTGGCAATTGATGGAAAGCCCTTGAAGCAATGAGCAGACTAATGGCCTTGGCTGGAGTATAAGCTAAATTTAAGTAATGAGTCTGGTATTCCACGTTCGTAGAAGCCGTAGCCATCGGATCATAGGCAAACTGGGTTGCCCACTGGAACCCGGCAGTCCTGAAACTTCTGGCCATAGCAGGATACATATATGCACCCAGAACATCTGCAGCATCAAATTCATATACCATCTTAGCCCTTTTACTAAAACCCGGAATGCTGTCAAAAGGAATCGTATATGTAGACACATTTGGCAAATAATTTCCCTTCTGAGTATGTCCAGCCACCAATCCTGTTGGATACCATTGGAAACTATGCCCCTGAACGTCGGCTTTCACTATCGCATCAGCATATTTTGGAGATTCACTAATGTTATAAAACACAGGCTTGGTCCAACCCGTATTTCGAATGGCCTTAACCATTCGGTTGATATACTCCGTAGTTCGTTCTTTTGGACCACTGTGCTGCGGTTCATTGTTAACCTCTGTTGCAATAACATCAGGATCCTGTTCATAAGTGAGCCCTGTATATTGGTTTTTATGCCTAAAAAACTGACCAAGGTACCTTTCCTGTGCCTTAAAAGCTTCTTCTTCAACCAATGCTGTCTTTTTTCCATATTTAACTGAAAAACTACCTGTGTTCTCATCTCTTTCAGGATAACCGTTACCCCAGAAAGCAATCGGGGTAATAATGGTTTTAATATTTCTCTTTTTAAGCTCTGCAACCAGAAAATCAAATAATCGCAGATGTTCATTAGAGATCAGATTCCCTGCAGCATCAGAAATTTCGGTATCCCACACATGAACTCTGAAAGCATCAAGCCCAAGACGGGAAAAATGATACACATCATCCTTTATAGCCTGCTCTACAGAAAGACCAAGTCGGCTGATGGAACGGTAACCATAAGCAAAAGGTGCCGTATAGTTAACCCCGAAAAAGGAGGCTTCTTTTTTATCCCTCTCCCAGCGCATAATTCCCTGCGCATCTATATAAACACCTTGCTTTGCAACTGTATTCTTAGCCGACTGTGCCATAGCAGGTAAAGCAAACAAGGAAGCTATGGCAAATAATAGGATCTTTTTTTCTGTCATTACGGTTCAATTATGGTAAAAATGCATCAAGGGCCACAGTTGGTTTACCTGTGTCGTCAAATGCACCTAGTTTATAGCCATTCCAACTGTTATAAGATTCAGGTTCCCAGTAAAATACACCAAGCCCTTTTTGATTAGGAAGCGATTTCGTTTTAGCCAGCAGGTCAGCAATAAAAGATTTAGCTGCTGCTGCCTCGGCCACAGGCATACCAATCTCACAGATCATAATCTCCGAACCATAACGGGAAATCATATCGGTCATGTTCGCCAGGCATTGCGTATTTTTTGTTGCCCAATCTGTTGCCGAAGGATATAAAGACATACCGATCACATCCCATTTGGCCCCATTACTTTTCAACCCGTCAAACATCCATCTGAATAAAGAATTATCATAACCGTTAGACAAATGCACAATCACTTTTGAACTGGGGTTCACAAATTTCACCGCGTTGTATCCCGAAAGCACCAGGTCTGCGAAATTTTTCATACTTAGCGAGGCTTTCCCTTCATCCCAAAGCATGCCGTTATTGGTTTCATTACCTACCTGCACCCATTCTGGTATAATCTTGTTGTTTTTTAAAGTCGTTAGCACATCCACGGTATGATTGTATACCGATGTTTTCAAAGCGGTAATGTCTTGTGACATCCATGCAGCCGGCTTAGTCTGCTGACCAGGATCTGCCCAGCTATCGCTATAATGAAAATCGATAAGTATGCGCATATTCATAGCCTTGGCACGTTTGGCTTTGGCCAGTACATCGGCTGTATTACACCAGCCTGAGGATGGGTTAACCCATACCCTCAGTCTGATAGAATTAATGCCTTTATCACTTAAGATCTTAAACAGGTCCTGCTGCACACCAGCACTGTTATAAAATTTCTTACCCCCCGCTTCCATTTCACTTACCCAGCTCACATCTGCCCCTTTCGCATAGGTGCCCGGAGGATCTGGCAGGGGATAAATCTGTGTATCTCCTTTAGGAGTTTTCTTGCAGCCTGCTGCAAAAATAATAGCCATGAACAAGATGCTTAGATTCTTAGCGCCGTATATACGATTGATTTTCATCTTTTTCTTATTTAATTGAATAGGTATAATTTCCATCACCGGCACTTAAATCTAAAGTTACCGTAAACACACCAGTTTTAGGAACAGGAATATTGATGCCACCCCAGGTTGGTGCACCAGCAAAAACCAATGTTCCTTTATCGTCTACCTTATAGCTGATGTCGTAACCCCCATTAGAGGTAAAGGCAAATCCTTTTCCTTCGGTAAGGCTAACATTGGCAGCTGTCCATTTCTTGGTAGCCGCATTATATATCATTGGTGTTGCAGAAGTACTCCAGCCATTATCATCTCCGGAAATAAAGAATTTTACCGCAGTGTATTTGATCGTCAGGGCATCCAGGTCTACATTAACTTTGGTATAGGCAGGTGATGGAGTTAGCCACAAATTGCCGCCCCCAAGGCTTAAAGTATTCGCGTCCGTACCCCATCCATAGGTCTTTGCATCTTTACTGGATACCAGCTGAAAGGCATCTCCTCCCCATCCATCCGCATTTGGCAGATCTATATACCCCTCATACTTAGCGTTAAACTTAGCCGAGGTTAAAATAAAACCATTTGTTCTTTCGGCTGGGGTTTTCCATGAATTTCCACCTTTAACCAGTAAGGCCGGATATTCCACCATAGACTTATACGGGGTTACATTCATTTTTAACACAGAATAGCTCGGTTTAACCGTAGATGGCACCCCTGTGTTTTGGTTCAGTTCTGTTTTTAAACGAACAACAATAGTGCTGCTTACTTCAACAGGCAACATCATCTGTACCGCCAGTAAAGCATTGAAATCTGCACCAAGGTAGGTCTTTTTAAGACTGTCTGCAGCGAGTTTAACATTGATTGCATTCGCCCAGGCATTCGCTCCGCTCGTATCTGAGGGCATATCAAATTGCAAGGTATAGGTGGGTACCACTTTAATACCATAATCAGCAGCCTTAAAACTAAAAGTAACCACCTTTGAAGCATCTGTAGCTCCTGAAAGGACCACACTGCTGGCCGAACTGCTGAAGGCTTGCGTGCCTGCAGCTGGCAGAACGACAATATTTTGGCTTTGCTCCTTTTTACAAGCAGTAAAAAGAAGTGGTAAAAAGATCATCAGTAAAAACCGATTCGTTAAATTCTTCATGATTGCGGAACTAGATTAATAACCTGTGTTTTGAGTTAAATTAGGATTGGCAGAAAGGTCCGTTGGCGGCAAAGGAAAAAGATTGAACTTAGCAGCCACAGAAGTACCGGCTCTTACACCGCCTTTCCAGGCCCATAAGTATGCATTAGTGGTGAACTTATTGTAACGGATCAGATCTGTTCTTCTAAAAGCCTCGTAATACAATTCACGCCCTCTTTCGTCCAGGATAAAATCTGTGGTCAGCGCTGTGGAACTGATATTCCCCGTAGTACTGCCATTATAAGCTCTTGTACGAAGTTTGTTGATATAATCCAGTGCAGTACTTAAACTTCCGCCAGATCCGCCCCTTAATACAGCCTCTGCGTAAATCAGATAAGTTTCGCCAAGCCTGAACAAAGGGAAATCAATATCAGAAAAATCTTTAGCAGCATCCTGATGAGGTGCAGGTCCTCCTGACCGCGTTTTGTTCCTGAACTTTGTGCTCGAATATCCATCTGTAGAAACATACAGTTCCGTCATCTCCAGGTTCTGGCTAGTCCTATAAAACTGTGCCCTGGAATCTGTATTACCCGTTTTATCTGCAAAAAGGTTTACAAAATTCTCCGTAAAACGCAATCCGCCCCAATCTCCGTTAGAGCCCGAAACTTCCGCTGGTACGTGCGCCGGCCCATGCATCAGGTAAGTCGTACCACCATAATTCTGTGTACTCGTTCCATCATAATTGATGGTCAGAATAAATTCGTCTGTATTCAGGTTATTGTCTGCAATGGTCAGCTCGCGGTAATTATTGTGCAAAGTATAGCCGGCCTGTGTTATTTTATTGCAATAGGCAATAGCCTCTGTATACTTCGGGCTACCAGTATAAACTTCAGCATTGAGGTACATTCTCGACAATAAAGCCCAGGCAGCAGCCCGGTCTGCCCTGCCGTATTCATTTGTTTTAGGTGCAGCAAGGTCATTTTCAATAGCCTTTAATTCTGATTCTATATAAGTAAATAAATCTTTGCGCTGAATCTGTTTAGGAAAATCTTTTCCTCCAACCTCTATTGCCTCCGTAACCATAGGCGGATTGCCATAGATATCCATCAATACCCAATACTGATAGGCCCTTAGAAAACGAGATTCGGCCCTGTATTTTCTGATATCATCCGCATCAGTCCCACTAATTCCTCTTTTGGCGATATTATCGTCTGAAGATTGCCTGATGAAATCATTACATAAGGTAATCTGGAAAAAGGATCTGTAATACAAACCATTAATAATAGAATTGATGGAAGACCAGCTGAGCTCATGAAGTCCCTGGATACCCGCATCACTCTGCCAGGACCATGCAGCTTCATCAGTAGTCAGTTCCTGCAAGTTCCAGTACAGCCTCAAAAAGTCAGAATTCCCTTCATCTTTAATGATTTCTACCGGAATATCCTGCTGCCCTGTAGTGGCATTGCCCGTGAGTGCAAAAGCACCATACACCTTCGCAAGCGCTTGTTTGTAACCTGCAGGGTTGGCATAAACCTTATCTGCAGTAAGGTCATTAGTAGGCACAAGGTCTAATTTTTTACAAGCGCCCAGCACAGTGATGGCGAGACAGGCAAGTGAAACCATTCTTAAAAAGTTAACACGGCCATATTTTTTATGTAAAGTATTCATCATCTGATTCTTTGAAAAGTTAAAAATTAACATTTACGCCTAAGGACATTACTCTTGGTCTTGGATACAGATTGTTATCCACCCCAAAAGGTACTTCAGGATCCAAACCACTGTATTTGGTAATGGTAAATACATTCTGAACAGTAGCACTTAACTGAAGACTGGCCTTGCTTTGAAAGATTTTACCAAACCTGTAACCCAGATTAATGTTGTCCATTTTTAAGAAAGAAGCATTTTCAATGTAATAATCACTCAACACCTGCTGAGTTTTAAAATTCGTGACCAGGTAATTGGGCGATGCATTGGCCAAAATAGCTGAGCCTGTGATCTGAGCCAGGTTACCAGTTTGACTCCTAATGTTATTGTAAACATAATTACCCAGATTGGCCCTTAGGGTAAAACTCAAGCTCCATTGTTTATAGCTCATGTTGTTACTAAAGCCAAGAAAAACTTTAGGATCTGCAGGTTTGCCTTTATGAAAATCATTCTCATTCACCTGACCATCTCCATTTTGATCTATATAAAGCCCTTCAATGGGTTTTCCAGATTGGTCATAGGCCTGTTCAAACAGGTAAAAGGTATTTTTACTCCCTCCAACCGCATTGATCAATGCATATTGTCCGCTTACACCTCCGGCAATACTGCCAGCTGGGAACCCCTTATAATTTGGATCATTGGGCACCACGGTAAGATTGGTAATGGTATTCTTATTATAGGTAGCATTAAAGCTAAAGTCCCAGTTGAGATCTGTTGTTCTAACAGGCACAAAACCAAGGGTCAACTCCAGGCCTTTGTTGTTCATATTACCTACGTTCACTACTGCAGTTGCCGAAAAATTGGTCCCTGCAGGTTGCGGTACCCTGTTGAGCAAATCACTTGTTTTTTTATAATACCAATCCAGACTCCCGGTAATGCGGTTGTCTAAAAAACCTGCATCTACACCAATATTAGTAGTCGCTGTTTGCTCCCATTTAATGTTAGAGATATAAGCGCTGGGTCTGTACATTTGATAAAAAGCATTTCCAAACTGGTAAGAAGCATTTGGCGTACTCAGATTATAGGTAGATAGATAACCATAATTATCAATACCATCCTGCTGCCCCGTAATACCATAGCTTGCGCGAAGTTTAAGCGCAGACAAGTCTTTGCTGTTTTTTAAAAAATCTTCATTCTTTAAAGTCCAGGCCAGGGCAATTGACGGGAACAAAGCATATTTATATTTCGGTGCAAAACGCGAAGAACCATCCCTGCGAAGCGTTGCAGTCAACAGATAACGTTCGTCGTAATTGTAATTTAAACGCCCGAAATAGGAAATAAGCCTGTTTTGTGGCTTGTTAAAGGGAAATGTTGGATCAGAGTTGGCAATTTTATTGCCATTGGCATCAAAGTCTGCAAAGTTATAGACTTTAGTCAGGTAGTCGTTATAAGAATATCCTGCGGTAGCATCCACCCTGCTTTTGATCGACTTAAACTCTTTAACATAATTCAGGTAAAAGTCAAGCACTGTATTCATCCGTGTCTGTTTGTATTGAGTGTTAATTCCTGCACGATTGATGGTTTCTGCCGCATTCTGATCTACAAAGACAGTTCCTTTTCCTGTAGCCACATCATAGCCTGCATTTAAATTGGCGTGCAAATCTGGCAAGAAGTGGAATTTATAGTCCAATTGCAAATTACCAATGCTCCGGTACGGATTAGATCTGTCCTGGCGCTGTTCCAGCAAACCAACGGGATTTCTCCCAACCAGGTTCACCAATCCACTAGGTGTACTTGGATCAAGCCATTCCCAATAGCCATTATAATCTGTTCTATTCGTATACACTGCCTGAGTTGGATCAAAGCTCACAGCCCCACCTATAGCTGCTGTGTTCGCAAACCGGGTTTTCAATGTACTTCCTTTCAAATTAAGATCCACCTTTAAATGGTTATCAAAAAAAGTAGGGTTTAATACAAAAGCAAGAGATGTCTTTTGCAATTCGTCTGTCCGTAGAATTCCCCTTTGGTTCTGATAACCTACAGAAAGTCTGTAAGGCAGATTTTTAATACCACCGCTAATGTTCAGGTTATTGTCTGTAGCCAGGCCATCCTGGTAAATCAAATCCTGCCAATTGGTATTGAAGGCACCCAGCATATCTTTCTGTTTCTGTGTCCCGTTAGCATTAACAATGCTCCGAATCTGATCAGCACTAAGCACATCTACTTTTTTAATAATCTTAGACAAAGAATTTACCGAATTGAAACCCAGCTTTAATTCCCCTCCCAACCCCTTCTTGGTGGTGATGATAATAACGCCGTTCGCTGCTCTTGCACCATAAATAGCAGATGCCGATGCATCTTTCAGAACCGTAAAAGACTCAATATCATTTGGATTGATAAAACTCAGAGGATTGGACGCTCCAGACACACCGCCATTTTCAAGTGGAACACCATCAATAACAATCAAGGGATCATTACTGGCGTTTAAAGAAGATCCTCCGCGGATGCGAATAGTACTTCCACTTCCAGGCTGTCCACTATTGGAAGTGATCGATACACCAGCCACCTTACCCGCAAGCATCTGTTCCGGCGTAGTAATATTTCCCTTTTGAAAGTCCTTTGAACTCACCACTGCAACAGAGCCCGTCAGATCCTGCTTCCGGGTGGTACCATACCCTACCACCACAACTTCACTTAAAGAAGCATTGTCCTCCTGCAGGGTAACGTTCAAAATTGAGGAGGAAGCAATAACTTCCTGTTTTAGAAAGCCAATAGAGGTAAATTCCAGCACGCCCTGCCTGGAGGGGACACTGATAGAAAATTTACCTTCCGGCCCCGTCACCGTTGCCTTAGCAGTTCCCTTTAAACGTACACTTACGCCGGGAAGCCCAAGCCCATCAGCAGCCGACCTTACAGTCCCGGTTACCGTAACCGTTTGCTGGGCATAAAGATTTATACTAGAGATAAAGAGCAGTAAAAGAAGCCAGCTGCCCTTCAGATAAAAAGTAGAATTGTGCATACAATATTTGGTTAGGTTTACAGCTACAAATGAAGGTCTTCTGCCCCATTTCGGCTTGTTCTATTGTTCATATTTTTTGTCCTATCCGACATATTAATTGTATACTCAACAAATATAAGCGCCATTTAGACGTTTAAACGCCTAATTCTTCTATCTTTATAAAATATAAACCTGTTTGTTTCTTTTACCATTTCATGATTTCTTTTTTAAAAGGCCTGATTTTCATTCTATGTTGCTCTGTCGTTTCAGTTGTTTCTGGACAGACATTAAAATTCAGGCATATTGGTATAGAAAACGGTTTGTCCAATAGTACAATTGAATGCATTTTTCAAGACCACCGTGGCTTTATGTGGTTTGGTACACGCGACGGGCTGAATAAATATGATGGCAACCAGATCACCGTGTACCAGCACAGTAAAGAAGAGGGCAGCATCAGCGACAATTACATCAGATGCATTTACGAAGACCAGAAGAAAACTTTATGGGTCGGCACATCAAATGGTCTGAACAGGTTTGATCCTGAAAAAAACAAATTCATCAGATATCCTTCTTATCCAAATAAGGCAACAGGAAACAACAATACGATTACCTCTATTACTGAAACAGCTACAGGACTGTGGGTAGGTACATACGGCGGAGATCTGAACTTATTAAATTCATCCAAAAGTATCCCGACGCTAACCGGTCATCCAATAAATAACATATCCCCAGACCAATCCGGTAATTTATGGCTGGCTACCGACCAAGGACTCAAACATTTCAATCCAAAGAACGGGAAACTCATTACAATACAAGCCTTGGAAAAGTATGTAATCCGTAGCATTACAGCATCTCCCGAAGGAAATCTGTGGCTGGCCACAGAAGAGAGAGGACTGTTTTGCTATACTCCCGCCACAGGTGCTTCAAAACAATATCGCCACGAAGATAAAAACGTCAACAGTCTGGGCAGTGACCTGGTAAGGGCTGTTGTTTTCCGGAACAAAAAAGAAATCTGGATTGGAGGAATCAAT
>Ga0182006_1001324_pt1 | contig 15184 bp, 13 predicted proteins | sample Sormic07211104_1_FD_123022 | JGI IMG/M metagenome (GOLD analysis project Ga0182006, IMG submission 123022) | Rhizosphere microbial communities from Sorghum bicolor, Mead, Nebraska, USA - 072115-104_1 MetaG | ecosystem: Host-associated > Plants > Roots > Rhizosphere | place: USA: Nebraska...
GAGAAAGGAAAATTGGCACTCGTAAATGCCACCTCGCGGATTTGGGGCATTGCTTTCAGAGACTTTTCCAGGTTATCGTAAAAAATCCTGGCAGTGTCGAGGTTTTTGCTCACCTGCCGGTTATCATAGGAGATACTCCATACACGCTCATAGTTGAGCCCAACGGGCTTTCTGTAATTTTGAAAATAGTATACCAGAAAGGAAAAAAGTGCGACGATGACCAGGAAGGACACTAATATCTCGGAAAGTAAGAGGAAGTTCTGCTTCCGCTTGTTCCACATAAGTTTAAAAAGATGTTTAAACATAACTTGTTGGTTTTGAAATGAGGATTATTGTGCCTTTAATGCGTGTACAACATTAAGACGGGACATGCGCCAGGCCGGGTACACACCAGAGAGCAGACCAAACAGGATACACGCTAACAAAGAATAGCCGAGCACGCGGGGACTCAAGGATAGCTGCATGTTGGAAACTAGTTCAGCCTCATTGATAAAGTAGATGGCCAACATAGAGAGCAGCAATCCAAGCAAGCCACCAATAATCGTCAGTATGAGATTCTCTACAATAAACTGGTAAACCAAAGTGCTAGAGGATGCTCCAAATGCCTTTCTCACACCAATTTCAGAAGATCTTTCCATGATCCTCGTGATGTTGATGCTAACCAGGTTAATGGTTGGCAGCAGCAAAAATATGCTTAGCAAGGTCAGCAGCAGACCTGTAGCTTTAGTTACACCGGAGTTTTCGCCGTCTCCTGCAAAGGTCCGGGTTACGCTTTCAAAATAGGTATCTGCATTGGAGAAGGCCTTGTCAAACTCCTTATCGGGCAATGGAACTTTTCGCATCATCTGCTCAAAGTCTTGCTTTAGCTGTGGTATTTCCTGAGGTGTTTTTGCAAGTAATACCGCGTTGCAATTTCCCAGTAAGGCAACTTCATTCCAATCTTGCCTTGAAATTGTATAAGGTATGTACATGTCTCCGGCAAAGTTGTAAAGTGTTTTGGAGACATTTTTGACTACGCCAATTACCCGGTAGTTGATGTTATCTGCAGAGATATACTTGCCGACAGCATGTACATTCGGGCCAAAGTAGTCATCGCGTGTTTCTTCAGATATTACGGCTACCCTACTGGCATTCAAAATTTCCTGTGCACCATAGGGTTTACCTTCCAAGAATTCATATTCGAGCACGTTCCAGTAATCAGCGTTCGTGTACTTGTACTCAATTACAATCTTTTTATTGTTGACAAAGGCGTTTGATGCCTGCGCCGTGCTGGAAATGGCCATCTTTTCAACACGCTGTAGTTTTGAGACATAATGGTCCAGGAAGTAAAATGAGACATCACTCCGGTTCAACCAGCCTTCCTTGGTATTCTTTAGCTCCATTGTACCTACGTAGAGCGATCGCTCCCGTTTAAAATCAGGATAATCTTCATTGATAAATTTGTTCAGGAAAGCCACTGCAACAGTAATTACCGTCAGGGTGAAGCTGATGCCAAACAGGCTGATGAAGGTGAAGAACTTTCTCCGCTTCAACACAGCGATTGCGATTTTAAAATAGTTCTTAAGCATGGCTGTAATTATTGTACTTGTGAACCATCAAACAAGCGGACCAGACGGTGGGTCTTTTGTGCCATACTTTCATCATGGGTAACCATTACAATTGTGGTCCCTTCGTTCCGGTTCAGGTTAATCAGGATATCCATAATCTCGTTCCCCATTGCACTATCCAGGTTACCCGTTGGCTCATCTGCCAGGATGATCTGAGGCTGTCCCACGATCGCTCTGGCGATAGCGACGCGTTGCCTTTGTCCACCGGATAGTTGTGTCGGGAAGTGTTTGGTTCGATTGCTTAGACCTACCTTTTCCAGGGCCGCTGTTGCAAGTGCCCTTCTGCTTTGCGCAGAGCTGTTGCGATACAGTAGTGGAAGCTCCACATTGTCGAGTACCTGCAGATCGTTGATCAGATGGTAACTCTGAAAGATGAAGCCCAGCCTTTCATTTCTGAAACTTGCCATCTGTTTATCCGAATAACGGCTGATGTCCTGGTCGTCAATCCGGATCTGCCCCCTTGAGGGTTCATCCAGTAGACCCATGATGTTGAGCAGTGTACTTTTGCCGCAGCCGGATGGGCCCATAATGGATAGGAATTCCCCTTTTTGTACGTGGAGATTGATGCCATTGATGGCCAAGGTTTCCACCGTATCTGTGCGGTAGACCTTTTCAATGTTTTCTAAGCGAATCATAATGTATAATTAATAAATAAGTATTGATCAATAAGTAATCTTTTGGTTTTTCTCAAAATCATAGAGCGAGAGGTACCGCAATTGGTAGAAGGCCGTCCAGAAATCTCGCATAGAGGTTACGTAATCTCTTTTTGCCCGATCATTTTCCTGAAAAGCAATGCTCAGGTCTGTAATGCTTAAATTTCCGAGTACATAGCGCTCAGTTGCGATTTTGTACTTCTCCACTGCGATACGTTCTGCCTCGGCGGTGAGCTTGATTTGCTCCTTCATCATGTTGTATAGCGTCACTTCAGTGATGATCTGCTGTTTGAAAATTTGCTGATCCTGCTGCACAGAATAGCTGATAAACTGTTCATTTGCCTGCGCCGTCTTGGTGCGTGACTTGGAACGCCCCCAGTCAAGCACAGGGATAGAGAGCTGGATTTCGACAGACTGCTGGTTTTTTGGCGAGCGGTAAACATCCAGGATCCTGGTTGCTGCATTGGAAAATCCGAGGTTTGCACGCAGGGTGGCTTTAAGCCCGTTCTCTCCTTTTGCCTTCGCGACATCTCGTTTCGCTTCTGCCAGCTTTCTTGAAAAAGCGATGGCATCGGAACGGTTTTCCAGTGCTTCCTTAAGCACCAGATCCGTATAAACATTGATGTCCTTGCTGGCGGCAGGCATCTCCAGCACGATCCTATTACTGGCATCTAAACCTGCATAACTCACCAGGTTCAAGGTTGCGATCTCCACGTCCCGGTTCGCGCTTCCAAGTGCCTTTTGTGCATTAAGAACTTCCAGCTGCAATTGCAGGATCTCATTTTTGGTGATCTTGCCCAGGTCGAATTTCGTTTCCGCAATGGCCGAGATCCTCCTGGTATTGGCCAGGTTCGATTCGGCCATCTGTACATTGGCCTGCGCCAGCAGCAGATCGAAATAGTAGTCGGTAACATTAACACCGATTTGCTCCTGACTTTCGATGTAAGCTTGTTTACTCTCGTTGTATTTTAGTGGTTCAATCTTTTTGTCCCACTTTAGACTGTTGAACTGTAGAATGGGCTGCGTATACCCGATACCATAGGGTATACCATTGTAGAGCACATTATTGCGGTCGAAGTCATCAAAGCGCTGCAGTTGTGTGGTACCGTAAATGGTTCCACCCGTTGCGGCAATGCTTTGGCTGAAATCAAGGGTTAATGAAGAGTTGTCGTTGTGCACGGGCTGGAAAAGTATGGATCCGTTTGGCTGTTGTACCTGCACGTAAGTTTTGGTGTAGCCCGGCAGTATGCCGCTGAGTGCAAGCTGTGGTTGATAGTTTGACTTGAAGGTCTTCCATTCCCAGTATTTGGTTTCTTTAATTGTGAGTGCTTGCTTGGCCGCAATAGAGTTGGTTTTCGCAAGTTCCACGACCTGTGGAAGGCTCAACCGCAACGTATCGTTCTGCCGAAGGTGAGTGGGTTCAGCCAGCAGGCTTAATCCAATAAATAATAGCTTGATCATCTTCGTGTTATTTGCTGGCGAGGGGAATCGATTGGTAATTTTTGTAAGCACTCATATCATTGGTAATGACTTCATCACCGAGCCTTAATCCACTTCTGATTTCAATGAAGTCGAAATTACTTAAGCCTGTTTCTACCGCGCGACGTTCGGCTACGCCGTTTTTGAGCACGAAGATGTCCTGCTTGCCTGAGCCGTTGAAGGCCGGTCCATTGGCCACGCGCATGACCTTAGGTCTTGTTTGGGTGACCAGAAAAACATCAACTTTCTGATTGGGTCTAAGGACCTTCGCGTCTTTCTGATCTAGTCGGAGTTCAAAAGAAACGATGTTATTGTTGATGGATGGTGAGATGTTCGCGATGCTTCCACGAAGATGGCTCTCTCCAACACGAACGATGGCGGGCATGGCATTATAGATCTGGTCGAGCATGTTGTCAGACATGCTGCCTGCAACTTTGAAACTACTCAGGTTTGCAATCCGCACCAGGGCTTCGCCTTCGTTAATGCTGGCACCAATATTCTTGTTTACCCAGGTAACCACACCATCACGTGAAGCAACAACTTCCGCCCTGTCGAGTTTCCGCTTTAGGGCTTGAAGATCATTCTGCTGGATGGCCAATGCGATTTCCGCTTCACGAATTTCTATTTTCATGGTTTGCTGCTTGCTGCGGATCTCGTTTTCGAGTTGTTGTTTTTCAAGTTGGGCAACTTTCAGATCAAGTGCGGCCTTTTCCACATCTTCCCTGGTGCCGCCCCCTGCCTTAAGCAAGCGCTGTGCTGCAGAAACGTTGTCTTTCAGATTACTGATCCGCAGCTCTTTAATGTTATTGTTGGATTTGATGTCATAGAAGCTTTTCTCCAGTGTGAGGTGCAGCTTGCTGATTTCATTTGCTTTTGACTCCATTTGAAACTTCAGGCGCTCATATTCTGACTGGGTGGCGGATTTATCCAGGCGGAGAATGGACTGCCCTTTTACAACTTTCTTCCCGGGATCCAGTAATACTTCCTGAATGGAAGCCTGAATCGGGCTGGCAATGATCTCTTCGAATTCAGGAAGTACTTCGCCGGTGGCGCTAATCGTGTTTTCCACTGCGCCTGTTTCTACTTTCGACGTCATGATATCGCTGCTGCTCAAAGATGGTTTTAATACCCCACGCACAAACCAGATGGTTAATAGTAAAGCCACCACTACGGCAACGATTATGATGCTGCGTTGCTTCTTTTTTCTAGCAGATACCTCTACTTCGATACTCCTGTCCATTACAAATAATTTGAACAGGCTTTTACAAGCGGAATACCAAATATAAATTACTGAATATTAGCATTTTACTAAATTCAGCTTACATGAAAATGCCCGATATCGAACGTTTCGTAAGATATCGGGCATTTTTATGTGTATTCAGGAAAGCTGTGTTGCGTGTCACGTGTCAACCTGATCGTTCAGCGTTGAGCATTCTAACCCGGGAGAGATCAGACCGGAAGAAAGCTCAAAGTTCAGATCTTAGGTGTTCAACTGGTATGTGTGCCAGCTTCAACTCCGTTCAATATAAAACTTAAGACTTAAAATTTTTGATTCTACTGGGTTCATAATGCAGCCCAGGGGATAACCAGTAAAGCAGGACCATCCTTGAATAGCGGTAGTTAAAAGGTGCGAATACGAGGGAAGTACAGATAATTAAGCCCACGTAATACCAGATGTTTTCTTTTGTAAGCTCCAGGCCGAGGATGTAGGCGGCAATACAAACGGCGATCATTTCTGCACAGTTTAGAGCATAGCTCACGAACATTGCAACGTAAAAGTAGCCAGGTTCACGTTCAAACTTTAAGCCGCAGGCTTTGCAGACTTCCTGCATCTTTTGACCTTTAACGCTGTATGTAAATCCTGTAAAAACATCGCCTACGCGGCACCTCGGACATTTACAGTTAACTAATCCTGACCATTGTGAAATGCTGGGTATGTTGTTGTTTGCTATGTTATTTTCCATGTTGCAGTATGTTTGATTTTCTAAATTTTTCTGGTGTTAAACCTTGATGTTTTTTAAAGAACTTGATGAAATACGAGTGATCATTGAAGTTTAGCTTATCTGAGATCTCAGCGATACTCAAGTCGAGGTTTATAAGGAGCCTTTTTGCTTCAAGGATAACCTGTTCGCGAATGAGCTCGCCAGCAGAAGCACCGATGATGTCCTTGCAAAGGGCATTCAGGTGATTGGGCGTGATGTAAAGTAGAGCTGCATATTCTTTGGGAAGTTTGAGTGTCCTGTAATGTTCTGCAATTAGTTTCTGAAAATTCCTGAAAATGGTATGGTTGTATGAATTTGCAGTAGCCTCAATTTTGTGGCCAGAGGCACGTTCGGCTTTGATAAAAATCTGCAGTAATAGGCTGCGTACCAGATCGTCCCGCAACAGCCCATTCGAAGCACCTTCCTTCAGAATCTCCTCAAAACTGTCCATAATTGCAGCGGCACTTTCTTCATCCACTGAAATAACCTGCTGCTCTGCAATCCCGCTAAAAAGGGACAAGTTTTCGAAGTAACTGTTATTGCTCAAAAACGAACTGAAATAATCTTTCGAGAAGTTAATGATGTAGCCATCCGGTTCAGCATCAAACGACCAGCTGTGCACCTGACCGGGGATCATGAAGTACATGCTTAAAGGTTTAACCTCAAATTGCTTGAAGTCGATGTGATGTTGTCCACTACCCTGACTGAAAAAGACCAGGTGATAGAAGGAATGGCGATGCGGGCTGTGCAGATGTGCGTGTGTTTTCGCGTAATGGCCAAATCTACTCGCCACAATTCCCTGGGTTTTATATTCCCGGAAGTTGTTGATGTCGTAGATTGGTATTTCGGTTCTCACACTCAAAGGTACCCAAATAAATAGTGGGTTTATGGTAATAAACCCACTATAAATGGTACTATTTACGGATTACGGTATGAAATGAATGTTTATAGCTTTTTGCTGAGGTCTACAGCTTTCTGCGTTTCTTTTCTTTTAAAATGAGGTTCAACTCCCGGCTGGTTTGTCCGGCAACGGAGGTGTTTTCCTGTGCACGTCTAAAAAGGTATGGCATTACGGCCTTAATGGGGCCATACGGAACATACTTGGCAACGTTGTACTGCGCATCGGAAAGGTTGAAACTCAGGTTGTCACTCATGCCCAATAACTGTGAAAAGTAAACATGTGGGTGGTTGTGTGGTATGTTGTACTGATCCAGCAATTGCGCCAGTAATCTGCAGCTATCCTCATTGTGTGTACCACATACCAGTCCGATATCATTGATATTTGTGATGCAGTAGTTTATACCTGCATTGTAATCCTGATCAGTAGATTGCTTATCTGGCTGGATCGGCGACTGGTATCCGCGTTCTGCGGCACGTTTGCGTTCTTTTTCCATGTACGCACCACGAACAAGCTTTACACCAAGCAGATAGCCCATTTCTTTTGAAATCAAGTGGTCTGCTTTAAGGTCAGCAAGTTTGTCGTGTCTGTACAGCTGATAGGTATTGTAGATCAATACGCGCTCCTTGTTGAACAGGCGCATCATGTCGATGGCAAGATCATCAATGGTTTCCTGGATCCAGGACTCTTCTGCATCCACCATCACCGGCACGCCTTTCTCATAGGCTGTACGGCAAATCTTCTCGCAACGCAGCTTTACACGCTCAAATTCTGCTGTTTCAGCTGCTGTTAAGGGTTGCTTTGCATCGAGTTTCTCCAGCAATGCGAATCTAGCAATACCAGTTATTTTGAATACGGTAATTGGAATCCTTTTATCACCGGCAGCGCGTAAGATCGTACGGATAATTTCTTCGCAGGTAAAGTCGAATACTTCTTCCTTCTCTTCACCTTCTACAGAGTAATCCAGGATGGTACCTACGTTTGCGCTGGCAAGTTGCGCAATGGCCTTCTCGCATTCTGCAATGGTTTCACCACCACAAAACTGCTTGAAAATCGTCGCCTTGATCGCAGGCTGGATTGGAAGTCCTACGTTCAGGAAAAAGTTAGTAATCGGGGGACCAACCTTGGTGAGGAAGTTGCTGCTGATTACCTTAAACAACAAATAGGCAGCATTAAGCTCCGCATTGCTTTTACTTCGAAAAGCAATTTCCGTATCGTCAAAATTCAGTTTTCTCTTCGGGGAAATTTCCATCTATTCGTGTTTTGTGTTATGGTACTTTGTGTGTTGTTATTCGTTGGTGTTTATTGGGCAGGATCATCCTTTTAGATGTTGAGGCCTCTTACTATTAAAACGCTGCAATAATGATAATCATGCACACATTCCGGAAGAAACTCCAGTTTACCTTATAAAAACGGAGGCAAAAATATGAATTCAGGAGCTGCAAAAGGTAAATCCCTTTGTAATAAATTGTAAATTTGCTAAACCATGGTAGAATTTAAATTAGAAGGTGAGTTTATTCCCCTCATACAATTGCTAAAAGCAACCGGATTGGTTCAGAGCGGCGGCGAAGCGCAAACAGTTGTTGAAGACGGTTTGATCAAGTATAACGGTCAGGTGGACTATCGTAAGCGTCTGAAAGTGCGTGTTGGCGACGTTGTCGATTTTATGGGGCAGCAAATCAAAGTTATTTAATGGAAGCACTGGAAAGTAACGGACATCACATCCACTTTGATACAGGTCTGGCACCCTTACAGGCTTTTTTGAATGATCAGAAATACAGTAAGGTTTTCGTGTTCGCCGATGGCAATACCTCAGAAATATGCCTGCCGGTGTTTCAAGCCATGCTTGACGATTATACTGCGTTTGACCTGATTGAAACGGATCCGGGTGAAGAGAATAAAAACATCGACTTCTGCATTGGCATCTGGAAAACGCTGCTGGACTTTGAAGCTGATCGGAAATCCTTGATGATTAACCTGGGTGGTGGCGTAATCACGGATATGGGTGGCTTTGTCGCTTCTACATATAAGCGTGGTATTGATTTCATCAACATCCCGACAACCTTGCTTTCGATGGTAGATGCTTCTGTTGGTGGTAAAACCGGGATAGATATTGACAATGTTAAAAACATGGTGGGTACATTTAGTTTGCCACAGGCGGTTTTTATTGAATCGGAATTCCTGAAGACATTGCCGGAAAGAGAGCTGTTATCTGGCTTCGCCGAAATGATTAAACATGGTTTGATCATGGACAAGGCCTACTTTGAGGCACTGAAGGCAGTAGATTATCGCTCGGTAACAGCTGCGCAGGTTTATCGTTCTGTAGAAATTAAACATGAGGTGGTAACTCAGGATCCATTGGAGAAAGGCCTGCGGAAGATATTGAACTTTGGACATACCATCGGCCATGCCGTGGAAAGTTATGCCTTGAGTAACGATAAGCAGCCCCTTACCCACGGTGAGGCGATTGCTATTGGGATGATCTGTGAATCCTTTCTTTCTGTGAAGTATTGCGGATTGTCACAACAGGACTTAGCGGAGATTACAGCCTACTTCAAATCCATTTATCCTGCATACCACATTTCTGAAGGTAGCTTTACTGCTATTTTGGACCTGGTTAAAACGGACAAAAAGAATGAACACGGCTATGTATTGTTTTCTTTGCTTTCGGCAATCGGGAAATGTGAATACAACTGCAAGGTAACGGATGAGGATCTGCTTGACAGCTTGAAGTACTTTAATACTGTTTACAGCAGGTAAGCAAATTTCCGGTTAGATCAATTGGCTGGCTGGCAAAATTGGGATTGCTGAATTTACTTGCTTAAGCAAATCTTCGATTAGATCAATTGCCTGCCTGCTAAAATTGGATTGCTGAATTTACATGCTTCAGCAAATTTCAGGTTAGATAAATTGCATGCCTGCTAAAATTGGATTGCTGAATTTACTTGCTTCAGCAAATTTCAGGTTAGATAAATTTGCTGGTTTGTAAAATGGGATTGCTGAGTCTACTTGCTTCAGCAAATTTCAGGTTAGATCAATTGCCTGGCTGCTAAAACGGGATTGCTGAGTTTACTTACCTAAGCAAATTTCAGGTTAAATTAACTGCCTAATTTCTAAAACTGGATTGCTGAATTAATTAATAGATAGTTTTTCTTGAATGGTTCAGTCGAATTCAGCTCATCCGGAGAAAGTACTTTTTGTGGAACGTTATTGTGTGGACCGTTAGCCGGAGGAAAGATCGTTTTACAGGATTAAACCAGAACGAAATATAGACCAACTGTCGGATTTAGATATTTGGCTTTAAGCAACATGAAAGTTGTTTTACGGGTATTAATTTTTTCAAATTAACTCTTGACAAATTAAATTTTGTTGTTACATTTGGACATATAAGAACAAGAAATGATACTTAACAGCACATATTGGTTTGGTTACTTTTACTACTACAGTAAGAGCCGGGACTAATATGCAATCTGATAAGATGAAATGTATATAGAAGTCCCGGCATATTGCCGGGACTTTTTTTGTTTTTAGCCATTTGAATATGAAAACGCAAATAACATTAACCAGTAAATAATGAAAGCACCAAGAGTTGCCATCCAGGGTACAAAAGCCTCATTCCATGAAGCAGCAGCATTCAAGTTTTTCGGTAAGGATATCGAAACTGTTGAGTGTGACTCCTTCAAACAGACTTGCGAAAGCATGCAGCAGAATGAGGCGGATTACGTCGTTATGGCCATTGAAAATTCCATTGCCGGAAGTTTATTACCAAACTACACGCTTCTACGGGACTACAACTTTTCAATTACTGGTGAGGTTTATCTGCCGATTCAGCTTCATTTGATGGCACTCCCGGGGGTAAAGTTTGAGGACATCAAGTATGTAACCTCCCACCCCATTGCTATTCGTCAATGCATAGATTTCTTCGATCAATTCCCTCATCTGCAAGTTATTGAAAGCAGTGATACTGCTGCATGTGCAAAGAAGATTCGTGAAGAGCAGTTAACAGATACGGTTGCCATCGCAAATACGCTTGCTGCCGAACTTTATGGCTTGAACATCATTGAAAGGAGGATCGAGTCTAACCGTAAGAACTTCACCAGATTCCTGATCCTTAAGCGCGAAGCTGTTGAAGGCACGCAGGATATTAATAAGGCCTCAATCTGCTTCCAGGTTGGTAATGCAGTAGGTACATTGGCCAAGGTTCTTAATGTTTTTGCGGAAGAACGTATCAATCTATCGAAGATTCAATCCATGCCTGTTTTAGGAAAACGTAATGAATACAACTTCTATGTAGACATTGAATGGGAAAACTTTGAGCAGTATGACCGGGCGCTTAGAAGGGTATTAAAGTATACTGTGAACTTTAACATCATGGGCGAGTACGCCAAAAATGATCAGGTTTAAGGATAATCGGCCGGACGGGCTTCATTAAAAAACCACTTGACAAAAGTGTTTGACTGAAAGCCCATAACAAGGGCCAAAGCCGGAATAACAAATGAGAACTGATCTCAGCGAGGCCTAATAAAAACGGGAGATCCGCTTATAAAAATAAACAATAACATTAAACGCGAGATCGCTTGCGAATAGAGAGAATAACATTAAGAGCATTGCTGATTACCCTTGAGCTAACAGCGGATGCCGCTAAATAAAATATTGATAAACCCAAAAACACAAACGACATGAAATTAAATTTAGACATCCAACCATTAAGCAGCTGGATTAACGTTACCAACGAACCCCTAATTATCTCTGGACCCTGCAGTGCAGAAACGGAGGAACAACTGCTATCGACAGCACATTTGCTAAAAGCAACCGGGAAAGTTTCCGTGCTAAGAGCAGGTATCTGGAAACCACGTACCCGTCCAGGAGAATTCGAAGGTATTGGCAGCATTGGATTGGAATGGCTGAAAAGAGCAAAAGAAGAAACAGGATTGCCTACAGCCGTTGAAGTTGCAACCGCTAAACACGTTGAAGAAGCGTTAGCAGCAGGCGTAGACATCCTTTGGGTGGGCGCGAGAACCACCGCGAACCCCTTCTCTGTTCAGGAAATTGCAGATGCTTTAAAAGGTCACGATGTACCTGTATTGGTAAAAAACCCCGTGAACCCTGACCTTTCGCTATGGATTGGTGCATTGGAGCGTATCAACAACGCAGGTATCAAAAAGATCGGTGCGATTCACCGTGGATTCTCCTCTTTCGAGAAAAGCTCTTTCCGTAACGAACCAATGTGGGAGCTTGCCATTCAATTGAAAACGCACTGCCCTGAATTGCCTATCATCAACGATCCAAGTCACATTTGCGGTAACCGCGAACTGATTCCTTACATCGCGCAAAAAGCGCTTGACCTTGACATGCAAGGCTTGATGATCGAGTCGCATATTGATCCTTCCGTAGCTTGGACCGACGCAAAGCAACAAGTTACCCCTGCAGCACTTGCTGAACTAGTAGACCGTTTCTCCATCCGCCAGCCAGAGTCGAAGAACGAAGCCTTTGCAGATAAACTTGCAGACCTGAGAAAGCAAATTGATAAGATTGATGATCTGGTTATTCAGAAGCTTGGTGAGCGTATGGCTATCGTTGAGAAAATTGGTGAGTTCAAACGTGACAACAACGTAACCATCCTTCAGGTACACCGTTGGGATGAAATCATGAAGCGTCGTGGTGCCTTCGCATCAGCGTTGAAGCTTGATCCTAACTTTACGGAGAAGTTTCTGGAGTTGATCCATAGTGAGTCCATCAGGAAGCAAACGCTGATCATGAACAAAGATAAAACCGCTGCAACGATCGTTGAAGTTGCTCCACCTGTTCAAATCTAATCACGCCCAGCTACACTGAAAATGAATAAACACGAGGCTTTGCTAAGTTTCCCAAAAGGCACAACCATCAATGCGACCATCCGTTTAACTGGTTCTAAAAGTGAGAGTAATCGTGCTTTAATCATCGCTGCACTAAGCAAGGGATTGATTAAAGTGGATAACCTCTCTGACGCTGCCGACACGGTAACGCTGAACCAGATATTAGTGCAACTTGACAGAGATCCTTCCGCTGCATCTCCCATTGACGTGGGACATGCAGGGACAGCAATGCGCTTTCTTACAGCCTACCTGTCAACCCTGGATGGCACCTTCGAGCTTACGGGTTCTAAGCGGATGAAAGAAAGACCGGTAAAGCTACTTGTAGAAGCATTGTGGAAGCTTGGTGCTACCATATCCTACCTGGAAGAGAATGGCTATCCTCCGTTACAAATTAAAGGGGGGCTGAAGCAAAGCACTGACGCTGTACAAATCAGAGGCGATGTGAGCAGTCAATATCTTTCAGCACTGCTGATGATTGGTTCTACCCTTGAAAAAGGACTTTCCCTGCAGATCATTGATGACCTTACCTCCGAGCCCTACGTTCGGATGACTTTGAAAATGCTCGAGGAAGCAGGAATAAAACACACCTGGGCACAGAATGTGATCAAAATAGAACACCAGGAATTCACGCCTGGAATACTGGTGGTAGAACCCGACTGGAGTGCTGCGTCTTACTGGTACAGCATCGCTGCACTTGTGCCTGATGCACAAATCGCCTTGCCAAATTTGAAAGAACATAGCCTACAAGGCGATAGCCGTATTCAGCAGCTGATGCTGGCTTTAGGTGTGGAAACCACAAGAACTGATAATGGTGTAATGCTTCTCTCAGTTAGCATTTCAGAAACAAGTTCAAGTTCTGGCAACGCTGCTGAAGCTGAAATCAGAAGCAGTGACGAAAACCGTCTTGAGGATGAAAATGGCATGATTGCTGGCGAGGTTCCGGTTTCTGGCAAAGAACAGGAAGAGGACTCCATAATCGACTTAAAGGACTGCCCGGATCTTGCGCAAACCATCATTGTCTGTGCAGCAGCCAAAGGATTAAACCTGAAGTTCACCGGCCTGGAAACCTTAAAGATCAAAGAGACCAATCGTGTGAAAGCATTGCAGAATGAGCTTGCGAAAATAGGCGTTGAGCTCATTGAAGACAACCTTATTTATACGCTGGACTGCAGGAACCTGCATTTTCCGGAAAGGGTTAACATTAACACTTACGACGATCATCGTATGGCCATGGCCTTCGCGCCATTAAGCATCTTTATTCCAGAATTGGAAATAGAAGACATGGACGTGGTTGAAAAGTCCTACCCGGATTTCTGGAAGGATCTGGAAACCGCGGGTTTTAGTGTGCGCGCGATTTAACCGGGAAATAATATAGTTGCAGAAACTGTGGATAACTGTAAATCATATTACTAAGTTGCTGTTTGAATTATAAGTATGATTATAATTCAAACACAACATAGTTTTGGTTATTATACAAACCCAACATAAGTTCGATTAGAATTCAAACACAACATAGGTTTGATTATAATTTAAACGCAACATAGATTAACAACAAGGCGCAAGAAGTCTATAATAAAGTACAACAGTATTGATCTAAATCAGGTAATAGAAATCTGAAGAAGCGGAAAACTGCAAATGTGAACATAGCAGCCCCTCCTTAGCTTGAACAGACATGGGGCCTTTTACACTAAAACAGCAGGGCTTAATACATTAAAGACATTCGCTTCAACAAATCGGAACTGAAGCAAGCAGTATTAATAAGTAAAATATGGCAGGTAGCACATTAGGACAGCTTTTTAAAATATCAACATTCGGGGAATCACATGGCTTCGGTATCGGCGTAATCATCGACGGATGTCCGGCAAACTTGCCCATAGATCTTGAATTCCTACAATCGGAATTAGACCTCAGACGTCCTGGCCAATCGAAAATTACCACCCAACGCAAGGAAAGTGACACCGTTCAGGTGCTTTCCGGGATATTCGAAGGCGTAAGCACAGGCACCCCAATCGCGCTGCTCATTCCAAATGAAGACCAGCGTTCCAAAGACTATTCGCACAACAAGGACGTTTACCGCCCTTCCCACGCAGACTACACCTATGATGCAAAATACGGCATCCGAGATTACCGCGGGGGCGGTCGTTCATCCGCCCGGGAAACCGCTGCACGCGTTGCAGCAGGTGCTATTGCTAAATTGCTGCTTAAACAGTATGGGATCGAGATATTTGCGCATGTATCCGCAGTAGGCACCATCGAAGCACCAAACCTTTCTGACCTGAGCATCAATGACCTTTACCTGCAAAGGGAAGAAAACATCGTACGGTGCGCTGACCCGGCCACTGCGAATCAGATGATTGACTGCATCGACCAAATCCGCAAGGAAGGTGACACCATCGGAGGAAAAGTAAGCTGCATCATCAGGAACTGCCCTGCAGGTCTTGGAGAGCCGGTGTTTGATAAACTACACGCTGAGCTTGGGAAAGCCATGCTAAGCATCAATGCGGTGCACGGCTTTGAATATGGGTCTGGATTCAGCGGCAGTGAAATGCGCGGTTCTGAACACAATGATATCTTCGTGCCGGATGGAGATAACCCGAAAACGCTGACCAACTTTTCAGGCGGTATACAAGGTGGCATTTCAAACGGCATGGAAATCAACTTCCGGGTGGCATTTAAACCCGTGGCCACCATCATGCACAACCAGCAGACC
>Ga0182006_1001325_pt1 | contig 15179 bp, 14 predicted proteins | sample Sormic07211104_1_FD_123022 | JGI IMG/M metagenome (GOLD analysis project Ga0182006, IMG submission 123022) | Rhizosphere microbial communities from Sorghum bicolor, Mead, Nebraska, USA - 072115-104_1 MetaG | ecosystem: Host-associated > Plants > Roots > Rhizosphere | place: USA: Nebraska...
CGGAAGAGTTCTCTCTCGTACAAGGGGGAAAGCTGCTCGTTCGACCACGCGTCCATAGGCATTCCTCACTCAGGTTCAACGTTGAGACAGTTTTGCTCTGCGCCGCGTTGTACCGCAATTGGTGGATCACATAGTTGCGGCCCGCGCGCTATGTTCGACCAGCGACCCGCACCAGGTGCTGGCCATCTGGCCGGACCTGCGCCAAGAGGCAGTCCATGAACGCCCTCGCTGCGGGCGACACCTCGCGCCGCTCCGCGATCAGTATCCCGTACGTGAGTTTGACCTCCGGCCGCCATGGACGCACCTTGAGGCCATGCGCCAAAAACGCCGACGGACTGAAAGGGTCGCAGATGGCAACGCCCAGGCCATCTGCCGCCAGCTTGCAGCAGTTCAGCGCCGAAGAGGCTTCGATGTCCGCGGAGAGGCTTCCTGACTCCACGGACGCCAGGCTCTTGTCGATCAGCGCGCGCAACAGCTGCCTGCTTGGAAGGATCAGGCGGGCACCGCGAATCGCCTGGGGATCGAGGACGGCTTTTCGAGCCAGGGCGTGTTTCGACTGAACGACTGCAACGGCGGCAGTCGACACCAGCGGGATCGAGCGGACCAGGGGGTTGTCGGCAGGCAGCAAGGCGAGCCCGACATCGATCTGCCCATTCGCAACCCACTCCTCGATGTCGTGGCGCGCCCGCGATTCGAGCGTGAGGCGCGTCGCCGGATGTTTGCGCAAGAAACTCTGCAATGCCGAACCGACAAAGGCACTGTTCAGCAGCGGCGGCGTGGCGCCCACCCGCAGACGCGTCTGCGCGCTTTGCACAAGCTGCTTCGCGATATCGGGAATGTCCTCGATGCCCGACAGCGTTCCCTCGATGTGCCGAAAAAACTGAAGCCCCAGGGCGGTCGGAATCATGCGTCCACCGCTGCGGCGATCAAAAAGCCGCAGCTGTGTCGCATCTTCCAGCGAAGCCAGTTGCCTGCTGATGGCGGGTTGCGTGGCATGCAAGCGCTCGGCAGCCGCAGTGACGCTGCCGGTCAGCATGATGGCTTGGTAGGCACGCAGTTGATTGAGCTTGACGTTGTAGGCCATGACTCTCCAGGTGTTGGCGACGCAAAGCGCCGCGGACGGCCTATGCCGTTTTGTAATGACATTCGCATTTTCTTCATTTTTCCTCATTGCTTCGCCCTGTCAGGATTCACCGATGGAGACAAACAGGAGTTCATGAGATGACGGATAAACCAAATGTCTTGCTGATCTGTGCGGACCATTGGGCGGGAGAGATGTTCGGCGTTGCCGGCCACCCCGTGGTTCTGACGCCCGGACTCGACGAGATTGCCCAAGCGGGGGTGCGCTTTACCCGTGCGTACTCGGAATGTCCAGTTTGCATCCCGGCGCGACGCACGCTGATGACGGGCCTGAGCCCTCGCGGGCATGGCGACCGGGTGTTCAAGGACGATCTCCGGTTTCCCCAGATCACCACGCTCGCCCAGGCATTCCGAGATGCCGGCTATCAGGCCGACGCGGTAGGAAAACTCCATGTGCATCCCCAGCGGGACCGCATCGGATTCGACAATGTCCTGCTCGATGACGAGGGCCGCCCGCAATGGGGCGTGGTGGACGACTACGACATCTACCTGGGCGACGCAGGTTTTCCTGGCCGGCAATACGACCACGGCATGAGCAACAACCAGTACCACTGGCGCGCGTGGCACCTTCCCGAGGAGACGCATGCGACGGCCTGGGCTGGCCGAATGATGGCGCGGACCATCAAGCGGCGCGATCCCACTCGTCCTGCCTTCTGGTATCTGGGCTTCCGGGCGCCCCACCCTCCCCTGGTTCCGCCGCAGGCTTTCCTCGATCTCTATGACGGCGTCCAGATCGACGACCCCTATGTCGGGGAGTGGCTCGACGAGCCGGACAAGATGCCGTTCGCCATCTCGGCGGTGCGGCAGCGCATGAACCGGTACACGCCCGCCCAGCTGCGTGCAGCGCGCAAGGCCTTCTATGCCTTGTGCACGCAGGTCGACTACCAGATCCGCTACCTGGTCGGAACGCTGCGCATGGAGGGGCTGCTCGACAACACCATCATCTGCTTCACCAGCGACCATGGCGACATGCTCGGTAACCAGCACATGCTGGCCAAGCGCGTCTTCTATGAAAGTGCGGCCTGCGTCCCGATGATCCTGCGAGGCGTGCAAGGATGCACCAGGCTGCCGGAGGGGCGAATCGACGACCGCGTGGCAGGACTGCAGGACGTGATGCCAACCCTTCTGGATCTTTGCGGCATACCGATCCCGGAACACGTCGAAGGTGTGTCCATGCTCGCGGAAACTCCCCGGCCCTGGCTCTACGGCGAATGCAGCGAGGGCGATCACTCGACACGGATGCTCCACGACGGGCGGTTCAAGCTCATCTACTACGCGACGGGCAACGCCTTCCAGCTGTTCGATCTCGAGACAGATCCACAGGAGTTGAAAGAGCTTTCGTCCGACCCGGCGCACGCTTCGCAGCTCGCCGGCATGAAGACCCAGCTTGCGGCTCGGCTCTACGGGCAGGACCTCGACTGGTTGCGCGATGGCGTCTTCGTTGGCCTGCCGAACAAGACGTTCCGCCTCGCCCCGCACCGCAACCTCAACAGCCAGCGCGGTGATGGCTGGCCTCCTTCGCCGCCAGTCGACATTCCCCAGATCGAGTGGCATCGGAACACGCACGGCGAAGAGCAGCCCACCTGAACAACCGCGGCTGGCCATCCTTGCCGATGAGACAACCTATACAACGCTCGGAGACAAATCATGCAGATTCGGAAGAAGACACTCCTTGGATTCGCCGCACTGGCCTTCGCATGGGGCGGCCTGGCGAGCGCGCAGACCTGGCCCGACAAGACGGTGCGGTACATCGTCCCCTACTCGGCCGGTGGCACCACCGACGAACTCGCCCGCATCGTGACGAACGGCCTCAAGCTGGGCCAGCCGGTCGTGGTCGACAACAAGCCGGGCCAGGGCGGCGGCATCGGCATGGCGGAGCTCGCGCGAAGCGCGAACGACGGCTACACCATCGGCGGCGGGACGCTGGGAACCCATGTGCTGAATCCCGCGCTCTATTCGAAGCTTGCGTACGACCCGCAAAAGAGCTTCGTACCGGTCATCACGCTGGCCAAGCAGCCGAATGTGCTGCTGGTCCATCCGGCATTGGGTGTCAGTTCGGTCCAGGAACTGGTGGCCCTGCTGAAGGCCAACCCTGGAAAATATTCCTTCGGTTCGTCCGGAAACGGAAGCTCGCAGCACATCGCGGGAGAAATGTTCAAGATCGCCGCGGGTGTGCAGATTCAGCATGTGCCGTACAAGGCCAGTAGCGGGATCATCACGGACCTGCTCGGCGGGCACATCCACCTGGCCATCGACAACATCTCATCGGCGCTGCCGATGGTGCGCAGCGGCAAGCTCAAGGCTCTTGCAGTGACCTCGTTGAAGCGGTCTCCGGCCGCTCCCGAATTGCCCACGCTCGACGAGGCAGGCTTGACTGGCTACGAGATGGTCCCCTGGCATGCGGTCTTTGCACCGGCCGGAACCGCGCCCGCCATCGTGGAGCGGCTCAATAAGGAGATCAATGCCGTGCTCGCAAGACCTGAGAACCGCAAGCGCATGACCGAGCTGGGAATGTCCGACATCGGGGGGTCGCCCGACGACCTTGGCAAGCTGCTGGCGGCTGATCTTCCGCGAATGAAAGAGGTCGTGCAGCGGTCGGGCGCAAGGATCGATTGAACAACTCCAAAGCGAAGTTGGGCTCCAGATGACACAAGAGTGATGCCGCGACGGGGGCTGCAAAGCATCGCGGGTGATTATTGGACGCTGCAGGCCCGTTGCCTGCATGAGCTGCAAACGGGAAGCTATGAGGCACCGACTGAATGTCTACATTGTGTCGGACAATTTGTAGAACTCTTCGTGCTAGTTCTTTAGCGTCAGCCATGCGAACGAGAAAATATCCAAAGAAAACAAGGGGTTAGAACGCGTCCGGGGACGGTGGCACCTGTGGCATGGCCCTTGCGCTTGGGAAGGCACCATTCACCGGAGCCACCCATGACCATCACGCCCGCTGCACGCGCAGCCGAAGCCAGCCAGTCCACGCTCAAGACCTACTTGCACCCCATCGATCGCGAAGGCCTGCTCGCCTTTGCAGAAAAGGGGCGCAACAATCCCACCTCCCGCGGGACCAACAAGGTCCGCACCATCGTCGATGGCAAGTTCCGTACGCTGAGCTACGTCGGTGACCACACGCCGGTGGTCGTGGACGAGCCGCCGCATCTGTTCGGCCAGGACACGGCACCTGCCCCCGGCGAGATCGTGCTGTCGGGCCTGGGTGGTTGCCTGTGCGTGGGCATCACTGCCGTTGCAACGCACCGCAACGTCAAGCTCACCAGACTCGAGATCTTCCTCGAAGGCGATATCGGCAATCCCGCTGCCTGGGGCGCGGGCGGAGCACATAAGCAGCCATTGGAAATGGGCTTCCAGCAGATTCGAGTGAAGGTGCTCGTCGAAGGCGACGCACCGCGCGAAGTTCTGGACGACATCGTCAAGCACGCGAACATGTATTCGCCGGTTGCCAACACGATGCGCAACCCCATCCCCTTCGACATCGCGCTCGCCTGAGCGGTCGGGACCGGCCTACCATGTCAGCGGTACTTCAGATGGCGGCAGCGGCCACCGATGCAGGCCCTGCCCGCGCGCAGATGCTCGATGCCGTTCGGGCGGTGGCGAGCGGATCGCTTGCAGCGATGGTCGACGAGATCGACCGCGTTGGCACCTATCCCGAAAGCGTCCTGCGGGAGCTGGGCAAGGCAGGTGCCTACCGGGCCCAGACGGCTTTGGACGGCCAGCCCGATTTTGTGGCGGCGATCCAGGCCATCACCGAGGTGTCACGTGTGTGCGGGGCCACAGGTTTCATGGTGTGGTGCCAATCTGCCTGCACGCTCTACATGGAGAAGTGCGGCAATTCGGTCTTCCGGGGCGAACGCTTCGAGCGCCATGTTCGCGGCGACACGCTCGGCGGCACGGCGCTGAGCAACCCGATGAAGGCCATGACCGGCATCGAGCCCATGCTCCTCAAGGCCGAAAGGGTCGAAGGCGGCCACGTGGTCAACGGCACCTTGCCGTGGGTGAGCAACCTGGGCAAGGACCACTATTTCGGCGGCGCAGCCACCGTCGTCGCCAGCGGCCAAGCATCCCACGAGATCATGTTCATGGTGCCGTGCGACGACCCGGCAATCGAGTTGCGCGAATGCCCATCCTTTGCGGGCATGGAAGGCACGGGAACCTGGGGCGTGCGTTTCACGAACTTCTTCGTCGGCAGCGATCGGATGATGGCCGATCCCGTGCGCCCGTTCCTCGATCGGATCCGTGCCGAGTTCATTCTTCTTCAGGTGGGCATGGGTCTGGGCGTCTCGCAAGGTGCGATCGACTCGATGTGGGATGTCGAGCAGCAGCTCGCCCATGTGAACCAGTTCCTGGAGGATCGTCCTGCCGCACTGCAGGTCGAACTCGATGCCCTGGCCGATCGCACGTTCGCGCTGGCCCGCATCGCCAGCGAGGGCGGTCAGCCTGCCCTGCTCGATGTGCTGGACGTGCGCGCACACGCCTCCGAGCTCGCGCTGCGGTCGGCCCAGTCCGCCCTCATGCACCAAGGTGCGCGCGGCTATCTGCTGTCGTCTGCGGTACAGCGCAGGGTTCGCGAGTCCCACTTCGTGGCCATCGTCACACCGGCGATCAAGCACCTGCGTCGAGAAATGGCCCGGCTGAGCAGCCCGGTGACGCCGTCATGAGCGCCCCTGCCCTCGCCGTGTGTGGGGCCGACGCGGCGGCCGCCTTTCGCCAGTACATCTGCCGGGCGTGCGGATTGATCTATGACGAGGCGACCGGCGATCCGGACAGCGGCCTGGTGCCGGGCACACGCTTCGAGGATATTCCGGACGACTGGTCCTGCCCCCTGTGCGGCGTGGGCAAGGCGGACTTCGAGATCTACGTGCCGCAGGCCAGAGTGGCGCAAGCGGGCTCGCCCAGCCACGCCGGGCACGGCCGCCGCGATGAACTGGGCGTCGTCGTCGTCGGCGCAGGGGCCGCCGGATGGCAGATGGCACGCGTTCTGCGCGAGCGCGATGCCAACGTGCCCATCACCCTGGTGACGAGCTGCAGCGGCGACGTCTACGACAAGCCGACTCTGTCTGTCGCATTGGCAAGGGCCATCAGCCTTGCGGCCCTGGTCAAGGAAACGGGCGCTCAAGCAGCCGCCCGCCTGAAGGTGCGCCTGATGGCTGAAACGCACGCCATCAGCGTTTGCGCGGGAACGAATGCCTTGCGTACGACCAGGGGCAGCGTCAGATACAAGAGCCTGGTGCTTGCCCATGGCGCCGCGCCGCGCCCGGACCCCGCATTGCCGGCCGATCTGTGCTGGGCCATCAACGACCTGCGGTGCTACGCCAAGTTCCGCCAAGCGGTGGATGCGTCGGGAGAAGCGCAGCGAATCGTCGTTGTAGGGGCCGGCCTGGTGGGTTGCGAACTGGCCAACGACCTGGCACTGACCGGCCACGCGGTCGTCTTGCTGGACGTGGCCGACCGGCCCCTGGCCAACCTGTTGCCTGCGCGGTCGTCCCAAGACCTGCTCGACGCCTGGGCGCCGCTCGCAATCGAGTTCATGGGCAACACCCGAGTCAAGCAGGTGAAGAAGACAGACTTCGGCATGAGCGTGGAGACGGACAGCGCCCTCGTTCTGAACGGGGATCACGTCCTGGCCGCCACCGGGCTGCAGACGCCCGGTCGCCTGGCACAGAGCGCCGGCCTGGCCTGGAACAACGGCATCTCGGTCAGTACCGATGCCCTGCGAACCAGCGTACCGAACATCTTTGCGCTGGGCGATTGCATCAGCATCGACGGTCAAGCGACGCGTTTCATCGAGCCGATTGCGCGGCAAGCACAAGTCATCGCCGCCCACCTGACAGGCTGTGCTCCACCGACCTACACGCACGTTCGCCCGCTGGTACGCGTCAAGACGGGCTCCCGCAGGTTCACCGTCTGACGCAGCCACAGGCCATCCACGCATTTCCTCATCGCCAACCCCAGAAAGCCCCCATGCGCTACTTCGACCCCTACGATGCCGATGCGCCGCTCATGATGAGCTGCGCATGCGGCCGCCATGCCTCCGCAGCGGCACACGAGGCCGCCAGCGCCGCATCCGCCACCAGGGAGCTGGTCCGGCGCAGCCAGACCGCCGCGTTCGAGGACTACTCCAACGACTTCATCGAGGCGAGCCTGGTCAAGGCCGTCTTCCCGCAAGATGCCGTGCGCCGCCGCTTCCTGCGCGCCGTCGGCAAGGGAACCGCGATGGCCGCGATCTCCAGCGTGCTCCCGATCGCGAGCCTCCAGGCGATGGCCCAGGACAAGGGCGCCATCGAGAAGAAAAATCTCAAGATCGGCTTCATTCCGATCACCTGCGCTACGCCACTCATCATGGCCGAGCCGCTGGGTTTCTACAGCAAGCAGGGCCTGGACGTCCAGGTCGTCAAGACGGCGGGCTGGGCACTGGTGCGCGACAAGATGATGAATCGCGAGTACGACGCGTCGCACTTCCTGTCGCCAATGCCATTGGCCATCACCATGGGACTGGGCTCGAACCCGCAGCCGATGAACGTGGCGGCGATCCAGAACATCAATGGACAAGCCATCACCCTCGCGCTCAAGCACAAGTCCAATCGCGATCCCAAGAACTGGAAAGGCTTCAAGTTCGCCATCCCGTTCGAGCATTCGATGCACAACTTTCTGCTTCGCTACTACCTGGCCGAAGCCGGCCTGGACCCTGAGCGCGACGTTCAACTGCGCGTCGTTCCGCCCGCGGAGATGGTCGCCAATCTGCGGGCCGGAAACATCGACGGGTTTCTCGGCCCGGATCCGTTCAACCAGCGGGCTGTCGTGGAAGAAGTGGGATTCATCCATCTGCTGACACGAGACATCTGGAACGGCCATCCTTGCTGCGCCTTCGGCACCTCTACGGAGTTCATCCAGAAGAACCCCAACACCTTCGCAGCGCTGTACCGCGCCGTGCTGACCGCTGCCGCCATGGCCCGCGATCCCAGGAACCGGGAGCTCATCGCCAAGGTGGTTGCGCCGCAGGCCTATCTCAACCAGCCGGAAGCCGTGTTGACCCAGGTGCTGACCGGGAGGTACGCCGACGGCCTGGGCAACATCGTCAACGTGCCTGCTCGCGTGGACTTCGACCCCATGCCCTGGCAAGGCATGGCCGTCTGGATGTTGACGCAGATGAAGCGCTGGGGCTATATCAAGGGAGATGTCGACTACAAACAGGTCGCGGAGAAGGTGTTCCTACTGACCGATGCCAAGCGGGCCATGCGAGAAATCGGTCAACAGGCGTCGGACGGCAGCGCCTATCCCAAGTACGAAATCATGGGCAAGACCTTCGATCCGAACAAGGCGCAAGCCTATGCCGACAGCTTCTCCATCCGGAAGACGCCGGCATGAACGAGCCCAAGACACTTCGCGCGAAGGCGGCGCTTCTCTCTGCCTTCTTCCTCGCGTTCATTCTCGTCATCTGGTACACCGCCACGCTGCCCACCAAGACCGCAGCGCCGACGCTCACAGCCGAGCAGAGCGAGTACGCGAAGCTCATGGGCAAGGATCCGCAGGCGGGCGGCGGTGCGCCTTCGAAGTCGGCATTCCCCACACCTGCCCAGATGGGCTCCACGATCGTCGGACATCTGTCAGACCCGTTCTACGACAACGGCCCCAATGACAAGGGCATCGGACTTCAGATCTCGTACTCGCTCGCGCGCGTCGGGCTCGGATTCAGTTTGGCGGCGCTCTTCGCCATTCCCTTGGGCTTTCTGATCGGCATGAGTCCGCTGGCCTATCGTGCGCTCGATCCGTTCATCCAGTTGCTCAAGCCGATCTCCCCGCTCGCGTGGATGCCCATCGCGCTGTACACCATCAAGGACTCCTCGATCTCGGGCATCTTCGTCATCTTCATCTGCTCCGTCTGGCCGATGCTGACCAACACCGCCTTCGGAGTGGCCGGTGTGCGGCGCGAGTGGCTGAATGTCTCCAGGACGCTTCAAGTCACGCCAATGCGCAAGGCGATCGAAGTCATCCTGCCGGCTGCCGCTCCCACCATCCTGACCGGCATGCGCATCAGCATGGGCATTGCCTGGCTGGTGATCGTGGCGGCAGAGATGCTGGTCGGAGGAACCGGCATCGGCTACTTCGTGTGGAACGAATGGAACAACCTCTCGCTCACCAACGTGATCTTCGCCATCCTGGCCATCGGACTGGTGGGCATGGCGCTGGATCTTGTCTTTGCCAAGGCGCAGAAGGCGGTGACGTATGCCGAATGAATACAGGAGCGGTGAGCCAGCAGGTGGCTTCCTGAAGATCGAGAACCTGGCGAAGACCTACATTCCTGGGGCGGAGCCCGTCTTCGACAGCGTCAACTTCGAACTGGCCAAGGGCGAGTTCGCCTGCATCATCGGCCACTCCGGCTGCGGCAAGACCACCATCCTGAATGTCCTCGCCGGCCTCGAGGCGGCCACGGCCGGCGTGGCCATCATGAGTGGCCGCGAGATTGCCGGGCCCAGCCTCGACCGGGGCGTCGTCTTCCAGGGGCATGCACTGATGCCATGGCTGACAGTCAGGAAGAACATCGCCTTTGCGGTGCGCAGCAAGTGGCCGCAATGGAGCGCCAGGCAGGTCGACGAGCATGTGCAGAAGTACGTGACGCTGGTCGGCCTGGATCAGGCAATCGACAAGAAGCCCTCCGCGCTTTCGGGCGGCATGAAACAGCGCGTGGGCATCGCTCGCGCATTTGCCATCCAACCCAAGATGCTGCTGCTGGACGAGCCGTTCGGTGCGCTGGACGCGCTCACCCGCGGAACGATCCAGGACGAGCTGCTGCGAATCTGCCGCGAAACCCGCCAGACCGTCTTCATGATCACGCATGACGTCGACGAGGCCATCCTGCTGGCCGACAAGATCCTGCTGATGAGCAACGGGCCACGGGCGCGTGTGGCGGAGATCGTCGTGAACACAATGCCTGCGGACCGTCAGCGTGCAACGCTGCACCACGATGCGCAGTACTACCGCATCCGCAACCACCTGGTCGATTTTCTGGTCGCAAGGTCCAAGGACCTCTCCGGCGGGCGTGCTCCGCTGAAGCCGCCATTCGTGACTCCTGGCCTTCAAGCGATCGACCTCGCCGAGCCGGGGGTCGAAGAACCGATCGCTGTCAAACCTGTTCAGCTGCAGCGCGTCGTCTGATCATTCAAACCCTCCCCTGTCATTGAAGGAATACTCATGAACCGTATCGACGTCACCGAGAAGATCATCGCTGCCAAGGTTTCCAAGGGCCTGAAGTGGTCGGAAATTGCAGCCAAGGTGGGACTCAGCAAGGAATGGGTCACGTCCGCGTGCCTCGGTCAGATGACGCTGAGCAAGGAACAGGCTGGCTCGCTTGCAGAGATCTTCGGCCTGTCCGACGAGGAAGCGAAGTGGCTGATGGTCACGCCGTACAAGGGGTCGCTGCCTACCGCAGTGCCGACCGACCCGCTGATCTATCGCTTCTACGAAATGGTCAACGTCTACGGCACGACTTTCAAGGCGCTCATCCACGAGGAATTCGGTGACGGCATCATGAGCGCGATCGACTTCAAGATGGACCTCCAACGGGAGCCAGACCCTGCAGGTGATCGCGTCCGCATCGTGATGAGCGGCAAATTTCTTCCCTACAAACAGTACTGAGCGAATGAGCCGCAGCGCCCGTTCCGCCTGAAGCGCAGGAGCGATGGACCCTTGATCGAATCTCTTCGACCCCTGGTCCAAGCCTTCTTCGACCTGGACACCTCCACATTCACCTACGTTCTGTATGTCGAGGGTGGCGGTGCGTGCGCCATCATCGACTCGGTGCTCGACTTCGAGCCCAGGGCCAGCAGGACGGGAACGCAGTCGGCCGATGCCGTGATCGGGTTCGTGCGGGCGCATGGCCTCCAGGTCGAGTGGATCCTCGAGACGCATGCCCACGCGGACCATCTCTCGGCGGCACCTTACCTCCAAACGCACTTGGGGGGCGTCGTTGCGATCGGCTCTGGCATCCGTGTTGTGCGGCGCGCATTCCAGCAGGTCTTTCACCTGCCGACGGAGCTCGAGCTTGACGCTTCGCAGTTTGGACGGCTGTTCGAACCCGACGAGGTGTTCCGTATCGGCCCGCTTCGGGCGCGGGCCATGCACGTGCCCGGCCACACCCCGGCGGACGTGGCCTACGTGATCGAAGCCGACGACGGCATGCCGCAACTTGCTTTCGTGGGAGACACCCTGTTCATGCCGGATGTCGGCAGTGCGCGCTGCGATTTCCCGGGTGGCAGCGCGCGCAGCCTGTACCGCTCGGCGCAGAGGATTCTGGCCCTGCCACCCTCGACGCGGCTCTTCATGTGCCACGACTATCCGCCCGCCGGTCGTGAACCATGCGCCGAGACGACGGTCGCAGAGCAGCGCAGCACGAACATTCACCTGCGCGAGGGTGTCAGCGAGGATCAGTTCGTTGCGCTGCGCCAGCGCCGCGATGCAACGCTCGATATGCCCGCGCTGATCCTGCCGGCCCTCCAGGTGAACATCCGTGGTGGCGAGTTGCCTCCGATGGAAGCCAACGGTTTGCGCTACCTCAAGATTCCCATCAACGGGCTGTAGCCGCGCATGGCCCCGCATCTCGGCATCGCGGCTTCGGCTAGGTGCCCTCTTGCGCAGCAAGCCTGTGCCATCGATAGCCGAACTGCCTGGGCGTCAGGCCAAGCGACTGCGCGGCACGAGACTGGTTTCCACCGTGAAGCCGCATCGCATTGCGCAGGTCCTCGGCGTCGTGGGAACTGTGCGGCCGATACTCCCTCACCAAGGGCGCTCCCGAGGAGCCTGGGTGGACAGGATGGGTGTCGCGCTGGCGAACGGTGGCCGCGCCAGTGTGGGTTACGGGGAGCCAGGTCTCGATCTCCTTGCGAGAAACGATCGCTTGATCGGTGAGCAGAACCGTGCGCTCGATGACGTTGGAGAGTTCACGGATGTTCCCCGGCCACGCCTGTTCCTCCAGCGCATCGAGTGCCTGCGGCGAGAAGTGGACATTGCGCTGATTCTGCTGGTTGGTCTTGTTCAGGAAATGCAGCGCAAGGGGCCGGATGTCCTCGCGGCGCTGCGCGAGCGACGGCAGGCAGATCGGAATGACATTGAGGCGGTAGAAGAGGTCCTGCCGGAAATTTCCACTTGCCACTTCGACGGCAAGGTCCCGGTTGGTGGCCGCCACCACACGCACATTGATGGGCATCTCTCGCTTGGCGCCCAGGCGAATGATGGTTCCCTCCTGGAGGGTTCTCAACAGCTTTGCCTGCATGGCGAGCGGCATCTCGCCGATCTCGTCGAGGAAGATCGTTCCTTGATTGGCTTGCTCGAACCACCCGGCACGTGAGGTCGACGCCCCGGTGAACGCGCCTTTCTCATGGCCGAACAGTTCCGATTCAAACAGCGTCTCAGGGATGGCAGCGCAATTGACCTTGATGAACGGTCCGTCATGTCGCGCACTGGCGAGGTGGAGCGCTCGTGCAAACAGCTCCTTGCCCGTGCCTGATTCGCCGAGAAGGAGAACGCTGGCCGAAGCCTGCGACACCCGTTCGAGTTCGGCCAGCGCGCACAGCAGCGCAGGCGAACGCCCGATGATGCCGTAGCGAGCGGTCGCCGACTCGAGCGCCTGGCTCAGCAAGGCATTCCTGGATTCGAGCTCTTTCGTCTGCGCCTGAACCAGTTGGCGCAATTGCAGAAGCTGACCCGACAGCGTTGCCAGGAGACGGAGAACGGCAACATCCTCACTGAGCGCTCGATTCCTGCGTCGGATGCGGTGTGCCGCGAGCACGCCGATGGTTGTCTTGCCCAGCTCGATGGGGACCGCGATGAACGCGACCGTCTCCTGAGGCAGCCGCGAGCGCTCGACGGCACGGTTGAGGAACCGGGGGTCGGCATCGATGCTTTGCACAATGCTCGTCTGCCCGGTGGACAGGACCGCGCCCGTGATGCCCTCTCCGACCACATACCGGCCACGCGACATCTCGGCCTTCGTCAGCCCGTAGGCGAAGTGGATCGAAGCCTCTTCGAATGGCGACGAGCGGTCGCTTCCCTTTTCGAAGGAATCCAGGAGGACAACCCGTCCCCGATTGAGGCCGAGAAGCTCGGACATGAGATGGAGCATTTCCCGAAACACGACGTCGGGGGCCAAGCTCTTGCCTACAAGGCGCATCACCTCGCCGAGAAGCAGGTGTTCTTGTTCTCGCCAACTCGGCTCGGTTCTCGGGGGTGCGGCGGCGAGCGCTCGGCGCGCGGGTCTGGACATGATTGCTCGATCCTGCTCAGGTGATGAGCCAATACATTGACCTGCGCATTATTCTTGAAGATCGCGATCCTGGGGACGACTGCAGGATCGAGCCGGCGAGAATGGTCCAATGGTTGTCAATATTGGGCACTGAGCCGAGCAGGCTCGGCTGGCGGAAGCAAGCGATGACAAAGGAAGAACGGCGCGTTCTCGAGATCCAGCGCCTGGACTATCAGCCGGACGGAGACTATCCACTCGATCTGGAAATCTTCCGCGTGTCCGACCTGCGGCGGCGAGTGGGCACCGAGATCCTGGGTTCGACGCATCGGTATGCGTTCCTGACGCTGCTCTGCGTCACCCGTGGCGCTTGCAGGCAACTGCTGGACTTCGAGTCGATCCCTTGTGTACCAGGCTCGTTGCTGTTGGTGCGACAGGGCATGGCCCATAGCTTCGGACCCAACGAAGATTGGGACGGATGGATGGTCCTGTTCCGGCCCGAGTTCCTTTTGCCTTCGTCCCTGAACGAGGTCAGTCAGACCGGCGTTTCCGATCTGGACGGACTGCCAACCCATCTGGTTCCGGCCGACGCTGAAGCCGCCATGGTCACCCGCGCGATCGCGCAGATGCACGACGACACGCGAATGGCCGCAACGGCAGAGGACATGCACGCACTGCTGCGCTACCAGCTCTGTGCATTGCTGACGAGGATGCGCATCATCCATGCGCAGAACGAGGCACGTGGTGCGGCCCGAAGCCCTGCATCGCAACGTTTCAAGGAGTTCGAACTGCTCGTGGAGAAGCACTTCGCCGCTTGGCACCATGCATCCCGGTATGCCGAGCGCATGGGGTGCTCCGAGAAAAGCCTTGCCCGCGCCACGATGGACTCGGTGGGCATGAATCCCAAGGCCTTCATTTCCGCGCGGGTCGTTCTGGAGGCCAAACGCCTGTTGGTGCACACCGAACTGTCGGTCTCGGACATTGCCGAACGCATTGGCTTCAACGACCTGTCCAACTTCGTCAAGTTCTTCAAACGCGAGGCCGAATGCACGTCCATGGAGTTTCGCCGCCGGCATGTCCAGAAATGATCACTTCTTCTCCGAGAGATACCGTGACTTCGCCCGCCTGCGCTTCGACAATCGTCGGCAACGATACATCCAGAGGGCCAGAGCACCATGTCTCAAATCGATATTGCAAAGAACTACATTCGCGCGGCGCAATCGGGCGATCAGGCTCTGCTGGCCAGCCTCATCTCTGCCGATGTTGTCTGGCATCAGCCCGGCAAGAACCGGTTTTCCGGTACGCATCGCGGCATGGCCGCCGTCGGCGCAATGCTCGGCGGCATGATGGAGGTGTCGGGCGGAACGTTCACCATTTCCCGTGCGGACCACTTCATGGAGAACGCCGATTGGGTTGCGATCAACATCGAGTTCAAGGCCCGGCGCGAGGGTGCGGAACTCGAGCAAGCGGGAGTGGATCTCCTGCGCATCGAGAACGGCCGGATCGTCGAGGTCCGCTTGTTTTCAAGCGATCAAGCGCTTGAAGATGCGTTCTGGGGAATCTAGGTTCGGCATGCCGCTGCACGCGTAGCTGTCCTGGCGCAAGGACGCTGGCGGTTCTGCCGCCGTCCGCGGACTGCTCGATGCCCTTCGCGCAGGGTTACGATCGGGCCTCATCCGCAGGCCCTCCATGCTCCTCCACGTCGACGAAGAGATCACCTTCCGCAAGCTCGAGATCCTGCTGGCCTTCATGGAGACCGGCAATCTTGCGCGCGCGGCCGAAAAGCTCGAGATCA
>Ga0182006_1001328_pt1 | contig 15147 bp, 9 predicted proteins | sample Sormic07211104_1_FD_123022 | JGI IMG/M metagenome (GOLD analysis project Ga0182006, IMG submission 123022) | Rhizosphere microbial communities from Sorghum bicolor, Mead, Nebraska, USA - 072115-104_1 MetaG | ecosystem: Host-associated > Plants > Roots > Rhizosphere | place: USA: Nebraska...
CGGCGACGCCGCCGATAACGCGAGCAGCGATCCCAGTACGGCAGGCGACCAGTACGGCTACGCCGATGGCTCCTCGAACGCCCTCGTCACCACGCGCGTCTTCGACGTCACCGTGAGCAGCCGCACCCAGGTCAGCGAGGCCGGGTTGGCCGACGCCAGCGGCAGCCAGGGCGTGGACGGCACCGAGACCTTCGCCCTGTTCAACGGCCTGGACAGCGTGACGATCGGCGATCCCGCCGCGGGCGCGGGCCATTCCGTCACGCTCACGCTGGCACAGTTGCAGGACATCGCGAACGTGCCGCTGGACCAGCGCACGATCCAGACCGATCACGGCACCCTGGTCGTGACCGGCTATCTTCCTGGCGCGGACGCGGGCCACGGCACGCTCGTCTATCACTACAGCCTCAACGGTCCCGTGGACCAGCCGGGCGCGACCGGCAGCAGCGAGACGATCGCGATCGCCACGCGCGACAGCGCCGGTTTCACGGACAGCGGCAGCATCACCGTGGATATCGCCGACGACGTGCCCGTCGCGCACGCCGACACGAACACGGTGGACGAGGACGGCGCGCCGGCCACGGGCAATGTCGTGCTCACGGGCGGCGGTGCCGACCACGTGGGTGGCGACGCCACGCCGACGCCGGTCTCCGGCGTGGTGTTCGGCAACGCGGGTGGACCGGTCAGCGGCAACGTCGGCTCGGCCATCGCGGGGCAGTACGGCTCGCTCACGCTCAACTCGGATGGCAGCTACAGCTACGCGCTGGACAACGCCAACCCCGTCGTCAACGCCTTGAAGGATGGCGAGACGCGTACCGAGGTCTATACCTACACCATCACCGACGCGGACGGCGATACCAGCACCACGACGTTGACCATCACCATCGTGGGCCATACCGATGGCGGTCCCTCCATCGCCCCGCACGATGGCAACGGCGCCGGCAATGGCGTCGACACCACCGGCGAAACCACGGTCTGGGAGTCGGGCCTGACCACGAACGGTCCGGCGGGGCAGCCGCGTGACGCGACGGATACCGTCGCCATCTCCGCGCCGGACGGTCTCGTCAGCATCACCGTGGGCGGCACGACGCTCACCGCCGCCCAGCTCGCCGCGTTGAGCGCCGGCACCCCGGCGACCATCGTGACGGCACACGGCACGCTCGTGCTGACCGGTTTCACGGCGACCGCCGAAGTCGGCGGCGTGCCGACCGCGGGCACGCTCACTTATACGTACACCCTGGGCGGATCGATCGCCCAGCCCGGCGCGGACCACAGCACCGATGACATCGCCTTGTCGGTCACCGATGCCGGTGGCGGCAGTGCCACGGGTACCCTCGTGGTCAACATCGTGGACGATGCGCCGACCGCCCGCGCCGATGGCGCGGACATCGGCGAGGACGGCGCCGCCGTGGTCAACGGCAACGTCGTCTCCGCGACGGGTCCGGGCGACGTCGCCGACCGCCTTGGCGCCGACGGTATCGCTTCGCCGGTGGCGGGCGTCGCCGCCGGCACGGCGAGCGGCCCGCTCGCCGGCAAAGTCGGCACGGGCGTGGCCGGCCAGTACGGCACGCTCACGCTCAACCCCGACGGCAGCTACGGCTACGCGCTGGACAACGGCAACGCCGCCGTCAACGCCTTGAAGGACGGGCAGACGCTCACCGACGTTTACAGCTACACCATCGTCGACGCGGACGGCGACACCAGCACCACCACGCTCACCATCACCATCCACGGCCATACCGACAGCGCACCGTCGATCGCGCCGGTGGACGGTAACGGTGGCGCGGCGGGCCACGCCACCGTCATCGAGGCGGGCCTGGTCGACCACGATGGGTCGCAGGTCACCACCGGCAGCATCGAATTGACGGCCGACGACGGGCTGGCCAGCGTGACGGTGGGCGGCACCACGCTCACCACCGCGCAGCTCGCCGCGCTCGGCAGCGGTTCGCCGGTCACGATAACGACGCCGGACGGCACGCTCGTGCTCACCGGCTTCAACCCGACCTCGACCGTCGGTGGCGTCCCCACGGCCGGCACGCTCAGCTACACCTACACGCTGGACCGCCCGGCCTCCCAGCCGGGTGCCACCGATAGCACCGAGAACATCGCGCTCACCGTCACCGACGCGGGCGGCGACACGGCGACGGGAACCCTGGTGGTGAACATCGTCGACGACGTGCCGACGGCCCACGACGATACGGCGGCGGTTACCGAGAACACCGCCGGGGTCACCGGCTCGGTGCTCGTCAACGACCGTGTCGGCGCCGACGGTACCGCCACGCCGGTCAGCGCGGTCGGCTTCCACGGCACCGCGGGTTCCGTCGGTTCGCCGCTCGGTGGCAGCTACGGCACGCTCACGCTCAACGCCGACGGCAGCTACAGCTACGCGCTCGACAACGACAACCCGGCGGTGAACGCGCTGAAGGACGGGCAGACGCTCACCGAAACCTTCACCTACGTCATCACCGATGCCGACGGCGACAGCAGCACCGCGACGCTGACGATCACGATCGGCGGCGTGACCGATGGCAACCCGTCGATCGTTCCGGTGGCCCGGGACGGCAATGTCGGCGGCCATTCGGAGGTCGGCGAGCCGGGCTTGGTCGACGGCGGCGGCAGCGACACCACCAGCGGCCATATCGACCTGAGCGCCCTGGACGGTCTCGCCAGCGTCACCGTGGGCGGCACCACGCTCACGCCGGAGCAGTTGTCCGCGCTGAGCCCGCAGCATCCGGTCACCATCGTCACGCCGGACGGCACGCTCGTGCTCACCGGCTTCACCGCCACCTCGACGGTGAACGGCGTGGCGACGGCGGGTACGCTCGATTACACCTACACGCTCGACCATGCGTTGCAGCAGCCCGGTTCGACGTCCACCAGCGATGTCATCGCACTGGGTGTCACCGACGTGACCGGTGGCGTGTCCACCGGCAGGCTGGTGGTCGACATCGCCGACGACGCGCCCGTCGCGCACGACGACAGCGCGACCATCGTCCAGGATGCCGGGCAGACCGGCGCCAGTGGCAACGTGTTCACCGGCAAGGGTCCCTCGCACGACGGTTCCGACCGGATCGGCGCCGACGGCCCGGCCACTGGCGGTCCGCTCACCGGCGTGGCCTCGGCCAACCTCGGTACGTCCGGCACGATCGGCGGAAGCAGCCGTGGCGAGTTCGGCACGCTGATCCTCAACGCGGACGGCACGTACACGTATCAGCTCGACGTCCGCAATCCGAGGGTGAGTTCGCTGGACGCCAGCCGCACGCTGAGCGAGGTGTTCGTCTACACCATCACGGACGCCGACGGGGACGTGAGCGAAGCACGCCTCACCATCACGATCCAGGGCACGACGCCGCCGATGCAGGCGCGCTGGGGCGACCAGATCTTCCCCGTCGCCTACGACCGGACCACGCGCGACATCCGCCAGGGTTACGAGCCGGGCCTGTTCGTCCTGCCGGCCGTGGACCAGTCGCAGGGCGACACGATGCGCTGGCACAACCAGTGGATCACGGGCCGCTACGACGCCACCTCGGACCTCGGCGACACGCCGCTGGACCCGTCGAACACCCAGCACGTGCTGCGTGACGGCGTGGCCTTCTCGCGCCAGTTGCTCGCCGAGGCGCACAGCCGCGCGCGTGTCGCACTCAACGATTTCGGGCTGGGCTCGAGCGTGTTGTGGGACGACTTCTCGCCGTTCTCGCCCACGCGCATCCATGACCTGGAGAAAACGAACGAGGCACACGCCGAACGGACGCAGCACGCGACCAGGCCGGCCCATGAGGTACCCACCGCCATGCGCGTGCCACCACCGGTTTCGACACCGGCCGGTGCGCCATCGCTGACGGCACAGATCGCGGCGATGGCCAAGGCCGCCGCCATGCCGTTGGCCTCCGCACCCGCACCCACGCAGCCACGCCACTAATCGCGAGCCCGGCGATCCACGCATCGCCGGCCCACGTTCACAAGGACCGAATCTCCATGCACCACATCCATGCCATGAAGACCACCACACCGATGACATTCGCCATGCGCCGCGCACCGCTGGTCGCCTCGCTGGCCCTCGCCGTGTTCCTTACCGGTTGTGGCGCCGTCAAGCCCAAGCCGCTCACCCATGACGAGGTCGCCACGCGGGTCAAGAACGACCAGCAGGCGATGTACAAGGGCCAGGAGCCGATCGGCGCTCCGCTGACCTTGTCCGACGTCATGGCGCGGTCGCTCAAGTACAACCTCGACTATCGGCTCAAGCTGATGGAGACCGCGCTGTCGCGCGGCCTGCTCGACGTCTCCCAACTCGACATGCTGCCCAAGCTGACCGCCGACGCCGGCTACCGCTGGCGCAGCAACGACTCCGGTGGCACCAGCATCGGCATCGAGGACCGCATCGTCAGCCTGCGTCCCTCCACCTCCGAAGAGCGCGTGCACTACCTCGCCGACGCCACGCTGTCGTGGGACGTGCTGGACTTCGGCCTGAGCTACTACCGGGCGAAGCAGCAGGCGGATGACGTCAACGTCACCGACGAGCGCCGCCGCAAGGTCCTGCAGAACATCGTGCAGGACGTGCGCGATGCCTACTGGCGCGCGCTCGGTGCGCAGCGCCTGCTCGGCGAGACCCAGGTGCTGGCCGACAACATCCAGGCCGCGCTGGAGAAGACCCGCGAGGCCGAGCGCGCCGGCGTCCTGCCGCCGGTCGAGGGGCTGGAATACCAGCGCGCCTTGCTCGACGCCATGACCCTGGTGAACGAGAAGCGCCAGGAGATGGAGTTCGCACGGCGCGAGCTCGCCGCCCTGATGAACCTGGCGCCCGGCACGCAGTTCACGCTGGCCGATGCCACCGAGACGCGGCTCTCGCAGGTTCCGTCCAACCTCGACCAGCTCGAGCAGACGGCACTCGAGCAGCGCCCGGAACTGCGCGAGGAAGACTACAAGGCGCGCATCGACGCGATCGAGACCAAGAAGCAGATCGCCGCGTTGTTCCCGAACCTCAACCTGTTCGGCGGCATCGGTTACGACTCCAACAGCTACCTGTACAACGAGAACTGGACGCAGGGCGGCATCAGCATGTCGATGAACCTGATCCGCCTCGCCGGGCTGCCCGCGATCAAGCGCACCAACGAGGCGCGGATGAAGGTCGACGACGCGCGCCGGATGGCGCTCAGCATGGCCGTGCTGACCCAGGTGCGTGTCTCCGTCGAACGTTACAAGCTGGCCGTCTACGATCACCAGCTCGCCCAGGAATCCGCGCAGGTGGACCAGCGTCTGGCGAGCGTGGCCCGCGCCGGTTCCAACAACCAGCTCACCAGCGAACTGGAAACGCTGCGCACGCAGGCGCGCTCGATGGTGTCGCGCTTCCAGGAAGCGTCCTCCTATGCGGCGGCGCAGTCGGCGTACGGTCGCGTGCTCAACTCGGTCGGCATCGACCTGATGCCGGAGCAGGTCGCGGGCAGCGACGTGCCGACGCTTTCCAAGGCCATCCAGGCCAGCCTGATCGACGGCGAGAAACACGTGTTCACGCAGTCCGCGGATGCCGTGGCGGTGGACCGTCCGATCCAGCTCAGCGTGACCGGCCTGCCGGCGCGCGTGGACGGCGTGGCGGTGCGCGATGCCGTGGGCAAGGTGATGACCGGCAACCGGCTGGCCCTTGGCAACGGTGCGGACAGCCTCGCCATGGAACTGCACTACAGCGCCACGCCGAGCAAGGCGGCGACGCGCGCGCAGTGGGACGTGACCGTGCAGGACACGGCCGGCAAGCGTCTGCTGACGCAGAGCTATCGCAGCTTCCTCCCCGACGACGCCAACACGCGTTCGGTGATCGCCCTGGCCGAAGCCGCGGCGCTCTCGGTGATGGCGGAAGTGCGTCGTCTCGCGGCCGCACCGGAAACGGCGGCCACGACCCAGCCATGAAGACCGCGACGACGATTTCGAAGGCGATGACGTTCGCCGCCTTCAGCGCGGTGCTCGCATGGGGCCTGCCTTGCGCGGTTTCCGCGCAGGCTCAATCCGCGCCGGCGGCGGCGTCGACCCAGGCGCCCGTGCGCTTCCTCGTGGTGGCGGACCGGGAAAGCCCGCTGTCCGCCGTGGCCGGGGGGCGCGTCGCACGCGTCTACGTGCAACTGGGCGATACCGTCGCGAAGGGCAAGGTGCTGGTCTCGCTCGATTGCAGCGACGTGGACGCGCGGCGCGCGGCGGCCGACGCCGAATACAAGGCGGCGCAGCTGCGCTACGAGGCGAAGGCCAAGTTGCAGGGCCTGCAATCCGCCGCCGCGCTGGAGGTCGAACTCACCGCGGCCGACGTCAATCGCACGCGCAGCCAGATGCGCATCTTCGACGCGCAACTGGCGCAGTGCCGCTTCGTCGCACCGTTCGACGGGCGCGTGGCGCGTATCCACGTGAAGGAAGGGCAGGGCGTGTCGCCGGGTGCCCCGGTGATCGAACTGGTCGGTACCGGCACGCCGAAGGCGCGGCTGAACGTGCCTTCGAGCTGGATCGGCTGGCTCAAGCCGGGCGCGCACCTGGACGCCGCCGTCGACGAGACCGGCGAACACCATCCCCTCACGGTGACGCGCCTCAGCGGCCGCGTCGACGCGGTCAGCCAGACCATCGAGATCGAAGCCGATTTCGAAGGCGACACGAGCCGCGTGCTGCCGGGCATGAGCGGCCGGGCGACACCGGCGAAGAGCACCGGGCAGGGCTGAAACGATGAATCCCCAGGACAACCCCGGCGCCAGCGCGTCGTCGCGCTTCTATGCGCTCGCCGCACGCGCCGAAGGCGCGGCGACCGCGACCGAGCTTGGTTTCGTCGCATGCAACGAGACGCGTAGCCTGGTCGACTATCGCCAGGCCGCCTTGCTGGCGACTCCTCCGGGACGGAGTCCTCGTCTTGCCGCCCATTCCGGGCTGGCCGAGCCCGATCCCAACACGCCTTATGCGCTGTGGTTGTCCGCCGTCGCACGGCGGATCGCGCCGCAGTGTGCCGAGCTGCCCGCCGGTGCCCGCGTCCTGCCGCTTTCGCCTGGCATGCTCGGCGAGGAACTGGCCGCGGAGTGGAGCGAGTGGCTGCCGGCGCACGTGTGGGTGCTGCCATTGATGGGTCCCGATCGCCATGTCGACGCGCTGCTCGTGCTCGCGCGTGACCAGGCGTGGCCGACGACGCTCACTCCTGACAGCGCCGAGTTCGCCCTGCTGCAACTCGCCAACCTCTACGGCTATGCCTGGTGGTCGCTGGTGGCGCGGCCGTCGCGTTGGCGGCGCTGGTGGGAAGCGGCGACCAGCGGACGCCGTCTGCGCTATGCGCTGGCCGTGCTGCTGGTGGTGTTGCTGATCCCCGTGCGCGAATACACGCTCGTTCCCGCCGAGGTGATCTCGACGCGAAGCCAGGTGATTGCTTCGCCACGCGAGGGCGTGATCCATCGCATGACGGTCCTGCCCAACGCGCCGGTGAAGGCCGGGCAGGTCCTCGCCGAACTCGACGACACGACCCTGCGCAACAAGCTCGCCGTCGCCCAGGCCGAACTGGCCACGGCCAGCGTGGAGATGCACCAGGCCGCGCAACAGGCCATCGAGAACCAGAACGCCAAGGCCGACCTCGGCATGGCCGAGGGCAAGTGGCGCGAGCGCCAGGTGGATGTGGTCTCGTTGCAGCGCGAAGTAGACAAGCTGGCCATCCGCGCACCGGCCGACGGCGTGTTCGTCTATTCCGATCCGGACGACTGGTCCGGCCGCCCCGTGCAGACCGGCGAGCGCATCGGCCTGCTTGCCGACCCGCATGCGCTGGGCGTGCGCGCATGGGCGCCGGTGGGCGAGCCGACCAACCTCGCCGAGGGCGCACCCATGACCGTCTTCCTCAAGGTCGCGCCGCTGGACCCGCTCGACGCGAAACTCGACTACGCCGGCTACCAGCCGGTGGAAGCACCCAACGGCGTCGCCAGCTATGTGCTGCGCGGGACGATCGATGGTACGCCGCCCGGCGCGCGCATCGGCCTGCAAGGCACGGCGCGCGTCTCGGGAAGCTGGAGCGTGTTCGGTTACCTGATGCTGCGTCGCCCGCTGGCCGCCGTGCGCGCCTGGTGCGGGCTCTGACGATGTCCGCCGTGCCTGCGATGGGGGCGATGGGTGGCATGGGTGCGGCGCCTCCGCCGTGGCCTGCGCTGCGCGACGAGTTGAACATCCATGCCGCCGGGCGCAATCGCGACGGTTCGCCGGCGTGGCATCTGTCGGACCCCGTGCGCAACCAGTTCTTCCGCATCGGCTGGCTCGAGTTCGAGTTCCTCCAGCATTGGGCGCTGGGCGATCCCCAGCGGATCGCCGAGGCCGTTACCGCCAGCACCACGATGACGCCCGAAGCCGACGACGTGCTGGAGTTCGCGCGTTTCCTGCAACAGCAGCAACTCACGCGCGGCGCCATGCCGAAGCGGCGCACGTCGGCACTGCACTGGTTGTTGCAGAACTACCTGTTCATCCGTATTCCGCTGGTTCGCCCGGAGCGTTTCCTGCGCCGTACGCTGCCCTTCGTCAGCTGGATGTTCGGCATGCGGTTCCTCGTCGTCACGCTGTTCGCGGCCGCGCTCGGCCTGCTGCTGGCGGCACGCCAGTGGGATGTCGTGCAGGCCAACCTGCGTGGCGCGATGAGCTGGGACGGCGTCATCGCCTTCGCCGGCGCGCTGGTCTTTTCCAAATGCTGGCACGAGTTCGGCCATGCCTTCATGGCCACGCGGTTCGGCGTGCGCGTGGGACACATGGGCGTGGCGTTGCTGGTCATGTGGCCCATGGCGTACACCGATACCGGCGAAAGCTGGAAGCTGGAAGGTTCGCGTCGACGCCTGGCCATCGCCTCGGCCGGCGTCATGGCCGAGCTGGTGCTCGCCGCGTGGTGCACGCTCTTGTGGTCGTTCGCGCCGGAAGGCAACTTCAAGAACGCGCTGTTCTTCCTCGGCACCACGGCCTGGGTGCTCACGCTGGTGGTCAACGCCAGCCCGTTCATGCGTTTCGACGGCTATTTCATCCTCGCCGACGCGCTGGATTACCCCGGCCTGCACGAGCGCGCGGGACGCTGGGCGAAGCGCTGGGTGCGCCTGCGCCTGCTCGGCATCGAGGACCCCCGGCCGGACGCGGTCTCGCCGCGCTTCGCGGCGTTTCTCACCGTGTTCGCGTTCGCGACCTGGTTGTATCGACTGACCCTCTTCGTGGGCATCGCCGTGGTCGTGTACCACGCCTTCTTCAAGGCCCTGGGCCTGATCCTCTTCCTGGTGGAAATCGTGACGTTCGTGGTGAGGCCGATGCTCAACGAAGTACGGATATGGTGGATGCGGCGCGCGGAGATCCGTTGGCCGCGCGTGCGTCGCCGCCTGATCGCCCTGGGCGTGGCCGGGCTGGTCGTGCTGGTGCCGTGGTCGGCGAGCATCACCGCCGAGGGCGTCGTGGAAGCGGGATTCGAACAGCCGGTGTTCACGCCGTTCGCCGCGCGGATGGAACGCGTGAGCGTCGCCGATGGCACGCACGTGACGGCCGGACAGTTGTTGTTCGAACTCAGCGCGCCGACCCCCGAGGACGAACGGGCGAAGGCCGATGCGCTGCGCGACGCTTACGAGTCCACCGCGCGCGGCGCCATCGCCCTCGACCGCGACGGCGTGGCGAAGCAGGTCGTGGCCGAGCGCATGGCCGACCAGTACGACGTGCAGCGTCGCGCCAGCACGTCGGAACTGCATCGCCTTCGCCTCACGGCCAGCGAGGACGGCATCGTGCGCGACCTCGATCCGGCGTTGCAGGCGGGAAGCTGGGTATCGCCCGGTTCGCGCATCGCGACCGTGGTGGGTGGCACGCGCTGGCGGGCGGAGGTGCTCGTATCGGAAGCGGACCGCGCCCGGCTCGTCCCTGGCGCTTCCGCCACCGTCTATCCGCATGGCCACTGGCAGCCCTTGCATGGCCGCGTCGTGGCGGTGGACGATGGCGCGCTCGAACACCTGCCCAGCCTGTTGCTGGCGAAGAACCATGGCGGGCCGATCCCGCTCAATCCGACGGCGCCGGCGAAGGAACTGCGCCCGGCGACCGTCTGGTACCGGGTGCGCGTGGAAGGTGAAGGCTTGTCCGCTCCGCTCGACGCCGAACAAGGTGTCAGCGTGCGCATGCAAGGCCGCCGCGAAAGCCTGGCCCGGCGCTGGATCGACAGCGCGTTGCTGATCCTCCTGCAACAGACGGGCCTGGGCAAGGAAGGCTGAGCCGGTCGTCTTTCCCCGCCTGCGAACCGCTACTATCGGGCTCGGTCATCACGGGGGAAGGGGATGCGTGCATGGATATGGATGGTGGGCGTGGCAGCGACGATGGGTACCGGCGTCCAGGCGCGGACGGTGCCCGATCCGGCACCGGTCGAGGCGAGGGTGCCCTGGGCGCCCACCGTGTTCACCGGCAGTGATGGCGCGCGGCACCTCGCCTACGAACTGCACCTGACCAATTTCTATGGCGACACCGGCCCGTTGAGCCTCGACGACCTGGACGTCTTCGCCGACGGTTCGACCCAGCCCTTGCTGCACCTGGACAGCGCGGGACTGGCCGCCGTCGCCAAGCCCGTGCCGAAGGAAGGTGCCGCGGCCGTCGTCGATCCCGGCAAGAGCGGCATCGTCTATCTGTGGCTCACGCTCCCTTCGGGAACGCCGGTGCCGAAGCAGCTGCGACATCATGTGGACATGACGGCGAACGGTCACGCCTACGCGGTGGATGGCGTCGAGGTGGCGGTGTCGCCGACGGCGGCGCCGGTGATCGGTGTGCCCCTGCGCGGCGGCCATTGGCTGGCCCATGAAGGTCCGGGTGCATTCCGCTCGCATCACTGGGGCAGCATGGTCGCGATCAACGGCAGCCTGACCGTACCCCAGCGCTACGCGATCGATTTCGTCGGCGTGGATGCTTCCGGTCGTGCGATCAAGCCGAGCGTGAAGGACCTGCAAGCGACACGGTACGCGGATTGGATCGGCTATGGTGCGGAGGTCATCGCCGTCGCGGATGGCGTCGTCGCCGGCGCAAGGGATGGCGAGGAAGAACATGCGCCACTGAAGCCGCAGCCGGAACCAGCCTCGCTCACCACCGACGGCCTGTTCGGCAACTACGTGGTGTTGTCGATCGGACCCGGCCAATACGCCGGTTACGCCCACCTTGCCAAGGGCAGCGTGCGGGTGAAGAAGGGCGATCACGTGCATCGTGGCCAGGTGATCGGGCGGCTGGGACAGTCGGGTAATTCCGCCGCGCCGCACCTGCATTTCCAGTTGGCGAACGCGCCGGACTTCCAGGGCTCGGAAGGCATCCCGTATGTCTTCGATCGGATCGACCTCTACGGCGAGGAAAGCGAGGCACAGCTGTTCGGGCAGGGCGATCCCTGGAAGGCGGCACCGCCGAGCCACCGCCAGGCACAGTTGCCGCTCGACGGTGTCGTGGTGGGCTTTCCGGACAAATGACTCAACGTCGCGTCGCGAACACGCCATCCAGGGCGGGTTGCGCCTTGAACCCCGCGAGTTCGAGGCGTTTAGCGACTTCGCGTGGCACGTCGCGGCCACTGGTCAGCTTGTTGGGGCTGCCCGTGTAGTGGAACAGGCGTCCACCGCGGCGCAGGACACGGGCGAGCTGGCCGTAGAACGCCTGCGAATACAACTCGCCAGCGATGCCGAAGCGCGGCGGATCGTGCAACAGCGCGTCGACCGAGGCGTCGGGCACCTGGAGGATCGCCTGGGTGACGTCGCCATGGCCGAGTTGCAGCCTGCCACCGGCGTCGGCGGCGTCCGGATCGGGAGACCACGGGTTGAGCGTGCGCAACCAGAGCACGTCCGGGTTCTTTTCGAAGGACACCACGCGCGTTGCGCCGGCTTCCAGGCAGCAGGCGGCGAAATAGCCGAGGCCGCCGCAGGTGTCGAGCACCACCTTGCCGCGCGGCTCCACCAGCGCCACCTTGCGCCGTGCGTCGTCGATCGGCGATTCCTTCGACGTGGGCAGCATCTTGATGCCGTCGATCTCGAAGGTGGGCGCGCCCCATTCCGTGGGCACCAGCTTGATGAGCGACCCTGAAAAACGCGATACCGGCTCGAAAGCCTCGCCATCCCAGTAGTAGATCGTGCGGTCCTTGAGGCGCGTGGGATACGGATAACGCGCGTCACCCCATTGCCAGGTCTCCAGGTGCGGGGTCGCCCGGGTTTCCGAGCGACCCAGGTCCAGCGACCCTGTCCATTCCCCCGCGCCGGCGTCGCGCGAGGCCGTCAGGGCCTCGGCGACAGGGCGGGTAAGCAGCGGACCGGCGTAATGCGACACGAAGGGAATCTCCTGGCTCCGCGGCGATACGGCGGGCAGGAACGATAGGCAATCGCCGCGGAAAAGTCACCCGCGGCCTTACTGCGCGTAGCGTGTGAACACGTAGTCGTGGTCGCGCACGAGCGCCTGGTGGCAGGCGAAGCAGGTGCGGTGCTGGGCTTCGTCGACCGCCTTGCCATCGACGAATCGCCCGAATCCCCATCCGCCCGTGGACGCGTACTTCTTGCTGTCCTTCACCATGACCTGCACGGTCGTCGCCGCGCCGGGTACCGTCGCCGAGGCGAACTCCTTCGAAGGCATCCGCTTCCAGGCCAGCTTCACCAGGATCGTGCCGTCAGGAAAGGGCAGGTTCGCATGGCGATAGGCGTCCACCGCCTTCGGGTTGCCGACGACGGCGCGCAACTCGTTGAGCGGGGCATCCTCCAGCGCGGGGGCGATCAACTCCCATTGCCGGTATCCCTCCGGAATGGTCACGCCATAGATGGGCGATGCCGAGGGCGGCGTCACGTCCTCTTTCGCTCCCGACGCTTCCACCAGGACGAACAAGGCCACGAACGCGGCGGCACACGACAGAAAATAAGCGGGCTTCATGCGACGGCTCCGTTCGTGTCTCAGGACCGCGCGACGTCGATGACCGCCTTGGCGAAGGCCTGCGGCGCTTCCTGCGGAAGATTGTGGCCGACGCCGCCGTCGACCTGGCGATGCTCGTACTTGCCGGAGAAGCGCTTCGCATAGGCGGCCGGATCGGGATGTGGCGCGCCGTTGGCATCGCCTTCCATGGTGATCGTCGGCACGCCGATGGATGGGAAGGTCGCCAGCTTCGCTTCGAGCGCGTCGTAGCGTGCTTCACCCTTCGCCGCGCCCAGGCGCCAACGGTAGTTGTGGATCGAGATGGCGACATGGTCGGGGTTGTCGAACGCGCTGGCCGAGCGCTGGAACGTCGCGTCGTCGAAATGCCACTTCGGCGAGGCCTGTTCCCAGATGAGGTGCGCGAAATCGTGCGTGTACTTCGCGTAACCGGCTTCGCCTCGGTCGGTGGCGAAGTAGAACTGGTACCACCAGTTCAGCTCGGCCTTCGGCGGCAATGGCGCGCGGTTCTGTTCCTGGCTGCCGATCAGGTAGCCGCTCACGGAAACAAGCGCTTTGCACCGCTCCGGCCACAGCGCGGCGACGATGCAGGCGGTGCGTGCGCCCCAGTCGAAACCGGCCACGACGGCCTTGTCGATCTTCAGCGCATCCATCAGGTCGATCACGTCCTGCGCGAGCGCGGCTTGCTGGCCGTTCCTCGGCGTGTCCGGCGACAGGAATCGCGTCGTGCCATAACCGCGCAGGTAAGGAACGATGACGCGGTATCCGGCGGCGGCGAGGATCGGTGCCACCTCGACGAAACTATGGATATCGTAGGGCCAGCCGTGCAGGAGGATGACCGGCGTGCCGTTCGCCGGGCCATCCTCGGCATAACCGACGTCGAGGCTGCCGGCCTTGATCTGCTTCAGCGTCTTGAAGGAAGTCACGGTGCCTCCGGAGGTGGTCTTTTTCGCGGGAGCCGCCGGCGCCGCATGGGCGGCGGACATCACTGTAGAGGTGTTCAGCACGAATGGCGCGGCGGCGATTCCCCATGCGGTGGCACCGAGCCACCTGCGCCTCTTCTGGTCGACGGCTTCCGTCATGGCATGACTCCAGGCAGGTTGAGCGGCCACACCATTGCGGCCACGTGTCGCCTAATGTAGTCGGCCTCCAAGCGATTGATTGCAGCTACTTCCCGTGGTTTTGAAACCGCATGTAACGGTTTGGCCGCCTGATACATTGCGTTACAAAAAACAGCAGCCGATGGTGGGAACCGGACTTGCCGCACCTTGGTGGGAGCCGCTTCAGCGGCGATCCCGCGGCAGCGGCCGGACTACTGCAAGCACCCATCGCCGCTGAAGCGGCTCCCACCACAGCATCGATCCCACCACAGCATCGAGTAGACAGGTCAGGGATACACCTGTGGGACTTGGAACAGGCAGTTGGGACTTGGAACAGACAGGTGGGACTTGGGACAGACCTGTGGGAGCCGACTTGTCGGCGATCCCGCGGCAGCGGGCCACGTTATGGCAAGCACCCATCGCCGCTGAAGCGGCTCCCACCAGAGCCGCCAGACTCGCGGGTATCGCTTCCTTCGTTGGCTCAGTGGACGACCAATGGTGTGCGGGTGAGGAAGTCGCCCAGGGTCAGCGCGATCAGGATGGCCAGCCAGGCGAAGCCGAAGCATGCCGCGAAGCGGACGGGCGTGCCGCTGGTTTTCAGCTTCATGAAGAAGAACAGGACCACCAAGGCCTTCAAGCCCGCGATGGCCAAGCCGGCGAAGGCGTTCAAGGCGCCGAGATGAAAACGGGCCACGATGACCGTCGCCGCCAGCAAGAACGCCAGCGCAAGAAGCGCCAGAACGTGCGCACGCAACGATGGCGGCTTCTCGCTCATGCGCGCCCCACCAAGTAATACAGCGGAAAAACGAAGATCCACACGATGTCCACCAGGTGCCAGTACAGCGCGGTGTTCTCCAGCGCTGAGTGGTCGTCAGGCGAGAAGGCGCGCGCACGCACCCGCCACGCCATCACCAGCAGCAACACGACGCCGATCGTCACGTGCAGGCCGTGAAACAGCGTGGTGACGTAGTACAGGATGAAGAACAGCTGCTTCGCCGGTGCGAGTCGCCCGACTTCCTCGTAGCGGAGGCCCGGTATCACGGCCGCCTCGTAATCGGCGTGATATTCCACGCCGTGGATCGCGAGGAAGACGACGCCAAGCGTGGCCGTGGTGATGAGCAACCATGCCGCCACGCCGCGGCCACCCAACTGCACGCCGCGCAAGGCCAGCGCGACGGTGAAG
>Ga0182006_1001329_pt1 | contig 15122 bp, 14 predicted proteins | sample Sormic07211104_1_FD_123022 | JGI IMG/M metagenome (GOLD analysis project Ga0182006, IMG submission 123022) | Rhizosphere microbial communities from Sorghum bicolor, Mead, Nebraska, USA - 072115-104_1 MetaG | ecosystem: Host-associated > Plants > Roots > Rhizosphere | place: USA: Nebraska...
GATATCTCTCACTGTCGGTCTCATTAGGCCGAGCCGATGCTGACTGTGTCCCTCACCCCAGCCCCTTTATCCCTCGCCACGATGGCCAGGGAAAGGGGCCGGCTAAACATACAAGCCCCTTTATCCCTCGCCACGATGGCCAGGGAAAGGGGCCGGCTAAACATACAAGCCGACTTTGTCGGCGATGGGTGCTTGCCGCAACCGGGCCCGCTGCCGCGGGATCGCCGACAAGGTCGGCTCCCACCGGACTGAGGTGGTTCCCACCAGGCTGAGGTGGGTCCCATTTGAGGTGGGCCCACTTAAAGTGGGTCCCACTAAGAAAAAACGCCCCTCTTTCGAGGGGCGTCGGTGGTCGAGCCTCGTGGGCCTGCGCGCTGGTCGGTTGTGGCCAGCGGCTGGCGGCTTCGTCAGAAGAACGAGGCGCCGAAGGTCACCATGAAGGTGCGTTCCTGCAGGATCGAGTAGTACGGGGCCGAGGCATAGAGCGTCGTTCCGTTCGCATCCTTGATTTTGGCCGGGTTGCTGGCCAGGAAAGCGGAAACGTTGCCGGCGTACGTGAGCGCCTTGCGGTCGGCCAGGTTGAACAGGTTGATCTTGATGTACGGCTTGCGGAACCACGGCGAGAAGTCGTCGAAATTCCAGCCGGTGCCCAGGTCGATCGTGGCGTACCCACCCACCCGTTCGGTATTCGACCAGTCGCCCCAGATCGCACCCTGGTACTTCGCACTAAGCGAGGCCCAGAACGGCCCGTTGCCGTAGTCGACCGCGACATAACCCGAGTTCTTCGGCACGTTGAGCAAGGTCTTGCCCTTCGTGTTGTAGATGCCGTCGCCCAACGAGTCGAGGTTGCCCTGCATCAGTGCACGCGTGTACGAATAGTTCGCGTACACCGTCCAGTGGTCATCCAGCTTGAAGCTGCTCTCGGCGTTGAGGCCGCGCATATGCACCTTCGGCAGCTGCGTGTAGACCGTCAGCGCGGTGGCTTGATCGAATCCGGAAACCTGCTTGTTGTTGAGGTTCGACGCATAAGCGTCGACGTTCGCCGAGATGCGTTCGCCATAGAAGCGCCAGCCCAGGTCGGCGGTGGTCGAGGTTTCCGGCTTGTTCGGCAGCGTGGCGGCGGCCGACGTGCCGTAACCGTAGAGGGCGTTGCTCAGCAGTGCGCCATTGATCGGCGCACGGAACGTCTTGCCGATGCCGAAGTAGAACTGGTTCTCGTCGTCGAGCTGGTACTTCGCGCCCGCCGTGGGCGTGAACTTGTGGAAGGTCGCCGTCGGCGACGCATCGAACTGCGCATTCGTCGTGGTCACCTTCCCTGCCGCGCTGATCGAGCCGATGGAGTTCGGGTATTCGGCGATATAGCCGTCACGCTTGGTCCATACGTAGGCGAGGCTGCCGGAGAACGTCCACTGGTCGTTCGGCGTCCAGTTGTCGGTGATGAAAGCCTTCTCGTTCGTGGTGGTGGTGTACTGGTCGTAGACCTTCTGCACCTTGCCGTCGGGGTAGCGGATCAACACGTCCTTGCCCCAGGTATCGACCGGCACGCCGGTCGCCGGGTCCACCGGGACCAGCACCTGGCCCTGCTGCTGGCGCGGACGCTCGTACCACACGCCGTATTCCAGGCTGTTGTTATCGCTCAGGTCCTGGTTGAGCTTCGCGATCACGCCGGGACGGTAGGTGTACGAATAGCTCAGCGAGTTGACCAGTTTCGTGCCGCTGATCTTGCCGTCGCCATCGAGGTCGACGTTCACCGACTTGAAGTAATTATCGTTGGCCAGTGGATTCTCGGTGACCGTGCTGCCGCTGCCACCGCCGCCGTAGCCATACTGGAAGTACGGCACCACGGACAGGCGCATGCTGTCGCTGAGCGTGAACTCACCATCGAGGCTGGCGAGGTAGTTGCGGAACGGGTTCTGGTGCAGCGCGTAGTAATTGCTGCTGGTGCTGCCAGGGGTATACGTGCCGAGGTAACTCTGCTTGTAGTCGGCGGCAGCCTGGGCCTTGGTCAGCGACTCGTAGTTCGTCTTGACCTCGCGGTTGTATTGCAACGAGAACGAGATGGAGTTCTTGTCGTCGATCTGCCAGACCGACTTGCCGTCGACCTTGGTCACCTTCGACTTGCCGCGCCCGCGCCACAGGTTCGTTTCGTTGTTGGAATACGACAACCACGAACGCACGGGACCGAGGTCGCCCGTATTGAGGCGCATGAACGTGCGGTGGTAGCTGTTACCGCCGAGGGTCTGGCTGAAGTCCAGGCCGGCCTGGTGCGACGGGTCGACAGTCACCCACGCGATGGAGCCACCGGCGGCACCGGCGATCGGGGAATCATTGTCCGGGTATCCCTGCTGGACGGTGATGTCGCCCATGTTCTCGGTATCACCGTATTCGGACGAGTAGATCTTGTAGTTGCCGCTGTCGTTGATCGGCGCACCGTTGACCGTGACACCGACCTCGTCGAGCGGAAACCCGCGGACACTGGCGTTGCCGTCATTGAGGCCGGTGTAGTCGTCGGTGGACGACACCACGCCCGGAATGGAATTTATCGCCTGCACGAAGGTGGCACCCGGCGCCGCCTTGACGATGGCCTCGCGGGACACCGTGGAAACGGCTTTCGGCGCGTCCTGGATGGACATCAGGCCGCCGCCGAGGGCCAGAGAGTTGGCCTTCACCTGTACCTCGCTCATCTGCTGTGTCGCGCGGCGCGTGGCGTTGTCATTCGTCGTGTTCGAGCTGCTCGCCACGTTGGAGCGTTGTGGCTGCGTATCGTTGGCCTGGGCGTTCTGCGCGTCCTGGGCCAGCACGGCGCCGGCGGCCACGAAAAGCGTCACGGCGATCGCGGCCGAAAGGGAATTGCGGTTCATCGACTGGTTTCCTGAAGAGGATGTTTTTGTTTTGGTGGCGGCCCTTCCCGAGGCCGCGCGAAATCATTCGATCCATCACTGGAAATAATGGGTTTCGTAATTAATTGGCGATTATCTCTGCGTCGATAGTTATTACGTTTGCGCAAGAAAAAACGTTTTCTCCGGGCACGAAGAATCGCCCGGCAGCATGGCCGGGACAAAAAAAACACCGAATGATCCACTGAGCGCTCAAGTCACTGACCTGGGCGACATTTATCTCTTAGCGAGGCAATACCCTAACACTGCCGAATGACAGTTTAGCGATTATCCGACACTTCCCATCGGCGGGAAATAGGCTTCCTAAGCCAGCCAACGTGCCGCGAAAATAGACCGGCCGGAATATCTTCCGGCCGGTTAAGACGAGTCAGTCTTTGCCGAGATAACGCGAGCGCTTCGCCGGCTTGAGCGACGCGAGGTCGAGCATCACGAGCCCATCGACGCAGCCCGCGAAGTCAGGGTCTTCGCCGAACGCGAGGAACTGCACGCCCTGCGGTTCGACCAGGTCGACGTACTGGCGGTAAAGCACCGGCAGGGTCACGCCCAAGGCATCGAGGCGATGCTTCAGCTTGCCGAGACCTTCGGCGGGATCGAGGCCTTCGAGTTCGCGGCGAACGGATTCGATGGTCGCTTCCGGAATCACGAACGGCTGGCGTGCGGCGGCCAGGCCCTGCACGCCGAAGAAATGCTGGTGCGCCGCGGCGATCCATTCGCGCGCCTCGCGCGGCATGCTCACCGACATGCTCACGGGCCCGAACAGGTAACGCAGTTCGCGATGCCGTTGCAGGTAGAGCCCGATACCCTGCCAGAGCTGGTCGAGCGCACGCGAGCGCCAGTAGGCGGGTGCGATGAAGCTGCGTCCGAGCTCCAGGCCCTGGGCAAGCCGCGACTCCAGTGCCGGCGAATAATCGAACAGGCTGGACGTGTACAGCGCACTCATGCCGTGCTTGGCGATGAGATGGCCACCGTGACCAAACCGGTACGCGCCCACGACGCGCAAGGCCTTGGCGTCCCACAAAACGAGGTGTTCGTAGAGCGGATCGTAGGCGTCGAGGTCACGGCGCTTGCCGGTACCCTCGCCCACACGTCGGAAGGTCAACTCACGCAGGCGCCCGATCTCGCGCATGGCGTAGCTGTCGCTCGACCCCTGCAACAGCAGGATGCGCTTGCCATCGGGAAGTTCGGCCAGCAACTCGGCCTTGTCCAGTTCGGCGACCACTCGCTCGACGGGTTCGGGGTGCGCCAGCGGGGTTTGCCCACCGAACACGAGACCACGCTGGCGTGCGACGCGATACACGTGCCGGCGCATCAGCTTGGCCGCACGCTCCGACGAACCGCCACTGGCCTGTTTCAATTCCTCGGAGTCGACGAGCTTGCCGATGCGGAAACCCACCCGCTGCTTGCCCGAGGTGGCCTCGCGCGGAAGCATCGCCGTGCTCAGCGGCTTGGCCAGCATCGACAGCCCATAGAACGCGACCGAATTGCGCGCGGCGATATGCACGGGAAGCACCGGCACGCCGGCGCGCAGGGCGATGCGCGCGAAGCCGTCCGACCACTTGCCATCGCGCACGCCACCGGGGCGCATGCGCGACACTTCGCCCGCCGGGAACATGATGAGCACCTCGCCCGCCTCGATCGCGCGGAATACGGCGCGCATCTTCGAGGTGGCACCCTTGCCGAAGACGTCCACCTTCAGCAGCAACGAACCCAGCTGCGGCACCGCCGACAGCACGTCGTTGCCGAGGATGCGGACGTCACGGCGAACCGAACCGATCAGCTGGATGAGGGCGATCGCGTCGACCATGCCCAGCGGATGGTTGGCCACGACGATCAGCGGCCCTTCGACAGGAATGTTCTCGCGCTCGCGTTCGGTGACGCGACAGCTGACGCCGAGGTAATCCAGCGTCTTCTCACAGAATTCGAAGCCTTGCGCGGGGCCGGCGAACGCCAGCGTGCGATTGAAGCGGTCTTCGTGGGCCAGGGTTTCCAGCATGCCGACGAGCGGCTTGCGGAGACGAGGGTGCTGGGCCAGCCATGGCATGCGCTCCAGCAGGGTCTGATCGATGCTCAGCATGACTTGGGATCCCTTGACGTCGAACGATGGCTACCTTGCCGGGCCGGTGCGGAGTCGTGATTTCTCATAGTGCCTTCGAACATCCTCTTTGCCCCTGAGAGGGCTCTCGACCCATGCCCGGTGCCAGGAGCTTTCCTGGCCCCGGCCATGCTCGCGGGCAATTATGACAGTAACCCTACCGCCACGTATGTTCTTGCGGCAATCACCCTTACGTATCAAACCGCCAGGTGCAGATAGGCCGAAATCCCAGAGAGGAACATCTGCACCGACAAGGCGATGAGCAGCATGCCCATGAGCCGCTCCAGCGCCGTGAGGACGCTCTCGCCCAGCCAGCGGAACAGGAAGGTGGAACTGAGCAGGATGATCGCGGTGGCCAGCCAGGCCAGGAACAGGGCGATGCCCCATTCCGCCGTGCGGCCGGGCTGGGAATTGGTCAGCAGCAGGAGGGCGGCCATGGCCGAGGGGCCGGCGACGCCGGGGATGGCCATCGGCACGATGAAGGGCTCGCCCTCCCCCGTTTTGCCGAACACGCCGCCTTCCACCGGAGGAAAGACCATGCGGATGCCGATGAGGAACAGCACGATACCGCCGGCGATGCTCACCGATTCCTGGCGCAGCTGCAGCACCTTGAGGATGTACTGGCCGCCGAGCAGGAAGGCGACCAGGACGGCCAGGGCGATGAGCAGCTCGCGCACCATCACCTTGCGCCGGCGCTGCGGCGGCACGTCCTTCAGCAGGGCGAGGAACAACGGGATATTGCCCAGCGGATCCATGATCAGGAACAGCAGGATGCCCGCGGACAACGTCGTCATCTGCGCTTCCATGGGGGAGAACTCCTGCGGTAGGTCAGTGGGTGGGGCGTAGATCGAGCACGGCGCCGCGCGCATCCGCGCCGGCACCGGAAAGCAGGTAGACGATGGCGTCGGCCGCGGCGGTGGGCAGCGGTTTTTCCAGCGTGTTCTCGCCGTAGTACGCCGCGCGGCGCAAGGCCGTGCGCATCGGCATCGGCAACAGCGTATGCACGCGCATCGGGCCGCGGCCGTTCTCGGCGTGCAGCACCGCGGCCATGCGTTCCACCGCGGCCTTGGAAACGCCATAACCGCCCCAGTGGGCTCGCGAAAGCAGGTCCGGATCGTCGAGCACGAAAACCACGGCGCTGTCGTCGGCTCGCGTGAGCAAGGGCATGCATGCCTGGGTCAATGCGAACGGCGCCGACACGTTCACCTGCATCGCGCGCAGCCAGTCGTCGGGCTTGTGCATTGCGATGGGGGTCAATTCGTTGAAATGCGCGGCGGCATGCACGATGCCGTCGAGACGGCCGAACTCGCCCTCGATGCCTTCGGCCAGCGCGGCGTAATCCGCGGGCGTGGCGCTTTCGAGGTCCAGCGGATGGATCACCGGCTCGTTACCCCCGAGCGCGACGAGCTCGTCGTAGCGTTTCTCGAGCGCGCGGACCTTGCGTCCGGTGATCACCACCGTGGCTCCCGCGCGGACCACCGCCTTCGCCGTTTCGCCGCCGAGGCCTCCAGTGGCGCCGGTGACGATCACCACGCGGCCCGCGAGCGCTCCCGGCGCCACGGACCAGTCCTCGGGCAGCCGTGCGGAGTGCGAGGCGTTCACGTCGCGGCCCCGGCCACGTCCGCCGCCATGCGCTTCAACTCGCCCGCGGCGTGCAGGTCTTCGACGATGTCGCAACCACCGATGAACTCACCGAGCAGGAACAGCTGCGGAAATGTCGGCCAGTTCGAGTAATGCGGCAGGCCGGCGCGGATGCGCGGATCGGCCAGCACGTTCACCGAATGGAACGCCGCACCGGCGGCCTGCAAGGCCTTCACGGCGCGATCGGAGAAGCCACAGGTCGGGTATTCCGGCGTGCCTTTCATGAAAAGCACGATCGGGTGGGCCGCCACGATGGCCTTGATCTCGTCTACGACGTCCATAGCTCGGTTTTCATCATTAGAATGCGACTAGTTGCATAGTGTAGCAGCGCACGGCCTCAGGCCCCCTGCCTACGCCCTTTCCCCCAGCCACCGCTAAGGAGTCCCGCAATGGCGTTCGAACTTCCTCCGCTCCCCTACGAAAAGAATGCCCTCGAGCCGCACATCTCCGCTGAGACCCTCGAGTTCCACTACGGCAAGCACCACCAGACCTACGTCACGAACCTCAACAACCTGGTCAAGGGGACGGAGTTCGAGGGCAAGAGCCTGGAAGACATCATCAAGACCTCGTCCGGCGGCATCTTCAACAATGCGGCGCAGATCTGGAACCACACCTTCTACTGGCACTCGATGCGGGCCCCGGGCGGCGCCGAGCCGCCGGCCAAGCTCGCCGACGCGCTGACCAAGGCCTTCGGCTCGGTCGACAAGTTCAAGGAAGAGTTCAACAAGCAGGCCGCCGGCAACTTCGGCTCGGGCTGGACCTGGCTGGTGCAGCGCCCGGACGGCTCCCTGGCCATCGTCAACACGTCGAACGCCGCCACCCCGATCACCGGCAGCGACAAGCCGCTGTTCACGGCCGACGTATGGGAGCACGCGTATTACATCGACTACCGCAACGCCCGCCCGAAGTACCTGGAAGCGTTCTGGAACATCGTGAACTGGGATTTCGCGGCGAAGAACCTCGCCTGATTTCCTAACAGGGCGGTTCTAGAGCCCTGGCAACGAAATGAGAAAGGCCGGATCGCGAGACCCGGCCTTTTCGTTATCTCTGTGGGAACCACTTTTGTGGGAGCCATTTCTGTAGGAACTACTTCTGTGGGAACTACATTCTGTAGGAACTACTTCTGTGGGAACTACTTCTGTGGGAGCCGCTTCAGCGGCGATCCCGCGCTAGCGGGCCAGCCTGAGGCAAGCACCTGAGGCAAGCACCCATCGCCGCTGAAGCGGCTCCCACAGGGCTTTCCATAGGGGCCTTCCATAGGGCTTTTCACAGAGGTTTCTCTGCCCAAGGCCTCACCACTAGTCCAAGCCCTCGACCGCCTAGCCGAGCGCCTCGATCGCCGGCGCCACCTGCCCTTCCCGCCCCAGCGCAGCGCCCACCTCCACCAGCTTCGCCCGCAGGCTCCCTGCATCGGTGGCGCAGATCGTCGCGTGCCCTACCTTGCGCCCCGGCCTGGCCTCCTTGCCGTAGTCGTGCCAATGGCCGTCGACGGCGGACAGCACCGGCGCCGGATCGGGCATCTCGCCGATCCAGTTGAGCATGGCGCTGGCCCCGCGCACGCCGGTGTCCCCCAGGGGAAGACCGAGCACGGCGCGGATGTGGTTCTCGAACTGGCTGGTATGCGCGCCCTCGATGGTCCAGTGCCCCGAGTTGTGCACACGCGGCGCCATCTCGTTGCCCAGTAGCTCGTTACCGCGGACGAACAATTCCAGCGCGAAGACGCCGACGTAGTCCAGCCGTTCGGCGATGGCCCGCGCATGCGCGACAGCCTCGTGTTCCAACGCATCGGAGGTACCCGGCGCCGGCGCCAGGCTCAGCGAGAGCACGCCATCCACATGCCAGTTACGCGTGAGCGGCCAAGTGCGGTACGCACCGTCGCGGCCGCGCACGGCCACCACGGACAATTCGCGGTCGAACGGGACGAAGGCCTCCAGAATCAGCCCATGCCGGGACGCGGCGTCGCCGAGTGCCGCCCAGGCGGCATCGATATCCGCCGGAACCTTCAACCGGAACTGCCCCTTGCCGTCATAGCCGAGGCGGCGCGTCTTGAGGATCGCGGGTAGGCCGATGCGGCCCACCGCGGCGACCAGGTCGTCGCGGGTATCGACCACGGCGAATTCCGGCGTATTCAGGCCGGACTCGCGGAACAAGGTTTTCTCGGACAGCCTGTCCTGGGCCACGGCCAGGGCGCGCGGGTTTGGAAACACGTCGACCAGCCCGGCGAGCCGTTCGGCCGTCGCCGCGGGCACGTTCTCGAAGTCGAAGGTGACCACGTCCACCTGCCTGGCGAACTCCGCCAATGCCGCCTCGTCGTCCCAGGCGGCGACCACCAGCTCGGACACCTGCCCGGCGCAGGCATCGGCGGCGCCGTCGACCGCGAGCGTACGGATGCCCAGCGGGGCCGCCGCCAGGGCCAGCATGCGGGCGAGCTGCCCGCCACCGAGGATGCCGACGGTGGGGAGCGTGCGACTCATGTGCGCGGGTCCGGATGGTCGAGGACGGACCGGGTCTGCGCGGCACGGAAGTCGTCCAGCGCTTCGGCCACGGCCGGATCGTGCAGGGCCAGCACGGACGCGGCGAGCAAGGCCGCGTTGGTGGCGCCCGCGCGCCCGATGGCCAGGGTGCCGACCGGCACGCCAGCCGGCATCTGGGCGATCGAAAGGAGGGAATCCATGCCGTTGAGGGCCTTGGACTGCACCGGCACGCCGAACACAGGGAGGGCCGTCTTCGCCGCGATCATGCCCGGCAGGTGGGCCGCCCCGCCGGCACCGGCGATGATCACCTGGATGCCCCGCGCACGGGCCGTCTCAGCGTAGTCGAAAAGCAGGTCGGGCGTGCGGTGCGCCGACACGACGCGGACCTCATGGACGATGCCCATCCGGGTCAGCGTGGTGGAGGCGTGCTCCATGGTTTCCCAGTCCGAACGCGAACCCATCACCACGCCCACGCGCGGCGCGTTCGCTTCGTTACCCTCGTTGGAAGTCATGGCCCGAGCACCCAAAAGTCGCTATTGTAAAGGCATTCCCGTTTATCAGGTTGGCCCCCGGCGGCCACTTCCCATGGACAAGCGTCTACTCGACATCCTCTGCTGCCCTGTCAGCAAACGCCCGCTGCGCCCCCTCACGGCGACCGAGCGCGACCAGCTCAATGGAGCGATCCGCGCCGGGGCGGTCGACACGGTCGCCGGCGAGAAAGTCGCCGAGCCGATCACCGAGGGGCTCATCACCACCGACGGCCAGCTGGTCTACCGGGTGGAAGACGGCATCCCCGTCATGTTGCCCGAGGCAGGCATCGGCACCCTCCAGTTGTCGGGCTTCGCGCCAGAAACGGGTCGCGCCTGAATTCCGTGACGCGAGTCACGCTATAAAGCATTGGTTCCCACACAATGACGCTTCAGGCGGGGGCCAGAATATCCAGGATGCGCGATGAACAACGCGAGCGAGCCGTCCAACGTCGTCGATCTCAGTCAGCGCCTGGACCCGCGCAGTGAGAGCGTGGGCGCGTTGCTGGTGACGGTGCGTGGGCTGGCCACGAAGCGCCTGCACGCGCTGGCGTCGAACATGTTCGAGAACATCGACGACGCCCTGTTCGACCTCGCCGAGAAGGCCGAGAACAACGCGGCCCAGACCCAGTTCTTCGATGGCATGCGCGAGGTCCGCAAGAAGCGGGCGATCGTCGAGCGCACCTTCCTCGGCCAGGTCGCGCGCGACCTGGCCGATTTTTCCGCGGGCCGCACCCGGGCCCCGGATGCCGACGGCGCCGGCCGCCCGCTCGCCAATATCGAACTCAGCCTCGTCGGCGAGAACGAACTGGAAGAATCCCTCGCCATCACCAGCATGATCGGCAAGAACGAGCAGCGCCTGGCGCGCGCCCTGTTCGCCGTGAACCAGCGGCTGTCGGTGATCTGCGGCGGCAACAAGATGGACGACGCGTCCAACCCGGTCGGGCCGGCCTCGCTGGCCGGCGCCTTCCGCCAAGCCATGCGCGAGCTGATGGTCGAGGTCCGCGTCAAGCTGATCATCTACAAGCTGTTCGATCGCTACGTGCTCGCCGGCATCGACGAGCTCTACGACGACATCAACAACGAACTGGCCAGCGCCGGCGTGCTGCCGCAGCTGCGCCACGAGATATCCACCCGGCGCAGCGACGCCCCGGCACCGATCGGTCCGGTCTCCACCGCCGCCGCGCCGCAGGCCGCCGCCACGCCCGTGACGGATGCCGCCGCCGCGGAGTTCATGCAATCGCTGCACGCTCTGTTCTCGGCGCGCCGCGACAGCGTGCCGGCGATGGGCGGACCGATGGGAACGTCGCTGCCGACGGGCCCCTTGCCCAGCCCGGCGGAACTGCTCGGCGCGCTGACCTTGCTGCAGAGCCAGATCGCCACGCTGCCGAACACCGCCGCGCCGCTCGCCACCCAGGCCGACGTCAGTCGTGACGTCGCCCAGCTGAAGGAACAGCTTCTCGCCCAGATCGGGCAACTGCGTGGCCAGCAGACCGCGCATGTGTCGGGCATGGACGAGGACACCATCGATCTCGTCGGCATGCTCTTCGAGTTCATCCTCGAGGACGACAACCTGCCGACGGAAATGCAGGTGCTGCTCGCGCGCCTGCAGATTCCCTACCTCAAGGTGGCCCTGCTCGACCGCCGCATGTTCGCGCACAAGTCGCACCCCGCGCGCCAGCTGCTCGACGCGCTCGCCGATGCGGCCAAGGGATGGTCGGCCGAAGCGGACCGCGACGGACGTCTGTTCGACAAGATGAAGTCGATCGTCGAACGCCTGCTGCACGACTTCGACGACGACACCGCGATCTTCACCCGCCTCGCCGCCGAATTGCAGGATTTCCTCGACGTCAGCCGCAAGCGCGCCGAACTGGCCGAGCAACGCGTCGCCGAATCCACGCGCGGCCGCGAGAAACTCGAGCAGGCACGCCGCCGTGCCGCGCAGGAAATCGTCGGCCGTATCGGCGGGGCTTCGCTGCCGCCGCTCATCTATGGCGTGCTGACCCGTGCATGGGCCAACTACATCGTGCTCACCCTGCTGCGCCAGGGCGAGGAATCCCAGGAATTCCGCGACTCGCTGCGCTTCATCGACGATTTCATCGCCAGCGCGCGGCCGGCGCACGACCTCAATGGCCGGCGCGACCTCCGCGCGATGCTTCCCGGCATCGAGCGCTCGTTGCGCCGCGGCCTCGCCGCCGTGGCCTTCCAGGAGACCGACACGGAACAACTTCTGGGCCAGTTGCACGCCTTCTACCGCCAGCAACTCGGCGAAGCGGTGGGCGAGACCGTATCGGGAACCATCGTCGCCAGCGTGATGCCATTGCCCGAGGCCATCCAGGCCATCGAGGAACCGGTGGCCGAACCGGAACCGGACGACGAGGTCGAGTCCCTGCTCGACGAAGCCTTCGACGAGCGCAATCTCGCGCAGGCGCGTGAGTTGAAGGTGGGCCAGTGGCTGGAATTCACCGCCGCCGATGGCACCACCGATCGCGCCAAGCTGTCGTGGATCAGCCCGATCAGCGGCCGCTACCTGTTCGTGAACCGTCGCGGCCTGAAGGTCGCCGACCACAGCCTTGCCGGGCTCGCGCAGGCCTTCGCCAGCGGCACGGCGCGCGTGCTCGATTCCACGCTGCTGTTCGACCGCGCGATGGACGCGATCGTGGAAAAGCTTCGCCAACCCGAATAAGGTAGCGGCCTCTTCCACGGACGCCTCCAGCCGATGAGCCCTGCCGATCCGCGACACCTGGCCGACGCGCTACCGCCGGCGAGCGAGATCCTTGCCGATGTCGAACGCGCCTTCGCCGAAGACGTGGGACCGGGCGACGCCACGGCCGACCTGCTCGATGCCAAGGCGACCGCCACCGCCGTGCTGACCTGCCGCGAGGACGCCGTGCTGTGTGGCGCGGCGTGGTTCGAGGCGTGTTTCCGCAAGCTCGATCCGGACGTGCGGGTCGAATGGCTGGCCCACGATGGCGACCGCGTGGCGGCGGGAGCGACGGTGTGCCGCCTGACGGGCAAGGCGCGGGCACTGGTCACGGCCGAACGTTCGGCGCTCAATTTCCTGCAACTGCTGTCGTCGACGGCCACCGTCACCGCGCGTTACGTGGATGCGCTGGCGGGCACCCGCACGCGCATCCTCGACACGCGAAAGACCATCCCCGGCCTGCGACGCGCGCAGAAGTACGCCGTGGGCTGCGGCGGCGGCACGAATCATCGCATCGGCCTGTTCGACGCGATGATGCTCAAGGAAAACCACATCATCGCCGCCGGCGGCATCCCGGCCGCCGTGCGCGCCGCGCGCATGATCCACCCTTCCCTCCCATTGATCGTGGAAGTGGAAACCCTGGACGAACTGGCCGAGGCGATATCCGCCGACGCCGACCGCGCCCTGCTGGACAATTTCACGCCCGCCATGCTCAAGGAAGCCGTGGACTACACCGCGGGACGCATTCCGCTGGAGGTCTCCGGCAACGTGGAGCTCGACACCGTGCGTGCGATCGCTGAAACGGGAGTGGATTTCATCTCCAGCGGCGCCCTGACCAAGCATGTCCGGGCGATCGACCTTTCCTTGCGGCTGGACGTGAAGCACTGAGGCGCCCCGGGGGCTTGTGGTCGGCGCAACCGGGCCACACACTGACCCCATGTCTTCCTTCACCGACCTCTTCTGGCTATTCGCCCTCGCCGCCGGCATCGCAAGCTGGTACCGGCTGACCCGTGCACGCGAAGTCGCCGTGAAGGCGGCGACGGCCTTGTGCAAGCGGCACGGACTACAACTGCTCGACCAGAGCGTCGGCCTGCGCTCGATCCGCTGGCAAGGAGTCGACGGCGTGCGCCGGCTGGAACGCTGCTACGGGTTCGAGGTGAGCGAGGATGGCCAATCGCGACAGGCGGCACGCCTGTGGATGGCCGGCAACGAGGTGGCCAGTTTCTCGCTGCCGCTGTCGGGGTCGCCGGAACTGGAGACCGTCGTGGCGACCGACTCGGTGGTACACACCGGCAACGTCATCTCGCTGGCGGACCGTCGGCGGCTCCACTGAGCCGCCCGCGTATTACTTGACCACCCGAAGGTGCGGCGCGCCCCGCTTCGGGCGGTCGTCGTCGCCACCGGCCTGCGGCGGGGTTTCATTGGCTTCGTCGCCCGGTTCGGACGTACTCGCCGAGAGCGCTTCGTTCTCGTCGGCGGGGAACATCATGCCCTGGCCGTTTTCCTGCGCATAAAGGGCAAGCACGGCGTGCATCGGGATGACGATGGACTGGCTGACACCGGAAAACCGTGCCTGGAAGGTGATGCGGTCGTTGCCCAGGTCGAGGTTGGCCACCGCCCGCATCGCGAGGTTCAGCACGACCTGCCCGTTCTTCACGACATGGGCCGGCACCTGCACGCCGGGCTGGGCGGCATCGACCAGTACGTACGGCGTGAAGCCGTTGTCGCTGATCCAGTCGTAGATGGCGCGCAGCAGATAGGGCCGGTTCGAAGTCATGCCCGCGTTTTCGTTCGTATCCATGGAAAGTGTCCTCGTCGTACCCGCCGGTCGGTCGGGAATCACCAGCCCCGGCAGGGCAAGGCCAAGAAGAGAGTTTACGGGATACGAGCCGCCTGAGGACTAACCGGCGCTGAAGTTGAAGTCCGGGCGCATATCGCGCTCTTCCGGCGTGAGGCTGCGGGCGAAGCCCTGGCTGTGGAACAGGCGTTCGCCGTAGTCGACGATCGGTTTGCCCTCCTTGCCCAGGTCCACGCCCAGATGGGGCAAGCGCCAGACCACCGGGGCGACCAGGCAGTCGATCAGGCTCATTTCCGGGTTGAGGAAGAACCGCGACGCCCTGAACAGGGGCACGGACAGCAACAGGTGTTCGCGCAAGCGCTTGCGCGCGCCGTCGGCCGCCTTGCCACCCTCGCCGATGGCCTCGATCTCGGGCAGCCAGTCGTTCTCGATCCGCCACGTGCCCAGGCGCAGGCGGGCGCGGGACAAGGGGTCGATCGGCATCAAGGGCGGATGCGGGTAGCGCTCGTCGAGGTATTCGACGACCACGGCCGGGTCGTAGAGGGTGAGGTCACGGTCGACCAGGGTCGGCAGCGTGCCGTAGGGATTGAGTTCGAGCAGGTCCGGCGTGGGCTCGTCGGGCTTCAGGATGATCCGGTCGTAGGCGACGCCCTTGGCGGCCAACACGAGGCGCGTACGGTGGCAATGGATATCGTCGGCACTGGTATAGAGCGTCAGTGCCGAGCGCGAACGTGCGTTCTGGACCATGCTTTCGATCTCCCTCCCTGCTACCTGAACGAAAACGGGGCGACTGCGAAGCCGCCCCGTCGGGACATCAATCAGTGACTCTCGTGAACGTCCTTCCAGTACTCATGCTTCAAAAGGTACAGGAGGAAGGTCAGGCCGGCCAGAAACAGGATGACCCAGACGCCGATGGACTGGCGCTCGAGGGCTGCGGGCTCGGCCGCGTACTCGAGGAAGGTGGTCAGGTCGCGGGTGGCGCCACGGAA
>Ga0182006_1001330_pt1 | contig 15120 bp, 10 predicted proteins | sample Sormic07211104_1_FD_123022 | JGI IMG/M metagenome (GOLD analysis project Ga0182006, IMG submission 123022) | Rhizosphere microbial communities from Sorghum bicolor, Mead, Nebraska, USA - 072115-104_1 MetaG | ecosystem: Host-associated > Plants > Roots > Rhizosphere | place: USA: Nebraska...
CCTAAAATCTTTACCGGAAACGAAAGAAAGGTGTATTTATCCGGCGAAGGTTTCTTTGAAATTAGTAAAAATCCTAAAAAGCCTTTTTTTGTTTATGCTAACGAAATTGTGACTCGAGTTGTCGGTACAAGTTTTAGAATCAAGGCTTATCCAGATCAGCAAAATGTTGAAGTTCTAGTTCGCACCGGTAAAGTAAGGGTAAAATCAAATGATTTAGTTCATGCTCCTGAAAATCAAGAAATTGTTTTACTTCCTAATCAAGCCGTTCGTTTTGCTCGTAAAGACTTTGTTTTCAATAAGATTACAAATATTACTGCCGATCCAGTTTTAGTTAATAGTGCTACAAATATTGAACAGTTGAGTTTTGAGTTTACTGATATTCCAGTAGCTCAAATTTTAGAAACAATTGAACAGGCGTATTTAGTAGATATTGATTTTCCTCAAGATAAATTAAAAGACTGCCGTTTAACAACCTCGTTAAGTGATCAGCCGTTAGCCGAAAAGTTAAAAATTATTTGTAAAAGTATTGGCAATGATACTAACTACGAGATGAATGGAAACCAAATTGTGATTACTACTTCTGGCTGTAACTAGAAAGTTGAAATCCAATTAATAATATAGATGAAAAAACCAAAATAAACTGATTGTCGAAACTAAAAAAAAATCTTTAACTGCCTATGTAAAAAATAAATACATAAAAAAAGTGCCGAAATGCTGTAACATTGTCGACACTTTAAATTAAGTAAATCACTCTCTGTAAAGAGTAATTTATGATGTTTCTTAAAATACACTCGAATAGTATTAATCAAAACAAACCAAAATTATGAAAAAACCTGTTGTCAAGCAACGATTACTTCACCAAATCATGAAAATAACGCTGTTTCAGTTTGTGTTAGCACTTATATTTTCAAGTGTTACGATGGCAAATAATGTAAATGGGCAGAAAAAATTAGATACTAAAGTTACAATTACAGTCGAAAATCTAACTTTAGACAATGCCTTATCTAAAATTGAAAAGTCTGCTCATGTAAAATTTTCTTATAATTCTAGACTTCCTCAACTTTCTCAAAAAGTGAGTGTAGAGGCAAATCAAGAAACTTTGTCTAGTGTGCTAAGCAGAATACTAGTACCATTTAATATTACTTTTTCTGAAGTAAGCAATCAAATTGTGCTTCAGAAAAATTCAGTTGGTTCTTTCTCAACTGCAAATAATCATGATTCTTTATTTGAACTTTTGACTTTTGGACCAATTATTAAAGGAAAAGTTACAGACCAAACGGGCAGCCCGCTTCCTGGAGCTACAGTTATGGCTAAAGGAACAAAAACTGCAGTTTTAACAGATTTTGATGGAAATTTCGTTATCGAAATGCCAGCAAATGTAAACCGTATTGTTATTTCTTACGTTGGAATGGAAACTAAAGAAATTGGTATAGAAAATACTACACCAACTATTGTTTTAACAGAAGCAGGACAAAATCTTCAAGAAGTTGTAATTACAACTGGATATGAAAAAACTTCAAAAAGAACTTTTACTGGAGCGATCAGTAAAATTTCTGGAGCTGAATTAAAAGTTGATGGAGTAGTAGATGTGAGTAGAATGATTGAAGGAAAAGCTGCTGGGGTTACAGTACAAAACGTTACAGGTACTTTTGGTACTGCTCCGAAAATTACAGTTCGTGGATCTTCTTCAATTTTTGGAGATACAAAACCTTTATGGGTAATTGATGGTGTTGTTCAAGAAGATATTATCAATATTACTTTTGCTGATTTGGCTTCTGGAAATTCAGAAACTCTATTAAGCTCTTCTGTTGCAGGATTAAATGCAAACGATATTCAAAGTATTGAAATTCTTAAAGATGCATCCGCTACTTCAATCTATGGTTCAAGATCATTAAACGGAGTTGTAGTTGTTACTACAAAACAAGGTCGTAGAGATTCTCCATTAAAAGTAGCTTATAGCTTAGAGCAGACAGTAAGAAGTGTGCCAAGTTATACGCAATATGATATTTTGAATTCTCAAGAGTCAATGAGTATTTTTAAAGAAATGGAATCTAAAGGTTTCTTAGATTTACCTTCGACTGTTCAAGGAAGATACGGCGGGGTTTACAATATTCTTGGAAGAGCAATTAATACTTATGTTCCAGAAACTGGAGGATATTTAGTAAATAACGATCCTGTAAGCCGTAATAATTTCTTAAGAAAATATGAATTAGCCAATACTGATTGGTTTAAGGTTTTATTTAGACCATCTATTACACAAAATCACTCTTTGAGTTTTTCTGGAGGTGGAAAAAACAATACATTTTATGCCTCTTTAGGATACTATACAGATCCAGGATGGACTATTGCTGATGATGTAAAACAATTATCATCTAATATTAAAGGAACTTTCTATATTAATGATAGATTAAACCTGACATTATCTACTTTGGCTTCTATAAGAGATCAGGGAGCTCCTGGAACTTATGAAAGTCAAAAAGATCAAGTATTTGGTAAGGTTACTAGAGATTTCGATATCAACCCTTTTAGTTATGTTTTAAATACAAGCAGAACTTTAAGACCTTATGATGAAAATGGAAATTTAGAGTACTATAGAAATAACTGGGCTCCAATGAATATTATCAACGAATTGAAAACTAACTATTTAGATATTCAAGTAAAAGATATTCGTTTCCAATTAGATTTAGATTATAAAATTACACCGCATTTAACTTATAACTTAACAGGATCTGCTCGTTATGCAAACACAAGCAGAGAGCATAAAATTTTAGAAGGATCTAACGTTGTTGGTGCTTACAATGCAATGGAAACAACAATTGTAAGAGATGCAAATATCTTTTTATACAAAGATCCTAATGATTTAACTGCTCCAGCGGTTTCTGTTTTACCTAACGGAGGTTTCTTGAGAAAGTTTACAAATGACATGACTTCTTATAACATTAGAAACAGTGTTACTTATAGAAATACTTTTGCTGAAAAGCATGAATTAGAAGGTTTCTTTGGTACAGAATTACGTTCTGTGGATAGGAACAGCGATAATTTTACAGCAGCCGGACTTCAATATGACAGAGGGCTTACAGCATTTACTGATCCTAGATTAATTGAAAAAATCATTAATGAAGGAAATTCTTATTACGGATTTAATGAAGAGAGAGAGCGTACTGTAGGTTTCTTCGGTAAAGTGGGGTATACATTCGATCGTCGTTATACTGCTTCTGTAACAGGACGTTATGATGGTTCTAACAGACAAGGAAATAGTAACTCTTCTCGTTGGCTGCCAACTTACACTTTTAGTGGAAAATGGAATGTTTCTGAAGAAAAATTCATGAAAAATGTAAAAGCGATTAACAATTTAGCTTTAAGAGGTTCTTATGGATTAACTGCTACTGCTGGTCCAGCAACAAACTCTTTGGCTATTTATAAAAGCTTTATTTCTAACCGTTTAAATCTTGATGACAGAGAAACTGGTATCGAAATCGATCAATTACAAAATTCAGATTTAACTTGGGAAAAACAATTTGAAACTAACATTGGACTTGACTTAGGTATGTTTAATAATAGAGTTCAGTTTGTAACAGATGTTTACCGTCGTAAAGCATTTGATTTAGTTGATTACGTAATTACTTCAGGTATTGGAGGTCAAAGAATTAAACAAGGTAATAATGCAAACATGGAGACTAAAGGTCTTGAAGTTGGTATAACTACTCAAAACATTGTTTCTCGTGATTTTAAATGGTCAACGACACTTAATTTCTCAGTTTTCAATCAAGAAATTACCAAATTAGAAAACAAACCAACAGCTTTTGATTTAGTTGATGGTAACGGAGGGAATGCAATTGGCCACCCAAGAAACTCTATTTATTCGTATCAATTTACAGGTTTAAATAACCAAGGTCTTCCAACATTTGTTATGGCACCGGGTGAAACAGATAACATTACAGGAGCTAATTTCCAAGATAATGATAATGTTACCAATTACTTGAAATACGAAGGATCTATAGAGCCTAATAAATCAGTTGGTTTAGCAAATACATTTACTTATAAAAACTGGTCATTATATGTTTTCATCGTTGGATCAGGAGGAAATAAAGTTCGTTTAAATCCAATTTATGACAGCCAGTATGATGATTTAACTGTATTTACAAAAGATTTCACGAATCGTTGGATTAATCCAGGTGACGAAAATTATACAAATGTACCAGTTATTGCAGATAAAAGGTTAATTACAGATTATGGGGGACAAAATATGTTACAAAGAGCCTATAACACTTATAATTATTCTGATGTTAGAATTGCTGATGGTGATTTTGTAAGATTGAAAAATATCTCATTGAGTTGGGAGTTTCCAAAAGAATTCAAGAGTAAGTTAGGAGTAAGCACTTTTACATTAAAAGGTTCAGCAGTTAATCCTTGGTTGATTTATTCTGATAAAAAATTAAACGGCCAAGATCCTGAATTCCGTAATACAGGAGGAGTTGCATTTCCAATCACTTCTCAGTATACATTCACTTTAAATGTTTCATTATAATTAAGTTAATTATGAAAAATATAAAAATAGCACTTTCATTATTATTAGCAGTTTCTCTTACCGGCTGTGATGAGTTCCTTTCAGAAACTCCAGATAATAGAACGCAAATAGATACTGCAGATAAAATATCGGAACTTTTGGTTAACGCATATCCAAATGGAGGAACCTATATGGACTTTGCTGAAACAATGACCGATAACGTTGGTGATGGGCAATTGGCTGAAACTTTGCCTAAAAATGAGCAAAACTACAATTGGGAAATGCAGAATGAGACAAACGTTGATACTCAGGCAAACTATTGGGATGCTTGTTACCGAGCAATTGCACATGCAAACAAAGCGCTTCAGGCTGTAAACGAGCAAGGAAGTCCTTCAAGTTTAAATCCTCAAAAAGGAGAAGCTTTGTTGGCTAGAGCTTATGCGCATTTTATGTTAGTTTCATTTTGGTCTCAAAGATACAATCCAGCTACAGCAGATAAAGATCTTGGAATTCCTTATGTTACTGAACCAGAAGAAGTGTTAATTAAAAAGTATACTAGAAATACAGTTAAAGAAGTTTTCGATTTTATACAAAAAGACCTTGAAGAAGGAATTAAATTAGTTGGAAACAATTATTCTGAGCCAAAATTTCACTTTACTAAAGAAGCTGCAAATGCCTTTGCAAGCCGTTTCTATTTGATAAAAGGAGATTGGGACAAAGTTATTGAAGTTTCTGAAGGATTAGGTTCTAAGCCTGTTGGAAAATTAAGAAACTATTTAGCATTTACAGCTTTAGATCCAAATGTGCAATTTATTGAATATGCAAAAGCAGGAGAACCAGCAAACTTATTAGTAGTATCTGCTTATTCAATTTATGCGAGAGCATCAAGCAGAAATAGATTCTATTTAGCAGGGAACAAAAGTCCAGACATTTTTGGACAAGCAACTAATATATATGGAAAACTGTGGCTTTATAAAACATATTCATACAATAGTAGTATGACAGTTTTCTCGCCAAAGTTTAAAGAGTATTTTAAATATACAAACTTAACGGCTAACATTGGAGAGCCATATTTAGGAACTGTACTTTTATCTTACGACGAATTTTATTTAAATAGAATTGAAGCTCTTGTAATGAAAAATAGAATTGCAGAAGCAAATACAGAATTAGAATATTTCTTAGGCACAAGAACTACAGGCTATAATGCCGCAACAGATAAACTTACAGAAGCAAAAGTTGTAGCCAAATATCCAGTTATTGCAGATGAATATACTCCTTTTTATGAGATGACACCAGTTCAGACTTCTTACGTGAAAGCAATTGCTGAAACTAGAAGAAGAGATTTCATCCACGAAGGAATTAGATATTTTGACGTAAAACGTTTCAACATTGTTGTAAGACATGAAACTTTCAATAAGCCAACAAATGTATTAGAGAAAGATGATAAACGTAGAGCAATACAAATTCCTCTAAGTGCATCAAGTAATGGAGTAGAGAAAAATCCTAGATAAAACTAAACTTAAAGTATTATGAAATTTGTAAATAAATATAAAAAGATAGCAGTATTTGTTGGGGTTTTAGCTTTAACGGCTTGTGCTCATGAAGATCAGCCAACAGAAAGCCAGTTAGATTACAACCAGCCAGCTAAAACAGATTTAGATAAATGGATTGATGCCAATTATCTTGTTCCATATAATATTAATGCGCAGTATAAATGGAATCAAAATACGGTTGATAATACAAGATATCTATTCCCTCCAACAATAGATAAAGTACAGCCGGCATTAGAAATTGTTAAACAAATTTGGCTGCAGAGTTATGCAACAATTGGAGGAGCAGATTTTGTTAAAAAAATTGCACCACGAGAAATTGTTTTGGTAGGTGGAGTAAATTCAAACTCAAACGGTACCAGAACACTTGGTATTGCTGAAGGCGGGCAAAGAATAACGCTTTTTGAAGTTGATAATATCAACAAGAAAAACCGTGCAATTGTTGCCGAATTTATTCATACCATTCAACACGAATACGTTCATATTTTAAATCAGACTAAACCTTTTGATGAGCAGGCTTGGGGAAAAATTACACCTTCAGGATATACTGCAACGTGGCATCTTGAGACAACTGCAGCATCTAGAGAGTTAGGTTTTATTACAAGCTATGCTAGATCAAATGTCGTTGAAGATTTTGCAGAAACTGCATCTATTATTTTAATTAGTACAAAAGCAGAATACGCTGCAATATTAGCAGGTATAACAAGTGCAAAAGCAAGAGCAGATATTCAAAGAAAAGAAGCAATTGTAGTTCAATATTTTAAAGATGCTTTTAATATGGACTTTTATGCATTAAGAGATGAAGCAGAAAAGAATACCACTTATGTAATTAATAATTAATTTGTTTCAACAATTATAAAACTTAAAAAAAAGGTATTATGAAAATAAAAAATATATTCAAGTATGTAGTTGTTGCATTGCTTATAGTGCAGCTGACAGCTTGTACAAGTACAGAAGTTGAACAAAAGTTTGACAAAACTCCAACAGAGCGTTTAAATGCTCAAAAAAGCGAATTACAAGAAGTTTTGCTCACTTCTCCAGATGGCTGGAAAGCGGTTTATTTTACAGACGATAAACAACTTGGAGGCTTTACTCATTTATTCAAATTTACTCCTGATGGAAAAGTTGAAATGGCATCTGACTTTGATGCTACTACAACTTCAAAATTCACAAGTGAATACGATATTCAATTAGGAAGTACTGTAAGTTTAGTTTTTACAACTAAAAACAGAATTCATTTATTATCAGATTCAAGCCCACAATCTAATCCAACACCAGCTTTGCTTGGTAAAGGATATTTAGGAGATTTTCAGTTTTTATATTACGGACAAGAAAATGGACAGCTTATATTTAAAGCAAACAGAACTGCAGGTGATGGTACATCTAAAGAAATTCGTTTTGTAAAAGCAACTGCTCAGGATTGGACAGATCTTCCTAAAAACATTGATATGATTGCTAACGTTGTTGGCGCAAATACAAGACCATTGTTTAGATTATTTGAAACAAATGACGGAACAACTACACATCAATATGATTTTACTTTTGCTACGAGATCAAGATTTGCAACTGCAAATTCTATTGAAGCTGGATCTACAGCTACAAACAATATGGGAATTGCATATACTCCAACAGGAATTGTAGTAAGCCCAGCTGTAGAAGTAGGTGGTCAGAAATTAACAGATTTTGTATACAATAGTACAGACGGAAGTTTTACAGCAACCGGAACAAATGGTGTAAGCGCTTCTATTAAATATAGTGCAAAACCATTAGTTCTTACTGATGACTATAAAAACTTAGTTGTTGGAAAACCACAGATGGTGTTCGGATACATTGCTGCAAACTTGTATACAGCTCCAACAAATTCATCTTATTTTAAAACACTTGTAGATAAAGTAAATGCTACATTACCTGCAAATCAATCTATTGCCAGAGTTCAAATTGTGTTTAATAATGTACCCAATGGGACATACATTCAGTATCAGTTTAATGGAGGAAAAGCTCAAATTGTTCATTGGTTAACTACAACAGAAGATGCAGTTAATAAAACTATAATTTTAAATGATGATGGCTGGAATACAACAGCAGCAAATTATGCTTTCTTAAAAGATATAGATAATGAATTAACCAATTCAAAAGGTCTGTATGTTAAAAAAGAAACTTTTAGAATTACATTTTCTAATACCATTTATACTTTTACAAGTGCAGCTAGTAACTTTAGAATGACAACTTATCAATTATAAAATTTTATTGTACTTAAAAAAAAGCAGTTCCAGTTTACTGGACTGCTTTTTTTTAATAAAACATAAAGAGGAGAAACGAAAAACTATTTGTTTAATGATTTTTAAATATTGGATTTATAATGAAAAAATACATTTCACCTCTTAATCTAATCTTTTTATTATGGGGTATTTTACTTCTCACTATTTCAGGATTTTTTAGAGATTATGTGAGATCTTACCTTTATTTATCGATTGCGATGGTTACACTATACATTATATTGGATGTTAGTAAACAAAGAAAAAATGATAAAGCTGAAAGAATTAAAAAGCTTTCAGAATCAGTAAACAGAATGATGATTATGGCTGTAGTTCTTATAATTATGTTTGCCATAACAAAGCAAAATCATATATAAGAATTTTAGTTTTATTTTTTTATTTTGGGAGAACAGCTCATTTATTGAGCTGTTTTTTTGTTTTATGAAGAAAGAAAAATCTAAGCCAATTTTTGTATTACAAATTTTATTAAACGCCCAAATACTCTATATTTGTATTTCAAAAAATAAAAACGAATACCTTAATATGAAATTACTAGAAGGAAAAGTTGCAATAATTACTGGTGCAAGCCGTGGAATCGGAAAAGGAATTGCTGAAGTTTTTGCTAAACATGGAGCAAACGTTGCTTTTACATACAGCTCATCTGCAGCTTCTGCAGAAGCATTAGAAGCTGAACTAAATAGTTTAGGCGTTAAAGCAAAAGGTTATCAATCTAATGCAGCAGATTTTAATGAGGCTCAAACTTTTGTTGATGCTGTTTTAGCAGATTTTGGAACTGTAGATATCTTAATCAACAATGCCGGAATAACAAAAGACAATTTGTTAATGCGTATGTCCGAGGCAGATTTCGACCAAGTAATTGATGTAAACTTGAAATCGGTTTTTAATATGACAAAAGCGATTCAAAAAACTTTCTTGAAACAAAGAGCAGGTTCAATCATCAACATTAGTTCTGTAGTTGGAGTTTCTGGAAACGCTGGACAAACAAATTATGCCGCTTCTAAAGCTGGTGCAATTGGTTTTACTAAATCTGTAGCTCTAGAATTAGGTTCTCGTAACATTCGCTGCAACGCAATCGCGCCAGGATTTATTGAAACTGAAATGACTGCAAAATTATCTGAAGATGTAGTAAAAGGATGGAGAGAAGGTATTCCGTTGAAACGTGGAGGAAGCCCAGAAGATGTAGCAAATGCTTGTCTTTTCTTAGCTTCAGACATGAGCGGTTATATTACTGGACAAGTTCTTAATGTTTGCGGAGGAATGTTAACCTAAGGTACTGTGGTACTAAGTTACAAAGGTTCAAAGGTTTTAGTATTCAGTCTATTCTGATTCTAGGATAAAGCTGAACACTTTAGTCAAATAATTGACTTTTTAAATCTGATGACCGTAAACTGTTACTGAATACTAAATAAATATGACGACAAACACGATTCTTTTATTATTGCTTTCTTTAGTAATTGCTGGTGGTTTATCGTACTTTCAATATTTTTATAAAGCCAAAAGTAAATCCAATGTGGTTATACTTTTGGCTTTTTTACGTTTCCTGGCCATTTTTGGGCTATTGGTTTTACTCATAAATCCAATAATTTCTAAGAGTTCGCTGGAAATAACAAAAACGCCTTTAGCAATTGTTGTAGATAATTCGAGTTCTATTGCAGCTTTAAAGTCAGATAAAAAGGCGGTTGAACTTTATCAAAAATTAATTTCAAACCCTGCATTAAAAGAAAAGTTTGAAATTCAATCCTATCAATTTGATAACGATTTTAAAACTTCAGATAAATTTGATTTTAAAGGAAATCAAACCAATTTAGACGAAGCAGCAAAGAACTTAAAAAGTATCAATAAAAATCTGATTTTCCCAACGGTTATAATTACCGACGGAAATCAAACTACAGGAAATGATTATGTATATCGTTTTGATCCTGTTAATAAAGTTTATCCTTTAGTTGTGGGAGATACAACTACATTTTTTGATTTAAAAATCAATCAGCTTAACGTAAACAAATACGCTTTTCATAAAAATAAATTTCCTGTCGAAGTTTTTCTACAATATGCAGGCAACAAAGCTGCGAATGCAGAATTTACCATTTCACAGGGAAATACAATTGTAGCAAAAGAGAAACTTTCATTTTCTCCTTCAAAAAAAACAGCTTCTTTAAACTTGCTTTTGCCAGCAGATAAAGTAGGATTGCAGATTTATAAAGCCAGCATTCAATCTTCTTCAAAAGAAAAAAATAGCTACAACAATATCAAAAACTTTGCAGTCGAAATAATAGATCAAAAGTCAACTATTGCAATTGTTTCGGCTATAAATCATCCAGATATTGCATCATTAAAACGTTCGATCGAGGTTAATGCTCAGCGTAAAGTAATATTAGTTAAGCCAAATCAAATTAGTGAGTTACAAGATATTTCGGTTTTGGTTTTATATCAGCCAACAACGGCTTTTAAATCAATTTTTGATAATAATAAATTAGCATCAACAAACACGTTTATTATAACAGGAAATAACACAGATTTTAATTTCTTAAACCAGCAGCAGAATAATTTAATCTTTAAAATGAGTAATCAAAGAGAAGATTTTCTCTGCGAATTCAAACCAGACTTTAACTTATTTGCAATTGATAATATTGGTTTTGAAAATTTTCCGCCTTTACAGAATTTGTTCGGAAATATTAGTACAAACGGAAATGTGTCTGTTTTACTTTCATCAAAAATTAGAAACGTTTCTACAAATGCACCATTATTGGCTTTCGCCGAAAATCAAGGAAAAAGAACAGCTTTTCTTTTAGGGGAAAACAGCTGGAAATGGCGTTTGCAAAGTCATGTCGATAATCAGTCATTTGAAAAATATGATGTTTTTATTGATAAAATAATTCAATATTTAGCCTCAACAACTTCCAAGAAATCTTTGGTTGTAACGCACGAAAGTTTTTACAATTCTGGAGAAGAGATTATTATCAATGCGCAATATTTCAATAAAAATTATGAGTTTGACGAAAAAGCCAGACTTACCATAAGTGTTGTAAATGCTGCGACCAAACAGACAAAAAACTACGATTTATTGAAAGGAAGTAATTCTTTTTCAGCTAATTTAGAAGGACTTCCAGCAGGAAAATATAATTTTACGGTAAAAGAATTAAACTCAAATACATCGTATTCAAGTCATTTCGAGATTCTAGATTTTGATATCGAAAAACAATTTGTAAATCCAGATGTTCAAAAGTTACAGCAATTAGCACAACAAACCGGCGGAAAAGCCTTTTTTGAAAATCAAGCTGATAATTTGATTAACACACTTTTAGAAAATAACGAATACAAATCAATAGAAAAAAACGTTTCAACTAAAACTCCAATTATTGACTGGGTTTGGTTATTAATTTTGATTGCCGTTTTATTGACTACAGAATGGTTTGTAAGGAAGTATAATGGTTTGCTTTAATTAAGGTGAGACGTTCATAGTGCCAAAGTTTCAAAGCTTATAATACGTATAACTTGAAACTTTAAACATGAAACAAAATAAACTATAAACATGGACTTCAGGCTAAAAGTTTTCTACACCGTTGCGCTCCGCCTTAATTTTACTAAAGCGGCAACAGAATTGTATATTACACAGCCAGCAGTTTCCAAACATATTCAAGAACTCGAAGAAACCTACAAAACCAAACTTTTTGAACGAAACGGTTCTAAAATAGCCTTAACACCAGCTGGGAAAACTCTATTAAAATACACTAAAAGTATTTTTGATATTTACCGAGAAATAGATTTTGAAATGAGTTCATTCAACAAAGAACGTCAAGGTTTATTGAGGCTGGGAGCAAGTACGACAATTTCGCAATACATAATTTCTCCAATTTTAGCTAGTTTTCATCAAAAGCAAAAAGATATAAAAGTCAATCTACTGAATGGAAATACTGAACAAATCGAAAACGCCCTAATCAATAAAGAAATTGAAATTGGAATTGTTGAAGGGCAGTCTAAAAATCAATCCATAAAATACATTCCGTTTTTAAAAGACGAATTGGTTTTGGTCTGCAATAGTAAAAATCCGTTAGTGAAGCAAAATGAAATTTCAGTAAACGATTTAAAATCAATGAAATTTATAACTCGCGAACGTGGATCTGGAACACTTGAAGTTATAGAATTTGCATTGAAAAAAGCAGGTTTGAAATTTTCAGATTTACAAATCGAAATGCAGTTAGGAAGTACAGAAAGTATAAAGTCGTATTTGTTAAACTCGGATTGTTTTGCATTTATGTCCATTCATGCAGTAAATAAAGAATTACTAAACAAAGAATTAATAGTTTTAGATGTCGAAAAATTAGCAATAGAAAGATTCTTTTATATCATTACTTTAGTTGGAAAATCAGATTCATTATCAGAACTGTTTATTCAAAATATTGCATCTCATTATAACTTGAAGTTATAGTCGATTGCAATTTACGATTGGTATTTATGGTTTAAACGACAGAACTTTGCAATATAAATATCAATTACTTTATTTTGAAAACAAAACAACATACAGCAACACAATTATTCGAAATTAATCATTCATTACAGCAGGCACTTTTTGCTTTAGTAATTTTGTTGTGTTTATTCTCAATCATTTCTCCGCCAATCGCACTTTTATTAGGAGTCATAATTGTGAATGTTTTCGGAAATCCATTTGTTCAATTCAATCATAAAGCAATCACATTTTTACTGCAGTTTTCAGTTGTGGGTTTAGGTTTCGGAATGAACGCCCATAGCGCAGTTTCAGCAGGAAAAGAAGGTTTTATTCTAACCGTTTTTTCAATTTTCAGTACTTTAATTTTTGGTTTTTTAATTGGTAAATGGCTGCAAACAGACAAGAAAACATCCCATTTAATTTCTTGCGGAACTGCAATTTGCGGAGGAAGTGCAATCGCGGCTATTGCGCCAGTAATTAAATCAAACGAAAATCAGACTTCAATTGCTTTGGGAGTAATTTTTATACTGAATTCAATTGCCTTATTTGTTTTTCCATTTATTGGGCATCAATTAGATTTATCCCAAAAAGATTTCGGACTTTGGTGTGCAATTGCAATTCACGATACCAGTTCGGTGGTTGGGGCTGCTAATAAATACGGAGCAGAAGCTTTACAGGTGGCAACAACAGTAAAATTAGCAAGGGCTTTGTGGATTATTCCGATATCGCTTTTAACAGCTTTTGTTTTTAATAAGCAATCCAGAAGCTTTGGAACAAAAATAAAAATCCCTTATTTTATTGGGTTATTTATTGTGGCTATGCTTGTAAACACATATTTGCCTTCTACAAATACTTTCACCATACATATAGTTGGCGTAGCTAAAATTGGTTTAACAATTACTTTATTCTTAATTGGTGCAACTCTAAATTTCTCTACTTTAAAAGCAGTAGGAGTAAAGCCTTTATTACAGGGAGTTTTTCTTTGGATCTTTATAGCTGTTTTAGCTTTAGTCTCAATTATTTACTTGAGTTAAAGCTATTTTACATTTGAAAATTTGACAGTTGGTTTGTCTATCATCTTATAAAATTTTCCTTTAAAAGAAAAACGTCTTTCAATTTCAAAATCAAACTGTTTTTTAGTTTTTGCCATTTCAGCTATTTCTACAGGAAGTGTTGCTTCAAATTCATCTTCGGCTTTTGCGTCTTTATTATAAGAACCGTTGGTTTTTACTATAATATCTCTAAAATGTTTTTTAGCAGCATCGTCAACAACTTTATAAGAACCAGTCCATTTTATGCTTGCAACATTGGTTAATTGATACTCATTAACTTCCATTATAGGTTGATATTTACCATCAAAGCCAGCCACAAGATACAGATAGCCTTCATACGGGCCACCGGCACCGCCATTAATATGCGAAATGGTAAAAGCAAATTGATCTTCTCCAATTTGTAAAAGTTTTGGAGTAGGACATTGTGCAAAAGCTCCAAAAGCAGCAACACCAGGCTGAAAAGATTTCATTTCCCAGACGTTACCATTTTTAGCGAATTTTGCTAAACCTAACAAACCGCCGGAAAAACGTCCAGTTTGTAAGCCATCTTCATCATGAACAGAATGATTAAAAGCCAATATTTTAAATTGATTTCCTTTAGAATCTGCATAGTCAATATTAGCAAGAAGTCTTGTAGCTACGCCATTTGAATAGGGGAACATTTGATCGCCTTCTACACCATTTACATCTACAAAAGGAGCAGGTTTACAAGTTTTGCAGGTCCAGCTTACAAATGTATTTTTCTCTTTAAGATGATATAATTTACCAGGAAACAATTTTTGCATTATTCTTTCCGCATTAAAAGGATCGGAAAATCTAACTGTTCTTTTTGAATTTAAGATACTATCACTAACATTTTTTGGTTTGATTTCGTTCTCCTGAGCAAAGCAAACAGTCGATAAAAAGAAAATTATATTTAGAAAAGTAAAGCGCATGGTTTTAAGGTTTAGTCCATTAACAAACTTACGAAAGAAAATCTTTATACATGAACTTATGTTAGTTATATGGTATAAAAATTTCAAAAAATTAAATTTACATAATCTTAGACGGTTATACTTTGAATTATCCATAAATAAGGTAAATTTGCACCTCTAAATACAAAAACAAAAATGAAAAACTTCAAATCTAAACCAAGATTAATTGCGTTCTGTGCTTTAATCATTGGGTTTTTTACTTTATCCTGGGGAATTGTAGGTCACGAAAGAATCAACAAAGCAGCTGTAATGGCATTGCCGCATCCACTTCAGGTTTTCTTTTACAATCACATTGATTTTATTACACAAGAAGCTTC
>Ga0182006_1001334_pt1 | contig 15107 bp, 9 predicted proteins | sample Sormic07211104_1_FD_123022 | JGI IMG/M metagenome (GOLD analysis project Ga0182006, IMG submission 123022) | Rhizosphere microbial communities from Sorghum bicolor, Mead, Nebraska, USA - 072115-104_1 MetaG | ecosystem: Host-associated > Plants > Roots > Rhizosphere | place: USA: Nebraska...
AAAAATATCACAAAAGATTTATTAATGAATTTTCCAACTCCAGGAAGCGGTTATGATTTTCAATACAGAAACATGGGAGAAATTCAAAATTCTGGTGTAGAGGCGACTTTAAACCTAAATCTTATAGAAAAACCAAAGTATGGATTAAGTCTATCTTTTAATGCTGGATTTAATAAAAACCGCATCAATTCTATTGGTGTAATGGATAATTATGGATTTCCTTCAGGTTGGGCCTCTACTGCAATTGGAAATGATTATTTAGTGAATGTTGGACAACCTGTCGGTATTATGTACGGATATAAAAGTGCAGGACGTTATGAAGTATCTGATTTTACATATGATGGAACAAAATACACTTTAAAACCGTATTTCTTGCCAGATGGTGTTACAAGAAATCCAGAAGGAGTTGCAAGCGCATCAACAGTTGTAGGGACAATAGCACCAGGTTCTATGAAATTACAAGATGTTAATAATGATGGTGTCGTTGATGTAAATGACCGCACAATTATTGGAAATGCAAATCCAAAAAGTACCGGAGGTATAGTTTTAAATGCAAATGCTTATGGATTTGATCTTTCGGCAGCATTCAATTGGAGTATTGGGAATGACGTTTACAACGCTAATAAAGTTGAATTTACTACTTCAAACCCGAATGGACAATATAGAAATTTAACTTCAGAAATGGCAGATGGACAAAGATGGACAAATTTAGATCCTGCAACAGGACAATTAGTAACAGATCCAGCAGCATTAACTGCGCTTAATGCTAATACAACCATGTGGTCTCCATATATGGCTAGATATGTTTTTAGTGACTGGGCAGTAGAAGATGGTTCATTCTTAAGATTAAATACATTGACTTTAGGATATACCTCTCCAAGTTCCTTAACTTCTGCATTAGGAATATCTAAATTGAGATTTTATTTTACTGCAAGTAATGTTTTCACTATTACGGGTTATTCTGGATCAGATCCAGAAGCTTCTACAAGAAGAAGTTCGGCTCTTACACCGGGTGTAGATTACTCTGCATACCCGAGAAGCAGACAATTGATTTTTGGTTTAAACCTTAATTTTTAATTAAACAAAATTTCACAAGATGAAACATAAAATATTTATAGCAGGATTAATTTTAGCAAGTATTTTTACTTCCTGTTCAGACGATTATTTAGATGGAGAGGCAAAATCAACATTAAATGAAGCTTTAATTTTTTCTACCCCTGGATTAGCTGAAGGTGCAATAGATGGAATTAAAATTCCATTTGCAGAAACTAACTCTTACAGAGGTCGTTTTCTTCCTTTTTATGGTTTAAATACAGATGTTGAATGGTATAACTCTTCTCAGACTGTTAGTGATGCATCAGATTTATGTACTTATGATCCAAAACCAGAGAATTCTCAAATGAATACCACAAATAATGCCTGGGCAATGATGTACTCGGGAATTGAGCGTGCTAATGTTTGTATTCGTGGTTTGCGTGCATATGGTGATCCTCGTCCAGGTACTGAGTTAGGGTATTTGCTGGGAGAAGCATTAACGTTAAGAGCGATCTATTACGCAGATTTAGTAAAAGCTTGGGGAGATGTTCCTGCTCGTTTTGAGCCTATTGAATCAGCAACAATTTATATTCCTAAATCTAGTCGTGATGTTGTTTATAAACAAATTATTGCCGATTTAGGAGAAGCATCAACTTTAGTTCCTTGGCCTGGAGAAACTCCAGCTACAAGTAGTGTAGAAAGAATTAATAAGGCATTTGTAAAAGGTTTTCGTGCACGTTTAGCACTAGCCGCTAGTGGTTATCAGCAATATCCAGACGGTATAAGAAGAAGTACAGATCCAGAATTATCTGTTGCAAATATGTATGCATTGGCTTTATCAGAAGCTCGTTCTGTTATTTCAAGTGGAAAGGCTCATTTAGAATCTTCATTTGAAACATTTTGGAAAAAATACAATCAAGAATATTTAGTAGCGGGAGGAGAATCTTTATGGGAACTTCCTTTTTCAGATGGTAGAGGCCGTATGTTATTTACTTTTGCTGTTCGTCACACCACAAACGATCAATTCCATGCTAATGGAGCTAATCGTGGAGGAACTGCAGGACCGCTTCCTACTGTATTTTATGATTACGATCAAGCAGATACAAGAAGAGACGTAACTTGTGTTCCGTACAAATATGGAACAGCTGTAAACAACATTGCTAAGCAAGAATTAGGAGCGCTAAACACTTGGTATTTTGGAAAATATCGTTACGAGTGGATGACTCGTTTTGTTACTTCAACAAACGATGATGGAGTGAATAAAATTTACATGCGTTATGCAGAAGTTCTTTTGATTGCCGCTGAAGCAGCCAACGAATTAGAAGGCCCAGGTGCAGCAGCTCCATACTTAAAGGAAATAAGAAGAAGAGCTTTTCCTGCTGCAGTTCAATCAGTAAAAGTTGATAATTATGTAGATCAATTGACCAGCAAAGAAGCAATGTTTAATGCGTTGGTTGAAGAAAATAAATTTGAATTTACAGGTGAAATGGAGCGTAAGCAAGCGCTTATTCGTTGGAATTTGTTAAAAGTAAAATTAGACGAAGCTAAAGTAAATATGAAAAATTTAGCTGATCGTACTGGACGATATGCTGATGTCCCTGCCACTCTTTATTATAGATATAAAGCAGATAATGTAAGCTTGGAGATTTATGGTCTTAATCGTGGTGAAAGTACTAACCCTGGTACAGGTTATTCATCTATTCCGTGGACTTGGACGGGCGCAACTGCAGATACTAAGATAAATACTTTGTATAAACCAGGTATGAATCCAAATGATAGACAATTCTGGCCAATCTGGCAGGTTTTTATTGAATCTAGTAATGGAAAATTAGTTAACGATTACAATTATACTAAGTAAATCTCAAGAAAGAGTATCATTAATTTATTAAGACATTATGTTTATGAAAACAAAATATATATTTAAAGGATTAATAGTTATGCTATTGCTGGCACTGTCTTTTTCAAGCTGTGAAAGTTATAACGAAGCTTTAATAAATGAATTGGATGTAAGCAGAGAATTTTCACCAATTGGACTGAAGGCTACAGTTAGAAATCAAACTACAGTAGAATTAAATTGGACTGTTAAAGAAGATGCAGATCATTATGTAGTAGAATTTAGCGCAGATGATCCAGATTTTAAAACGATTTTTAAAACAGTAAATGTTGCTCCAACAGAATTGCCTGTTAAAGTAGCGCTAGAAGGAGAAACAGTTTATTCTATTAGAGTGAAAGCAGTAAGTGCTGCAGGTTTAGAAGATTCTAAATGGTCTATTACTACCGCGACGACTTTGTCTGAACAGCTTTTCTTAGCTTCGATTGATGGTGATATTGAAGCAAAACAAGTTACTTTAAGATGGACACCAAACAGCAACGTTACACAAATTGTTGTTAACCCTGGAGCAATAACACATGTTATTACACCAGCCGAAAAAACAAGTGGTGTAGCTGTAGTAACAGGATTGACAGGAGAGACTTCTTACACAGCAGATTTGTTTAATGGTACTAAGAAAAGAGGAAATAAAGCTTTTACAACTGCAATTGATATCGGAACTGGTATTTTAGTTAAGAAAACAGATGACTTAATGCAAAAAATTGCAGATGCAGCTTCTGGAGCAGTTCTAGTTTTAGAGCCAGGAGATTACACAGCCGATAATCAAACGGGAGCAATTACGTTAAATAAATCAATTACATTAAGAGGATTACGCTCTTATGACAAACCAAAACTTCATGTGAATTTCGTATTAACAAATGGTTCAGCTAATCTAAGTTTAATAGATTTAGATTTAAAAGGTGACAAAGGAGCTGCCGGTGCTGCTGTTTCAGTTGTTAAATACAATGATAACAATGTTACATATGGTGCGCTTTTAATAAGCGGCTGTAATATTCATGACTATGGAGTATCATTGATTAGTGCAAACTTAGCCGCTTCTAAAATTGCTTCTGTTATAGTAGAGAATACTTTTGTAACAAATGTTCTTACAACTGGGGGAGAATTTATTGATGTTAGAGGTTCGCAAGTAGCTCAGCTTACTCTTAAAAACAGTACGTTTAATAATTGCGCAACAGCGAGGTATTTTATTCGTATGGATGCAGGACTTACTGGTTTAACATCAAATGTGTTAATTGATGCTTGTACTATTTCTAATCCAAATATGCTTGCTACTAATGGTAACGCAATTTTATACACAAGATTTGTTACAACTGCGGGAATAATTGTACGCAATACATTGTTTGCAGCTACGCCGGCACCTTACACAAGAGAGGCAGCAACACCAAATCCGACATTTACAAATAACAACTATTTCAATTCACCAAACTTAAATAGTACGGTTAATGCACTTGCAAATAACAGACCAGATTTGTCTGCTTCTGCAACAGCATTAGATCCTCAATTTGTCAATGCCGCAAGTGGAGATTTTACACTTAAAAATCAAGCTTTAATTGATAGAAAAGTTGGAGATCCATATTGGTATGGTGGTAGATAACTAGAATTCATGGTTAATAAATAGGAAAAGCGGTATACAAGTAAAATTGTATATCGCTTTTTCGTTATTATTCTGATTTTCCAGATTTTGCTGTAACTGAAAATTGTCACTGAATACTAAAAAAATTATTCAATAGCAAAATCAAACTTTTGCAATAAAATTTAGTTTCCATATTATCTGGTAAAAGATTTTGAAGGCGTTTTGATTTTTATTCTAATTCGATGCATTCAAAAATGCCATTGTTTAGAATTAGATTTGGAATATCAAGTTCACTGTCAACCCTTAAAATATTGTCGCAGTCTTCAAGATCAAAATTCCATAAAGTATTTGGCAATAATTCATGAAGCAGAACAGAAGCCGACTCAAATTTTGATGGACTGTCAACAGAAGTTTTAAATACATAAATCATAATTTGCGTTTTTGAACTGGCAAATTTCTGAAAAAAGTAAAGCTGTTTGTTAGGATTCTTTAATCAATAATTAGGACTTATCAATCATTTTTCGATAGCGAATGGGTGAAATTCCTTCGGCCTTTTTGAAAAAACGGCTAAAGTAAGACTGGTCTTCAAATCCTACTTGTACTGCGATTTCACCTACAGAAAGTGAGGTTTGAAACAGTAAATATTTGGCTTCTAATAATATGTTGTCGTCAATCCATTTTACTGCCGATTTTCCAGTTACTGTTTTCACACATTTATTCAAATGGTTAGGCGTAACATTTAGCAATGACGCATAATAATTAACTTGATGCTGTGTTTTTATTTGATCATGAATAAGTTCCTTAAATTTTCCTGTGATTACCTCAGCAGCCGAAATACCTTTAGAAGTTTTTACAGCATTTTTATTCATTTCATAAAATAAAGTAATCAAATAAGACTGAACAATATTCAAATCTGTAAATGCAGTTTCCGAATATTCTTTTTTCAATCGATCCAAAATATTGGTAATAGGACTTATTTCTGGAGGAGTAAGTGTAATTTTAGGATTCCCAGATATTTTTAAAAAATCAAAATCATTCAGCAATTCACGACTGCCGTATTTTCGAATTAAAATATCGGGATGGAATTGACAGACATAGCCTTTGTGTATATTGTTAACATTGTCAAGCGAAAAAATCTGACCTGCAGGTATCATAATCATTTCGTTATCAGTCGTTATATATTCCTGATAACCCAGTTTCATGACATGTCTTCCTGATGAAATGAAAATTAAGGTATGACAAGAATGTTTAGAAGGCGGAACAGGATGCTGCATCTGCATTACTTCTTCAATCTCAAGACAAAAGAAATGATCAGAATTTGATTTGAAAAGCAAATGTATCGGATTGTCTTCTCCTAAAAATTTCTCCCGAAATCCTTTTGCTTCGTAGGTCTTTATTTTTTCGACTCCCTTTGTTTTCATGCTTAATAGTATAATCTAAAATCAAGCAGTTTGCACAAATTATAGTGTTTCATATAAAGATCTTCGACAACCTCAAAAAGATTATCGTTCTCTTGATACAAACTAAAGAATGCTTTGTCAATCGTACTGCAGCTCGCAATTTTATTATAAGTAGATCCGTAACCAGAGATGGCTCTTGCACCCGTAATGTCTAGAAAATATTGGGCTTCATCTTCATTTAAATCTAAAACTTTAAGATTCGCAAAATGAATAATTTTGCCTTTCATTTTTCCTTCAAACAGTTCGGCAATTTCTTCTAAACTGTAATAATAGTCATGAAGGCAAATGTTATTTTCTTGTCCCGGCATTGCCAGATAGATGATTTCATAATCCTTGAAATTATGGTCTTCATAAAGTAAAATATTCAAACTTTCTTCTAAACCTTCAATCGTGTCGCAAGTTTTATGAATGCTCGAAATGCCTTGGTCAATCGCCAGTTCTTCCAGACATTTTACCACATGTGTCGGGCTAACGTCGTCTATATCTTTAACACCTTCAAGGCAGAAAATAAATTTTTCATTATCCATACAGTTGCGCTTTCTGATTTTTTAAGGATTGAAATTCTTTGTTTTTTGATTTTAACAAAAGTATTTTTTCTAACTTAAAATCTACCATAGAAAACAGAATTTAACGTGTTTTTTAGAAATTAACTAGAAGCTTTATTACGTAATCTTTTAACCGTATTTTTGTGGACTGAAAATTACTATTACGCATGATACAAATTAATCAAACGGCATCTTTTGCCATTGAAGACATATTATTCTCCTTTGCCCTAGAATCTGAAGCGGCCGAAGTTTTTAAAGGCCATAATACTTTAATTACAGGAATCGGAAAGGTAAATGCGACTTACGAATTGACAAAAGCAATTCAAAAGAAAAAGCCTTCGATAATTATAAATCTTGGATCGGCGGGAAGCAGTTGTTTTCAAAAAGGCGAAGTTATCTGTTGTACCAAATTTGTACAGCGAGATATGGATGTTCGAGGATTGGGTTTTGCACAATACGAAACACCTCTTTCTGGTCTTCCGCCAGTTCTAGAATATGGTTTGTTAATGGATAATTTGCATGAAGGAATCTGCGGAACCGGTGACAACTTCGAAATGGGTCATTGTTCTGATGCTTACCAAGTGGTCGATATGGAAGCCTATGCTTTAGCCATGATCGCCATGAAAGAGGATATTCCGTTTTTATGCCTTAAATATATTTCTGATGGCGCCGATGATAATGCAGCCGAAGATTGGACCGTTCAGGTGCATAAAGCCGCTATTGCTTATGGTAAAATTTTGGGATTGATAAAAGAATCAGAAGCCATTTCTTAGTTGAAATGTTTTTTTTGTTTAGATTGCATAAACAGAAACTCAGATATTTTGAAATAAATAATTATGGAAGATTTTATTAATGAGCTTTTAGGAGATGATCTTGAAATAGTTAAAAAAGTATATTTTAATGATCTCATTTTTGTTTTTTTTAAACCCAAAGGCTATAGTAATCCATATAAGGATGAAAGACTAAATTTAGTATCAAGTTCAGGGCCGTTAAAAATAAATATTAAGACAAGGGAGTATGAATTTACTCACATATATGAGTTTTATTCAGAATATGGAGATAACGAAATAATTTTTCCGAAAAAGGATGAAGTTGCTCTTGATTGGGGCGAGGTTCTCTACAATATTAAAATGCGGGAACGTTTTAATTCGGAAGATTTTTTTTTACTATTAAAAAATTATAATCTACCTCTTGATAGTTTTGATATTTATAGCATTAATAGTCGAGATACTATTGAGATTGAAATAAAACATGATGAAGCTGTTAACTATTTAATAGAGTTTCTCGAGAAAATTAATGGTAATTATATAAAAAAACACACCAATCATTTTCTCATACAATTAAATCTCTAAGTTTTCAGTGATAATTAGATGAAGTAAAAAAAGCAAAAGGAGTATTTCTAACTCCCAAGCTCTAAAAAATGTTCTTGAAATAACTTAAACACGCTGCGCAAATATCTCTGAGTTTGAGTAGCTCAGTCGGAGTGAGCTCCAAATTTAAAAAATACTCTTAAAAATAACTCAATAAAGTACATCTACACCCCTTAAAAAGAAAAAACTGCCACCTCCTTTTTTCGCATAAGCTCTATTTTGCAAAGCATTCGATTGATTTTTTTCATAGGTTTATTGCAATTAAATTACTCGAGCTTTTATTAAATTTCGTTTATGAAAAACATTAAAAACGGCATCTTAAGTTTTATTCTATTTTTTGCAATTGCTGTGAGTTCGTATGCTCAAAGTTCAGATTTGTATTTTGATCATATTAATTATGATACCCGTTTTTCGCAGAGCATGATTTCGAGTATTCATCAAACCAAAAAAGGATTTATCTGGATCGGAACGGCGAATGGTTTGATTAGTTACGATGGCTATGATTTTCTGCGATATGTGTATAATAAAGATATTCTCAACAGCATCAGCAACAATCATGTTAATGTAATTTTAGAAGATAATAAAAGAGAAATTTGGGTAGGAACGAATAATGGCTTAAACCTTTTTAATAAAAATGAAAAGAGTTTTCTACGAGTTGATGTTCAGAAAATCAAAGGCGGACGAAACTATATTTCATCTATAATTCAAGACGATCAAGATAGGATCTGGGTTGGGACTTTTGGCGGTATCAAACGTCTCGACAGACAAAAATATGTATTGGAAGAAATCTCAAACGATCATAATTCGCCATTTAGGAAAAGCAGAGTTTTGTCTTTGTTTTACGATCGTAATTATGGCGTTTTAGTCGGTACTTCTAAAGGTTTAGAATGTTTTGATCCTAAAAACGGTTCGAAGAAAACTTTGCCAAAAATTTGGAGTGATAATACAGCTTTGTTAAAATCTAAAATCTGGAAGATTCTAAAAGAAAAAAATGGCGATGTATGGTTTGCAACCGAAGCCAATGGCGTATTCCATTTTGATGCAAGTCAGAATTCAGTAACCAATTTTCTGCTGAATACCAGTAACAGAAAAAGTTTGTCGTCAAATTGGGTAAATGATATTGTTGAGGTTGATGCCAATACAATCTGGTTTGCTACAAAAAACGGACTGTGTGTTTACAAGAAAGACAGAAATGAATTCACAAAATACGGTCATAATGCGCTGGAGAGTTACAGTCTTTCAGACGATGATGTGAAATGTTTTCTTAACGACCGACATAATGATATTTGGATTGGAACAAACGGCGGCGGTGTCAACTTTTTTCAAAAAACCAACACCAATTTTACCAGCGTAAGAGAAGTTATAAAACCCAATTTCGGATTAAATACTGCTTTTGTAAATGCAGTGGCACGAGAAAATGACGGATCGGTTTGGGTGGGAACCAACGGCGGCGGTTTGAATTATCTTGATTTTAAAAACAATAAAAGTACTTCGTATGCTATTGAAAGTTATGATTTTGACAAAAGCGTAAATATGATAACCGCTTTGGTCAACCAAAACGAGCAGTATTTGTTTTGCGGTACTTTCAACGGATTATTTAAGTTCAATAAAAACAGTAAAACGTTTCAGTTTATATCGCTTTCGCGAAAAGATTCTAAAGAACGAGAACGTCCAATTACGTCTCTTTTAATGGATAACGGCGATTTGTGGGTTGGTACAAATGGCAACGGATTAAAAAAAGTAATGCCAGATGGAACGGTTGAAATTTACATGGCAGATGGAACTTCCAATTCACTGAGCGATAATTTCATTACAGATATTGTCAACAGGAAAGACGGACTTTGGATTGCCACGCAATATGGCTTAAACTATTTTGATAAAAAATTAAAACAAGTTACCAAAGTATTTAAAACAGGTTCCAAAAACGGATTGTCGAACAACAGTTTAACCGTCATGTTTACCGATTCTAAAAATAGATTTTGGATTGGTGCCGAAAGCGGAGGCGTAAATTTATTTGACGAACGAAAAGGTCGTTTTTTCGAGATCAACCGCTCAATGGGTTTTACGGATGAAACTATAAAAAGTATTTCGGAAGATTCTGAGGGAAATATCTGGATTAGCGACAATAACCTGCTTTATAAAATAAAAACCAAAAAGCTAAGTCCTGCATTTAGAATTTCTGATTTTGAGATAACGTCGTATTCTTCCAAAGATGGTTTAAAAGTCAAACAGTTTTCAAACAACTGCAGTTTGCAGCTCAATGCAAAAGAATTGGTTTTTGGATGTTCGAATGGTTTGGTGCTTTTTAATCCTTCGAAATTAATCAAAACAGAAGATAAAGCGCCAATTGTCCTGACGAAGCTTATAGTAAATAACGAAGAAATTAAACCAGGAAATAAAGAAGTTACGCTGGAAAAACGAATTAGCGAAACTTCAGAAATCACTTTAAAACACGATCAAGGATACATCGGAATAGAATTTAGTGCGATGAATTTTATTTCACCAGAAAAAAGCGAATATGCTTATAAATTAGAAAGTTCGTTTAATAAAGACGATTGGCATAATATCGGTTCGCAGCATTATATCAATTTAACGAATTTGAATTCTGGAACTTATCTGTTAAAAATAAAAACTTCAAATGGCGGCGGAGAATGGAACCCGACAATTAAAACCCTAAAAATTATTATGCTGCCGCCGTGGTGGAAAACGTGGTGGGCTTATATTCTATATCTAGGATTATTGGCCGGCGCCGCAGTTTTATTATTCCGTTTTTTACGAAACCGAGAATTATTAAAACAAACCTATTATTTGGATCAGGTGGAGAAAGAAAGACAAGAAGAATTGTATAAAATGAAACTCGATTTCTTTACGAATGTTTCGCACGAAATTAGAACGCCTCTTACGCTTATAAGCGGACCCGTTGAAGAACTTTTGAGCGGTGCCGAAAAGAATTCGAATCTGGAACATAAATTAAAAACCATTAAAAGTAATTCTGACCGTTTATTAAAATTGGTCAATGAACTAATGGATTTTAGAAAAGCCGAAAAAGGCAGTATGAAAATCTATTGCGAACAGCAGGATATTGTTTCGTTCTGTTTTGATATTTACGAATCGTTCCGCGGAATTGCCGTTGAGAAAAAGATTGATTACAAATTTGTACTTAATATTAATACCGCGCTGCTTTATTTCGATAAAAACCAGATGGAAAAAGTGATTTATAATCTCCTTTCGAATGCATTTAAATTCACTAGTAAAAATGGAAAAATCACTTTGGCTGTAGAGCAAAAGGAAGATTCTGATTCTATCGAAATAAAAGTAAAAGACAATGGAATTGGTATTCCAGAAAATAGAAAAAAGAAAATCTTCAAAAACTTTTTTCAGTTAGACGAACGCGGCAGCGCCAATTTAGGCAGCGGTATTGGTCTGGCTTTGAGTAAAAGTATTGTAGAACTGCATCACGGAGAAATAAACGTACAAACAGAAGCCGATGCCAATTTCAATACGATCTTTACTATTACATTAAAGAAGGGGAAAGAGCATTTTAAAAAATCGCAGATTGTTGAAAACACAATTAAAATAGATGAAAACGCCAATCCGATTTCTGATATTAAAACCGAAATTGATATTTATGAACCGGAATATCTGGACGAATCTGATAACAGTACAAAAAAGACAGTTCTCGTAATTGAGGACAACGAAGAAGTACTTTCGTTTATAAACGATATTTTATACACCGATTATAAAGTGCTGCGATTTACAGATGCCATAAAAGCTTTGGAATATATGGAGAAAGAAATTCCAGATCTTATCCTGACAGATGTTATGATGCCCGAAATGGATGGTTTTGAATTGTGTAAAATTTTAAAAACGAGTCAAAATACCAATCATATTCCAGTGATACTTTTAACGGCAAAATCTTCTACTTTAAATAGAATTGAAGGACTTTCGACAGGTGCAGATGCTTATATTTCGAAACCTTTTAGTATTGAAGAATTAAAATTAACCATTGCCAATTTATTATCTGCCAAAGAAATAATGCGTCAAAAATACGGCGAAGGTTTTATTGCAGATGCTGAGCAGGAAAATGCAAGTACGCCGGAAGGCCAATTTGTGAAAAAACTAACTCAGATCATCGAAGCCAATCTCGATAATACAGATTTTGATGTAAATGATTTAGTAAATGAAATAGGAATGAGCAGAACTGTTCTTTATAAAAAAGTACAAATGCTGACCAATCATTCTGTAGCAGGATTTATCAAAAACATGCGTTTAAAGAAAGCGGCAAGTCTTTTGTCCAGTACCAGTTATTCCGTTTCCGAAGTAACATACATGGTTGGTTTTAATGATCGAAAACACTTTAGTAAAGAATTTAAAAAGTTTTATAATTTATCTCCTACTGAATATAAAAGTTCACAGGGACGTATCCAACCGTAAAGTTTTTTAGCCACAGATTTTTTGGATTAGCACAGATTTTTAAAATCATTTTAATTCTGAAAATCTCTGGCTAATTATATAAATGAGCTTTATGGATAATACTGCCTAATTAAACCATTGAGTTATTGCTTTTAAAAATTTCCCACAATTCATTTGTTTTTTCTTGATTAGGAATTCCGTCACTGCCACTTCTTTTGCAATTTTTATCTAGATAATTTAAAAACTTAGGATCTAAAGATGGTAATCTAAAATCTGTCTGTTTTTTAACTGAAAGAATTGAATCAATTGTAATTGTACCTGGTTCTGATCTATCCACATAATGTCCTCTCAGATATAATGTCTTTATAGGATCATAGGGGTTAGGTAAATTTTTGAATTTATCAAACAAAGGATCATCTTTAAATAAATCCCAGCAAAATAAAGCATGAATTAAACCTGCATCAAGACTTCTGGCACCATATAAATTGAAAGTATCGTCTTTTTGAAAATCGATTGTTCTAAAATCATTTAAAGAAATTACATTTTTTAAAAGATCAGGCTCTATTATGCCAACAATATTTAATAAATCGTGCTTATAACATATTAGGTTGATCCAGTTTTCATTAAAACCTATTGCTTTATTCCATTCTTCCATTCTCGATAGAAAATCTTTGAAAAGTAATACTCCAGAGGTATCTATAGTAGCCCTCTTTCCTCCAATAATTTTTCTTAATTCATTAAGTTCTTCTTGAAAATCTTTCATGTTTTATTTGTCATACAAATAGTGTGACAATGTACGTAAAATTTAAAAAGAGCTTTGCAGACTTTGCGGTTAAAATTTTAATTATAAAAAATTGAAATTAAGTACCCAATAATTTTTTAAGGTTTTTATTACGAATACCGTTTTTTAAGGCTTTGTCACGTGTTAAATTCACAAATAAACACATTGACGCCCCCAAATGCGAATGTTTTTCTCCCCTGTAAACTTCATTTATTAGTCACATTTGCAACATAAATCATGACTGATTTCTATCTAACTAACCAAAAAAATAACTTATGAAAAAAAACAAACATGTAAAGATGTTTTTTCTTGGAGGAAATTATCTAAAACTAGTTTTATTGCTTTTTATGTGTATTCTCTCAACCACAGTGAGTGCACAAGAAAGTTCGATTACAGGAAAAGTAGTCGACAAGGCCGGACTTCCGCTTCCGGGTGTAAATGTACATGCTAAAGGAACCTCAAAAAGTACACAAACCGATTTCGATGGGAATTTTACAATCAGCGTCCCAGCAAAAAGTACGTTAGTTTTTTCCTTTATCGGAATGGACGAAGTTTCTGTTGATACCGAAAACAAGAAAAATTTAAAAGTAGTATTGAAAGAAAGTTCTCAAGCACTTGACGAAATTATCGTTGTAGGTTACGGCACGAAAAAGAAAAGTGACGTAATTAGTTCTGTTGCATCGGTAAAACCGGGAGACATGACCAAAGTAGCAACTTCTGATGTTGGTGAAATGCTTAGAGGTAAAGCAGCAGGAGTTCAGGTTAGTTTGGCCGATGGCGGACCGGGAAGTTCTTCTTCAATCCAAATTAGAGGAAAAAAATCTATTAACGGAAGCAACGAACCAATCGTAATCGCAGATGGAATAGTAATCGGAAATATTAATGATATTAATGCGAATGATATTGCTTCTTTAGAAATCTTAAAAGATGCGGCCGCACAATCTATTTATGGAGCAAGAGCATCCAACGGAGTTATTCTGATTACTACCAAAAGAGGAAAAACAGGAAAAGCAAAAATCGCCTATAATGGTTTTTCTGGCGTTCAAACTGTCAATAGAAACTTTGATGTTTACAGCGGAGAAGAATTTGCACAGCTAAAAAGAGAAGCGTACAGAACTAGTAATAATGGCGTTTACAGACCAGATAATCAGGTTTTCACTCCATTAGAATTAGAATCTGTTCAATCTGGAAAATATATTGATTGGGAAAAATTGGTTTTGAGAACAGGCGTAACCAATAACCATAGTTTGAGTATTTCATCTGGAACAGATAAAACAAGTATATTTTCGAGTATCAACTACATTAATACTTCAGGAGTAGTTCCAAATTCAGACTATGATAAAGTAGCAATGAGGGTAAATGTGGATCAAAGAGTTAGAGATTGGTTAAAAGTAGGAATGAACGTTTCGCTTCAATTCTCAGAATCAAATCGTCCTAATGTGGGTAACATTTTAAATAATGCTATAAATACATCACCGTTAGGGCAGGTTTATAATCCAGACGGCTCTTTCCGTTATCTTCCAGGAGGAATTCAGGAAACACCAAATCCGCTTATTGATGTTTATGAAACGACAACGAACGAGCAGAACCGTAATGACATTATGAACATGTTCTTAGATATTAATCTTGCAAAAGGTTTTACCTATAAATTAAATGCCAGCCGCAGATCGTGGAATTATAAAGCATTGTCTTTTAATACTTCAAAATCGCTTTCTGGGATTGCTAACTCAGGACAGGGAAGCGGCAGCATTACTTATAAAGACAATGTAGAATATCAGTTAAGTAATATTTTGCATTACAACTTCAACTTAGCTGAAAAAAATCATTTTAATGCAACTGGGGTTTATGAAATTACCTCATCGGAGTATAGTGATTTTAGTAATTCAGCAAGCAGAATTCCAAGTGATATTTTGGGTATTTACGGTTTAGAAAGTGCTTTCTTGAATACACCTTTAATTGGAGGAAACGAAAGATCTCTTATTTCGTTTGCAGGAAAATTAGAATATGATTTTGACAGTAAATATTATTTCACCGTTTCA